>WNFR01010927.1_pt1 | contig 10159 bp, 11 predicted proteins | sample 5400221 | NCBI WGS metagenome assembly WNFR01 (sample SAMN13153357, study PRJNA577476) | soil metagenome | isolation source: 40 cm soil under Madrone tree | place: USA:California | collected 2016-06-14 | reverse complement strand
TTCACCGGACAATTGCGAAAGCGCGGCCGTCAGATTGCCGCCGCTCAGTCCAAAAATGGTCAGGAAATTCGGTGGCAGCGCGCCGCCGCCGTTGAAAAAATTGTTCAGTCCATTGGCGATGTTTTGCTGATTGCCGATTAGGCCGCCGATCTGGCCGAGTCCGGCGGTCAGGTTCAAGAATACATCGGTCGGCGTGTAGCTCAGGCTTGCGGTAAAGCCCGCCGGCAGGTTGGTGGTGCCGAGGGCTGTGAACGTCGTGCCGTTGAGCCCGGCCGAATGCAGGATGTCATATTGGTTGTTTACATAGCTGCCGGGCGCGAAGACCGCCAGCACGTTGCCCGCGAGCGTGGCCGTTTGGGTGACGTTGGCCATCGTGGATGACGCCGGATTGACCTGCACCAGATAGATCGCGCCTGACTGGAACGCGAGATTGCCCGACACCGTCATCGACGTGCCGGGCACGCCGGGTGTACCGGGCGCGAACGCGCCGCCGGAATTGATCTGGGTACTGCCGACGGTACCGGTACCGCCCAATAGGCCGCTAGTTACGGTCAGGTTCGACGCCGACGAGAGATCGCCGTTCACCAGAAGCGTGCCGCTCTGCACTGTCCAGGGATCTGACTGCGTGTACGTGTTGTTCACCGTCCAGCTTCCGCCGATAACGTTGAAGGTGGTGAAGCCCTGATACTGCTGGCCACCAGCGAACGTACCGATAGAGCTGAGATCGAATGTTCCATTCCCCGCGCCACCGAGTTGCAGCGTGTCCGTGTTTGTGGCTTGCACGAGGCCGATGATTGAGGATGTGGGCGCCAGCGTTAAAGTGTTGCCTCCACCATTGAAAAATACAATGGCCGCTCCAGATGCGGCGCTGATGGTTCCGGAATTGAATATGCTGACCCCGGTTGAATTGCCCAGAAATGCGATAGTCTCGGAGTTTGGGTCCGACGATGAAATCGTTCCAGTGTTGATGATTGAGCCTGAAAAATGGCCGAGGGAAATGATCGCTTCAAAGAACGGACTCTGGACGGGGACGCCGGTAGGACCTGTAATCAGAGCGGACCGTTTTCAGAGATCACTCCGGTACTGCTGTTGAAGATGTCGCCGGAAAGGGTCGAGGCGGCGCCCGTAAATTGCCCTTGGCCGGCTACCTGGATGCCCCCCATGGCGCCACTATTGATGATGTTACCGGTAAGGGTGCTGTTGTTTGTGAGCTGAACAAAAGCGCCAATGTTGCCGGAATTGACGATATTCCCCGTCAGCGTGGTAGAGCGCAGAACAATACCAGGAAAAGGGGTGTTCCGGTTGAGCGTGCCTTCGTTCGTGATGTTTCCGGTGATGTGAAGATTGGACGCGTCGATGCACGAGATCGTGCTCAAGGCGGGGTTGTCAAAACCGGTTGGCCCAACGGCATTACATATGGCATGGGCCGGATTCCCGCTGCCGCCGATCATGAGCGCCGCCAGAGAACTCGATGACAATAGTGAAAGAATTCGCGCCCAGGGCATCATCAATGGCGTCACTTTTCCCGCGGTGAGCAGGCGCAATCATAGGGTGCAATAACGCTCATTTTTCCGATGACCAATCAACACGTTTCAACGCCCGGTTGAACCGATTTCCGGATATTCTGGGTAGCGTGATAAAAATACTACAATCAGCGCAACCGGTGAACGTCGGGCCTGTGTGAGACCGGGACTGAAGCGTCAGTCCGGCGCATGCAGGACTTCAAGATCAGGCAAACCCCAACATTGATACCCCATGTCCTGAGCGAGCACGCCCAGACCCTCGCTCTCGATTTCGCCCGCGCCGCAGAATCCGTTCGCTGGACGAATGAGCTCGCTCGGCCGGCCGTAAGGAAATGGCGGAAAGATAAGGCCGTCCCGGTGGCAGTCGGCCTTCACCAGCAGGATCGTCGCTCCGACAGCGTCCAGGCGGACCGGTTCGTTGGCCCCACGGAAGTCTTCGAGCAGTTTGCGCCCGTGATCGGCCCAGCCGTTGCGGTCGAAGGTCGGCCCGCCCGGCGCCTGGACGCAATGCGGGTGAAGTATATCGAGGTCAAACGCCAGCAGTTGGCGGATCAGTCCGCTTGGATAAGAAACGACGTCGACATCCAGCCAGAGTACCCAATCCTCGTCCTGCAGCGACCTGAACAAAAGCTGATTACGGGATCGCGCGAGCACGGAACGACGGACACGCTGAAAGGCCGTGGTCCAGCGGGGAACGCCGGGCGGGAGGCGAAAATTGAAATCCCTCTTGATGACCGTGACGCGGCGACACCTTGCTTGCAACCTTGGAAGCAGAGCTTCCAGGGCTATCCATGTATCGTCCCGGCTGTCGCTTTCCAGCAGCCCTATGGACAGGTATTGTCGCGGGTATTCGATCGCCTCTAGATTCTCGACGTAGCGGTGGAGGTGGTGCCGCGCATCCTTGAGAGGGGTCAGGATAAGGACATTCGGCGTCGCGCCGGGCGACGGTGTGGCGGCCGATTCTGCTAACAAGATTCCTCCGCCAGCAGATACTTGGGTTCATTTGAGATGATGACGGCGGCGCGCCAAGACCACAAGAGACTTCTTAAAGAGCGCCTTGGCGAACTTCAACCCTATCCCTCCGACCATTTCTCCGGCACGGGCATCTTGATATGCGCGGGAGGGCCAAGCTTTTTCACCAACGCTTACGTGCTCGTGCGCCTGCTTCGGGTCACACATGGTTGCACGCTGCCCATCGAAGTCTGGCACTTCGGCCGAGGCGAAATGTCTGCGCGCATGAAGCTTTTGCTTCGTGATCTAGGTGTCGACACGGTCGATGCCGAAGCGGTTCTCACCGCGCTTCCGGCCCGGGTCCAGAACGGCTGGCAGCTGAAGGCCTATGCGCTGATGTGGTGCCGGTTCGAGCACGTTCTGATGCTTGACGCCGACCAGGTCCCGTTGACCGATCCAGTCGGACTCTTCGAGTGGGACGAGTATCGCCAAACCGGTGCGGTCCTATGGCCCGATTGCGGGGATATCCTGGAAACGAATCCGATTTGGAACGCCTGCGAGCTGAAGCCGCGCACCTGTCCTGCCATCGAATCCGGGCAGCTCTTGATTCATAAGGCCCGACATTGGCGTGGGTTGCAAATAGCACTCCATCTCAATGAGCACTCGGCGTATTACTATCAGCTCTTGTATGGCGACAAAGACACGTTCCTGATCGGGTTGCTTCTAACGGACTCAGCCTACGCGCTCGTTCCCCACCGCCCCTTCAGCGACGCGCCGTTCTGCCTGTTTCAGAGGAACATGGCCGGCGAGGTTCTTTTTCAGCATCGCACCGGCGCCAAGTGGCGCTACGCGAATCCCCAGATAAAGCTGCCGAAAGCTGAACTCGAAGAGGAGTGTATGGCCGCACTGACGACCTTGCGCGCGCAATGGAACGGCCTGATCTTTACGCCGCCACGGCGCAGCCTCCGCGCACGCGAAGCCGAGGCTGGCCTTGCCGCGGCACGCTTCTTTCATTTGCGGCGGCCCGGCGAAGAACCCGCGCGCCTTGAGTTGCTGCCGGAGTGCGAAATTGGCGCAGGGCGCGCCGCCGCGACGATGAATTGGCACTGCGAGGAAACCGGCAGTGTGATCGAACTCGTGATCAGCGATGCCTTTTGTCCCGCCTGGCGGCTCCGTCAGGAATCGAACGCATGGATCGGACGCGCGGCGAAAACGGACGGGGAAGTCTATTTGACGGAAGAGAGCGCATCCTCGGCACCGACGAATGAAAATGTTCGGTCGCTCACCGAGGAAATCTTGTCCGCCGCCGGATTTCCCAACCCGATCTGGATTAGCCGGCGTGCCGATATCTCGGCCGCGCTTGGCCTGGTCGCAGCGCTCGAGCCCGGCATCGGGGATGCGCTCGCCGCGATATCCCTGCGCTGCGGGCCTGCGGAGAAACAAGCGCTCGATGCAATGGCAAGAGAATTACGGCGCGAACCCCGCAACGACGACTTCAGCGCGGACCGCGCCAACTGGCCGATGCCAGGCCGCTACACTGTAGCCGCCGATCTTGATAATTGATGCGCATCGCCAGACCACGGGTGCTCTTTATCGCCCCTATCCTTCCAGCCCTCACGGGCAACGGGCTCGCCATGCGCATGGGTGTCTTTGCCGAGGCGCTTGCCCGATGGGCCGACGTTGATCTTGCGGTAGTGCCGGTCGCTGGAGGAGGTGTTGAAAACACGCCGTTCCTGCAATCTCTTGACTTGCGCCTGTCGCGCGTCTCCTGGGACCGTCGAGCTGACACCCACTATACGCTGCTGTCGCGGGTTGCGGATCCCGCCGCACGCCTGCAAACTTTCAAGGCCTACGGGAAACCGACAATCGCCAGAACGTTGACGGCCCGCGTGGCGGAGAACATCGGCCATCTTGTCAGCGACGGACGCTACGATCTCGTCCATATCGGCCGCAGCTACATGACACCGCTTGCTCGCTTCCTGCCGGAAACAACGCCCGTGACGCTCGACCTCGATGAAGACGACCGCGCGTCCTTTGCCAGCCGGGCGGCGCTGGCCCGACGCAGCGGAAATTGTTTTCTCGCGGACTGGCTCGACCAGGAGGGACACGCCTGCGACGGATTGATTGCCGCAATGGCAGGCAGATTGCAGCGCGCGTTCGCGGCGAATGTTCGGGAGTGTGAAAATCTGGCAAGGCGCCATCCGGGAGTGCGGTTCGAAACCGTTCCGAATGCGGTGGAGATTCCGCGCCATGCGCCCCGTATCGAAGACGGCCGCAGCATTCTATTTGTGGGTTCATTGGGCTATGAGCCAAACGCCGATAGCATCCTGTGGTTTGCCAGGACGATCATGCCGCGGCTTAGAACAAGATTCGGACGTTGTCGGCTTACGATCGCCGGAGCAAACCCGCCGTTGGCTGTGCGTGCATTGGGCCGGCATCCGGACATTCGCGTCCTTGGCTTTGTCGATGATCTCGCCGAAGTCTATCGCAGGGCGAGCCTGCTGATCGCGCCGATGCAGGCGGGTGGCGGCACGCGCATCAAGGTTCTCGAGGCGGCAGCCTTCGGCCTGGCCACGGTTGCAAGCGCCCAGGCTGCCGACGGGCTGTTTACGTCACGGCAGCCCTGGGGATGGATATGCCAGCGTCCTTCGGACTTCGTGGCGGCCTGCGCCGATGCGCTCTCTGATCCCCGCGAGCGTGACCGGCGGGGAAAGCTCGGCTACCGTTCCGTCATCCGGCAATATTCGCGCGAGGCTGTCGTCCCGCGACTTGCGGCCTTGTTGGAAGAATGCTGCGGGTGAAGGGCCTTGAAAGGAGCGCATTGCATGCTTGGAGAAAACGATCGCTACTGCAAGACCGGGGGCTTCGATCAAGACGAAGTGGTGGATGGCTACATCGTCTATAACAAGACCAAGGACCGCGTCCATTTTCTCAACCCGACCGCGGCTATCGTACTGGAACTCTGTACCGGCGTCCTGACCGCGCTCGAAATCGCGGAAGTGGTTGAACGCACGTTCAGCCTGCCACAAAAGCCTATCGGTCCGGTCCGGGATTGCCTGGCTTCGCTTCTCTCCGAAGGTTTGATCGAAACGTGCGGGATATCGTAGTCCGAACCCTCCGGCGCGAATTTCGGATCGCGAGCCAGCCCGAAGCATCGCTTCTGCGGTATGTTGAGGCTTGTCCGGTGATCGATGGCGCTGCCGTTGCGCCGCAGATCGTGGACATCGAATGTCATCAGGATTTTTTCAGGGCGCGATTGCCTGCTGGACGTACCTTGGAAGGTACGCTTCGCTACGTCACCGAGCACCTCGATTACTTTGTCGAGTCCTGCTCGCGCGCTGATGAAGCTGATGCGGTGAGCCTGCCTGCGGCACTGCTGGTATCGCCCGACGGCAGGCGCGTCCTGTTCGCCGGAGGACGAAAATCCGGCAAAACGACGCTCGCCTTGGGGCTGCTGTCAGCGGGATGGACGTTCGAGGGGGACGCGCGAGTCTTTATCGGCGCCGACGGAGTTGCCGCTCATCCGCGGACCCTGCGGGTCACGCAGTCGCTGCTGTGGCGCCACCCTTGTTTCGCGGATCTCCTCGACGGGGCGCCGTCGCTCGTTGTCGATGGTCTGGAAACGACTTTTGCAGTTGATCCGAGACGATGGGGACGCGGATGGAGCGTTGCCGTTGGCAAAATCGATGCCGTGTTCTTTCTCGAAAACGCCGATTCGCTGCATTCCGCCATACGCCGCACCAGTTCAGACGAAGCATTTGGCCGCGCTCTTCAGCTTTTCTCCTCGGTCTTACCCCTCACGGCGCGGCATGTTTCGCTACTCCGCTCCATTGTCGCTGCTCCCTTGCTGTTTCATCTGGAGTTGGGAGCTCTTGATGGCGCCGTCGGCGGTATCGTCGAGACCTTGCAGGCCATCGGATTGAGTACCTCAGATTGACGCGCGTAAACGCAATGTTATGATGGATTTATCGCTCAATTATGAGTTGCGGAGACGCCGATGTCCCAGACCCTCGTTTCCAGGCAGTCAGACGGCATGGCAGGCGTTGATGCATCCGTGGTGAAGACGGTGCAGCGTCTCGGCAGAATCTCGCGATATGAGCCGCCAAAGGTAATTTCTTTTCCGATCGACGGCATGCGGGTGGCCGATCCGGTGTCGCTCGCCGGCAATAGCTACTGATACGTTTGTCGGTGCTCCGAACAGGTAAGTCGGATGATATCTGTCGCCGCGGCTATGATCGTCCGCGACGAGGAACGGTTTCTTCCGGGTAGTCTTTCTTCGCTGCGGGGAAAAGTCGACGATGTCGTCATCGTTGACACCGGTTCAGTAGATCGCACGCTATCCATCGCCAGGACGTTCGGCGCTCGCATTTTCCATTTCGAATGGAATGACGACTTCGCGGCCGCGCGTAATCGGGGGCTCGAGGAAGTTACCGCCGACTGGGTACTTTACATCGATGCCGATGAGCGCTTGCACACGCCCAGCGACCGCCCCGTTGCCGAATTTCTCGATCCCGACGCGATCGCAGCCTTTGTGCGGTTCAAGCCGAAGCTCAATTATACCAGCTACCGGGAGCCGAGGCTTTTCCGCCGCGACACCCGCCTGAGATTTACCGGCAAGATTCATGAATCCATCTTGCCGGCGATCGATCGTATCTGCGAACGCGATAAGCTTTCGATAACGCGGACGGCGATCGGCCTGGATCATCTGGGTTATGAGGGCGATCAGGCGCACAAGGCCGTCCGCAACATTCCTCTTCTGCGGCAAGCCATCGAAGACGATCCGAACCGGGTTTACTATTGGTATCATCTTGCCGAATCCCTGGCGGCCATCGGCCGGGTCGACGAAGCTTTCGCAATCGCTTGCCGGGGTTTGCAGGCCGCGCAGCAACATCCTTCCGAAAAGCAGCGGGCCAACGCCAGTATGATCTTTCAATTTCTCGCCCGTGTTCATCTGGAACGCGGGCAGGATGCGTTGCCATTGATCGCTGAAGGGCTCGCGGCAGTCCCGAACGACCATGCGCTCCGCTTTATGGAGGCTCGCGCCAGACTCGATGCGGGTGAATTCGAAAAGGCGCTGCAAATTGCGGATAGTCTACTTTCGCTCGAGACCAGCGCGCGGTCCAACGACCTTTTGGCATTCGATCAGCGCATATTTGACGAATTCGCCAAGGATCTGGCCGGCGTTGCCGCATTTCGACTTGGCCTATTCGCTGAAGCTTCGAGATATTTCTCAAATGCTGCCGCCGTGGCAGCGGACAACCTCTCCTATCGCATCAAATCGCGCACGGCCTTGCTGCAGCAACAGAGGCTGAAGGCCTGAGAATCGCGCCATGGCATCCGTTACGGAAAAGAATCTTGTTCTGGTACACAGCAATCGGTGGCAGGACCGCGCCGACTTCGAAATCATCAAGACTCACGTGGAGTCTCTTGCCCCTGACATCGCCGTATTCATTGCGTCGAACGATATCCCGTCCTCGATCACGCGCAAGCGCGCTGCCTCTCGGCCAACCCTAATCTTCTCTCCGATCCGGCTTTTGAGTTTCAAACCTGCTCGCGGCAAACTGTATGCGGGCACGCCGATGTCCAAGATTGACGAAATGCGCCGGCTGGCCGCGGCTGGACTGCCGATTCCGGCTTTCGAGGTCATCGGTCCGAACACGCGATTGTCTGCTGACGACTACGGCCCCTTTGTCCTGGTGAAGCCATCCTACTCGTTCGCTTCCTTCGGTCAGGGCATTGAGCTGTGTCGAACATCAACCCTGCGCTATCGGGCTCCCACCGAGTTTCCGGAATGGCACCCGGGGCGGCAGGCGCCGATGTTCGCGCAGAAATTCATTGACTGTGGATACCCGATGTCCTGTCGGGTCCTCACGATATTCGGCGAGCCGATATTTACCTATTGCCGCCAATCGACGAAACCGCTGAAGCTCAATCCGCAGAAGGATGTCTTTGAGCAACACGAATACCTGCCGGCGCCACCCGATCGCATTACTTTCACCACCCGCGAGCCGGACTTGCTACAGCTTGCCGCGGATGCCTATCGCGCGATGCCCGAGGTCGCGCTGCAGGCCTGCGACATCGTGCGTGAAAAAGGCACCGGACGCCTCTATTTGCTCGAGGTGAATCCTGGCGGCGGCACATGGATGTTTTCGAGCGAAAGCTGCGGCAGCTACAAACAATCATTGGGTATCAGCGATCTGGCCGCGGAATTCGACGCCTTTCGGACGATCGCGCGGATGCTTGTCGAGCGCACGCGGGCCGATGCGGAGTAACTGTGAAGAAGTGTGCTTGGGTTGCCGAGCGAAGCCCGGGTCAGCCAGGCAACGACGCATCAGGACGCCCCCTACTTCGCGAACCTGTACGCCCCGCCCTTCTCGACTGAGCGCTGGAACGCCGGCCGCGCGTGCATCCGCGACAGCCAGGCGCTGAGGTTCGGATAGGGCGCGAGCTTGTCGAACACTTTTGCCATCTCGCCGACAAAGCTCATCTGAATATCGGCGCCGGTCATCGAGTCGCCGACAAAGAACTCGCGCCCCTTCAATGCGCCCTCGACATAACCGAGGTGGTTGGCGATCTCGCTGTCGATGCGCGGATGCAAGGGTGCGCCCGCCTCTTTCAACCTGCTTACATAGAGGTTCAGCATCAGCGGCAGCATCGCGGAGCCTTCCGCATAATGCAGCCACTCGTTGTAGGCCTCGTAGTCGGCGCCGCCTGGCGCCGGCATCATCGCGCCCTTGCCGTAAGTGCGAACAATGTAATCGACGATGGCGCCGGATTCCGCGATCCTGACATCGCCGTCGGTAATGACAGGCGACTTGCCGAGCGGATGCACCGCGGTCAGCTCCGGTGGCGCGAGCCGCGTTTGCGCATCGCGCTGATAGCGCTTCATCTCGTAGGGTGTGCCCAGCTCCTCCAGCAGCCAGAGGATTCGCTGCGAGCGGGAGTCGTTCAGGTGATGCAGGGTGAGCATGGGTAAGCCCTAGGGTTGAGCGTAAGTGAACAATAGGTCAGCGCCCTTAGTGATATGCTGAAAGAAGATAGTGGAGCGGTTTCGCAGTATGCCGACCCGAAAGACGACCAACGCCACCGAAAGAAAGGGCGTAAACTTTATTCGCAAGCTTTTCGAGGACGCCAATTGCGTGTTCAAGGAAGTGAATAAAGAACATGACTATGGTCATGATGCATTTGTACTATTGGTTGACGGAGAAGAAGTTACTCCAAAAGAGATAGCCCTTCAAATCAAGTCCGGCAGCTCCTATTGCAATACGGATTCCTGCAGCTTCTCTACAACAGCGAACCAGCTCGAATTTTGGCGGCAGCATCCACTGCGGACACTGGGAATGGTGTTCGATCCGAACGAGAACTGCGGCTATTGGCTAGATCTGAAAGCTGAGGCAGGAGAGCGTCGTTTCCGTCGAGAAGGCTCGCAAACGATCTCATTCCGAAAAGAACCATGGAATCGTATCGACAAAGAGCGATTCCAAGATCTTTTTTTACCTTCCTTACTGGGAAAGTATCCCAAGTTTCGGAAAATTCTTAGACAGAGTGGAAGCTTGGGATACAATATTTGAGCTTTTTCAAAATCGAAGATTCGAGGAAACCGATCCTCATCTTATTTGGGCGCTCGCACATATTCCCACCCATTACGATTTGCTCTCGTATTTTAGTACAGGGAAACTGTCCAA
>WNFR01008884.1_pt1 | contig 10159 bp, 9 predicted proteins | sample 5400221 | NCBI WGS metagenome assembly WNFR01 (sample SAMN13153357, study PRJNA577476) | soil metagenome | isolation source: 40 cm soil under Madrone tree | place: USA:California | collected 2016-06-14 | reverse complement strand
GCTCGGGACGGCACTGGAGTATGCCCGCGGCGAGATCATCGAGATTACAGATACGCGCTGCGAGCTGGATGAATGTTGGGCAGCAACTCTCCTCCGGGCTCACGAGAGCCCATACCCGGTGATCGGCGGGTCGGTCGAGCCTGGCGGGCTGCAGAGACTTGTCGACTGGGCGGCGTACCTAACGGATTACGGCCAGTTCATGTTGCCGCTGACCGAGGGCATCGCAGCCGAGCTGCCGGGGAACAACATCTCGATGAAGCGCTGGACCCTCGAGCGCGGCCGAGAGTTCACGCATGGGGAGTTCTGGAAGACTTACTGGTGCGGGCAACTCCAGGCCGATGGGCTTCAACTCCACTTGGCACCCCAGTTAACCGTTCGCTATCGCTGCGCTTACGATCTCCGGCCGTTCCTCGTCCGCCGGTTCCACCACGGGCGCTGCTTCGCCGGGATGCGGCTTCGACAGCTTCGCGGCCTTAAGCGTGTCGCTTACCTCGCCGGAGGGCCGGCGCTGCCTGTCATGCTTCTGGCCCGCACCGTTAGAGCAGTCTTGCCAAAGCGACGCCGCGTCGGCAAGCTTGTGCTGGCCATGCCGATGATCTTCTTGGCGATCCTGAGCTGGGCGCTGGGCGAGCTCGTCGGCTATTCCTCCGGGCCTGGCGGGAGCTGTAAGCATGTCCGCTGAGCCGGGCCGCCATGGCTGCCGCGCCGCCATACTAACCTATCACGCGATTGACGAGGCCGGCTCGGTGCTATCGACCTCGCCGCGTCTCTTCGCGGAGCAAATGCGAACCCTAGCCGAATCAGGGATCCGGACTGTTGCCCTCGCGGATCTGCCGAACGTCATTTCCGCAAAATCGGCGGGTGCGCCCGTCGTGGCGCTGACGTTCGACGACGGGTTCTTGAGCGTCTACGAACACGCTCTCCCCGTCCTCGCGAGCTACGGCTTCCCGGCTACTGTCTTCGTCGTGAGCGACTACTGCGGCAGAACGAATGCATGGCCGAGCCAGCCAGCGCGGGTCGCCCGGCAACCGCTCATGGGCTGGAGGGAATTGCGCGAATTGGGGCGCGCCGGCGTGAGACCTGGCTGCCACACGCGGTCGCACCCCGATCTCCGAGGCCTTGCACCGGGCGAGATGTCGGAGCAGGTGATCGGTGCAAAGGCCCGGATCGAGGATGCCCTGGGCGTGTCGGTGGAGACCTTCGCATATCCTTATGGAGCGTATGACCGGCAGGTGCGGGCGCTGGTAGCCGCCCATTTCTCTGTTGCCTGCGCCACGACCCTGGGATTTGTCGGGTCAGACAGCGATCCTTTTGCGGTCGAGCGGCTTGACATGTATTATCTCCGACGCCCGGCGCTGGTAGCGAGACTCTTCACCCCGCCGGTTAGCGGCTACCTTCGGCTTCGGCGTAGTCTCCGCGACCTGCAGGCGCGAGGACACCGGCCAACCACTGTGTGGTAAACCAGGGGTAACCCGCAAAAGCGCCAGGATCCGCACGGTCGGATCGAACCCAACGGCATCGTCAAGTTAACAAGATCAGGAAAAGGCGGGGAATGAAGAACATCTCCGGCTCATGCCAGGGCAGTAGCGTTGTGCTACTGCGCTGTGACTTCCGCCGTGAAGATCCGCAGCGTCGACCGCCCCATCAAGGACCTTGTGAGTGCTGCCGCACGTTGGCAGGCGGGCGACTGGACCGCGCGCGCCGAGAGCGAGCGCGGGATCGCCGAGCTGGAGGAGCTTACCAAGGCCTTCGATGCGATGGCCGAAAGGGTGGCGGCGCGCGAGAGCGCGCTGCGCCGGAGTCAACAGCATCTAATCCGGGCAAAGCGCTTGGCCGCAATCGGCAGTTGGGAAACCGATTGCCGAACCGGCAAGTTGGAATGGTCAGAAGAATATTACCGGATCCTCGGTGTGAGCCCAGACACTTTCCAACCAACACTGAGGCGTTCGGTGCCGAGCCTCGAGTTTCGAGCAACCCGCGCCGACGGTGCGATCCGCACTCTGTACCGCGAGGGCGAGCCGCTGTTCGACGCTGGAGGCAGCCCAATAGGCTATTTCGGAAGCGTGCGCGATGTGACGGAGGCGCAGGAAACCGAACAGCAGCTGCGGCGCAGCCGCGAGCATCTGGTCAAGCCCAGCGCGTCGCTGCAACCGGCAGTTTCGAGCTGGACTTCCACACCAATCGCATCGAGTGGTCCGATGAGACCTATCGCATTTTTGGCGTCAGCCGAGACAGCGGGCTGACGCGGCAAGTCAACCAGCCGGTGGCGACCATTCTTGCCCGTGCGTGCATCGGCGCGGTATTCGGGCGCAAATGGGACCAAACCCACAGGCTCCAATGGAACAGTCGATTTTGTCGCGCGCTAAGCCTCTCGTGATCTAGGTTGATTGGGCTACCGCCAACCCCGTTTCGGTCAGGCGATACTCCCTATCTTCCATTTCGACCCAGCCCTGTTGCAATGCGTAATCCATATATCTCCCGAAATCGGCAATCACACCGGGCAACGAAATCTTACCAGCGAAGCTCGATGGGGAGAGGATGTCTCCAGCCTTTGAATGCGGAAAGGCTCGGAGAATGCGTTTCGCGGCTTCCTCAGTGGTCATAGCGCGGCGCCTTGCCTTTCTTAGAAAGACCTGAAGATGCGCTTCCAACTCGTCGTAGCTGTCAGAAGAGAAAGTTTCAGGGTAAGTTAAAGTCACATCGCCCTCGTCAAGGGCGAAAACTTCCCGACGCGTACCTAGTTGCGGCGGTATCTGCGACTTGTCCTCTGGCAACCGCGGCGGGTCCGTCGATCCCTTGCGTTCCAAAATTGCCTGCTCCACTGGAATGCCAGCCTCGCTACCCTCGATGAACGCCCAAACGCGACCCTCATGTTCCTGGATCGCCCGAACACGAGTTGGCCCTTCTAGCGCGAGCGCGCCATCGATCTCGACTTGTATGAAATCTCCGACTTCGATGTCCTGATCAGATGAAAGGTGCTTATGACCCTCGTCCTCGACCGTGATCTCAGGAGGTATGTTAGCAGCTTTCCCGAACTTTACAAACGCTATCGTAGCTTTATACTCGGCGATAAGGTCGCGCGCGCCTGGTTCGCTAAAGTTGCCATCTCTGACCAAATGCGTTTCCAAAGTCACATTCGACGGCAGGTCGGCCCCCCATTTCGCCCAAAGTTCGGCGTGAATTCTAGGCGTCAGCGCCGCTTGCTGGATAAGCTTGTCTCTCTCGGGCGAATTGGGCTGCTTATCTAGCAGGATGCGGAAAGCAAGATCGGTAAGGCGAGCCGCCCGGGTCTCTCCCTTTCCCTGGAATTCGAACAGTCCATAGTGCCCGAGGGCTGCAATCGTTTGAATGCCTGGCCCGGTCTTTACCCCTACCTTCCATGCAGCGCACGCGGCGGCAAGAGGCGTGAAGTGGCGCGGCCTCCCACCCTCGGCAATGCGGAACGTCTCGGCCCGCTCCAAAGCCTTGTTGAGTGGAATGAATGGGAAAGCTGGGCTGCGGCCTTGACGCCTTTTGGTGGGCGATGGGGGCGTAGATGGGAATAGAGTCCGGGCTTCGCTCATATCGGCTATCTCCTTAGCGGAGATATCTACTACCTCGCCCCGAAAGAACAAGTCGGTATATGAGATAAAATGTTTGAAATGGGTCGGCGAGTTGAATATTTTGTGTTGCGAACCTGGAGGTCGCGCGATGACAGATGGTCGAGCCCCCGGCGCAAGTGCCGACCGCGTGAGGGGGTGAGGATAAACAGGAAGGGCCGCTACCCCGACCCCTCAGAAGGCAGGTAGCGGCCCTTAATCGGCATTCCTCAAAGGCGGAGCCGGTCATCGTTGGCGCGACGGCCGGCCCCTAGATCACAACGCTGGGATTAGGCCCCGTCGTCATGATCGTCCCCTGGAATATAGTCGAGTTGGCGCTCGATTTCCACGGCGACGGCGAGGGCCGATCCCGACACGGGATTAGGCCCCATGTCGCAACATTTTTCCTAAGCGCCGCCGCTCGCACTCTGAGCCTCGCTCAGATTATGCGAATGACGGACGATGAGGCGCGCGACACCTTCAAGCGCATCCGTTGGTCCGCGAATGGCGGCGAACCGTTCTGTCCGCACTGCGGTTGCCCGACGGTCTACACGCTGGGGGAAACGCCGCCACGGTGGAAATGTGGCGGGTGCCGCCGCAAATTCTCGCTCACGTCGGACACGCTCTTTCATTCGAGAAAGCTGCCTGTTCGCGATTACCTCGCAGTGATCGCGCTCTTCGTCAACGGCGTGAAGAGCACGTCAGCCCTACAGATCAGCCGCGACCTCAACATCAATCCCAAGAGCAGCTTCGTGTTGCTGCACAAAATCAGGGAAGCGATGGGCTCGCAGGTTCATAATCCAGATGAGCCCGAGCTATCAGGCACGGTCGAAGTCGACGGCGCGTATTTCGGCGGACACATCAAACCGGAAAACCGCAAGGCAGATCGCATTGACCGCCGGCTCGCCGAAGAACAAACCGGCAAGCGCCAGGTCGTGGTTGTCGCCCGCGAGGTCAGGAGCCGCACCCTGCCATTCGTTGTGCCGCGCGAGAGCGAGGCGGTCCCGCTGATCCGCCGACACGTCGCCTCCGGCTCAATCATCCACGGCGACGAATCGAACGCCTGGGAGCGCTTGCACGCGTCCTATGACGTGCGTCGCGTCAATCACTCCATCGAGTACAAAGCCGAGGACAGAGCGAACGTCAATCAGGCCGAGTCGTACTTCTCACGGCTGCGGCGCCGAGATCGGCCAGCATCACCGGATTAGTGGCCACCTTCTCCATCAATACGCAAATGAGGCAGCGTGGCGCGAGGATAACCGCCGCAAGCCGAACGGCACGAATTGGAATGCGGTTATCGGCGCCGCACTGGCCGGCCCGAAGAGCCCGGTTTGGACCGGCTATTGGCACCGGAGCGCAGCATGACCGCCGAACGGAATCATGTCGTTTCCGGCCTGATTGCGAAGCGCGCCGAGCTTGCTGGCATCATCCACGAACTGCAACGGGCAGCTCGATCAACACCGGGCTGACCTGGCGCATATTGATGGCGTGCTCCGCGTTCTTGCAACCGATCTCGACCCAGAGACGATCCGACCGAAGCGCGTCTATCGACGCAATCGCTACTTCGCCCGAAACGAATTGTCGCGGCTCTGCCTCGGCGTGTTCAGAACCGCGGGTGGCGAGCTGCTGAGCAGCGGACGATATCGCGGGTCGGGTGATCGCTGCCAAAGGCTTCGATGCTGCCGATGCAATCTTGCACGCAGCGATTCGGGAGCAAATCGGATCAACCGTCAAACGGCTACATCGGGAAGGCGTGATCGAAAATATCGGGGCAGGACGCGCGAGCAAGTGGAAGCTGGCCGATGAAACCTAGAGCGGTCCGAGCGATCCTGCATTCCCGCATCCTGCGGTCCAACCTCTCGTTAATCCATGTCAAAATTCGACGTTCGCCGCGTCCAAAATTCTTGACATACCGATTCGCCGTTTGCGAATCGGGCCGGAGCGGGCCATATTTGGAGGCGTTCATCCCCTTGAAACGCGTCAATCTCGCTACCCACGAGAGAAATGGAATGGAATATCAGGTTGTTATCGGACGTGATCGGAAAGCCGGGGTATGGTTCGTTTCAACGACCAACGTTCCAGGTCTTGCGCTTGAAGATCCTTCGCTCGACAATCTATTAGAGAAACTCCCGGAGGCAATCGCATGGTTGCTTCGCAAACAAAAGACGCAGGACCAGCATGAAGTGCCCTTCGATGTCCTATTGTTGGAGCATGAGCGCGCCCGCATTGCTGGCTGATGGACTATTACGCTGACGTAACAAAACTCCTTACGGACGCCGGGTGTTATCGGGTTGCCATCGTGCGCCCAGGCGTCGAAGGCTGGGAAAGTCCCCGAACCGGTCCATTCCTCGTTGATAATCCGATCCGGTCACAAGCTAACGCGAACAACATTCTTCGTAATGCAGGGCTCGCGCCGGTATTCCAATGAAAACGCTCCACATCATCTGCCGTGATCAATCCTAACGATTGAGCAACCGTCTTCTGGCATTACGTGCGCATGCCAGACGAACGCCCCTGGTAGGGTTGATCGGCGCGCGTTTCCATCGTGTGAAAGAGCCAGGTCGGGTCGGGCTTCTCCATTTATCGGGCTACGGCTCCTGCCACCAGATGGTGACGACCACGTAGGGTTGCGGTGTAGAGACCCCTGATGGCGACATTTGGGTCATCGCAAGATTCGTGCTGCCGATCGGCGCGCTGGGGTTCGAATTAAGCCATTGGTTGATGGTGTCCTCGAGCTTAGAGATCTCGCTTCCAGTGGCCTCGAATACCTTCAGGCGCATGAATGCTTCCTCTCGCTTCTCAGAAGAGGCCCAACGCACATGCGGCGATCAGAGCGAATATGACAAGCCAGAACCAACCATCGGCATCTACGGGGCTCTCACGGGGCTTGTGCGAGGGGGCGCAGAGACTACCGCGCGGGGACGCGTCGGCGCCAGCGTCAAGAGGGGGACAAAGGGGAGCCCGGTCGAGAGGCCGGGCATTTCGCTCTCTTCCACCGTGAGCCATGCTCATCATCGGGGCTGTTGCCGTCTTCAGGGAATCGCGAAATGGACAAGATGGACATCGCGCTTGTTGCAATATTGCTGCCGGTATTGGGCTGGCTGCGGGATAATTGGTTCCAGTCCCTCGCGGTATTGTTTATGTCCCGCGTATGGTTTGGTATAGGGGATCTTATTGACCAAACTAAGGGAGTTGAAGCCGAGATTTGCAGACTCAGGGCTGTTACTGAACGAGTCGAGGGATGCGTATACCAGCTCACGCCCTCCCACCGCAAGATGGCAGCTTTGATGAACCAGATACAAGCCAGATTCGATGACGGGCCGACGGATAAGGCCGCGGGCGGCTGATCGCAGCCGTCCCATGATTGGTCCCATTTGCGCCCGAATATCGCATCGGCGAGCACATCACCACCCATGTCGGTCAGGCCCACGGCGTCATCCAGCTAGCAACCCGGCATCCGAGGTGATCGCGGAGCCGCGAAATTGGAGCATCAGCCGGCAGTCAAAATCGAGCCTCAGCGCCTCGCTGCCCGCTTCACCCGTCGGGTCCGCCATTGCTGCCCCGTTCGATCCCCCACAAGTTACTGAATTCTAACCCCGAAAAGTCGCGAGCGCGCTCAAGATCGAGGCTTCATCGGGGGAATGCGGGTTCTTATAGCCTAGGCGGTTTCCCGGTGGATCACACCGATACCGGGCGGCGGAGAAAAAGCGTAGGCTCTGGCCTCCCGTTTGGCAACGAACAGAGCGGAGGAACCGATGCGCGGCGTGGTCTTCAAGGGCGAACGCGAGCTCGAGCTGATGGAATTTCCGGACCCGACCCCAGGGCCCGGCGAGGTTGTCGTCGAGATCAAAGCCTCTGGCATGTGCGGCAGCGATCTGCACCAATACCGCCGGCCGAAATCCGGGGGCGCCAGCGGCGGACTGCCGGTCAACCCCGATCCGGTGATCGGCGGGCACGAGCCATGCGGCATCGTCGCCGCCATCGGCGCCGGTGTCAGCGAGAAGCAGGCGCGGGTCGGCCAGCGCGTCATGGTGCATCATTACAAAGGCTGCACCGTCTGCAATCATTGCCGCTCGGGTTGGTCGCAGCTCTGCCAGGAAGAGCCGGTGCTGGTCTACGGCAACAACGCCCATGGCGGGCACGCGCGTTACCTCAAGGTACCGGCCTTCACCCTGGTGCCGCTGCACGACGAGCTGTCCTTCACCAGCGGCGCAGCGATCTCCTGCGGCACCGGAACCGCCTATGGCGCGCTGCGCCGTCTGAAGATCTCGGGCAACGACACGATCGCGCTGTTCGGCCAGGGCCCGGTCGGCCTGTCGGCGACCCAGCTCGCGGCGGCGATGGGCGCCCGCGTCATCGCCCTCGATGTCAGCCCGGAGCGGCTCGACCGGGCAAAAGAGTTCGGCGCTTGGGAAACGGTCAATCCGCGCTCGAACGATCCGATCGGCGCGATCAAGGACCTGACGCATGGCGGCGCCGATTTCACCCTCGACACGTCGAGCCAGCCGGAAGGCCGGATCGCCGCGGTGCGCAGCGCCAAGGTCTGGGGCACGGTGTGCTTTGTCGGCGAACGCAACAATGTGACGATCGACGTCAGTCCCGACATGCTGCGCAAGCAGCTGACGATCATCGCCTCCTGGACCTTCTCGTCCATCGGCCAGGCCGAATGCGCCCAGTTCATCGTCGACCGAAAAGTCGATGTCGACCGCCTGTTCACCCATAACTGGAAGCTCGACCAGGCGGAAGAGGCCTATCGCCTGTTCGACACTCAGACCACCGGCAAGGGCGTGTTCCTGATGTAGGAAGCGCCTCAGCCCAACGCGTCGAGCAGCGCCTTCGCCTCTCGCAAGTCGGGCGTATCGAAGCCCTCGGTGAACCATCCGTACACCGGCGCGAGCAACTCGCGGGCATCGCTCCGGCAGCCGCGATCAAGCCACAGGCGGGCAAGGCTCGTGGCCGCCGGCAGTTCCCATCCTTTGGCGCCCTGTCGCCGCGCCACGGAGATCGCCCGGCGCAAGCTCGCCTCGACCGCCTCGTCGCCCGACCCGTGCAGGTGCAGCAGGAGCTCCGCACGCATATGATGAAGCCGGGCTAAGCAGTCCTGCGCGCCGGTTTCCGCAAGGTCGAGTGCTTGGGCCACGTGCTCCAGTCCCTCGCGGTGACGATGCGCCAGCAAATAGGCAGCAGCCGTCAGACAATAGGCGCGCGGCAGGAAGACCCGGGCTCCCAACCGGCGCATGATATCCAGCCCCTCCGTCATCTGCGCGATTCCCCGCGACACCTCGCCCGAACGAGCCAGCGCCCAGCCGAGGAACATCAGAGAGTATGCTCGGAACTGGGGGAACCCGTGCCGTTCGCTTAGCTTCTGCAGTTCCGTGGCGTTGACGAACACTGCCGCCGTTGCGCTATTCGCTTTCTGAGAGGTATCGCAGTCAAACATAAGCGCGTGCGCCAGCGAGGGCGCATCCCGAAGTCTTCGTGCCAGAGCCAAGGCTTCGCCATGGCGGCGTGTGGCGCGCACCGGATACCCGAGCGTCCACCGCGCTGCCGCCCCGCAAGCCAGCGCGCACACCGCCGGATCATGTCCGAAATAGATGTAGCGGTGATGCGCGTGGCGTTCTTCTCCGTAAAGGGCCAGCCCCGAATCGGCATGCTCGACAGCTTCTGCGAACTGACCGCGGTGCCATCGCACTGGCCAGGCGCAGTGGTGCGCCTGAAGCATGATCTCGGGGTCGTCGAGCTCGCGCGCGATCCTGAAGAGATCCGCGGAGGCCGCCTCGGCCTCGTCGAGGCGGCCTCGGTAAATGTTGAACACGCCCAAGTTAGCGATGGACGGTGCGATGTCAGCCGAGCTTTGAAGCCTATGCGCAATCTTGGCGGCCCGCTCGACGGCTTCGCCCGCCTTCAGTGCGGACCATCCGTAAACACTCATCAGAGCCGGGCCGAGCTGCGACAGGAGTGCTAGCTCGGCACGAAAACGCTCCGCGGTTTCGGGCTGGGCTTCGAGGAGCGACAAGGCGCAGCGGAAGTGTTCAATGCCTTCACGGTTGGCGGCGCGACGCACTGCCTGCTCGCCGGCCAGGCGCCAATAGGCGGTAGCCTCGTCCAACCGGCCGGCGCTCTCCAGATGATGAGCGATGATCTCGGGGGCAGCGACTACTTTTTCGCCTTCCTCCCGCAGGAGAGCGTCGGCGACCCGCGCGTGCAGAAGCTGACGTGGTGCGCGCAATAATGTGCTGTAGGCGGCCTCCTGCACCAACGCGTGCTTGAACAGAAAGCCCGCCCGCGGTGGTGTGCCGCGCTGAAAGATCAGGCCCGCCTCGACCAGCCTCGCGAGCGCCGCTTCCAGCCGGGGTACATCCTGTCCGGCCACGGCCGCCAATAGCTCGAACGGGAATTGCCGACCGATTACGGCCCCAATCTGCACCACCTCCTTTGCGGCAGGGCTAAGCCGGTCGAAGCGGGCGATCAACGAAGCATGCAAGGTAGCCGGGACCGCCAGGGCCTTTCGTGGCACTGCGGGGTTACGCTCGACAGCTTCTTCCAAAACCGCCTTCGTCAATTCTTCGAGGAACAACGGC
>WNFR01008883.1_pt1 | contig 10159 bp, 5 predicted proteins | sample 5400221 | NCBI WGS metagenome assembly WNFR01 (sample SAMN13153357, study PRJNA577476) | soil metagenome | isolation source: 40 cm soil under Madrone tree | place: USA:California | collected 2016-06-14 | reverse complement strand
CACCGGACTGCTCGTCGCGGTCAGTTCGAGAAACTCTTTGTCATTTTGGATACTGGCATCGACATCGTCCAGACTAAGATGAAAACGGCGGCCGCGTTTTTTGAGAAAATTCAGTGTCATGTTGACCGCGATCGAGTGGATCCAAGTGTAAAACGAGGACTTGCCACGGAATCCGCGGATCGCTTTGTACGCTTTGGAGAAAATGTCTTGTAATAGGTCGTTGGTGTCCTCGTGGTTCGAGGTCATGTTGTAGACCAGACCGTAAAGGCGCGGTGTGTACTTAACCACGAGTTGATCGAACGCGCCGGCATCTCCCGATTGCGTGCGCGCCACCAGCTGCTGGTCCTCATCCGTTTTTGGCTTCTCCATCGCGTCGCGCTTAGATTTAGCACGAGCATCGAGACCGGACGATAACAAATCGGAAATCCGTCGAGCAGGTTCGCCGCACCCAATCTGTCCGATGGCGGACAATGCGATAGACGGATTCATCTTCAAACGTCGCCGTGCGAATCAATCAGCGCCGGTCGCGCACGGAAAGGAGCCAGAGTAGGTTACCCAACGCCGCGATGAACGCCGCCACGTAGGTGAGCGCAGCCGCATTGAGAACCTTGTTTACACCGGCAACCTCGCCGCCCGGCTGCACGATGCCCATTTGTTGCAGAATGATTTTCGCACGTCGCGAGGCGTCAAACTCCACCGGCAACGTGATCAATTGGAAGACCAGCAAAATTAGGTAGCAATAAATCCCGAGCGTAATCAGGCCAGTGATGTGAAACAACAGTCCACCAAAGATCACGAACGGCAGCAGCCGCGACGCAAACATCGTGGCCGGGACGATGGCCATCCGCGCCTTGAGCGGCGCATATGCTTTGGCGTGCTGAATGGCGTGACCCGTTTCGTGTGCCGCGATGCCAAGTGCGGCAACCGAAGGCGTGTTGTAAACATTGCTCGAAAGACAAAGTTTCTTGCTCGTCGGATCGTAATGATCGCCGAGAAAGTCATTCGTCTCGACAACATCGACATCGTGAATTTGCGCCGCTGCCAGAATTTCGCGCGCACACTCTGCACCGGTGATGTTCGAACTGGCGCGGACCTCACCCCACTTTCGAAACGCGCTGCTCACCCGAAATTGCGCCCAAAGCGCAATGATCAGCGGCACGCCGATGTAAAGGAGCCAATGAGATCCAAAACCGAATCCGTAAGGATAGAACATGCCTGTCTTAAGTGTAACCGGTTAAATTAGACGCTCAAGCGCAGTCAACGTTCATTTCGGCGATGGAGGCCTCCGGTAGGGCGATCCACGTCAGACCTCCAGTTGCTTTGGAAAACGCGAAAGCATGCGACAACTGTTTTTTGTGACCACGACTACGTCTTCCAAGCGCACGCCACCCAGTCCGGGGTAGTACAATCCGGGCTCAACCGTCAGTACTTGTCGGTCTTTCAGCGTAACCTTTTGCAGCCGCGGATGCTCGTGAATCTCCAGGCCGAGGCCGTGACCGGTCCCATGAAAGAATCCAACTCGCCGGCCTTTCCGAACCTCGGTCGGAAAACCGCGATCGGCGAAGAGTTCCTGGATTGCTTTGTGAATCGTCACGCCATCGACTCCCGCCTTAATTTTCTTCAAAGCAAGCGCTTGCCCCGCTTTCACGGTGTCCCAAAGGTTGCGCTGCGCCTCGCCTGCGCGCCCGCGCAAAACCGTTCGGGTCAGGTCGCCAAAATAGCCTGTCTTCGTGTCGCGCGGGAAGACGTCGAGAATAATCAGCGAGTTCGCGTAGAGCGGACCAAAGCCGCGCTCGTGAGGATCGCAGGCCTGGTCGCCGCCCGCGACGATCGTGCCGGTCGGGATTCCGCCGGCGCGCAGAATCGCAGAATCAATTTCCGCACGAAGCATTTCCGAGGTCAGCGTTTTGCCGCTCCAACGTAATCGTTTTCCGGCGCCAGGTTTCGACGCTTTCAAAACCTCAATCGCGCGTTTCAGTCCCGTTTCCGTAATTCGCAACGCGCGACCAATCATTTCGATTTCCTTGTCGGATTTCGCTTCGCGCTCTGGCCAGAAAAGCCCGTTTGTCGCCTGAACATGGATCTTATTTGCCGCGAGTTCCTGCGCATAACCGAGCGGAAAATTCGATGGAACGACTGCCGATCTTATGCCGCGTTTTCGGAGAAAATGCGCAAGGACTTTTTCGTAGGGCGGTGCCTTCTTCGATTTTCCCTGCACTTCATGCTCCAGCCGGCTGAAGATGACGAATTCGTCCGCTTTGGCTTGCTTGCGCCCGCGATCGATTTCCAGATCGCTCAAAACAAGTGTGCGCTTGCCGTTCCGTTCTAAAAAAATGAATGGGTCGGGCGCCCAAAACTTGGTCGCGTAAAGCATGTCCGGATCCGTCTCGCTAGCGGCGACGATCAGTCGGGTGGCTTTGTTCTTTGTTTTTCTCATTCAGTGTTCGCTGTCCATTTACGCTCACCTTTCATGCTTGTCATCCCGATTACAGCGGTACCCTCATATTAGCTCGCGTCTATTCTTGCTAGTCAGCCGTGCGATTTAAAGGACGCGCTTCTCTTTCGTTCTCTTTCGGCAAGAAATTGCTCGATTACGCTCCGAACGACAAACGCGAACGCACGTCGATCTGTGAGCCGCTTAGCTTCTTCGCACTTCCAGTTGTCTTCGCAAAATCCAATGGAGCAGGGCGAGCAATCCGAGCGTCGATCCAATCAAAACGACCGTGTTGAAGACGAAGACACTGATCTTAATCCCGAAATGACGTTTTTGTGCGCCGAAGAAGACGTTCGGCCGGTTGCCCCGGCGATAATCGCTTTGTTCCATCTCGGCGTTTGAGATCAGATCAGAAACTTTCTGATTCACATAAATCTGCTCGGCGGTAATCGGGCCGGCCGCATTCGTGAAAAGCGTACGGTCGAACGGCCGCTTTCCATCCAGAATTTGATCGATCAAGCCGAGGAAATGATCGAGTTCGCCCACGGAGTTCGCCTCGAGGCCAGAAAGCAGAGCGAGCGTCTCCTTCAGCTCCTCCAGTCGCTTACTTTCGGTAGGATCTTGCCGATGTTTCGCGACAATCCGATCGATCTCACGCTGCGTTCGATCCTGCCGGCGCGTGAGCGGATTAAGCTTGGCTTGCGCGACAATCATTTCTTCATACGACCACCGCATGGCGATAAACTGACAGACAAATGGCACCTCCAGCTTGCTGCCCATTTTCTTTTCTTGCTCTATGTTGGGATGTTCTGAAAACCAGTGCGTTAGCGCGTAAACAAGCGCGAGGTTCCGGTTCATGTCCTCGTATTTGATGAGAGCGCCACCCATGATGATCTGCGGAATTAAGACGAGCGGGACGATGTTGGCCGCCGTCTTTGGATCGGCGACGAGCGAAGAAATAAGCAGCCCAAGCGACACACCACCCATAGCCGTCATGAGCATGATTCCGAGATCAATCCAGAACATCCCACGGATTTGCAGGACGTAATTGCCGATCAGAACAAAAAGCACGCATTGGATCAGCGCAAAAATTCCAAGCGTGAGCGTTTTTGAGATTACGTAATAAGAGAGGCGAACATTGAGATTGCGTTCGCGCTGCAGCACGGGCCGGTCGCGGATAATATCGTCCGCACTGTTGGTTAAGCCGAGGAACATCGCAACGATTAGGCTAAGGAACAAAAACGTCGGGATGTGATAAGCGGACGCGAAATCGTATTTCCCGCTGTCCGAGTAGCGCAGGATCGTCGCAATGAGCAACGCCAGCACAGGCGAAACGCCGATTGTGATGACGAGGTTGGCGCCATTGCGCAGTTTACTTATGAAGGAACGGCGCAGAAGGGTGCGAAATTGCGTCCATTCGTCGTGCCAACGAAATGGCAACCTCTTCTTCTGGGCCGGAGCGGCGGGCAGCGGCGCAACCGCTTCTTTGCGCAAGGAAACTTGTTTAACGTCCTGGATCAATCGAAACGCTTCGTATTTGTCGCGCCAGAATTCCGGCGAGTAACGCCGGGCAGCAACGAGCTGTCCGCGACTATTTTCTTCGTAAATAATGTCGCCGCTAATATCGCGCAGTGGTGTCTCGAGCACGTCAAAAATGAACTCAGGACGGGTTGTTCCGCATGATGGGCACGCCCCCAGTTCGGCGCCGAACTGATGTTGGTGTTCCGCTTCGGCAAAGTAGCGAAGCATATCGGAAGGCGTGCCGAAAAAAACGAGCCGTCCGCCCTTGTCGAGCAAGATCGCCTTGTGAAACATTTGGAAGAGTTTTGAGCTCGGCTGGTGAATGGTGACAATGATGATTTTGTTGTGCGCCATGCCACGAATGATCTCGATCACGTGTTCGGAATCTTTCGAGGAAAGGCCCGACGTCGGTTCATCGAAAAGATAAACGTCCGACATGCCGATCATATCGAGGCCGACATTAAGGCGTTTGCGCTCGCCGCCGCTCAATGTCTTCTTGTCCGCGCTGCCGACAACGGCGTCCCGGCGTTCGCCCAAACCGAGCTCGATCAGTTTTGCGTCCAGGCGCCGCATGCGATCGCGCCGTGAGAGGTGCGGCGAACGAATCGCCGCTGCAAACTGCAGGTTTTCGCCGATCGTGAGATGTTCGTCGAACGCGTCTTGCTGCGGCATGTAACTGATGTAGCGCTTGAGAGCGTCGAGGTTCGGATAAAGGGATTGTCCGTTGAGGATGACCTCGCCGCTAGTGGGCTGAAGTTGCCCGGCCAGCACTTTTAGGAGCGTGCTTTTCCCCGAACCACTCGCACCCATCACGCAAACGAGCTCGCCACGAGTGATGCCGAAGGAGATTCCCTCGAGCCCAATTTCGCCTTTGCTAAAGCGATGGGTGACTTCGTTTACTTCGAGGGTTCGAATAATATTACGCTCTTCCTCGATGATTCGCTCTGAAAAATTGCAACGAAGAAATTGTCCGACGTCGATCCGGATCGTGTCGCCGTCTTTGAGCGGCGTAGTTGTGCGCACGGGAGTGTCGCCCACCATAATCGGGCGATCGGCTTCGATCACCTCCAACAGCCCAACCCGCTGGTCGTAATCGCAAAAAATCTTCAGTAGCACGTCGCCGCTAGTGCCCGGTGAAAGCAAAATATCGCCGGCTTCCAGGCGGCTCGGATCGTTCGACACCAAATATTCGGATTTAGAGGCTTTCAGCTGAAATCGGCCACCCAACGCACGAGCCCGCCGGCGCAGATCGATCAAATCCATCTCGCTGTCGTTGTGGAAAATGATCTTGTCTTCCAGCGTCGCTTCGACCTGCGTGCCGGCTTTCAGTTTTATCCCGTTTAGCTCAGCATCCACGTCACGCAGCGCTTTGACGCGCACCTTTAATCCGAAAGTAATCCGGAGCGAGCTTTCGCGCGTACGCGAGCGCTCCAGTTCCACTTCATCTGAGTCCTTGTTTACCCGGATGAGAATCTGCGGAAGCGAAACATTCTTCTTGGCGTTGAAATATTGCGCCAGCTCCTGATAGCTGAGCACCTGATTGCCAACCAGAATGCGCTGGCCGGGGTAAATCCGGCAGAACCCGCCGCGAACCAGCGGTCGCCCGCGCACCGAAACATTCTGCCCGCTGTAGTTTTTGAGCAAAATCAGATCGTGATAACGAAATGCCATCAACCGATCGTTGCCGTCCAGGTTCTTAAGTATCACATCCGCCTTCCCATTGGTGGCGAAGGAGAGCGACTCGAGCGGGGATGCGCCGCGCTGATAGATCGATGGATCGGAATCCTCTGAGGCGTTCAGTTGGTAAACGATATCGATGGCCTGTGCGGCCATGCCGAGCTGTGACATGAACGAATAGAACGCGACGACCTGCTCCTGCTTCAATCCCGCTTGCGAGATCAGGTCGTAGAGCTGGACTCCCAGCATGATCTTGCGCTCTGTGCTTAGTTGGGCGCCCAGTTTCTGCGCCATGGCGGCAAGGTCCTGCTGTTCGTAAAGCGCTTGGCGGAATAACTGCCGCAGCTCCGAGTAGACCGCCTCGGGATAATCGTAACGTAAAAAACCGAGACTCGAGTCGATCTCTTCCTCTAATAGAACGCCATCCGCCTTTGAAAAGCTGGCGAGCACCTGGATCAACAGCGGCAACAGATTCGGACCCTCCGAGACGCTGCGCGGCTTGCGCAAGGCACGGCGCACCCAACGGCGGCCGGTCCGCCGCACGCGATAGGCAAGCGGGGTCACGCGCTGCACTGCGCGGTCGATTTTATCTGCAACCGATGAAACCATTTCTGTCATACCGGCGTTTTGAACCGGAATTTTACGCGAAATCGACGAGCGACGCAATGCGCAGCCACGATACATAGGCAAGGAGTCCCAAAATCCAGCCTACTCGCGCAATCTCGATCTTCTCACTATTCATTTATCACCATTCGTCCTCTACTGGACGCGGCCTATTCTTTGCATTGAAAAAGCCTTCATGGTAACCTGCATTTGCTCGTAGAGCGTTTATTTCCATGCCTCAAGCTGATCGCAACTCTCAAAAGGAGAACAAATCCCGCGGGAACGAGCCTAATTTCAACTGGCGCGGTGTCATTCTCATCGTCATCGCCTTTAGCTTCATTGCGCTCGCCATGCTCTTTTACCGGGGAGGGATGCAGCAAGTCGAAGACGTCCCTTACAATCGTTTCCTCGAGCTGCTCGACAACAAGCAGATCTCCACCGATAAGAATTATCCACTTCAACTGGTCGTTGAGGATGGCCGACCGACGCAAACCTTGCGCGGCGCTTATATCCGCCAAGGCCTGGGTTCAGCGCCTGCGCAGCAGGTTCCGTTTCGAACTACGGTCTATTTGAGTTTCACGAATAATCTGCAGGAAAAACTCGCCGCCGCCGGCATTCAACCGGCCATTAAAACGGAATCAAACGTGCTTGCCCAGACCGTGGTCGGTTTTCTCCCGATCGCGCTTTTTCTGCTAGTGCTTTATTTTCTTTTCCGTCAGCAGATCCGGATGGCGGGGAAAGGCGCGCTCAATTTCGGGAAATCGAAAGCACGCATGCTGGCGCGCGACAAAAATAAAATCACATTTCGGGATGTCGCTGGCGTCGAGGAAGCTAAGGATGAAGTGCAAGAGCTCGTCGAGTTCTTGCGCGACCCAAAGAAATTCCAGAAGCTCGGGGGTCGCATCCCGAAAGGTGTTCTCTTGGTCGGGCCGCCCGGTACTGGCAAAACTTTGCTGGCGCGCGCTATCGCGGGTGAAGCGGATGTTCCGTTCTTTTCAATCAGCGGCTCGGACTTTGTTGAGATGTTTGTCGGAGTCGGCGCATCGCGTGTTCGCGACATGTTTGAGCAGGGCAAAAAATCCGCGCCTTGCATCATTTTCATCGACGAAATCGATGCCGTTGGGCGTCATCGCGGTCACGGTGTTGGCGGCGGCCACGACGAGCGCGAGCAAACGTTGAATGCCCTACTCGTCGAGATGGATGGCTTCGATACGCAGGAAGGCGTCATCATCATCGCGGCCACCAACCGCCCCGACGTTCTCGATCCGGCGCTACTCCGACCGGGGCGGTTCGATCGGCAAATTACCGTTAATTTGCCTGATGTGAAAGGGCGCGAAGAGATCCTACGCGTCCATGCCAAGAAAGTGAAACTGGCGGAAGGCGTCGATCTTGCCGTGGTCGCCCGTGGCACACCGGGTTATTCTGGCGCCGAGTTGGCCAATGTGATCAATGAAGCGGCTCTGCTCGCCGCGCGGCGCGGGCTAAAAGGCATCACACTCGCCGAATTGGAAGAAGCGCGCGACAAAGTCCGCTGGGGCAAAGAACGTCGCAGTCTCGCACTCAGCGAGAAAGAAAAACAAAACACCGCCTATCACGAAGCAGGTCACGCGCTGTTATTGGAACTTCTCCCGCACACCGAGCCGCTGCACAAAGTCACCATCATTCCACGCGGCCCGTCGCTTGGATCGACAATGTGGTTGCCAGAGGAAGACAAATATACCAATCGCAAAAATGAATTGCTCGCGGGTCTTGCCGTCAGCATGGGCGGTCGCGTTGCCGAAGAAATAATATTTGGCGATATTACGAACGGCGCGCGGGGCGACATCAAAATGGCAACGGCAATCGCGCGCCGCATGGTCTGTGAATGGGGTATGAGCGAAAAAATGGGCATGGTCGAATACGGCGACCACGAAGATTACGTGTTCCTCGGCCGCGATATTTCGCGCGCGCGCGATTACAGCGAAGCGACAGCGGAGCAAATCGATCAGGAAGTGCGCAGACTACTCGACGAAGCCTATCAACTGGCGAAACAAACCCTCATCGCCCATCGCGACCAGCTGGAGGTCATTGCAAAAGCGTTGCTCGAGTACGAGACCCTCGATGGCTTGCAAATTAAAGAGATTGTCGAGCACGGTCACTTAATAAATCCGCCAGGCAGGGGAACGCCCCCGGATGGTCAAAGAATGCCGCCGGAAAAACCACCCAAGCAGGTCGTCGCCGCGCCCGACGTCACGCCGCCGCTTCCCGGCGCTCTCGGCGGGGCTCCTGCGTAAATTTTTGCGCATCTCGTCGTGAGATTCGCCGGATTAGACCGAATTATTCGGCCTAATTCTCGTTAGACCCATGCGTGCGTTCTGGTGCATCGCTTGTTGCTTGGTCCTCGCTACGTCGGCACAAGGGCAGCCGAGCGCGGAAGACCCTGAGGCCAAGTGGGCAGCAGCGCGGGTGCAGCAGGCGCTGCTTCAGCACGAGCCGATACCATGGAAGAAGGATGGACTTGTGGTTCCCACAGCCGAGGTCGCCATTGGCATTCACACCGCTGTCGTACGAGCGGCATTCGGCGAAACAGCGCTGCGTTGACAAGCCCTTCGTGGCCGTGCGCTCTGGAGACTATTGGGTGGTTCATGGCACTCTCCCATCAGGCATGGTTGGCGGAACCCCGATCACAGTTATTCGAGCTAAAGATGGTGCAGTGCTGTGGATGATTTCGGAGGCATAGCTCTAACCAACCGATGAAGCCAACGGCCCCTTGGCGAAATAACTTCAGCGAGTTTGCCACGACACCCTGCCGTGGCTTATCTCCTTCTCGTTAGGTGCTGCTCACGCATATTCGAGCAGTCCAAAGAAAGAAAACCGAAATAGCAAATGAAACGATACTCCACCATATGATCAGCGAAAAGATGACCGACCCTACCAAGATGACCCGTATCAGCCAGGTTGCGACCGTGTTCGTCCCCGTTGCTGACCAAGAACGAGCACTCGAGTTTTACCTCGACATGCTCGGGTTCGAGAAGCGCGCCGACTTCACTTACGGCGAGGCCAGTCGCTGGATCGAGGTGGCCCCGCCAGGCTCGAAGATCGCAATCGCGCTGGTTTCGCCGAGCGAGGGCAAGTCCGACCGCGGCGACGAGGCTCATCATTGCGCGTTGACAACGGAGGACATCGAGGCCGACCACGCAACGCTCCGTGCCAGAGGCGTTGATGTTGACGCAGAGATCGCGCGCAAAGGGAAACGCAGGTCGGGCCTCGTTTCGACAGAAGCTACGGTTCCGGATCCCGTACCTTCTCAGTTCTTTTTCCGCGACCCTGACGGGAACCGTTTCTTGATCGTCCAGCCGGACTGACCAAAGTAATAGTCGGATGCCGGAGCTAATAACATCCGCAACGCATAACCATGCGATGCAGCCAACCGCTGGCCGCTCCGATGACCGGCTTGGATTTTTATGATGAGAGAATTCCCCGATGTTGTCCGGCAACTGCCAGACTCGACTCGCGTTCCCTTACAGCCGTAACGCAGGCCTTCCGATCGCGATCTAAACCTAAACAAGATGGAAGCTTGCACCGAAATTATCTGGGCGAACGGGAGTCGGCGTGCGTCTTCACCTCGCGCCGTTGGACGTCGACGAGGTGGCGCAACTGGCGTTCCATGGTTTTGAAGGCGTCGTGGATCACCTTGTTAAGAGGATCGTGCGTGCCGTTGTCTTTCTGTTGCTCGTCGGCAACGAGCTCGTGACCGCGCGAAACGGTCACGTCAATGCGAACACGGTATTGATTTCCTTTGTGATGGGTGTGGTTCGGTTGTTCAATCGCCACATCGCAGCGGTTAATGTGATCGCAGAATTTTTCCAGCCGCGCGGCTTTGTCCAATACGAGATTGTCGATCTGGTCGGATTTTTCCAGACCCCGATAACTGATCTTAACAGG
>WNFR01008881.1_pt1 | contig 10160 bp, 8 predicted proteins | sample 5400221 | NCBI WGS metagenome assembly WNFR01 (sample SAMN13153357, study PRJNA577476) | soil metagenome | isolation source: 40 cm soil under Madrone tree | place: USA:California | collected 2016-06-14 | reverse complement strand
TAGACCTGCCCGAAATTCGCCTGCACTCCGCGGAAATCGATGGCCGACACCTCGCCGGACTTCGTTCGAACGGAATGCTGCTGCTCCCACCAGGTGAGGAAGACGGTCACATTCTTCACCGCCGGACTGCCTTCCTTAATCGCTTCCGCGTCCTCAAGCGTCAGCGGCTTGCGCTCGCGCTCGTCCTTGGGCCGCCGCCCGCCGCCGTGCGGGCCCTGATCGAACCGTGAGATAAATGCCGTGTCGGCTCCGTACTGCTTGACGTTTTCCTGAACCTGGTGATCGAATCCAGTAATCAGCGCGGCCACCAGCATGATCACACTTACGCCCAGCACCACGCCGAACACCGTCAGAAAGCTGCGCAGTTTGTGCGCTTTCAGCGTGTCCATCGCCTGTTTGAGATTTTCACCGTATGCTTGTGCCATCGCCGTTCCTCAGCCGTCCGCCCGCAGCGCCTCGATGGGATCGAGCTTTGCCGCGCGCATCGCCGGGTAAATCCCGAAGAAAAGACCTACCGCCGTCGAAACACTCAGCGAAAGTATCACCGAGCTCATCGGCGTCTTCATCGGTATCGCCGTCGCCGCGCGCGCTACTGCAACCAGCGCATACGCGAGGCAAATCCCCATCAGCCCGCCCGTGGCCGCCAGCACCGCCGATTCCGTCACGAACTGTAGAACGATATGGCGTCTTCTCGCTCCCAGCGATCGCCGGAGACCGATCTCCCGCGTGCGTTCCGTCACGCTCGCCAGCATGATGTTCATGATCACGATTCCGCCGACCACCAGGAACACCGCCGTCAGCCCCACCGCCACGGTAAACAAATTCGCGGTCAAAGATTTCCATAACCCCATGATCGAGTCCGAGCCCACGATACCGAAGCTGTCCGGATCGTCCCAGGGAGTGTGCCGCCAGGCCCGCAGGAGCATTCGCGCTTCGTCCTCGGAGGCCGCCATCATCTCCGCGTTCTGTGCCTGGATAAACAGCACGAGGGAATCCCGCTGCGTGCCCCATTCCTTGCTATACGTACCCAGCGGGATGAACATGAAATTGTCCTGCGATTGCCCGAGCGCGCTTCCGATGACTGCGGCCACGCCAATCACTTCGTAGCTGTGCGTCCCTGCGCGGATCATTTTCCCGATGGGATCCACGTTGGAGAAAAACTTCTTCTGCACGTCCCCGCCGATAAAGCAGACCGGGGAATGGTGCGTTTCGTCCGCCTCCATCAGAAACCTGCCCGATGCCACGTTCAAACTGCGCACCTCGGAGTAGTTCGGGGTCACTCCCAGAATGTTCACATCCTGCAGCAGATCGTTGCCATAGCGTAAATCCGAGGAGGTACCCAGCAGCGCAGCCACCTGGCTTGCGGTCCGCATGCCGGCCCTCAGCTTGGTAAATTCCTCCGTGGTAACCAGCGGCCGCTTTTGCGCCTTCACCCAGGCGTCCTGGCTGGTGATAATTCCGAAGCGCGTAAGGACGTATACGTTTGCGCCGAGGTTGGCGATCTTGTCGGCCACATAGAAATTCAGTCCTGCGACCACACTCATCACCGCCACCAGCGTGGTCACCGCCAGGATCACACCCAGCAGCGTCAGGAAACTCCGCAGTTTGTGCGCCCTCAATGCATCCAGCGACAAGCGCACTGTCTCGAGCATCGTGACGGCCGCGCTCCGGAATCGGCGCAGTTTCGAACCTTTACTTGCCGTCCGTGGCATTGAGCCCGGTATCGCTCTCAACCCGTCCATGGGAGTTACACCCAAACAAACCTCCAACCTTCTCTATTCAAGACGAAATATCGCGACCTTTCGTTCCTTCTCTTATAGACGTGTGGAGCACCACTTTGCTATCACTGCCATTTGGGGTAGCCTTGAGGCCCAACTGGACGAAAGTGGTCCGCTCCACGGTCGCTTCTCGAATTGTACCGTTTTCGCCCTGGAATCAGGGAAGTTTTTGGTTCGCAGAGGAGGATGAAATGCGCCGTATCTATCTTTATTTCCTTTGCTTTACAGTGCTCGCGTCAGGCGCCCCACTCGCTGCATACCCACAGGACAAACCTGCCGCAGCAGCTCCTGCGCCTGCGGTAGCGCCCGCCACTGGTTTCCGCGCCGAGTTCCTGGAGGAGATCGCGTACTACGAGAAGCGGTACACCAGCCTGGCCGAAACCATGCCTGCCGAAAAGTACACTTGGCGCCCAGCGGAAGGGGTGCGCTCGGTGGGAGAAGTCTTTACGCATATCGCCGGCGCCAACTACGGTGTCGCCCGGGCCCTCGGAACCGCTCCTCCGGTTGGCCTCGATTTCAAGTCCATCATGGCCCTCTCCCCGGACAAGCCCAAAGTGATTCTGGCCCTGAAAGACTCCTTTGCGCATTTCCGCAATGCCGTCATTGCACTCAAAGAGGAAGATGCGGACAAGCCACAGAAAATGTTCAACCGCCAGACCACGCTGCGTGGCTCCTTCATCGCCATTACCGGTCACTTTGGCGAACACCTCGGCCAATCGATTGCTTACGCGCGCGTGAACGGCGTCGTGCCGCCGTGGACGGAAGGATTCAACCAACCGCCACAGAAACCGGCGGAAAAACGCAAGCCCTAGACCTAGATATCAAATCGCAGAGCGTTGTTTCATTCGCCGCCGTTCATCCATTTCGTTCCTTTGCGGTGTACAACAAATGTATGCCCCGGCGAATCCAACGAGTGTGCACTCTGGCGGCTTTTCCGCCGCATCGAACCATGTGGAAACGAGCGATTTCTCTCATCGTTGTCCTGTCATGTTTTGCCGCCGCGAGCGCCTCAGCGCAATCGGTGGCGCCTGATTCCACTCCAGCGATCTCCCCGGCGAAACCGGGCCTCTTCGAACGCGTGATTTCCCGTCAGAAGAAAAATGAAGAAGCGCTGGACGTCTACGAGCGCCTCGAGCGTCTGGAAGTTCGCAAGAACGGCAGCGACGCGGCCCCGGCGTCCGTAAGAATCGCCCGCGTCATTCCGAACGGCACAGGGATGAACCGCATCGCCGTCGGCCCTGACGGACAGCCTACGGATCCAACGGCCTATCGCGCCGAACTCGCAAGACTGGAAAAGGCGCTCGCCCTGCTCGTCAATAACAGCCGTTCGCAGCGCGACGCCGTGGAAAAGTTCGCGAAGAAAAAAAAGGAGCGCAACGACCTGATTGACGCCACGCGAAGCGCCTTCCTTTTTACCTTCGTCGCCCGCGAGCCTCGCTCGGACCGCATGCTTTCCAAGTACAGGATGGAACCCAACCCGGCCTTCAAGCCCACCACGCGCTTCACTTCCATTTACACCAAGGTTCGCGGATTCGTCTGGGTGGATGAAGATGCGGAGCAGCTTGCGCGTATCAAAGGCGAAGTCACCGAAGACATTTCCGTCGGCCTGTTTCTCGGCAAAATTACAAAGGCAGCCATTTCATGCAGGAGCGCTACGAAGTCGCGCCGGGACTTTGGCTCGCGAGTTTTTCGCAATACGATTTTGACGGCCGCAAACTTTTCTCGGGTTTTTCGGTCCACGAGCGCACGTTCTATACAAACTACCGCTACATCGGCCCGCCCAACGAGGCACTCCTCGCGGTCCGAAAGGAACTCGGCCTTGCCGACTTGGGCAAACCTGGTTCTGCGGCCGCCGATCGGTGATTCTTCAGCCGGTATACTTCTTGTATCGGCCTCTTCGAAGGAGAAACAGCCGGGAGGTTTCGTGCGCCACTCTCTCATTCTTGCCGCTGTTCTGGCTTCCTTTGCCACTCTGAACTGCCCGGCGCAATCTTCCCAGTCCGGCTCGGATTCCGGTTCCGCCAAGCCCACGCCGCAATCCCAGCCTCCCGCCGCTGCGGGAAACGCGGCGCCAAAAGATCCGAATACCGGGAAAGAACAAGCCAAGGGAAAAAAAACAAAAAAGGTTTGGACGGAGGAGGAGATTTCCGCCGTCGGCGGTAGCATATCCGTCGTCGGCGACCAGCATCCGTCAAACAACTCTTCCCGCACGCCAACTTCGACAACCGCTTCGGACGGGCGGGATGCGACCTATTACCGCGGCCGGCTTGCACCGCTCCGCCAGCAGATCGAAGACCTTGACCGCGAAATCCAAGAAATGAAAAGCGTCAAGGGCACGGTCCGTGAAAACGTCGAGGCGCAAGTGCAGATCCGCGAGGCCCGCCGAGAAAAGATTCAGAAACAAAATCAACGAAATTGAAGAGGACGCGCGCCGGCACGGGATTGCACCGGGCGATCTGCGCTAGGTAGTAAACTCTTGAAAAGCCATCTTATGACTTATTTTCTTCCCTGCCGCCCCTCTCTGGTTTTCCCTTTGCTTCTAGCTGGTTTCACATTTGCTGCCACGCCCTCTCATGGCTCGGCTTTTTGCCAGGATCCCGCTGCGCCTTCGCAGGCAACGGGCACGCCGCAATCCTCTTCCCAGGGTCAGGGAGAAACCAAGCCACCCGACCCGAAGCAACCGAAGAAAACCTGGACCAACGAGAATCTATCGGATGCGAAAGGAGCTGTTTCCGTGGTTGGCGATTCGAAAGCTAGTTCGAAAACGAAATCGAACTCTGCCAAGCCAGCCGATGCACGGTACGTCGCTTCCGTCCGCAAACAGCTCGAGAAACTAAATGCACAAATGGTTGACGCCGATAAGCAGATCGCGGACCTGGCCAACTTCAGCAAAGGCGAGCCTTCCACATCCGCGAGCGGCATCAAACTGGGCAAAGGTTACAACCGCGAGCCGGTCGAAGTTCAAATCCACGCGCTGCAGGAAAAGAAGAAGGACCTTCAATCCAAAATGGGCGCGCTCCTTGACGAAGCCCGCAAGAGAGGCGTCGAGCCCGGCCAGATCCGCTAGTCCGGTCTGCGGATGGCGGAAATTTCCGCGCTCCCTCAGCGAATCAGGTTCCAGGGATACACGCCAACGTTGATTTTCATGATGAAGTAGCTGAACCCGCCCGGATCGGGCTTCGGCTGGTGCGGCGTGTCCGGTGGAATTAGCAGCCAGTCGCCTGCCTTCACTTTGTAGGTTTTTCCGCCGACAACCGGCTGCCCGCGGTACTCGCCCGGAATAATTCCATCCTTGTCTTTCAAATTCTGCTCGTTGGCGATCTTTCCGCCGAGGATCATTTCGCCCGTGCCGCCGGTGAAAATATAAAAGTCATACGCTCCGGCGTGCTGCTCGGCGTCGTCCAGCACGCTGTTCACCTTGGTCAAGCTCGGAACGGGCTTATCGCGAAACATGCGATACAGCATGAACATGCTGAAACCGCGCGTCTGCACGTGCACCGGCCCGCCGCCAAACGATTGCGAGCTTCCGCTGCCGGCCTCTTTCACCAGCTTGGCGGCCTTCTCCGCCATCTCCGTGTGCGCTTTTCGAATGTCATCAATATTCCAATGCATGATGGGCGGAGCATCCGGCGCGAGCGGCGGCTCATTCGGAGAATTGAAGCCGAACGGCTTCACTTCCGGTTTACTTTCCTGAGCGGAAACGCTCGGAATCATCGAGAAGTCGTCGACGTGTCCGCTGAGAATCGGCTGCGCGCTTGGCTTCGCCGCATATCCGGCGATGAATCCGATGAATGCAGCGCCGATCACTATTGGGGGAAATAACCTTTTCATTGCTCGATCCTCCTGTCGCTATTTCTTTGGCGCCGGTTTCTCCGACACAAAACGAATCTCTCTCAACATTTCCGCCTGGCGATACAGTTCGGTTTTTCCCGCCGGAAATTTGTTGAAGCTCAGCACATAAGCCAGGACATCGGCGTTCTGCTGGCGCGTCAGTTTTCCCGGCGAAGCCTGCGGCATGGTCCTGCGAACTCGTTCGAACAGATCGCCCAGCGTGAGGCCATTCCAATTCGAAAGAAAGGCCCCGCCAGTGAGCGGCGGCGCCGATTCTCTGCCGGCGAGCTTGTCGCCATGGCAGGCAGAGCATTGTTTCTCATACAGCGCTTCGCCGCGCTTGGCCTGCTCTTCCGTATAAACGCCGTCCCATACCGAACGCTCCGAAGGCGCCGGCTCCTGTGCGCGAAGCGCGCCAAAAAACGCTCCAATCACACCCAGCCCGGCAATGGCGATGAATGAATTCTTACTCTTCACGCCGATTTCTATTCCTCGTACGACGGCAGCGTGTACGCAATGTACTCACCCGAGTATGGCCCGCCGCTGACGGCGACCACGATGTACTGCTTGCCGTTCACCATGTACGTCATAGGCGATCCAGTCTGCGGCGCCGGCATAAACACCGCCCCGACTTCCTTGCCGGTCGCTTTGTCATAAGCGCGCAGCATCGCGCCGCGCGGATGATCCGCGGTGGTCGTCACGTGTCCTTCGCCTGCGATCACCAGCGTCTTCGTCACCAGCGTCCCGATGTTGTACGTCTCCTGGCCCGTGCGTGGGATGTTCATTCCCTTTAGCGCTGGACTATTCCGCACCACGTCCGGCGTCTCTCCGTGGGCGATCTGCCAGGAAATTTCACCCTTGTCGAGGTTGATCGCGGAAATCGTTCCGTAAGGCGGCTTCACCAAAGGCAAGCCATCAATATTCATGGGAACGTAGCCAGCCCCGGTTTTTTTCTTCGGAGGCTTCGGCGAATCCGCCCCGGCGTTTTCGCCCGGGCCTCTCAGAATCTCCACTTCTTGTCCGGCAGTTCCCGCGATGTAGTGGATGTCCGAGATTTCCTTGGGCGCCGACACGAGCCCAATCGGCTCCATGCAGGAGTTGCACGCGTACACGTACACCGTGTGCGTCTCGGGATCGTACGACCCGCCCGGCCAATTGGTGCCGCCGGAAGCCGTGCCGAGCGTGAGAGTGCCCAGAGGTCCCTCCACTTTGCTCACCACCGGCGGTGTGTACACCGGACCCAGGTGGTATCTCGACACAATTTCTTTCGCTCGCTCGCGAAGCGCAGGTGTGAAATCGATCAGATCGTCGATGGAAGTCCCGTTGCGGCTGTACGCCGCGGGCTTTGCCGGTATCGGTTGCGTCGGCGAATACCATTCGCCAGGAACATTTCCAACTTCCACCGGCTTCTCCGGCATCGGCCAAACTGGTTTTCCGGTCACGCGATCAAAAACGTAGAGGAAACCCTGCTTCGTCGGCTGCGCGACAGTCTTTACCGGCTTTCCTTCAACCGTAATATCCGCAAGAATCGGCGCCGAGGAAATATCCATGTCCCACAGCGGGTGGTGCACCAATTGGAAGTGCCACTTACGCTCGCCGGTTTTCAGGTCCACGCACACGAGACTTTCGCCGAACAAATTATTTCCCGGGCGGTGCCCGCCGTAGAAATCGCTGGTCGGCGATTCAACTGGCAAGTACACCAGTCCAAGTTGCTCATCCACCGTGATCTGTGTCCATACGCCAGTGTTGCCGGTGTATTCCGCCGAACCCTTCTCCCAGGTGTCGTAGCCAAACTCGCCCTTCTTCGGGATGGTATGGAAAATCCAGAGCCGTTTGCCCGTTCGAACGTCAAACCCGCGCACGTACCCCTTGTTGTTGCGCATGCTGCGCGGCGTCATGCCTTCGCGGAACGCCGCGCCGATAATCACCGTGTCTTTCGCCACGACCGGCGCGGACTGAATCCCGATTTCTCCAGTCGTCAAGTCGGGCAGGATTTCCTGATCGTCGTTCAGCTTGAGGTCCACTTCGCCTTTGTCGCCAAAGGTCGGAACACGGATTCCATTTTTCGCATTGAGACAAATCAGCCGAAAGCCTGGTGTCACATAGAGAATGCGTTCTTCCTTGCCGTCGGACCAGTACGCCAGCCCGCGGCCGGAAAGTTGTCTTGGCGCTGCCCCGCCGCGCTTTCCTTCATGCTCGCCATGAATCCAGAGTAATTCACCCGTTGCCGGGTCCAGGGCAATCACGGCACGACGTGATCCGGCTGTGGCATAGAGAACGCCGTTGACCATCAGCGGCGTTCCTTCCAGTTTGTATTCCGGCCGGTCGCCGAAATTATCGGTCTTGATGCGCCACGCGATTTCCAGATCGTTGAAGTTCGAGGAGTTGATTTGGTCCAGCGGCCGGTAGCGCGTCCCCGCCAGGTCCGCCGCGTAGGACGGCCACTCCGTATCCTTGGTGCGGGTTTGCGCCGGAGTGCTTGCCGGAATCGCCGCGAGTACGACAGCCCACGGAATCAGAATCTTCCATCCGCTGAATTTTCTCCGCCCCATCTTCAATCCTCCACTGAATTTCTCCGCCCCTGCGGCTCCGCTCATCCCATTTGCTTGATTTGTTCGAGCGCCTGCTTGATTTTTACTTTTTGCTCTTCCGTCACGTCGCCGTTGGGCGGCCGCTGATAAAACTGGCGCGTCCCCATTTGCAGGCTCAATGCGTATTTCATGGGCCCGTAGGAATCGACGCCGCCCTCGCGCAGAATCTTCAGCGCCGCATTCAGTTTCGCGAGCAGCTCGCTGAAGTCTTTGCCCGCGCGCTTCGCCACAAACACCGCCGCGATCTGTTTCGTAAAGTTGTTGCCTTCGGCGAGGATTGCGCCCATGCCGTGGTCCAGCGCGTACTTCAAATTCGTATCCGTACCGGTGCGCATATTCAGCTTGGGAAACTCTGCCACGAAGCGCTCATACTCCGGCACGTCGTCCATCGAATCCTTGATGCCCGCGAGATTCGGATATTTTTCCAGGCTGTGCAACAGCTCCAGCGTGATCGGCACGCCGCTCGCAAACGGAATGTGGTAGAGGTTGATTGGAATTTTCACTTTTTCAAAAATCAGCGTGTAGTATTTCGTCAGGCCGTCCAGGCGCGGATGCTTGTAATAAAACGGCGGAACGATTAGCAAGCCGTCCGCCCCATTGGCTTCCGCGTGCAGCGACAGCTCGATGGTCTCCGGGAAATTCGAAGTGCCGGAACACACGATGATGTTCAGCCCGTTGCGGTGCTTGAACGCTGTCTCCGCAACTTTCTTCCGTTCCGCCATGGAAAAAGACGGAAATTCGCCCGTCGTTCCCAGCACCACCACGCCATCCGCTCCGTTGGCCTTCAGGTACGCCAGCAGGTCCTTGTACAGTTCTTCGTCGAACTTCAAGTCCTTTCCGCAGGGCGTCGACGCCGCCACCCAAAACAAAACTTTCTCGCCGTTGGCTGCAGCTGCGTTTGCCGCGCGTGGCACGCCCACTGGCTCTTCCGCAAACGCCGTCTTTTCGACCACTCCGAGGGCCGCGGCCGCTCCCACAGCACCAAGAAAAGTCCTTCGCGTTGTTGGCATATTGTCCCCCTCACTGAAGCTCGCGGAAGTCTAAGCCAGTCAAATTCAATATACAAAGGATTAGTTCCCCTCCTCGCGCGCTGCTGCCGTTCCTCGCGACTCGTGCTGCGTTCAACGCCGCGCGCCTCCACACTTGCCGACTAAATCCAGAAGGTATACTCTCCCGCGTTGACGTTGTGGGCCACTGGCCGAATCCCAATCCTATCGTGACTGCGCTTCAAGAGGCCGCCATGAAAAATCTCTCTACTTCCGGCAACAGCAAACAGGAACAAGCGGAAAATCTCGCTGCAGAAACACACCCAAACCACGAAGCGGGCGCGAATATAACTCTCTCGCCCTCCGACCGCCGCGCATTTCTACAAGGCGCAGCTGCCGCTGCAGCGACGCTGGCGATGCCGCGCTGGGCCCAAGCGCATCCCGGCGATCTTGACGCGATTCGCGCGGAAGTCGAGAAGCGCCAAGACGAATCCGTCAAGCGCCTGCAGGATTGGATCCGTCAGCCCTCCATCGCCGCCGAAAACCGCGGCATGAACGAAGGCTGCGAGCTGACCATGCGCATGCTGCGCGACGCCGGTTTCCAGCAAGCCACCAAGATCCCGACCGACGGCCAGCCCGGAATCTTCGCCACACTCGACGCGGGCGCGCCCCGCACTCTGGGCCTCTATTACATGTACGACGTGAAGCAGGCGGATCCCGCGGAATGGTCGTCTCCACCGTTCGAAGCTGCGCTCGTGGATAAACCGGGCCTTGGAAAGGTCGTCATGGGCCGCGGCGCCGTGAATCAGAAAGGCCCAGAGGCCTCGTTTCTCGCCGCGCTCCACGCCATTCGCGGCGCCGGCAAGAAACTCCCCGTCAATCTCGTTTTCGTCGGCGAAGGCGAGGAAGAAATCGGCTCGCCGCATTTTCCGCAAGTGGTGCGCCGGCCCGAAGTGCTCGCCGCGCTGAAAAAC
>WNFR01008878.1_pt1 | contig 10161 bp, 9 predicted proteins | sample 5400221 | NCBI WGS metagenome assembly WNFR01 (sample SAMN13153357, study PRJNA577476) | soil metagenome | isolation source: 40 cm soil under Madrone tree | place: USA:California | collected 2016-06-14 | reverse complement strand
CTTTTCATTGTGGGACATGAGCTTGGACACTATGTCCTGGGACACGTTTGGCAGGGCTTCTTGCTGGGAGCGGCCGGGCTATTGCTGGCGCTCTACCTTCTTTTTCGAGGCTTGCACTGGGCCATGGATCGTTGGGCCAAAGACTGGAAGCTCTACGGACAAGAAGATTGGGCTTCGCTTGCGGTGTTGCTGTTGCTTTTGCAGGCGCTGTTGTTTGTTTCTTCACCGGTCATCAGCGGCTACAGCCGAATGCAAGAGCATGCCGCGGATGTCTACGGACTGGAAGTCATCCACGGTTTGGTCCCAGATTCGGAAGAGGTCGCCGCGCACGCGTTTCAAGTTCTAGGCGAAATGGATTTGTCGGATCCAAACCCACCGCCGGTCATCACTTTCTGGCTTTACTCGCATCCACCGCTGGCGGACCGCCTGGTATTCGCGCATAGCTACGATCCGTGGTCAAAAGGGGAACCGCCTAAGTACGTGAAGTAACCGTGGATGACGAGGTTCTCATCTCAAAGCGGCATGCGCCCCGTTGCGTGCTTGCGGGCGAAGGCGGCTACTTTGCTGCGGTTGCCGCACACGGCCATCGAACACCACCGCCGGCGGCGAGTGCGCGAATTATCGTAGAAGAAGAGCCCACAGTGCACATTGGCGCAAAGCCGGAGACGCGCACGGGCACCCTCGGCGATAATTTCCGCTCCCGATCGAGCCACCGCGGCGAGCAACCAGTCAAGGCCTCCCTCGCGCGCCACGAATTCGATTTTCCAGAGGCCGTCCTGACCGACAAGTTCATCGTGGCCTTCCGTGATGCGAAGGACTTCGTTTATGGGCTCGATCCATTCTCCTGCCGTCCGCTGCTTTCGGAGCATGGCCGTGAACACTTTGCGCAAGGCGGAACTCAGCCGCCGGGCCTTCAAGAGGAGAGTCTCAGCGGCTTGGGGGTCGGATTGCGGCAGGTTCAGGAGCTGTGCGCCACGCCCAGGGGAGACAATGTCCGTCAAATTCAGGAAGTGAATGAGACGTTCCCAGGATAGTTCCGCAGCCGGAGGCGTCACGTTGACAAAATCGATGGAGAGTCGTCCGCCAAGCAGAGGGAGGGATGAGGCGATATTGGACATTGTCTGAGGTTCTCTCAACAGGACAAATGTAAACCATTTCGAAGAGCTTAACCAGTAAAAGCTATCATAACGGTTAAAATAAAGAAGAGTGCGTTAGGTTCCGCCGTGTTGCTGTAACCTTATCCCGGCCATCAAATCAGATATGCTGGCAGGTTAGAATGACTTCTATGAAACAGCTACTGGCAGGGTTGACACTCACTTCGATCACCCTCCTAACGGCCGTGGCTTTGATTCGACCACCGGCACATGCTTCTGTCGGGTCGCCGGAGACGCAGCGCACGCCTGTAATAGTTGAACTGTTTACGTCCGAAGGGTGCTCGAGCTGTCCCCCTGCGGATGCGTTGCTGGCGCGGCTGGCCAATGAGCAGCCCGTTGCGAACGTTCAATTGATTGCATTAGAGGAGCATGTCGATTATTGGAACGATTTGGGCTGGACCGACCCTTTTTCCTCGCGAGACTGGACCGAGCGGCAATACGTTTATGCGGGGGCTCTCAAAAACCGGAACCCTTACACCCCGCAAATGGTGGTCGACGGGACGGTGGAGTTTGTGGGCAACCACCCTCCGAAAGCGCGCGAAGCGATTCTAAAAGCCGCAAGCAATACAAAAATTCCGGTGATGCTGGCGCCGGAGAGCCCCAAGGGCTCGGGTAAAGAAAGTTTTTCTGTGAAGACTGGCAAACTCGAAGGAGCCACAAAGGGTGACTCCGCGGAAGTGTGGCTGGCCGTTACGGAGACCGGATTGCACTCCGCGGTGACGCGCGGTGAGAACGCCGGCGAAGACCTTCACCACGCCGCAGTGTTGCGTTCCATGCGCAAGATCGGCGAAGCCAAGGCCGATGGCGAGACTTCCTTCACTGGAGACGCAAATGTATCTCTTCAGAAAGAATGGAAGCGCGAGAACCTGCGGGCCGTGGTCTTCGTGCAGGAAAAAAAGAGCCGCCGGATTCTGGGCGCCGCAGAGATTCGCATCGGGCAATAGACTCAGTAGAGTTTGACCCTTTTGGCGGCCAGCCGGCTTGATTCCGGGAAGTGAAAATTCTGGGGCGCTGTTAAGTCTCGACGTCAGAAAAAATATACTCCTCAGGAGGACTCTTCCCTCGATAAGATCTGTCTCAGTTCATTGCCGGGCTTGCTTACGGTGAACCCCTATACGAGAGGTCGATTCTTTTCCGAGGTGAATGTTGGATTTTGAGAGGGCAAGCGATTCGTTTTCAACCCCGCCAGTTCCTGTTGGCCCCCCCAACGACTTCCTTGGAAAAGTTTTTCTGAATGACGTGGGGCTGCGGGCAGGCTGGCGGTTGTGCCTCTACGGTCTGTTTTGGATCACGCTTTCCGATCTCCTGCAATTCATAATAATTGGATTCTTCGGCTTCACCGCCGACACGTTCTCCCCGCAAAGCATTCTGCGAAAAGATCTAACGAGCTTCATCGCCGCATTCTGCGCGGCACTCCTCATGGCGAAGCTGGAGCGGCGCCCAGTGGACTTTTATGGTTTACCTCGTGCGCCGACCTTTGGAAAGTTATTCTGGCAAGGTGGGCTCCTGGGGCTGGTTGAAGTGACGCTGCTCATCAGCTTGATCGCAGGGTTTGGCGGCTATTCGTTTGGTTCGTTATCCCTGCACGGCATGGAAGTGGTCCGCTGGGGCGCGGTCTGGTTCGCGGCATTCGTCTCTGTTGGACTCTCGGAAGAATATTTGTTCCGGGGCTACACGCAATATACGTTGGCACAGGGGATTGGCTTCTGGCCCGCGGCTATTTTGCTTTCCGTTCTGTTCGGCGCCGTACATCTCCGGAACCCTGGCGAGGGTTTTACGGGAGCGGCGGGCATCGTCGCGACTGGGCTCGTTTTCGCTTTCACTCTGCGAAGGACCGGCAATCTCTGGCTCGCTGTGGGTTGGCATGCGAGCTTTGATTTTGGCGAGACGTTTCTCTATTCCGTTCCCGATAGCGGTATGCTCCTTGCGCATCACCTTTCGGGCGCGACACTACATGGCAAAGACTGGCTGACCGGTGGCACCGTAGGGCCGGAGGGCAGCGTTTTCAGTTTTGTTACCATGGGGATTCTGGCCATCGCGATTCATTTTCTTTTCCCGGCAAAAAAGACCCAGCCGGCCCAAAATTAGGGCAACCGTTCTATCAGTGGGCGAGTTCGGAGGCTGGCACCAGGCGTACGCCTTGCGCTTTTGCCTGAGGTAAGACTTCGCGCAAAGCCTGGAGCGTTGCCGGGTGAGGGTGGCCGATCGCTACGGCCTCGCCCTTCTCGCGTGCCCCACGCAGAGCCAGTTCGAGTTGTTTGCGAACCGCGGCTACCTCGGCGACGTCATCGAGAAATGGGACGTTCCGGAAGGCCGAGCGAACTCCAAAGTCCTGCGCCGTATCGTAAGCCACAGTGGTCGCGGTTGTGCGGCTGTCCACGTAGAAAAGGCGCCGGTCGCGCAGGACGGGCATCAACTCATCCATGAGCGCAGCGTCAGCAGTCGCCTGTGATCCCTGATGATTGTTGACGCCAGCGGCATCGGGAACATTCTTCAGAAATAGATCGACCAGCGCCGCAACTTCGGACCCCGGCATACCAGGATGCAGTTCCTGCGCTTCAGGCGTTTCGTTCGCGACTGATTGCATCGGAAGATGGAGCATGACCTGGAACCCACGGCGATGCGCTTCCTGGGCGATGTCCACAGAGTGTTCATGGTTGGGTAAAACGGAAACAGTCAAGGGATAACCCAGGGCGAAAACGGCTTCGGCTGCGGCGCGGTCGCTGCCAAGATCGTCGATAATGATGGCGAGGCGCGGGTTTGCAGCATTTCCGGCGGGATTCGCGGCTCCTGAAGCGGACCCGCTCGGTGAACGGGTTACGATTTCGATTTCGACCGCCGGCACGCCTGCATGTCGAAACTTAAATTGAAGCAGATCTCCAGTCTGAATCGGAGGATCCTGCGTCAGATGATTTCGCGTTGCAGCGGCATTCAGGCTCTGAATAAGCTTTGCAACTGCGGCGCGGTTCGCTTCTGCCGGCGAACCACTCTTCAACCCGATGTGAAGGTAATCTACGCCTCCGGATGGCCCGCTGGATGCCCCTTGCCGAAGTTTGATAGGAGTTCCAGAAGGCACCGCGGAATAGGCCGCCGCCGCCAGATCGCGTGTGATTTGATGAACTTGCGCGGGAGTGAGACGGTTCTCTTCAGTTTTCTTGCAACCACCGGAGAGAACCGCGAGAAAAAAGCAAATTCCCAGCAGCGCGAAATTTGCTGAAGCGTTGATCTTGATGCGAAAAAAAAGAAGATCTGGTTGAACTGCGTCAGGCTGCCAGAGCACAGAAAACTAAGCAGCCTTTTTTGCAGGGGCGGGGGCCTTCAACAGGTCGAGCGCTCGGTGAAAAATGGGGTCTTCCGGAGACAGGGGACGCGGGCCGAGCCCGGGTTCCTTCTGGGTTTGCGGAGCTGGCGCGGCCTCTTCATCCGGCGTATCCGAATCATCTTCCGGGACCGCGCGTACCACTTCCGTGGGCGTCACGCCTTCTTCCATGATCGATTTCCCGCCCGGATTGTAGTAGTTCGCGACCGTAAGGATCAGGGCCGAGCCATCATCCAGCGTAATGAGTTTCTGCTCGGATGCCAGACCAAAAGTGCGCTCGCCAACCACATCCCCGCGATGATTCGCGGCCATGGCGGAAGCCAGAACTTCCGCGGCTCCGGACGTCGTGGCGTCAATCAAGACCGAGACGGGATTCTTCCAAATCACTTGCTTGGGCTCAGCCGAAAAAACCTGGGCCGAAACTGTCTGGCCGCGTAGCGTGGTCAGCATGCCTGAAGAAACGAAAAGACGAGCGGTCGAAATCGCCTCGGAAACCTGTCCTCGGCCGCATTCCCGCACATCCAGGATGACCTTGCGGATGCCCTGTTTCTCGGCGTCCAAGAGACGATTGCGAATTTCATCCGCGCGGCCGCTGTCGAGCGAGGGGATGCGCAGAACCAGAATGTCAGGATCGACCTTCTGGGTGACGATCTTCGGCGCGGACAACTTCTCCCGAACGAGATCGACTTCCTCCGGCGTAGCCTTGCCGCGGCGGATCACTCCGACCTTGATGCCCGTGCCGGCCTGGCCGTTGAGAAGATTGATTGCCTGTCCCACGGACATGTCGCGCGTCGTGAATCCGCTGATGGACTCGAAGATATCGCCGCTGCGAATTCCCGCCTTAGTGCCCGGACTATCCGGAAGCACGGAGAGCACAATGATGTAACCATAGCGCTTGCTGAGCGTCAGACCGGTTTCCGCGGTGCCGGCATTTGCAAGCTTTTTCTTGTATTCGTCATACTCGCGCGGCGTCAGGTAGCTGGATTGCGGGTCCAGAGATTCCAACATCCCGTGCAAGGAACCGGCGGTTACCGTCCGCATGTTGGGGTCGTCGACATAATCCTGCTGCACTTTCTGCAAAACTTCACCGTACACGGTAAGCGACTTGTAGGCTTTGTCGTCCTGCGTGCGGCCCAGGACATGCCCAACGAAGGCGTAACCAAAGATGGCTACCGATAAGCAAAAAATTCCGATGCGAGCCGCTCGACTCATGCCTCACCCTTCCAAAAGAACTACGAACGCCGATTATAGCATCCCCAACAAGTGGGACGCGTCCCCAATTACAAAGGTAGCCTGAGAAGCAGGTAATCCTGTCAGCCACGTTCCATTACGAGACACGTCGAAATGACCATATGTTGTGTAAAAACCACACCAGATGAATTCCGCATCGTTCCATTGCCTATAAGCTATTGATAATAAGGCACAAACAACCAAGATATTGGCGAGCAACATGCTAGAATAGACTCCAGGCTAATGTTCCAGACAACCATTGCTAATGAGTCCCTTGCCGAGGGTGTGGGCCTCCACACCGGCGTGTACGGGCATGTCCGCTTGGTACCTGCCCCAGCCGACACCGGCATCGTGTTCCGCCGCGTGGACCTTGACAATTTCCCGATCGAAGCGCAGGGGCACAACGTCGCTCGCGTCAGCTACGCCACGAGCCTCATGAAACAAGGTGTTTTGCTCTCCACCACCGAGCATTTGCTTGCCGCCATCTATTCCTGCGGGATCGACAACATCTACCTCGACATCAACTCCATTGAAATCCCTATTCTCGACGGCTCGGCAGAACCCTTTATGCAGATGTTAGAGTGCTCTGGTGTCCGCAAATTGCGCAGAAAGCGGCGCTACCTGAAAATCCTGAAGCCTCTAGAAGTCGTCGAGGGGGACCGCCGGATCGGCATCTACCCCGCCGACGAGTTTCGCGTGCGCTGCTACGTGGATTTTCCGCACCCGCTCGTGGGCCAGCAGGAAGTGGAGATGCTGGTGGGGCCCGATACCTTCCGCCACCTTTTGGCGCGCGCGCGAACTTTCTGTTTCGAGCGTGACATTGAGCCCCTCAAGGCCATGGGCCTTATTCGCGGGGGCTCGCTCGAGAACGCCATCGTTCTTACCGACGACGGTGTCATGAACGGGCCTTTGCGCTTCCCGGACGAGTTTGGAAGACACAAGGCGCTGGACCTGATTGGGGATCTGGCCCTGGCAGGCTTGCCTCTGCTTGCCCGCGTCGAAGCTTATAAAGCCGGCCACGCCCTGCATACCCAGCTTGTCAGCCGCCTTTTGGCCGATCCCTCGCTTTGGACCATCACTACCGGCGAAGCCGCCCGCCAAGAGGCGGACGCCTACCTGACGGCCCTCGCTCCTGTCCCGGCTACTGATTAGAAATTCGCCCCCTGGTAAAGAACCTCCGTTGCGAAATGGCCACGTCTCCCGCAGAATGGGGCTCAAAACTATGTCCAACAACGATTTAGCCATCGTCATTCTTGCGGCCGGGAAAGGCACCCGGCTTAAATCCGGTTTGGCGAAAGTGCTCCACCGCGCTGGCGGACGCACGCTCGTCGAACATATTGTGCGCGCTTGCGAATCGCTGAAGCCGCGCGAGACCGTGGTTGTCGTGGGCCATCAGGCCGAGCAAGTCGCCGCTGTTGTCGAACCCCTCGAGGCAGTCACCGTCATGCAACAGCCGCAAAACGGCACGGGCCATGCCATGCAAGTCGCGAAGCGCGCGCTGGGCCGCGCGAAGTTTGCGGTGGTGCTCCCGGGCGACGCTCCCTTGGTGCGAACGGAAACTTTGAAGGCTTTGGTTGCTGCTCATCGCAACGGAAATGCTGCTGCCACGATTCTCTCCGCGGTGCTTGCTGATCCTTCCGGTTATGGCCGCGTCGTGCGCAAAACGGAAACGGCGGTCTCCGCTATCGTCGAGGAATCACAGCTCCCCGACGAGCAACGTGAGATCAATGAAATCAATTCGGCGATTTATTGCTTCACGCTGGAAAAACTCTGGCGCGCCTTGGCGCAGGTGAAGCCCAACAACAAACATCGCGAATTGTATTTGACTGACGCCATCGCGGCGCTGAACGACAAGGGCGAAACCGTGCTGGCGCAAGTGGCTGCTGATTCCCGCGAAGTGCTAGGTTGCAACACTCGCGCCGATCTTGCCGAAGTCGACCGCATATTCCGGGAACGAAAACGAAACGCACTGATGGATGACGGCGTCACCATTCAGTTGCCCGAGACCGTGTTGATTGATCCGGACGTGACCGCGGGCGAGGACACCATCCTCGAACCCGGCGTGCAGTTGCTGGGCAAAACGAAAATTGGAGTGCGTTGCATCATCCGAACCGGCAGCGTCCTGGCTGATGCCATCCTTGGTGACGACGTAACCGTCGAGCCCCATTGCGTCGTGGCGCAGAGCCGGCTCGATGACCGCGTCATCATCGGACCGTTCGCCCGCTTGCGCCCGGACAATCACCTGAAAGCCGGGGCCCGCATCGGCAATTTCGTGGAACTCAAGAAAAGCACCATCGGCGAAGGCACCAAAGCCATGCACCTTTCCTACTTGGGCGATGTGAAGATCGGAACCAAGAGCAATATCGGCGCGGGCACGATTACGTGCAATTACGACGGCTTCCACAAGTATCCGACCTCGATCGGGAGCAAAGTTTTCATCGGCAGCGATACCGCCTTGGTCGCGCCCGTGCGCGTCGGGGACGGTGCGTACATCGCCGCAGGTTCGACCATCACCGAGAACGTGCCGTCGGATGGATTGGGAATTGCCCGCGGCCGCCAGGTCAATAAACCTGGCTGGGCGGCAAAAAAACGCCGCGAGTTGGCGGCTGCCGAAAAACCAAAAAAAGCCGCGAAGAAATCGAAGCGCAAGCCGCGGCGTGCTTCGAAAAAGCGCAAAAGATAACTCCTGCGAAGTCCGGGTTTTCATTCCGTCCGTTTGGGGACTTTTTCACAATTTTCCCGCCGCAGTTTCACAACTTGAATCATTGAATACCAACCGAACGGATGCTATCGTCCGCGGTACGAGAAGCGGAAGGAGCCTCTCCGTGGGCAATTGGGTCAATTGGTCGCTGGTAATTGCCGGCATCATTTGCGTGATCATCGAGCTTGCGATGGGCGCGATGACGGGTTTCGACCTCGCGCTGGTGGGTGCGGCTCTGGCGGTCGGTGGAGGGATCGGGCTCCTTACTGGCTCAGCAAATGTCGGCATGCTGGCGGCTGCTGGCGTGGCGCTGATTTATTTTGCGCTGTTCCGGAGTTGGCTGAAGTCCAAGCTGACCGTGCGCGACCAGGCTTCGAACGTGGACGCGGTTCTCGGCAGAACGGGCGTGGTCACCAAGCGCATCGCCCCGCGCGATACCGGGCTCGTGAAAGTCGGCACAGAAGAATGGCGCGCGGAGCTCGTGCAGGGCGATGAAACCGGGCGCGAAGTCGGCGCGACCATTACGGTAAGTGCTGTCGAGGGTGTGACTCTCAAGGTGAGGTGAATCCGCATGGACACAGGAATCTTCTTTGGTTTTCTGCTGGTGGTGATATTGCTGTTCTGCCTGACGGCGCTGGCTAAGGGTGCGCGCACCGTGAAGCAATACGAGAAGGGGTTGATCACCCGCCTGGGGAAATACCACGGGATGGCGCCTTCCGGGCTGACCTTCATCATTCCTTTCATTGACGACATCATGCGTGTGGACATGCGCGAGCAGGTCATCACCGTGCCGCCCCAGAAGCTCATCACCAAGGATAACGTCACTGTTGAAGTGGACGCGGTGGTCTATTACAAGGTGATCGATCCGGTGAAGTCACAATTTGAGGTGCAGGACTTCGGGTATGCCTGCACTACGCTAGCGCAAACAAATCTTCGCAACCTCATAGGCGATCGCACGCTGGATGAAACGCTGGTCGCGCGCGACATGATCAACAATAATCTCCGTCACGTGCTAGACGAAGCCACCAACAACTGGGGCGTCAAGGCTACGCGCGTCGAAGTGCAGAAAATCGAGCCGCCGCGGGACATTACGGATGCCATGTCCCGCCAGATGAAAGCCGAACGCGAAAAACGAGCCGCGGTGCTCGAGGCGGAAGGCATCAAGCAGAGCCAGATTCTGCAATCGGAGGGCAAAAAACAGTCGGAAATCTTGAAAGCGGAAGGCGACGCCCAGGCGCGCATCACTCGCGCCAACGCGGAAGCCGAAGCCATCAAACTCGTCTCCACCGCCGCTGAAACCTATTTCAAGGAGCGCGCCGAAACTATGCGCCGCCTCGAAGTCCTGAACAATACCCTCGCGCAAAATACGAAATATATCGTGCCTTCCAACTCCAGCCTCGTAAACGTTCTGGGGCTCGACAGCGCGGTACAAGCTCTACCCAAAGCGACTCAAGGTCCTTCCGCGCCGCCCGCTTCCGGACCTGCTGGCCGCTAAATCTAATCGCGGCCGCGTGAGGTGCTTGAATGGCCCAACCGCAAACCAAAGCGAAAGCGAAGTGCAAGTCGGTTAGTCCCCACTTTGTCGTTCCCGATGTCGTTGCTTCGGCGGAACACTATCGCGACTTCCTGGGCTTCAAGATATTGAGTTATTTCCTCGATCCGCCCGTGTTCGCTGTCGTCGCCCGCGATGACGTTGTAATTCACTTTGGAAAGTCCGATAACGGAGCTCTGCCCTCGCCGAACGTTACGCGGCGCAG
>WNFR01008877.1_pt1 | contig 10161 bp, 9 predicted proteins | sample 5400221 | NCBI WGS metagenome assembly WNFR01 (sample SAMN13153357, study PRJNA577476) | soil metagenome | isolation source: 40 cm soil under Madrone tree | place: USA:California | collected 2016-06-14 | reverse complement strand
TGCGCAATCTGCAGGCGTGGATGAACAAGGCCGACGAGCACGCGAAGGCGCGATCCTTCGAGGTCGACGTGCTCGTCCACGGGCGGCTCGCCCCCAATCAGTTCGATTTCCGCCAGCAGATCCAAGCGGGCTGCGATCAGGCGAAGTATGCGGCGGCGTATCTCGGCGGCAAGCAGGCGCCGTCGCATCCGGATACGGAGCAGACGTTCGCGGACCTGCAAAAGCGGATCGAGAAGTGTCTGGGGTTCCTCGAGACGTTCCAGGCAAAGGACTTCGACGGCGCCGAGGACCGCAAGGTCGCGCCGCCGTGGCTCCAGGGGAAGTGGCTCCGCGGCGACGACTATCTGATTCACGTCGCGATCCCGAACTTCTTCTTCCACGCGACGATGGCGTACGCGATCCTGCGCCACAACGGCGTCGACCTCGGCAAGATGGATTACATCGGCTCGTTGCCGACGCAGGATTGAGGTCGATGAACGCCGCGCTCTGGGTCGTGCAGGCGCTGCTCGCGGCGCTCTTTCTCTTTGCGGGCGGCATGAAGCTCGTCATGCCGCTCGAGGCGTTGAAGGGGCCGGTGCCGTTGCCCGGCCTCTTCTTGCGGTTCATCGGGGTCTGCGAGGTGCTCGGCGGGATCGGGTTGATCCTGCCGCAGCTCACGCAGATCCGTCCTACGCTGACGCCGATCGCCGCTGCGGGGCTCGCCATCATCATGGTCGGTGCCGTCGTGATCACGGTCGCGGGCGAGGGCGTCGGGATGGCGCTCATCCCGCTCGTGACGGGGCTTCTCTGCGCGTTCGTCGCGTACGGCCGGTCGCGTCCCGCCGCGGGTGGCGCGTCGGCGCACCGCTCGGTCCTCGCAGGGGCGCGCTGAGCGTCCCTGCACGCCGGACCCTCGCCGGCGGTGTCGATTCCGGGCACTCTCGAGCGTCGTCAAGGCAAAGGGCGGCTCGCGGGGAGCCGCCGCGAAGGAGGACGACGATGCGATTCATGATGCTGGTCAAAGCCAACAAGGACTCGGAGGCGGGTGTGCTGCCGACGAAGGAGCTCGTCAGCTCGATGGGGAAGTTCAACGCGGAGATGATCGCGGCGGGGGTCATGCTCGCCGGCGAGGGGCTGCACGCGAGCTCGAAGGGATTCCGCGTCAAGTACGACGGCGATGCCCGGACCGTGACGAACGGTCCGTTCGGCGCCACGAACGAGCTGCTCTCCGGCTTCTGGATGATCGACGTCAAGTCGAAAGAGGAGGCGCTCGACTGGGCGCGGCGTGCGCCGTTCCGCGGAGGCGAGCTCGAGGTACGGCAGGTGTTCGAGGCGTCGGAATTCCCGCCGGAGATTCTTTCGCCGGAGGACGCCGTGCGCGAGCAGGCATGGCGCGACGACCAGCAGCGCAAGGCGGCGCGGCGGTAAGCGCGCCCATACGACTACGACACCACGAAAGGAGACGTCATGCAGATCCAACCGTACGTGTTCTTCGAGGGCCGCTGCGAGGAAGCGGTCGAGTTCTACCGTCGCGCGCTCGGCGCGCAGGTCGAGATGATCATGAAGTACAAGGACAGCCCCGAGCCGCCGCAACCCGGGATGATTCCGCCCGGCGCCGAGAACAAGGTCATGCACGCGGCGCTGCGGATCGGCGACACGATGATTCTCGCCTCCGACGGCCGCAGCAGCGGACACCCGACCTTCGAGGGCTTCTCGCTGTCGCTGACGACCGCGACCGACGCCGAGGCGGAGCGCGTGTTCAATCTGCTCGCCGACGGCGGGCAGGTGCGGGCGCCGCTCGCGACGACGTTCTTCGCGTCGCGCTTCGGCATGGTCGCCGACCGTTTCGGCGTGCCGTGGATGGTCTACGTCCCGCGGTGAGGAGTGCCGGATGAAATACATGCTGCTCATCTACGAGGACGACGCCGACCGCCTGGCGAACATGGAAGAGCGCATGCCCACCTGCGCCGCCTACGCCGAGGCGATGAAGAAGGCCGGTATCTACGTGACCGGCGATCGCCTGCGCGGCGCCGCGTCGACGACGAGCGTCCGCGTCGCGGCCGGCAAGACGCAGGTGATCGACGGGCCGTACGCCGAGGCGAAGGAGCAGCTCGGCGGCTTCCACATCATCGACGTCCCCGACCTCGACACCGCGCTCGCGTGGGCGGCGCGCTGCCCCACCGCGAGCCGCGGCGTCGTCGAGGTGCGCCCGGTGTGGCCGACGTAGGCGTCGGCACGATGGGGGAGGGACGCGCGCGCGATGCGTCCGCGAGCGGCGTCGGTGGCGCAAGCGGCACGACGATCGGAGCGGGCGCGGGCGGGGCGACCGCTCGCGACGTCGCCGAAACGGTTGCGCGGCGAAGCTACGGGAAGCTCGTCGCGCTGCTCGCCGCCCGCACCCGCGACGTGACGGGGGCGGAGGATGCCCTCGCCGATGCATTCGCGTCGGCGCTCGTCGACTGGCCGGCGAGCGGCGTCCCGGACAATCCCGAGGCATGGCTGATGACGGTTGCGCGTCGCAAGCAGATCGACGCGCTCCGCCGCCGGCAGAGCGGCGAGAAGGCGGCCGATCATCTGCAGCTGATGGCCGACGAGCTCGAGGCCGCGGCTGCGAGCACGGCGACGCTCCCCGACGATCGGTTGGGGCTGCTGTTCGCCTGCGCGCACCCGGCGATCGCCCGCGGCGTCCGCGCGCCGCTGATGCTGCAGACCATCCTCGGCTTCGACGCGGCGGCGATCGGCTCGGCATTTCTCGTCTCGCCGGCGACGATGGCACAGCGGCTCGTGCGCGCGAAGAACAAGATCCGCGAGGCGGGCATTCCGTTCCACGTGCCAGACCGCAGCGAGCTGGCCGAGCGCCTCGACGCCGTGCTCGAGGCGATCTACGCCGCGTTCGCCGAAGGCTGGTCCGATCCGCTCGGGACCGAGGTCCGCCGCCGCAATCTCGCCGACGAGGGGATCTGGCTCGGACGGCTGATCGCGTCGCTGCTGCCGGACGAGGCCGAGGCGCTCGGCCTCCTCGCGCTCATGCTGTACGCGCAAGCGCGGCGCGACGCGCGTCGCGACGCGCGGGGCGAGTACGTACCGCTCGCCGAGCAGGACCCGCGCGCGTGGGACGCGGGGCTGATCGCCGAGGCGGAGGACCTCCTCGGGCGGGCGAGTCGGCTCCCCGGAACGGGACGCTATCAGCTCGAGGCCGCGGTGCAGTCGGCGCACGTCGTCCGCCGGCGGACGGGAAGTGCCGACTGGGCGGCGATCGCGCGCATCTACGACGCGCTCTTCACGATGACGGGCTCGCCGGTGGTAGCGATCAACCGCGCGGTCGCGATCGCCGAGACGCACGGCGCGGACGCCGCGCTCGCGGCGCTCGACGCGCTCGCGGGCGACCCGCGGCTCGACGACTATCAGCCGTATTGGGCCGCGCGCGCCGGCGTGCTCGCCCGCGTCGGCGATCGCGACGCCGCCGACGTCGCCTACGAGCGCGCGATCGGCCTCGAGACCGATCCTGCCGTGCGCCGCTTCCTCGAGCGCCGCCGCGCCGCGCTTGGCGAGTGACTGGCGCGAGGCGGCGGCTGACGGCGCACGCCGCGCGCAGGGGCTGACGGTGCGCGCCGCGCGCAGCATCTGAACGGCGCGAAGGGCCCGCTGCCGTGGACGCATCGGCGACAGATCGGCTGGACGCGCGGCGTTTCTCGATGCATAGACGTCGCATGCGAAGCGCGTTCATCGTCATCATGCTCCTCGGCGGCGCCGTCGTGCTCCTCGTCGGCGCCTCCCCGGCCGTGGCTGCCGACGCCGGTCCGGTGACAGCGCCTCCGCCCGCGGCGCCGCCGGCGGCCGCCGCGCCGGCTGTGGCACCACCGAAGGCTGCGACCTCGCCCGTCTTCGGCAAACCGCAGCCGTCGGCACAGCTCCGGTACAACGAGGGCGAGGCCCTGGCGCGCGCGCAGGCATGGCCGCAAGCGGAGAGCGCGTACGCCGAGGCGACGAAGCTCAATCCCGATTTCGCCGAGGCGTGGAACGGTCTCGGTCACGCGCGCAAGATGCAGCGCCGCTATCCCGAGGCGCTGGCGGCGTATTCGCAGGCGCTCCGCGTGCGTCCCGATTTTCCGCAGGCGCTCGAGTACCTCGGCGAGACGTACGTCGCGATGGGCAAGCTCGACGACGCGCGCAGCACGCTCGCGAAGCTGAAGCCCCTCGACGCGGCCCTCGCCGACAAGCTCGCGCATGCCATCGAGGGGGGAGCGCCCGCCTCCGGCTGGTAGCCGTCCGCAGCGAAGCGACATCGCCCGCAGAGCGGCCGGCGGCCGTTCGAATGGGTAAATTGCCCACTTAGCTGCGTCGGCCCCCGTTATAGGCTGGCCGGCGACGGTGGGAGGCGAAAAAGCGCGTGCGTTCGCGACCGGATGTGTGCTACGCGTCGACGCGGGATTGTGCCGTGCCGTGACGTTGTCCTGAGGTCGTGAACTCGAGGGTATCCCGAAAGGCGAGGTGACCCCCATGTCTATGCGTCGTGTAATGTCGAGTGTGGCCGTCGTCGGCGTTCCGGTGCTCGTGAGCGCGCTCGTCGTATTCGCGCAGCAGCAGAATGCCAATCAGCAGAAATGTCTGAATGGCATCAACAAGGACGGGGCGAACGTCGCCAAGGCGCAGGGCAAAGAGAACGCCCACTGCCTGAAGGACGCTGACAACGGCAAGATTCCTCCGGGCACCGCGCAGAGCTGTCTCACCGCCGACGCGGACGGAAAGGTGCAGAAGAAGGAGGACAAGACGACGGCGTTCGACGCCGCCTCGTGCACACCTCCGCCGAACTTCGGATACACGGGCGCCTCCAACGTCAACACCGCCGGTACCGAGCGTGAGGTCGCGCTCATGGGCGACGTCTTCGGCGGCAACCTCGACGCGGCGGTGATCAGCTGCGCCTCGAACAAGCCCGGGTGCACGTGCCAGCAGAAGGTGTTGGGTGTCGTCGAGAAGCTCGCCGACGTGAAGGTCGGGTTCTTCGTCAAATGCAAGAAGGCTGCGCTCAAAGCCGGCGCAAGCACGACCGCGGCGCTGGAAAAGTGCGTGAACGACGCCGGAACGCCGGGATCGATCGCCGCGGATATGAGCGGCAAGATCGGGAAGACGGTCACCAATCTGAACGGCGCGATCATGCAGAGCTGTGACACGCCAGGCGTCACCGCGGGCGCGTTCCCGGGGAATTGCACCGGCCTGAGTGGCATGCCGCTGGGCACCTGTCTCGACCAGCAGGTCGAATGTCGGGTGTGCCAGCTCCTCAATCAGGACGACCTCCTGTCCGTCGACTGCGATCTTTTCGACGACGGTATCGCCGACGCGAGCTGTGCGTCGTTCACCGGTCCGACTCCGGTTCCGACGCCGACGCTCACGCCGACGCCGACGGTGACGGCGACGTGCGCCCCCGGCTTCGCATACAACGGCGCGCTCGTGCCGACCGCGGGTCGATTCAATTACAACGCGATGGTCGGACTCCCCGGCGCGAACGCTGCGTGCAACAGCAATTTCTCAGGGAGTCACGTGTGCACGTATTTCGATTTGCAGTGCGCGCAAACGGCGGGATCGCTCGTCGGCGCGGTCGACACGAGCGCGGCGCCTGTCGCCTCGTTCTGGGCAGTCGATCCGAACGCGGCGCCCCTATCGCAGTGCCAGGACGACGTGACGTCCTTCCAGAATTGGGAGTACGCGACCGCCCATACTGGGTCCCGCGGTCAGCGGGTTGCCCTCAACGGCGGGACCGGGATGCTGGGGCCGCTCCAGACCGGACTGCAATGCAACTTCTCCGGGAATAGCAACGTCGGCTGTTGTCACTGAGCCGCACGACGTCGCCGGCACGCGCGTGCCGGCGACGTCGCGTCTTCGCCGTCGCCGCTCTCCTCTGCTGTCACACTGTTCCCAGCCTTTTCCCCGCTCTCGCGAGAGCGGCGCCATCGTGCTCGGCGCCGGGTAACGGCTGGTGCCTCGCGCGACGGCTCCCCGGAACGATCCCGGCAGGTGAGCTCGGATTTCGGTTCGGCGAGCCGCTCGACGTCGACGCGGACGGTCAGGCGGACGTCGCCGCGGGCGCGCGTTTCGCGCTGCAACGAAAGACGCTCCAGGCCGGCAACGCCGCCGTGTGGTCGGGAAAGAACGGCGCGCTGGTTCGCGCCTGGGACGGCAAGCCGGAGGACGGCCTCTTCGGACACTGGGTGATGCCGGTGCCGGACATCTCGGGCGACGGGCTCGCCGATCTGATCGTCGCGGCGCCCCATGCGCTCGTCGGCGGGCGCATGCGCGGCGTCGTGGTGGCCCTCTCTCCGAAGACCGGGAAGGAGCTGTGGAAGCGCGACGAGACCGAGGGCGAGAACCTCGGATGGGATCTGACGCTTGCCGGCGATCACGACGGCGATGGCCACTCCGACCTCTTCGTCGGCGCGCCGGGGCCGGACAGCGGTCGCGTCTATCTCCTGAGCGGCAAGAACGGCACCGTACTCAGGACGTACGAGCCCGCTGAACCGGCGACGTCATTCGGGTGGTACGTCGCGAAGCTCGACGATCTGGACGGCGACGGCCGCGCCGATCTGGCGGTCGGAGCGCCGACGGCTGCGGACGCCGGCACTGGGCGGCTCGGAGCCGCCTGGGCATTCTCGTCCGCGACCGGCCGTGAGCTCCATCATTGGAAGGGAACGGATCCCCGCGGCGGCTTCGGCGGAGTCGTGACGGGGATTGGCGATCTCGACGGCGACGGCAAGGGCGAGGTCGTGGTCGCGGCGCCGGGGACGGAAGATCAGACGCGTTCGATTCCCGGCGAGCTCTTCGTCTATTCCGGTGCGACCGGAGAGGAACTCCGGCACTGGTCTGGAGATCAGCCCGGCGAGCTGTTCGGACGAATGGCCGTCGGCGCCGGCGACCTGGACGGCGACGGCGTCGAGGATCTCGCGATCGGCGCGCCGTGGTACCGTCGCGACTCCAGCGACAAGGTCGGCCGGGTCGAGTTCCGCTCCGGACGCAGCGGCGATGTGCTGGGTGAGCTGTTCGGCGACGAGGCGGACTGCTGGTTCGGCTGGCACATCCGCCGCGCTTCCGATCCCGAAAAGCGCGGCCGGCCGGCGCTCCTGATCGGCTCGCTTCGGCACCCGGTCGGCGGACAGCCGCGCGTCGGCGTCATCGACCTCTACGTGCTACGGCAGAAGACGCCGGCGCCCGCTCACGGCACGACCAACCGCCGCGTGCGCCGCAGCGACATCAAATAGACGCGCAGCGCTCCCTGCTCCTCCTGCGGCAGCGCGACGAACGCCGCGCGCGCCGCCGCGCCCTCGCCGTCGTGACCGGCGATCGCGTAGTCGATGCTCGGCGCCCGGCCGTCGTGGAGATACGGCGCCGAGTCCGCCATACCCCAGAGCCGCGGCGTCAGATACGCGGCGCGCGCCACGCCGTTCTGGACGTGTCGCGCCTCGTTGGCCGGCCCCATGTCGTGGCGCTTCAGGTCGCTGAAGAGCCACACGGGATAGCCGCCGGCGGCGGCGTCGTAGGTGAGCCCCGGCTGCCGCATCGTGCGCGACAGATCGATCGGCGGCACGCCCTCGACGTCGACGACGGGATTCGTGAGCACCATCATCGGCACGTGGCAGCTCGCGCACCCGAGCGCGCGGAACTGCGTGCGGCCGCGCTGGAAGTCGTCGACGAAGCTCGTCGTGGTCGGCGGCAGGAGTCCGTGCGCCGCCGGTCCCAGGTCGCGGTCCTGGATCAACGGCTCGATCGTCGGCAGCTCGAGGACCGCCAAGTGAACGATCAGCGCCGTGAACGGTCCGCGACCGAGCTCGTGACGGATGCCGTCGTCGTCGGGATCGCTCCGATCGCTGCCCGACCCGAGCAGCTCGGGAGCGCCGTGCGCGAGGAGCTGATCGCTCTGGATGCCGATGTGGAGCTGGAGCGCCTCGCTCGCGAAGTCCGCGATCGTCGGCCGTGTGCCCTTCCAGCCGAAGGGCTTCACGACCAGATCCTGATCGACACCTTCGATTCCCGTCGCGTCGATCTCGCCTTTGGCGCTGGCGCGCAGCACGCCAAAGTCGACGCCCTTCGCGTGCAGGCGGATCTCTTGCGCGGCTCCGGCGCGCGCGGCGGCACGTGCGAGGTCGGCGCGCTGCTGCTGGAGATCGCGCGTCATCTCGCGCGCGAGCGCCTGCACGACGCCGAGCGCGACCAGCGCCGGCGGGTTGCGGCCGTCGGCGCTCCGCACCGCGTCGCCGTCGCCTGCGAGGAACGCGTCGTCGGTCTCGGCGCCGGCGCCGTTCGGGCCGCCGAGCCAGTGACACGACGGGCACGAGATCGTCTCCGGACCGCCGAATCCTCCTTGGTGAACGCGACGGAAGGGTCCGCGCGGACCCTTTGCGGATGCACCGTTCCCGAGCCCGTCGGCGAGACCGTACTCGTGCTCGAAGAGCAGCTGGCCGAGGTCCGCGACATCGGCCAAGCAGAGCTGTCCCGCGGCCATGCGATCGCCGTCGAGCGCGGCGTGCATGGCGCGCACGAACGACCCGGGCGCCGCAGCCTCACGGAAGCGCAGCGCGTGCCGCCGCTCGGCGGCACGATAGGCGTCGCGCGCGGCCTCGACGCTGAGCGGCGCCGGCCGCTCGAGCGCGGGACAATCCGTCCGCCACGCGACGGCGGTCTGCGTCGCCGGAGCTTTGCAGCTGCCGACGACGAGACACGCCGCGATGACGAGACATGCCGCGACGCCGAGACGCGCCGCGGCGCCGAGACGCGCCGCGATCAGGAACGCCGCGCGCGTCACGGTACGAACAGCTTCGGTTGGCGCGACAGCGACGCGAGGAAGACGCGCACCGCGGTGCGCCCGCTCTCGTCGAGCGCCAGGTACGCGTCGCGCGCCGCGGACGCTTCGCCGCCGTGGAGCACGATCGCGTCCTGTACCGTCGGCGCGCGGCCGTCGTGGAGGTAGGGCGCGGTCTGCGCCAAGCCCCACAGCGGCCTCGTGAGGAACATCCGCGCCGGGATCCGTCCTTGCGGCGCCGAGCTCGCCAGTGCGTCGCCCATGTCGTGGCGCTTCAGGTCGCTGAAGAGATGCACCAGGTACGTCGTGACCCTCCCGCCGTACTTCGGCTCGACCTTCGGACCGTCGCCGTCCTTCGCGACGTCGACGATGAACGGCGGGCGATTCGCGCCCGGCGGCTGCGGTGCGCGCGCGTCGAGCTTCGGGTCGTCGAGCTCGAGCGTCGGGACGTGGCATCCGGCGCAGCCGATCGCGTCGAACGCGGCGCGGCCGGCGGCGAACTGATCGAGCAGGCTCGGATCGCGCGGCGGGCGAACGACCGGCACCTCGAGCTGCGCGAGATAGGCGACCACGGTCGTCAGCATGCCCTCGTCGATCTCCAGGCTGACGCCGTCGCCGTCGAGATCGTCCCACGAGCCGTGTCCATACGGGGCGGCGTCGAGCGTGCCGTCACGGACGGCGAGCTGGATGCGGTTGGTCAAGAGACCTTGGTGCAGGTGCAGCGACTCCTCGATCATCGCGCGCAGCGTCGCTTGATGTCCTTTCCATCCGAAGGGACGGATCGTCAGATCGGGGTCGACGCCTTGCAGTCCGGGGTAGTGCCGCGTGCCGTCGGGATCGGCGATGAGGCTGCCGAACGACACGCCTTTCGCCGTGAGCGGCTGCTCGATCCGATGTCCTTCCGTCCGCGCGCGCTCGCTCGCCGCCGCGGCCTGCGCCTGCAGAGTGGCGCTCATCTCGGCGGCGAGCAGCTGAACCGCACCGAGGCCCAAGACGTGGGGTGCGTTGCGTTGATCGGCGCTGGTGGTGCGCTCACCGTCACCGCGCATGAACGCGTTCTGCGTCTGCGTGCCGGCGCCGTCGACGCCGCCCTTCGAATGACAGCTGAAGCATCCGAAGGCGTCGGGTCCTCCGGCCGCGCCCAGGTGGATGCGACGCAGTCGCGGCGTGAAGTCGATCGCCTTCCGGTCCGCCCCGCCGCTCCCCCAGCCGTTCTCCGGACGGAACAGGTAGCCGAACAGCTCGTCGCCCACGACGAAGAGCGCGTCGATCCCGAGGATGCGACGGTCGAGCGCCTTCTCGGTGAGCGTCGCGTGCTCGATCAGCTCACCGGGATCGCGCGCGTCGAGCATCCGGTCGAAGTCCTCGCGGCGCCGGAGGTCGACGGCTTTCTC
>WNFR01030562.1_pt1 | contig 10162 bp, 10 predicted proteins | sample 5400221 | NCBI WGS metagenome assembly WNFR01 (sample SAMN13153357, study PRJNA577476) | soil metagenome | isolation source: 40 cm soil under Madrone tree | place: USA:California | collected 2016-06-14 | reverse complement strand
CACTCGCAACGTGGCCTACGTCACAGGACGCATCATTCCCGACAGCCGAACCTATCGAGGCTCCACCACCTATTTCATGGTTGTCGGGCCGGTCAGGACGAGGATCTCGCGCCGCAGCTATCGCACGCTGCCGGCCGGTCTGAACTGTCACGCGTACTACGGCTCTGGCAGCAGGCATCTCCTATCGCTCGAACCCGCGAGCGCGGAAGAGCCCCATCCGTCTCTACGTTTTGGGGCGGACGCTGCCCACACCTGGGATCGCCTGCGTTGGCGAATGATCGTCGCGGCTGCGGCCGCGTTCGGCCTGGCAGCTGGTGTCCATGCCATCGTGATTGCCCATCCGGCGCAGCCAATCTTGGTCAGCGGCAGAATCAGCTCTTACGAAGAAACAACCGGTAGGGGTGCCTACCGCCACCTGTATCTCGACACCACCTCGCAGGAGTTCTATCTCGATAGGCGGTCTTCCTACTCGCCTCCGATTCCTGATCTTGGGTCCTACCTTGGCAGCCAGGTCGACGTCTATTTCAATGGAGGCTCGGCCGGCGATGTCCTCGCGCTTCGCCTTAGCGAGACCTTATATGCAGACGACTATTACCTGCATCCAGAGCACCAAAAAGACAACATGATCTCGTCGGGAGCGACGATCGCACTTTTTTCTCTCATCGCTCTCGCCGTCGCCCTCGGGTGGCAGCAGCTTGTGCGCGCGAAAAACGCGGTGGCCCCTGACATAGGGAGTTGATCCCGAATCGTCAGTGAGCGGAATCGCGGGCGATTGCGTCGCGTACGGCCGACAGTGATTGACGCTGCCGGCCATCGGCGTCGAAGTTCCCCGGTGCCAGCCACGCTTCGAAGGCTGCACAGATGAGCGGCCACTCGCCGTCGAGAATCGAGAACCAGGCGGTGTCGCGGTTGCGGCCCTTGACGACGAGGTGCTGGCGGAAGACGCCCTCGAACGTGAAGCCGAAGCGTTCAGCCGCGCGGCGAGAGGGCTCGTTGAGCGCGTCACATTTCCATTCCAGTCTTCGATAGCCCAGATCGTCGAACGAGTGGCGCGCCATGAGGTAGATCGCCTCTGTCGCCTGGCGCGTGCGCTGGAGCGCGGGCGCAAACCAGATGTGGCCGATCTCGATGACGCCATGCTCCGGGGCGATGCGCATGAAGCTCGCCATGCCCTGCGGCGATCCGGTCTTGGCATCGACCACGCAAACGAAATAGGGATCTGTCGATGCGGCGCGTTCGTCGAGCCAACCCTTGAATTCACCAAACCCGCCGAAGGGTCCGTATGGCAGGTATCGAAACAGGGACTCGGCCACGCCTTCGGCGTGTGAGGCCCTGAAGAGAGGTCGCGCGTGCCGCTCGGGATCGACCGCCTCGAGGCGCACGGTTGCGCCTGTGATCGTCTCGCGGGGCGGAAACCTGGCCGGGGTCCAGTCGAGGCTCAATTCACCATCTCGAATAAAGTGATCATCAGAAGCTGTTCTCGAAGGAGAGTACATGAGCACCAAAGCAACGACCGCAACCGATCACACCGCCACAATGCCCCGCGAACGAGCGCCGAAACCCGTCGCCCCTGGAACGAGGATCGGGCACGTCCACCTCAAGACGGCTGACATCCAGCGCGTGTACGACTTCTACGTCGGCATCCTGGGATTCGATGTGATATTCCGCATGCCCGACGCCCTCTTCTTGTCCGCCGGCGGCTATCACCATCACCTGGGCTTCAACACGTGGGAATCGAAGGGCGGATCCCCCCCACCCCCCGGCACCACGGGCCTGTACCACGTCGCGATCCTCTATCCGACGCGGGCCGCGCTCGGCGACGCGCTGCGGCGCCTGGCGGAGGCCGGCTGGCCCCTGGACGGCGTCAACGACCACGGCACGCACGAGGCGCTGTACCTTCGTGACCCGGACGGCAACGGACTCGAGCTGGCCTGGGATCGCCCCGAGGACCAGTGGCCGAGGGACAAGGACGGCCACCTCAGCTTCAGCGGCAAGAGGCTGGACCTGGAAGGTCTGCTGAAGGAAGGCATCGAGTCGGAGCCGAAGCCCGCGTAGACGCGACGCTACTTCGCCCCGCTCACGCCTCCGTCGATCACCAGGCCAGACGCCATGACGAACCTCGACTCGTCGGAAGCCAGGTAAAGAGCTGCTGAGGCGACGTCCTCAGGCCTGCCGAGCTCACTCGTGAGCTGGCGCTTGCGGATCGACGCGTAACCCTCCTCGGGATCTTTGTACGACTCCTTCAGATAGCGCTCCACGAAGGGCGTGAGGATGGTTCCGGGCAGCAGTGCGTTGACGCGGATGCCGTGCTGCGCGAGGTCGACCTGCATCGACTTGGTCATCGACAGGACCGCGCCTTTCGAAGCCGCATACGAGACGCGCCGCGCCAGGCCGATGTCCGCGATGCAGGACGACATGTTGATGATCGAGCCCGACCGCTGCTTGATCATGTAGGGCACGACCGCCCGGCTGGTTAGATACACGCCGCGGACATTCACCTTCATCACGCGGTCGAACAGGTCGGGCTCGGTCTCGAGCACATCTCCGACGCCGCTGATCCCGGCGTTGTTGAAGAGCACGTCGATGCGCTTGAATCGCTTGGCAATCCTCGCCGCCAGCGCCATGGTGTCCTGCTCGTCGGTGACGTCGACGTGCTCGGCGACTGCCTCACCTCCGGCCTTGCGAATCCCCGCGACGGTCGACTTGGCGCCGCGATCGTCCACGTCAGCGACGACGACTCGCGCTCCTTCACGGGCGAACAATCGCGCCGTCGCCTGGCCGATGCCCGACCCGGCGCCAGTGATAAGGCACACCTTGCCCTGGAGGCGCCACGCGCTCATGGGTGGTCCGACTCGCCTCGGGACGCGTGCCGCCGAACTGGATTCTCGAGTAGGCCGATGCCATCGATTCGGATGCTGACCTCGTCGCCGTCTTGCAATGTGAAGTCCGACGGAGGGACTATGCCTGTACCAGTAAGGAGGACGCATCCCGCTTCGAAACGCTGGTCGCGGCCCAGGTAGTCCACAAGGTCCACAGAATCGACCGCCTCATCGAAGATGTTGAGGTCTCGGAGCGGTTGGTACATCCCATCTCCAGCCGAATCAGGTGCTGCCCGGTCGAGGCCACCACCGACAGCACGCCTGGGGTCACGCGCTCCTCCATGCCGGGCCCATCGGATATTCGAATTCACTCAGCGACGCTGGACGCATGGTGATGCTGAAACCCGGAGCCAGCGGAGCGACGTAACGCCCGTCGCGGATTCTCACAGGGTCGAGGAAATGCTCGTGCAGATGCTCGACATACTCGAGGACCCGATTCTCGAGGGATCCGCTTACCGCGATGTAATCGAAGAGAGACACGTGCTGTACGTACTCGCAGAGTCCCACACCACCAGCATGCGGGCAGACCGGAATCCCGAATTTCGCCGCCATCAACAGAACCGCCAGTATCTCGTTCACGCCGCCCAGCCGGCAAGCGTCGAGCTGGCAGAAGCCGATGGCGTTGGCCTGGAAGAGCTGCTTGAAGATGACGCGGTTCTGACAGTGCTCCCCGGTGGCCACCTTGACCGGTGCGATGGCACGCGCGATGGTTGCGTGACCGAGCACGTCGTCGGGGCTCGTCGGCTCTTCGACCCAGTAAGGATCGAACGCGACGAGCTCCTTCAGGTTCGTGATGGCCTCCTGCACGTCCCAGACCTGGTTTGCGTCCATCATCAAGCGACGGTCGGGCCCGATCTCCTCGCGTACGATCCGCGCGCGGCGGACATCGTCCTCGAGCTTATGGCCGACTTTCAACTTCAGGTGAGTCCAGCCGCCGGCGACTGCCTCGCGACACAGGGCCCTCAGCTTCTCGTCGGAGTAGCCGAGCCAACCGGCCGACGTCGTGTACGCCGGAAAGCCGGAGCGCAGCATTTCCGCTTCTCTCTCGGCACGAGTGGGTGCACAGCGCTGGAGAATGGCAAGCGCCTCAGCCGGCGCCAGCACATCGCTGATGTAGCGGAAGTCGATGCAGGCGACCAGCTGCTCTGGGCTCATGTCTACCAGCAGCTTCCACAGCGGCTTGCCTTCGACTTTCGCATAGAGATCCCAAACGGCGTTCACGATCGCCCCCGAGGCCAGATGGATGGCGCCCTTCTCGGGCCCGAGCCAGCGCAGCTGATGTTCGCCCGTGATCGCGCGCCAGAAGCCACGCATATCGGCGGTGATGGACTCGAGCGTGCGCCCGATCACGATCGGCGCGAGGGCATTGACGGCCGCCACGCACACCTCTGTACCGCGGCCGAGTGTGAAGGTGAGTCCATGCCCCTCGAGATGGTCGCCAGCGTCGGTCGTGAGCACGACGTAAGCAGCCGAATAGTCAGGAGCCGTATGCATGGCGTCAGAACCGGCAAGCGTTCGAGAGGTGGGAAAACGCACGTCCCTCGCAGTAACGCCGACAATGCGCGCCATCAGCCTTTCACGGCTCCCACCAGAAGGCCACGTGCGATGAACCGCTCGAGCGCGATGGCCATGGCGATGACCGGCACGATCATGATCAAGATCAGGACCGACATGTACCACCACTGCGGTCCGCGAGTGGCGTTTTGGGCCGCCACCGTCAGCGGCAGCGTCTGAGCATTGGCGCTCGTCAGGAACAGGGCGATCAGGTACTCGTTCCAGGCGAATACCAGGACGAACAGGAAAGTGGCGACCAGTCCTGGTACTGCGAGCGGGACCACGATCGACCTGAAGGTGCGATACCGCGAGGCGCCATCGATGGCCGCGCTCTCTTCGAGCTCGAGCGGCACGCTCTGGAAGTAGTCACGCATCAGCCAAACGACGATCGGCAGGTGTGATGCAACGTAGGCGATGATCAGGGCCGCCCACGTATCGAGTAGATCGAGCTGCTGAAAGAAGATGTAAATCGGGATGACCACCGCGACTGGCGGCAGCATGCGCTGGGAGATCATCCAGAACGCGATGTCATCGTTGCCAAGAGACTTCTTGAATCGCCGCCCCACTGTCTGCAGGAGCAGCAGGAACAACGCGAAGCCGCCAACCGCCCCGAGCTGCCATGGCCCGCCGGCCGCGAAGACCGCGACGCCCGCCGCGAGGCCGACGACGAACGAGGCGATCGCACCGAACCGCACCTGATACCGCATGCGCACGAGGCCATAGGCGGCCATCGATCCCAACAGCAGCGTGATCGTGGTGCTGGTGAGCCCAACGACGACGGTGTTGAGGTATGGGCGGAAGGTGTCCTCGCCCAGGTCGACAAATATGTAGCGCCAAGACTCGAGCGTCGGCTGATAGTCGCGAAATGGAAAGTAGAACGGACCGCCGTTGACGTCGAGTGGAGTCTTCAAGGACGTGATCGCCAGCCAGTACAGGGGGAACAGCACGACGAGCGCCCAGGCGCACAAGAGCAGGTAGGAGGCGACCATGCCTACCCGTGATGGCCGGTGGATCGAGAAGGATCGGCTGCGCCCGCGTTTGGCTGCCATGCCCTACGCCATCGCCGTCACTCGACGGCGGAAGAGATTGACATACGTGATTCCGACAAAGGTCACGACGAACAACAGCATGTAAGCGACGGCTGCCGACCCCCCGATGTCGAGCGACCGCCAGATCGTGTACGCATGCAGCGTGAGCGATTCTGTGGCCGTTCCGGGCCCGCCGTTCGTGAGCACGTTGGGTAGGTCGACGATCTTGAACGCCTCGATGAGCCTGATCAGCACGACGGTGGAGGTCGCGGGCAGTATTTGCGGAAATGTGACGCCCCAGAAGAGCTGCCAGCGGTTGGCGCCATCTACGACGGCAGCCTCGTTCAGCTCGACGGGCAGACTCTCGATCGAAGCCAGGAGAACGATGAAGATGAAGGGCGTCCACTGCCAGACGTCACCAATCATCACGGCGAGCCGGGCGCCCCATGGGTTGGTCACCCACGACACGTCGGTCAACCCGAAATGAGCCCAGAGTGGATAGAGAGGCCCTTTGCTGGTGTCGGTGAGCATGCGGAACAGGTACGCAACGCCGACCGGCGTGATCATCATCGGAAGCAGAAACACAACCCTGAAGAAGCGGCGGCCCGGGATGTGCTGCACCACCAGCAAGGCGAGGCCGAGCGCGAGTAGGTACTGGACCGATACATCGACGCTGACGTAGATGAGCGTGACAACGAGAGTTCCTGGCCGCCCGCTCGTCAAGACCGTATCGACGACAAGCCATACGAGGGCACCCGCGATGACCGCCGTGACCAGCCGTCCCACGAATCCGAGCGCTGTGCGGCCGGGGCTCCGCAGGTAGCGCACGAGAAGAAAAGCGACTCCTCCGTAGACGACCGCCAGGACGGCTGCGGTCAGGGGAGTGAGCGGCACTGTCACGCCGATGAAATGCGTGCGGTCGATGCCGACCACCAGCTTGGCGTAGTTGCCAAGGCCGACGAAAGTAAGGCGGACGCCGCCTTCCGAGAAGCTGAGCCGCGTGAGTGACACATAGAGCGATGCCAGCAGCGGAAAGATCGAAAACGTCAGGATGACCAGGACTGCGGGCAGGATGAACACGGCTCCCGCCGAGCGGTCGAGGCGGGAAACAAGTGGGCTCCGCGCGGACGCCGTGATGGCGACAGCGCGCGTGGAAGCTTGGCCGCTCATCGATAAAGGGACCTCATCATGGCTCTGGGCAGTGACCAGCGGGATGGGCGACGAGGTGAATGCACACCTCGCCGCCCGGGCTCGCTACTTGGTGACGCTGAGGCTCGACCTGTAGGCGTCGAGCTGTGCCTGTCGACCGATCTCATCAGTCTTGCTGTTCCATTGGTTGGTGATCTGAGTCATGCACTGAGCGGCCGATAGCTCGCCGGCGAGGAACTGCGCGAGTGCCGTGTCCAGGGCGGTCTGCTGGTAGAAGGAGGTCTGCGGGATGCGCATGTCGAGAACCATGTTCGGGCTGTTCAGGCTGGCCTTGATGGCGCCCAGGTAATCCTTTGCCGCCGTCTCGCTCATACCCGACGTCTCCCACGGCCCGAGGTTGGTGAAGTGCGAGGTGCGATAGGGGTTGAATCCGGTCTTGCCGATGGTCACGTCGACGCTCGACTGAGCCGGCTGCGACATATAGGACAGGAATGCGTAGGCGGCGTCTTTGACCTTTGACGACGCTGCCTTGTTGATGGCGCCCGACCAGCCCCCGAATGCGGCAAACGGTGAGTGGTTCACGCCGTTGATCGCGTGCGGGCAGGTCGTTGAGTTGCAGTCCACGAGTTGCCCGGTGGAGCGATCCAGCACCTGCTTAGAGCCGGGCAGGATCACTGCTCCGACCTTGTCCTGGACCTTCGATTGCGTCGGGTCGACCGCCAGCGGCCCGATGTCGCCCCAGTCGAGGGACAGCGCACAGCGACCAGTGACGAACAGGCCACGGGAATCGCCGACGTCGTTGTTGAGCTGGTCCGGCGGTCCAAGCTTGGAGAGCTGCTTGTAGATGTCGAGTCCGGCCGCGGCGCCGGCGTTGTTTGTGAGCGGCTGCATGTTGTCGGTGCTGAAGAAGGCGCCCTGCTTGGTGCCCTGGCTCTGCAGGAACGCGCCGGCTATGGAGAAGTACATCCAGTACGACTGAGCGCTGCGCTTCATGGCCAGGCAGGACCCGTAGTCGGCCTTGCCGTCTCCGTTGAGATCCTTGCCCTGGAAATGTTTGGCGATGTTGATGTAGTCCTGCCAGGTTTCGGGTGGCGTCAGCCCGTCGCGCTGCAGGAGGTCCTTCCGGTAATAGACCATCTGGAAGTCGCCATCGAGCGGGACTGTGTAGACGCGGCCCTTGAAAGTGGCGCTGAAGTCGCGAAAGAACGGCGCGATGTCGTTCCACTGAAGCGCCGAGTCGTTCTGCACGCGGTCGGTAAGGTCCTCCAGGTAACCCGGCGGCACGTAGTCGCCCATCCACTGGGGGTCGAATACCGTGGCGTCGTATGAATTGGTTTTGGTCGCGAAGTCCGTCAGAAGCTTCTGATACAGGTCGGAGAACGGGACCGTTATGACCTCGATCTTGGCGCCAGTCAACTTCTCGAAATCAGGCGCACGGCGCTGCAACGGCTCCCCAGCCCCACGGCCATCACCAGAACCACGGCTCTCGCCAGGTATCGGCTCATGTCGTTCTGTTCTCCCTCTTAACCCGAATCCCGTGGCCGCGCGATACGCAGGCCAGGGCTGTCGCCGCCGGATAAAGCGGATGTTTAACCCGTCATCGGACGTTTGTCAAGCTCCAAGTAGGGCTAAAGCGGCTCCTGAAGGCCTCAGTCATCCGATGTCTGGCCAAAGCTTGGCTTCCTATTGAAGTCGGGCCGCCGATCAAATCGTGCGCCGGCTCTCGAGGCTGAACCTCTCCAGGACACGGTGGAAGACCCCGGCCAGGATCGCCAGCGGCACGAGCGAGACCACCAGCGCGGCGGCGGCTGTGGGCCAGTCGAGCTCGCGCTCGAATGTGAAGAAATCCATCATCGCCACCGGGACGGTCTTGATCTCTCCGGACGTCAGCACGAGCGGGACGAGCAGCAGGTTCCAGTCGAGGACGAACATGACGACCGCAGTCGCCACCACGCTGGGTACTGCCAGTGGCAGCACGATCTGGCCGAGAACCCGGAAGAGTCCGGCCCCATCCAGCACAGCCGCCTCCTCCCATTCCGGCGAAAGCTGTCGGAGTGCGCCGTGCAGGACATAGACAGCCAGAGGCGCCGTCACCGCCGCCTCCGTCAAAACGACGCCAGCGAACGTGTCCGCAAGACGAACTCGGCGCATGACGTCGCTCAGCGGGATCACATAGGCCATGGCCGGCAGGCTTGCCAGTACGAGGAAGCTTTGGGTCACGAGACCTTCGCCCCGAAAAGGCGACCGAGCGAGGCCATACGCCGCCAGAAACGAGCACACGATCGTCAGCAGCGCGGCGCAGGCGGATGCAATTGTGCTGGTCGCGAGCTCTTGCCAGAAGGTGGGCTCCGCGATGCCGATCTCGCGGAAATGGTCGAGGGTGATCGACCCCGTCCAAGATGGCGGACGGGTGCTGTTGTCCGGCAGCAGCCCGAACGAAGCCAGGGCCGTCCAGATGAGCGGCACGAGGAAGGCGGCGACCGCGGCCGTCAAGAGGAGGATTCGAATGGCGGCGTCGCGGCGGCGCCGCGCATGAAGGCTGTTCAACCTGTCGCGGATCGTCTTGCGAGCCGCACGTAGACGACGCCGACCCCAAGCACAGAAGCTGCGATGAGCCACCCGGATGCGGCGCCGATCGGCCAGTTGTTGATCACGAATGCCTGGTTGTAGCTGTAGAGGGCCGGTGTCACGGTAGCGTTGCCCGGCCCACCTCCGGTGAGGATCAGCACACTGTCAAAGCTTCCGAGCGTGAGGCCGATCAGCAGCAAGCTGACCGCGAGCAGAAGGGGCCGGAGGGCCGGCAGCGCCACATCAAACATCTTCCGAACCCACGAAGCTCCGTCGAGCGTCGCATGCTCCCACAGCTCGTTGGGAACTGAGGCCAGGCCGGGAAGCAGCAGGAATGTCACGAACGGCGCCTCGCGCCAGATTTCGACGGCAATGATCGTCGGCAGCGCAAGCCTGACATCACCGATCGGCGACGCAACAGTGGATTGCCCCAGCCATCCCGCTCCAAAGTCGAGAATGCTGGTCGCACCCACAAGCAAGAAATGCCACATGACGCCGTTCGCGATCGGGCTGACCAGCCAGGGCAGCAGAAGAAGAACGCGCCAGAGCCCACGCCCGCGGATCGGGCGACGCAAGAGGTAGGCGAGCCCGAAACCGAGCGACAGCTCCACCGGCACGGCGACAAGCGTGAAGACGATGATGTTCCGAACCCCAGCGCCGAACTCCAGATCCTGGACGACGGCGACGTAGTTGTTCAAACCAGCGAAATGAACACTCGTCGCGAACGGCGAGTAATTGGTGAATGTGGCCAACAGGCCCAGCAGGGCTGGGAGTCCCAGCCAGCCACTAAGCAGGACTGCCAGCGGCGCGAAAAGAACGAGGCGGTCGCGGCGGGTCAGTCTCACCGGTAGCAGCCGTCATCATGCCGCCCGAACAAGCGAAGAGCTAGAAGCAACCTCCGGGTTATGCTAAAGCTCCGATGTTTCCCCCGTGCATGGTGGGCTGGCAGTGCTTCCTGAAGGTTGTCTGACCCCAATAACGTCC
>WNFR01008876.1_pt1 | contig 10162 bp, 8 predicted proteins | sample 5400221 | NCBI WGS metagenome assembly WNFR01 (sample SAMN13153357, study PRJNA577476) | soil metagenome | isolation source: 40 cm soil under Madrone tree | place: USA:California | collected 2016-06-14 | reverse complement strand
CACGCGAAGGAGTTCCCGTGCCGACAGCGGCTGCAGTGGCCACAGGCGCCGCTGTTCCAACCGACCCCGACACGCGTACCGAGCTGCCAACCATCGATATCCGCGCCGAGCGCCTCGATGGTGCCGATCACCTCGTGCCCCGGCACGCGCGGATACGTGAGTCCCGGCATGTGGCCGGTCACGACTATCGAGTCGCTGTGACACACGCCGCAGGCGTGCACGCGAATTCGAACCTCATGACGGGCGGGCTGCGGCACCGGGCGCTCCTCCACGCGCAACTGACCGCCCGGCTGTGCAACGACCATCGCGCGCATGGCTGGCATGGCACTCTCCTGAAGTTACCGATGAGCGAGCTTTGCGCTTCGAGTCCGGTCGGTCAAGCAGACCGCATGCTGGGCCGCGCGGCAGCGGCACAGGAATCACGAATCTGTCACGAGTGGGTGGTAGGTTCTTCTGACGGTGCTGCGCGCGCACGCTAGAGGTCTTGTCCCATGAGAGTAAACAGGCTCGCGGCCGCGATGTCGCTCGCGGTGTCGCTGTCCATCACCGCGCAGGCGCTCGCCTTGGAGCACCAGGACGTACGGCACGTCCTGCTGATCAGCGTGGACGGCATCCACGCGCTCGATGTGGCGCGCTACGTCGAGAGCCACCCTAACTCGACCCTGAAGCAGCTGGCGGGGCACGGCATCACTTACAGCAACGCCCGCACCCCGGCGAACTCGGACTCATTTCCGGGTCTGCTGGCGCTGGTGACCGGCGGCTCGCCCGTCACGGGCGACCTGTTTATGACGTGAGTTACGATCGCAGCTACTTCGCAAACGGCGACTCGACCTGCTCGGGCGCGGTGAGTGACTCAGCACCGGGGGCCGGCCAGAGCGCCGGCCGGGGCAGCCCGATCGCCTTCGACGAGTCGATCGACCTGTACGGGACGGACCCCGTGACCGGCCTGCCGCTGTCCAGGAACATGATCAATCCGAACTCCCTGCCGTTCCAGATCGATTCGAACGGCCACTGCATGCCGGTGTATCCGCACAGCGCGCTGAAGGCGAACACGATCTTTGAAGTCGTCAGGGGACACGGCGGCGTGACCGCCTGGGCCGACAAACACCCCGCCTATGACCTGGTCCGCGGCCCGTCAGGGGCAGGCCTCGATGATCTCTACACCCCGGAGGTCACCAACGTCGGCGGCCTGGACAACACCGTCAGCGTGATCTGCACCCACGAGAACGACCACCTCAAGACGCTCGGTATCATCGGCTGGATTCATGGGGTGGCCCACGACGGCACGCCGTTGAAGGGTGTCCCGGCGGTGTTTGGCTCGGATTACCAGGCCGTCAGCGTCGGTCAGAAGGTCTCCCATGACACACCGGATCCCTCCTGCATCAACCCCTCTACCGCAGCCGACGCCGCACGCCTGTCGGGTCACCCGGGTGGGTACGTCGACGGCTCGGGTACTCCCACCGACGTGCTGAGCTACGCGCTCGAGGCCGTCGACGCTGATCTGGGCTCTATCGTCGATGCGCTGAAGCAGCAGAATCTTTACGAGTCGACCCTGATCATCATCACCGCCAAGCACGGCCAATCGCCGATCAACCCGCTCAAGATCAACAAGCCCGGCCACTTCGCCGATCTCGTGGCCGCCCTGACGGCGGCCAACATGGCCGAAACGGCCGCGATGCAGGCCGTGAACATCGCCGCTAACTGCAGCAACGGTCCCTGCGGATTCATCAGCGACGATGACATCGCGCTGATCTGGCTGCAGGACCCGACGCAGGCCGCGAACGTGGCCGCGCTGATCAACAACCACGCCAGGGAACTGTTCGTCGACGAAGTCATGGCCGGTGATGAGATCAAGCTGAAGTTCCACGACCCGATGCACGACAATCGCACGCCGGACATCATCGTCCAGCCGCAGTACGGTGTGGTGTATACCTCCTCGACGAAGAAGAACGCCGAGCACGGCGGTTTCAGCTTCGCCGACACCAATGTCGGACTGATTGTCTCGCACGCACACCTGCCGGCGCAGACCATCAGGACGCTGGTGCTGAGCTCTCAGGTGGCGCCGACCATTCTGCACTCCCTGGGGCTGGACCCGAAGGAACTGAAGGCGGTGCGCGTCGAAGGTACCGGGGTTCTCCCGGGCCTCCAGGGATGGAGCGGGCGATGGGAATCGAACCCACGTTAGCAGCTTGGGAAGCTGCAGTACTACCATTGTACGACACCCGCTGAAGCTACCGATTTTAGTCGGACTCCCGCAGACTCGGCAACGCATCAAAACGGATAGTCGATGCCGCTGAATATCGCGGCCTTGCCACGGGCAAGACCGAAATCCAGGTAGCCGACGATGAAGGGATTCGCCACGCCGCGCAGGCCGAACCCCGGGGTGGCGTGCAGTTTCGAGAACGGGCTCGCGCCGAGCGCCGCGAACACCTTGCCGGCATCGAGGAACGGGGCCACCTCCACGCTAAAACGGGTGCCGAAGGCGTTCAGGTTCACAACCCTCATGCGCAGCTCCAGGCCGGTCGCGAACATATTGCGGTCGATGAAGCGGTCGGCGCCGTAGCCGCGCAGCGGCTCACGCTCGGCGATCACGCTGCGGTCACCGCCGAGGCTCGAGAGTGCCCAGAACGGCGCGTTGCCCGCCGAGGGCATGTAGCGCGCCGCCGCGTGCCAGGCCAGCGTGAGGTCCGGGCCGAGAGCCCAGTAGTGACGCGCGTCCGCGCCGAAGAAGCTGTAGGAGACCGAGCTGCCCGCGGCGCGGCTGACGAAGCCGTCGTAAATGATGTAGCGCGCCCCGCTGTGTGGAATGACGGGCGCATCACGGGTGTCGTAGGTGAGCATCGCGCTGTGCTGCAGCTCGTGCTCGCTGCCGATGCCCTTGAGTCCCGGAAACAGTGTGCCGATCGAGGGCAGTCCGCGCAGCACCGCCGGCAGCACCTCGACATAGCGCGGGCGCACGACGTAGGCGAGCTGCAGCCTTGGGGTGAAATTGTGCCCGATCGATGCGGCTACCAGAGCCTGGTTATCGACATAGGAGGTCTCGTTCGTCCGCAGCGACTCGTTGCCGAGACCGAAGAAGCGCGGCGTGCCGCTGCGGTCGTAGATCGCCTCGATCGACCATGACAGCGCGCCGGTGCGCGTCTGGCCCGTCACGTAGCGGCCGTCGAACTCGCGCTCGACGCGCTGCTTGAGCCCCCCCACCACCGACCACTGCGTGTCCGCGGACGGGTAGCTGAGAACCCGCATGCGGCTGCCCAAGCCGAAATACTGGCTGTGGATGATGTCGGGAGCGATGATTCGCTCGATCTCCTCGCGGCTGTTGGTGTGCAGCCAGGTGGGAATGACGCCCAGCGTCAGTCCGTTGTGTGGCTCGGTGTCGAACTCCGGGATCGGGATGAAGGGCGCCGTCGCGGGATCGAGCCAGCGCGCGAGCCCTGAGGGCGGGGGCGCGACCGCGGCAGCCGGCGCCGCACGCTCCGGCGCAGGCTCCTGCGCACGCGCGCCGTAAGCGCCAGCCAGCAACGCGAGCGCGCAGGCCGCGGCGCATCGGCCTGGCCCCTTACGCCACGGCACGGTCGCGATCGCCTCAGGGCGCCGGGTTCCAGCGATGGGTTCCCTCGAGGGTCCCGTAGGCGCCCCGGTAGTTGACGTCCTTGATGACATTGATTGGATCTCGTCCTGCCAGGCATAGTCTGCCCGCAGCAACAGATCCCCGGCCGGCGTCGGGACCTGGTAGCTGCCGGCAAGCAGCGCCTGCAGCCGCGCGGTCTGTAAACGGCGTTGCCCGAGAGTAGCGCGCATTCGTCCAGTTGTATCTGCCGTAACAGCGCGACCAACACCAGCTTCGCCGCGGGGACCGGAGCGCAGGTCAGGCTGGGCGCGCCGGCGGCACACGTGGCCGGAATTTCGGCTTCAGTGTATAAACCGGGCACCACTGACAGGGACGGACGGGGAGGTTGCGATGCAATCCGTGGCTGTCCTGCACCCTCATCTGCTGAACTGGCGCGAGCCGCCCGTGTGGCCCTTCGTGTGGCGCGGCGTGTTGCCACTCGCCGCCCTGGCGTTGACGGCCTCATTCGCAGCGGGTCCCGTGGCGCGCAACTGGATCGAAGGCGCAGTGCAACGCGAGACGCGCGTTCAGCTCGACGCCGCGGGATTTGGCTGGGTGGGTCTTTCGGTCTCCGGGCAGAGCGTGACGCTCTCGGGCGAGGAGCCGGACCCGGGGGCAGGCGGGCGCGCAATCGCCGTGGCGAGGTCGGCCCGCTGTGGCACGTGGATCGGCCGCCGCACCTGCGCGGTGAGCGTTGCGGGCGGCTTTACCGCACCCGCCCCGCCGGCGAGCGCCGCCGCAGCGCCCCCACGGACGGCGGCGCAGGCCTGTGAGCGCTCATTAGCCGGCGTGCTGGCGGGCGGGCAGATCGAGTTTGCCAGCGGCAGCGCCGCGATCGAGGCACGCAGCGGTCCGCTTCTGGATCGACTGGCGCAGGAAGCCCGCGGCTGTCCCGGCACCCTGCGCATCGAAGGCCACACCGATCCGGTCGGGCGCTCGGGGTTCAATCGCCGCCTGAGTCAGGCGCGTGCAGCGGCGGTGCGCGATGCGCTCATCGCCCGCGGCGTGCCGGCTGAGCGGCTGCAGGCGCGGGGATTTGCGGCGCGGCGACCGATCGCCGACAACACCACCGAGAGCGGTCGCGCACGCAACCGCCGCATTGAATTGCACGTTGTGACTGCCGAGTGACTTTCCCGGGTGGAGGGGCGACATGGGCTTTCTCTTGGCGAAAATTCTGTTCCTGCTGGTGCTGGCCGCCGCCTGCGGCGCCTTGTTCAGCTACTGGTGGTTCCGCCGCCATTACGAGGACGTGACGCTCGAGTACGCGCGCTCGCGCGATGAGTGGGCGAGCTGGCGCCGCGGCTTCGAAGCGCGCCTGGCCGCGCTTCCGGAGGTCGACCTGCAGCCGCTGCGCGAACAGATGGCGGCGGTGGACCAGGCGGTGCGCAACATCGATCTACCGATACCCGAGCGCGTCGACCTGGCGTCACTGCATTCGCGCCTCGATGACATCGAGCGTCGCATCGGCGACCTCCACCTGCCGGAAGCACCCGATCTGAAGCCGACGGAACAGCGCTTGACCGCGATTGAGCACGCGCTGTTCCCCGTGCAGACCCGCCTGGATGAGCTCGAGAGCGCCGTGCGGGCGTTTCACGTGCCGCCGCCCCAGACGGTGGACTTCGGTCCCGTGCTCGAGCGGTTTGGCACGCTGCAGTCGCATCTGGAGAATCCGCCGGCGCCGAAGGCCGCGGTACGCGAAGGCAGCCGCAATCTGCTGACGCACCCCGGGCATGGCAAGCCGGACGATCTGACGCAGATCAAGGGTGTGCCGAAGGTTCTGCAACGCAAGCTCCATCGGGTCGGGGTGTTCTACTTCTGGCAGATCGCCGAGTGGTCCCCCGAGGACGTCAGGTACGTCGACAGCAAGCTCGCGCCCTTCAAGGGTCGCATCGAGCGCGATGCGTGGGTGAGTCAGGCGAATGAGCTGGTCGCCACCCCGAGCGCTGCGCCGCGGCCCACCGAGCACTGATCGACGGGCTTACCGCGCGCCTCTCAATGCTGCGCCGCGCGCAGCTGCAGGAACTCCTGGTAGACCGCCTCGATCGGGATGGCGAAGCCGATGCCCTGCGCCCCCTGCAGCACCAGCGTATTGATGCCGACCACCTCACCATTCTCGCGGATCAGCGGGCCGCCGCTGTTGCCGGGATTGATCGGTGCGTCGGTCTGCAGGAAGCGCTCCTGACCGGCACCGCGATTGCCGGAGAAGATTCCCGACGTCACGCTGTAAGCCAGCCCCGAGGGGTTGCCGATGGTGTACAGGCGCTCGCCCTGGGCGAGAGTGCCCGAATTCCCCGGCTCGAGGTGCGGACAGTGCTCGGCGGGCAGTTGAAAGATCGCCAGGTCGCGGTTGTCGGCGTACTGGGCGTGGAGCGAGCTGAACGCGGTGCCGTCCACCACTATCGCGGTGAAGCCGCTGCGGCCTGAGCCTTCCACTTTATCGCTGATGGCGTGGTTGACGCGTGCCGGCAGATCGGCGAGCTCCTCCTTCATGGCCTGGATGCGATCGTCGATTTCGATCAGCTGCAGGTTCGTGCCGGGCTGCCCGGTGAGCGAGCGCCGCAACTGCAGCTGCTGGGTGATACTCGCGCGCAGCTGCTGCTCGGCGACGGCGATGCGCGTGCGCATCTCGGCACTCGAGACCACCGTATCGGCCACCCGTGCGCCGTCGGTCTCCACCACGTGCCGATTGGTGATCACATGACAGTCCCCATCGATGATGAAGCCGGACCCCATGCCCCAGCCGGTCTTGATGAATACGGTGGCATTGCGCGCGGTCTCGATGGCGTTGCGCGCCGGAAAGGTTCTTGCCAGCTGGGCCTCGAGACCCCGCAGCGCCTGCGGCAAGGACCCGGCTGCTGAGGGCGCTGGCGGCGCGGCCCCGATCTGCGCGGCGCCGCTCGCCGCAGTGGCAGGCAACGCGGGTGTCGCGGGAGAGGTGGCATGGCCGCGCAGGACGTACCAGGCGAGTGCCGTGCTCACTATGGCGGTGAGGGCGAGCGCCCTCCAACCGAAACCACTGACAGGAAGTTCATCGTGCGCCGCGCCTGCGTGGCTTGTGATCAGCGCCTGTTGTTGGGCGAATTTCGCGAAATAGATCCCGCACGATGCGCATTTGACCGTGTCAGCCTGCTGATGTCCGCACTTCGGACAGTCCATGATCCAGCGCTTATACCGCCTCCCCGGCGGGCCGGCCTGGGGCCAGGTCCCAGTTTTGCGCCCGCAAGCGCAGCGGGCGCCCATTGTGGCGCCCTTTATAATGAGGGCATTGCACGGAAGGATCCCATGAGCTCACCGGCCGAGCGTCCCATCGAGCGCGCCGTATGCGTGTACTGCGCCTCCAGCCGCCTCGCCCACCCTGACTATCGGGCCGCAGCCCGGCGCCTGGGTGAGGTGCTCGCCGGACAGGGAGTTGGGATTGTGTACGGGGGCGGCGCGGTCGGCTCCATGGGCGCGCTCGCCGACGGCGCGCTCAGTCACGGCGGCAGGGTGATCGGCATCCTGCCGCGATTCATGGCCGAACTCGAGTGGGGGCACAAGGGACTGACGGACCTGCAGCTGGTCGAGGACCTGCGCACCCGCAAGCACATGATGCTGACGCTCAGCCAGGCGGCGATCGCTCTTCCCGGCGGCTCCGGCACGCTCGAGGAGCTGCTCGAGGCCATCACGCTCAAGCGTCTCGGCCTGTATCTGAATCCCATCGTGCTGGTGAACACCCGGGGATTCTTCACGCCCCTCCTCGATGTGCTCACGCGCGCCGTCGAGGAGCGCTTCATGGACCCGCGGCACCTCATGATGTGGCAGGTGGTCGGCACACCGGAGGAGGTCCCGGAGGCGCTGGCCAGCGCGCCCGCCTGGAGCGCGCAGGCCCGCAGCTTCGCCGCGGTGTAGGCCGCGAGCCGCTCAGGCGTGGGCGCGGCGCGCGGCCGCCAGGTCAAACGGCAGCGTGTGCAGCCGGATCCCCGTCGCCGCCCGCACCGCGTTGGCTACCGCCGGTGCGATCGGCGGCGTCCCCGGTTCCCCGACACCCGAGGGCGGATTCGTGGAGGGCACGATGTGCACCTCGATCACGCGTGGCATGTCGTTGATGCGCAGCACCTGATACTGGTGGAAGTTGGTTTGATCGACGTGTCCGTCGGTGAGCGTGATCTTGCCGTACAGCGCCGCCGACAGGCCGTAGCCGATGCCGCTCTGCATCTGTGCCCTGATGACGTCGGGCGTGACCGCGATGCCGCAGTCGACCGCGCACACCACGCGATCGACCGTGATCTTGTCGCCCTTCACCGTAACTTCCGCCACCTGCGCCACCACCGAGCCGAAGGACTCGTGCACGGCGACGCCGCGCCCGCGCCCCTTCTCCTTCGGGAACGGCGCATCCCATCCGGCCTTCTCCGCCGCCAGCTTGAGCGCGCCGATGTGACGCGGATGTTTGCCGAGCAGCGCCATGCGGAAAGCGACCGGGTCCTGTCCCGCCGCGTGCGCCAGCTCATCGATCATCACTTCCTTGGAGAACGCCATGTGCGTGTTCTCGACCGATCGCCACCACAGGACGGGCACGCCGACTTTCGGCTGCGACCAGCTTACCTGTGCATCGGCGAGGTCGTACTGCTCGGCGGCGCTGCCCCCGACCGCGGTCGGATCGACGCCGTTCTTGACCATCATGGCCTCGAACGGCGTACCGATGATGATCGACTGGCCGACGACGCGCTGGCGGTAGGCGACCTTGCCGTCCTTGCCGATGGCTGCGGTCACGCGGTGATAGTTGAGCGGCCGGTAGCGGCCGCCGGTGATGTCGTCCTCGCGCGTCCAGATGAGTCGCACCGGATATTTCCCGCCGGTCGCCTTGGCGATCGAGGCGACTTCGGAAATGTAGTCCGACTCCGGGTTCGCGCGCCGCCCGAAGGTGCCGCCGGCGGCGAGCGTGTTGATGGTCACCTGCTCGGGCTTGAGGCCCACGGCCGCAGCGGCGTTCGCCTGGTCCACCGTGTGGAACTGGCACCCCGCCCAGATCTCGCACTTGTCGGGACTCAGGCTGCATACCGCAGTCAGCGGCTCCATCGGTGCGTGCGCAAGGTAGGGAAACTCGAACTCCCCCTCCAGGCGCTTGGCCGCATGCGCCAGGGCCGCCTCGACATCGCCCGCCTGCACGACCGTCACCGCCTCCTTGCCGCGCGCGAGCGCCCGGTACTGCTTCATGAGCTCGGCCGTGCCGCGTTTCTCGGCGCCTGACTCGTCCCAGGTCACACTCAGCGCCTCGCGGCCCTTCTTGGCCGACCACATGTCGCGTCCCACCACCGCCACGCCGCGCGGTATCTGCACCACGTCGACCACGCCCGGGAGGGCCTTGGCCTTGCTGGCGTCGAACGAGATCACCTTGGCTCCGAAGCGCGGCGGCCGCATGACCACCGCCGTCATCATGCCGGGCAGCATGACGTCGATCGCGAACTGCTGCTTGCCGGTGGACTTGGCACGCGCATCGAGCCGCGGGAGCTTCTCGCGGCCGATGATCTTGAACGTGCCGGGATCCTTGAGAGTGACCTGCGTCGGCACGGGCTCCTTTGCGGCCAGGCCGGCGAGCTCGCCGAACGTCGCCTTGCGGGCCGCGCCGGCGTGTGACACCACTCCCTCGCTCACCTTGATCTCAGCCGCCGGCACACCCCATGCCTTGGCGGCCGCGGCCACCAGCATGGCGCGCGCCGTGGCGCCCGCCTCGCGCAACTGCTGCCAGGAGTTGGCCACCGCTGTCGAGCCGCCCGTGAGCTGGACTTTGCCCCCCATTGCGAGATTGCCGTACATGGGCACCCTCGCCGGTGCGCTCTCGACGCGCATCTGCTCCCAGGACGCATCCAGCTCCTCGGCGACGATGGCCGGAAGCCCGGTCCAGACGCCCTGGCCTGCCTCCAGGTGTTTGCAGATCACGGTAACGGTGTTATCGGGTGCGATGCGCAGAAACGGCATCGCCAGCGGCCCTGATGCAGCGCCCGCGGCGCCGCCGGGGCCGGTGCCGCATCCCGGCATCAGGATGCCGAGGGTGAGTCCCGAGCCTGCAAGGGTGGTGAGCCGCAGGAACTGACGGCGGGTCAGCTCGGAAGGCGCAACCGCCGCGGCGGACGCTGCGGCGACTTCGGTATGGCGGAAGTACATGGTGCACTCCTCCTAAGCGGTGGCGGGCGCGCCGGATGCCAGGGTTTGGGCCGCCTGATGGATGGCGGCGCGAATGCGCACGTACGTGGCGCAGCGGCAGATGTTGCCTGCCATCGCGGCATCGATATCCGCATCGCTCGGCTTCGGATTGCCCGCCAGCAGCGCCGCGGCCGACATGACCTGCCCGCTCTGACAATAGCCGCATTGCGGAACGTCGAGTCCGATCCACGCGCCCTGCACGGCGTGGCCCGCGGCCGTGCTCAAGCCTTCGATGGTGGTGATCTGCTTGCCCTGCACGGCCGCCACGGGCGTGACGCACGAGCGTGTCGCCTGACCGTCGATGTGCACGGTACAGGCGCCGCACAGGGCCATGCCGCAGCCGAACTTGGTGCCGGTGAGCTGCAGATGATC
>WNFR01020177.1_pt1 | contig 10167 bp, 9 predicted proteins | sample 5400221 | NCBI WGS metagenome assembly WNFR01 (sample SAMN13153357, study PRJNA577476) | soil metagenome | isolation source: 40 cm soil under Madrone tree | place: USA:California | collected 2016-06-14 | reverse complement strand
CGTTCCAGACCTGTCAGACCGAGGCTGGCGCGGCGTTCGGCTCGTCGGAGCTCTACTGCGAGAAATTCGTGGCCGACGCGCGCCACGTCGAGGTCCAGGTGCTCGGCGACCGGAACGGCACGCGTCTCCTGCTCGGGGAGCGGGACTGCTCGGTGCAACGCCGCCACCAGAAGCTGCTCGAGGAGTCGCCCGCACCCCTCCTCAAGCCCGAGACCCGCGCCGGCCTCGGGCGGGCCGCCCTCGCCGTGGCCGGCGCCGTGAACTACGAGTCGGCCGGCACCGTGGAGTTCCTGGTCGACGACGCGGGGGACTTCTATTTCATCGAAATGAACACCCGGATCCAGGTCGAGCACCCGGTGACAGAGGCGGTGACGGGCATCGACATCGTCCGGGAACAGATCCGGATCGCATCGGGGCACCCGCTCGGCTACACCCAGGCGGCGATCCGGATCGCCGGCCACGCGATCGAGTGCCGCATCAACGCCGAGGATCCGGACACGTTCGTGCCGAGCGCTGGCCGGGTCACGACGTGGATCCCGCCGGGTGGCTTCGGCGTCCGCGTCGATAGCCACCTGATGGCGCCGTATTCGGTGCCCCCCTTCTATGATTCCCTGCTCGCGAAGATCATCGTCCACGCCGACGATCGGGGGACCGCGATCGAGCGAATGCGGCGGGCCCTCGCGGAGACCGTAGTCGAAGGCGTGAAGACCACGATTCCGTTCCACCAGAGGCTCCTGAGCGATCCCGCGTTCCGCGAGGGCGGGTTCCGCCTCGGGCGTCTCGAGACCACCCTGTAGCCCGGGGTGGCGCCCCGCGGTGCCGTCCCTGTGATCCCCGACCTCTACGTGATCCTCGACCGCTCGGCGGCGCGGGGCCGGGAACTCGACGGGGTCCTCGAGGGCGCCATCGCCGCCGGCTGTCGGATGGTCCAGCTTCGGGAAAAGGAGTGGCCGTCGGGCAGGCTGCTGCCGCTGGCCGAGCGGCTGCGCGGCCGTTGCCGGGCCGCGGGGGTGACGTTCATTGTCAACGACCGCGTCGACCTCGCCGTGGCGGTCGAGGCGGACGGTGTCCACCTGGGGCAGGACGATCTCCCCCCCCGCGTCGCCCGACCGCTCCTGCGCCCCGGCATGCTGCTCGGCGTCTCCACCCACTCCGCCGAGCAGGCGCGGGCAGCGCAGGCCGCCCGCGCCGACTACGTGGCGGTGGGCTCGATCTTCCCCACCGCGACGAAGGCGGGCTTCGAGCTGGTCGGACCGGGGCTCCTCCGCGAGCTCCGCCCCGAGATACGCGTGCCGTTGATCGCGATCGGCGGCATCACGGCGGCCAACGTCGGCGAGGCGATCCGCGCCGGCGCCGACGGCGTCGCGGTGATCTCGGCGGTGTGCGGCGCGCCCGATCCGGAAGCCGCGAGCCGGCGCCTGCTCGACGCGATCCGCACCGCCCGCGCGTCTTGACGGCGCCGGGGCGGCCGCTCATAATGACTCCGGCCTCACCCATCAACTTCCGTGTCTGCCAGGGGGAAACGATGAAGACCCACCGCGCGCGGGGCGTCGTCTACGTGGCCCTCGTCGCCCTCGCCGCCCTCTGCCCCTGGCCGACGGCCGGCTCTCGAGTAGCCGCCCAGGGGAAGGGCACGATCAAGATCGCGACCCAGAGCCCGCTCTCCGGCGGCCAGGCCGCGCTCGGCGAAGGCATCAAGCTCGGCGCCCAGCTCGCGCTCGAGAAGTTCAAGGGCCCGCTGGAGAAGATGGGCTTCGCCGTCGAGCTGGTGCCGTTCGACGACCAGGCGAAGCCCGACGTCGGCGTCGCGAATGCGAAGAACCTCATCGCCGACACGAACGTCCTCGTCGTGATCGGCCATCTCAACTCGGGCGTGGCGATCCCGGCCTCCGAGGTCTACAAGGACGCGTCGCTGGCGATGATCTCACCGGCCAACACGAACCCGACCGTCACCGACCGCGGATACTCGAACGTCTTTCGCGTCTGTGGCCGGGACGATGTCCAGGGGGCCGTCGGCGCCGAGTTCGCCAAGAGCCTCGGCGTCAAGACCGCCTACGTGATCCACGACAAGACCACGTACGGCCAGGGGGTGGCAGAGTTCTTCAAGGCCGAGGCCGAGAAGAAGGGGATCAAAATCCTCGGCTTCGAGGGCTCTGAGGAGAAGTCGAACTTCGACCCGATCATCACGCCGGTCAAGGCGCGCAATCCCGAGCTCATCTACTTCGGCGGACTCTACGACCAGGCCGGCCCGTTCTTCAGCCAGGCCCGGGAGAAGGGCGCGAAGTCGAGGTTCATGGGGCCCGACGGCCTGGACTCCTCGGACCTCGCCAAGATCGCGGGTAAGGCCGTGGTCGGCATGTATTACACCTCGGTCGCGGGCCCGGTCTCGGTCTACCCGCAGGCGAGGCAGTTCGCCGAGGAATACCGGAAGAAGTTCGGCAAGAACCCGGAGCCGTTCGCGGCCCAGGCCTATGACGCCACCGCCATCGCCCTCCGGGGGATCGCCGCCGCCGCCAAGGGCGGCCGCCGCCCCGAGCGCGAGGAGGTGGCCGCGGCCATCCACGCCGTGAAATACACCGGCATCACCGGGACGATCGAGTTCGACAAGAAGGGCGACCCCAAGAAGGCGCTCTACTTCGTCCTGCAGGTCACCTCGGACAACCCGGAGAAGTGGGGAGAGAATCGGGAAGTGAAGCGGCTGCTGTTCGCCACCCCGGCGCCGAAGATGTAGAGCGCGGCGCGGCCGCCGCCGCCCCAACCCTCTCGTCGCGTCCACTCGATGGACTTTCCGCTCCTCCTCGGGATCTTTCCCCAGGTCTTGCTCGACGGCTTGATCCTCGGCTTCATGTACGCCCTCATCGCGCTCGGCTACACGATGGTGTACGGCGTGCTCGAGTTCATCAACTTCGCCCACTCGGAGATCTTCGTCACCGGCGCCTTTGTGGGCGTCGAGATCCTCCTGAGCCTCCAGCACGCCGGCTTCCTCGACCGCGTGTCCCCCATCCTCGTGCTGTTCCTCATCCTAGGGGCCGGGATGACGGTCAGCGGCCTGCTGGCCGTCGCCGTCGAGCGGATCGCCTATCGGCCGCTCCGGGGCGCGCCCCGGCTCATCCCGCTGATCTCGGCCATCGGCGTCTCCTTCTTCCTTCAGGACCTCATCCGGCTCGTCGAGAGCATCTGGCGGAACGCTTTCAACCTTGTCTATCCGGGGCTCGAGCCCCTGAGCCGGCGGTTCGAGCTGACCGCGACCGTCGACGTCTCGGTCAAGGCGCTCGTGGTCATTGCTGCCTCGCTGGTGATGCTCCTCGCCCTCCACCTGCTCGTGAACAAGACCCGGCTCGGCACGGCGATCCGGGCGGTCGCCGAGGACCAGGCCACGGCGAGCCTCATGGGCATCAATGTCGACCGGATGATCTCGATCACCTTCCTGATCGGGGGGGCGATGGGCGGCGCGGCCGGCGTGCTATTCGGCGTCCAGTACAGTCTGATCAACCCCTACACGGGCTTCACTCCCGGCCTCAAGGCCTTCACCGCGGCGGTGCTGGGCGGCATCGGCAACATCCCCGGCGCGATGACGCTCCGTGCTGATCCTCATCCTGATCTTTCGGCCCCAGGGGCTCCTGGGCGAAGTGGTGCGGGGGCGGGCGTGATCGGTCCGGCGGCGGCGAGGGGGTCCTCGGTGCCCGCCGGGGCGCCGTGATGCACGCGGTCGGGGTGCTCGCGCTGCTCGCCGCGTCCGGGTACGCGGTGTCCGTCTTTCCGCATTCGATCCTCGCGTTCCTGCTCTTCCAGGCATCGATCCTGGCGCTCTATCTTGCGCCGATGCGACGCTGGCTGAAGGTCGCGCTCGCGGTGCTGGCACTCGGCGTGCTCATGCCGGCCATCGGCACCGTCAACGGCTACTACCTCGAGGTCGCGACCCAGGTCGGGATCTTCGTGGCCCTCGCCCTCGGCCTCAACATCGTGGTGGGGCTCGCCGGGTTACTCGACCTCGGCTACGTGGCGTTCTTCGCCGTGGGCGCCTACCTCTGGGCCATCTTCGGCTCTCCCCAGGCCAACCAGATCTTCGGGGGCGGATTCCCGCTCGCCCCCGGCTGGTTCTTCGTCTTCCTGCTGGTGGGGCTCGCCGTCGCCGCCCTCACCGGCGTGCTGCTCGGCCTGCCCGTTCTCCGGCTGCGCGGCGACTACCTGGCGATCGTCACGCTCGGGTTCGGCGAGGTGGTCCGGGTGCTCGCGAACAACCTCGACAAGCCCATCAACCTGACCAACGGGCCCAAGGGCATCACGCCGATCAGCCGCCCGCCCCTGCCGTTCGATCCCGCGCGGCTGCCCGGGGTGTCCCTGGGCCTCCTCTACTCGCTGTACTTCTACTTCCTGGTCCTGCTCGTCCTCTTCGTCGTCATCGCGGTGAACCAGCGCCTCGCGGACTCGCACATCGGCCGCGCGTGGGAGGCCATTCGGGAAGACGAGACGGCCGCCCAGGCGATGGGGGTGCCCTTGGTCCGGACCAAGCTGCTCGCCTTCGCCTGCGGCGCTTCCTTCGCGGGCGTCATCGGCGTCCTCTTCGCGGCCAAACAAGTCTTCATCAACCCGGAATCCTTCACGTTCCTCGAGTCCATCGGCGTGCTCGCGATGGTCATCCTGGGTGGCATGGGCTCGATCCCGGGTCCCGTGCTCGGCGCGACGATCGTCACGGTCCTCAACCTCCAGGTCCTCAAGGGCCTGTCGCTCTGGCTCAACGACCTGCGGAATTCGGGCACGATCGTCCTTGGCTACAACCTGGCCGACCTTCCCACCCAGCTCGAGCCGGCCAAGTACGAGCGCATGGTCTTCGGCCTGATTCTCGTGCTGATGATGATCTTTCGACCGGAGGGTATCCTCCCCGCCCGCCGGCGCCGCCGCGAGCTTGTCGATGACTGAGGGGCGGTGTGCCCGCCGCCGCCACATCGCGCGCGCCGCTCGCGGGGGGTCGCCGGCGCGGGGGCGGGCCGCGAGCAGAATGCATCGCACGCCCCGCCGCCGCGGGCCGCACCGAGGCCCCGACGCGAGTCCGGCACGATGATCGGAAGGGGCGACGGCGCGCCGTGGCTCCTGAGGCCGCGGGAGCCGTCCGCCCACCCATGACGACCCTCCTCCGCGCCGAGGGTGTGACCAAGGCGTTCGGCGGGCTCGTCGCCGTCAACAAGGTGGAGTTCGCGATCCAGCCCCACTGTGTCGTCTCGATCATCGGTCCCAACGGTGCCGGGAAGACGACCCTCTTCAACATCGTCACCGGGCTGGACGTGCCGGAGTCCGGAACGGTGATCTTCCGCGAGAGGTCGCTCGTCGGTCTCCGGCCCGACGAGATCACGGCGTCCGGAATCTGCCGGACGTTTCAGAATATCCGGCTCTTCGCCAACATGACCGCGATTGAGAACGTGCTGGTCGGCATGCACACGCGCGTCGGACTCGGGCTCCGCGACGTGCTCGCGCGCGGCCGGCGTTTCCGGACAACCGAGGAGAGCCTCTCGCGGCAGGCCGCCGAGCTCCTCACGGTGGTGGGGCTCCGGGCCAAGGCCAATGAGGTCGCGCGTCACCTCCCGTACGGCGACCAGCGACGGCTCGAGATCGCTCGCGCCCTCGGCGCCGGTCCCTCCCTCCTGCTGCTGGACGAGCCGACCGCGGGCATGACGCAAGGCGAGGCCGGCCTGCTGATGGCCCTCCTCCGCCGCCTGATCGGCGAGTTTCACCTCACGGTGCTCCTCATCGAGCACAACATGCGCGTCGTCATGGGGGTCTCCGACCGTGTCATCGTCCTGGACCACGGCGAGAAGATCGCCGAGGGCGACCCGGCCGAGGTGAGACGTGACCCGCGCGTGATCGAGGCCTACCTGGGGCGCCGGGCGCATGCTTGAGGTCCGGGACCTTCTCGTGTCCTACGGCGAGATCAGCGCCGTCAAGGGAATCTCCCTGAGCGTCGCGGCCGGGGAGATCGTGGCCCTCCTCGGCAGCAACGGCGCCGGGAAGACCACCACGCTGAAGACGGTCTCCGGCCTCCTCGCCCCGCGGTCGGGGGAGATCCTGCTCGACGGGGAGTCGCTGCGCGGCATGCCGCCTCACCTGATCGTCCGCAAGGGCATCGCCCACGTGCCGGAAGGCCGCCACGTGTTCAACCGGCTGACGGTCCGGGAGAACCTCGAGATGGGCGCCTATGCGCGGTCCGACGCCGGGGCCGCCGCCGACCTCGATCGGGTGTTTGCCCTCTTCCCCCGGCTCCGGGAGCGGCGTCGGCAACGGGCCGGCACGCTCTCGGGCGGCGAGCAGCAGATGCTGGCCATCGGCCGCGCGCTGATGGCGAATCCCCGCTTGCTCCTGCTCGACGAGCCGTCGATGGGACTGGCCCCGGTGCTGGTCGAGCAGATCTTCGAGACGGTTCAGAGCATCAACCGTCAGGGCACGACGGTGCTGCTCGTCGAACAGAACGCGGCGCTCGCGCTCGAGGTCGCGACGCGCGCGTACGTGCTCGAGACGGGCACCATCGTGCTCTCGGGCGCCGCCGCGGATCTGGTCCGACATGAGGATGTCCGACGCGCCTACCTGGGGGAAATCTGACGCCGACTGGCGTCCCCGCGCGCCCAGCCCAACCGCGCGGGCCTCGCGCTCGCGCGAGACCGACCCGGGCGCGGGCGGCCCCCCGCACGAGCCAGAGGGCCCTGCCGAACGCATGCGGGAGCAATCGAGCGTGCGGCCGATCGGGGGGAGGGCCCGGGCCAGGTCCGGGTTGAGCCCGCGCCTCCCCGGGGAGCCTTCCGGCCTCTGGCCGCCGTCGCTACGAGCGCCGGCCGGAGGCCTACCCTCCGCCGATCCGCCGCTCGACATCCGCGAGCCGGCTCTCGGCGCACTCAAAGATCGCGGGGAGGGCCGAGACCACGCTGATCCCCTGTACCACCTCGAGGGGGGCCCGGGCGTCCTCCTTCGCGTTGTCGCGGGCCGCCCGGGCGGCCGGGCAGGAGTCGAGCGCGGGATCGCGGGACACGGAGGCGAACGCGGCGGCGGCGCCCCGCTCGTCGCCGGAGTCGGCCCGCAGCCCGGCGTTCCAGGCGGTCGCCGCGAGCATGTAGAGATCCATCGTCTCGTGCATGCCGCGCTTGAGGTCGGCGTCGCCCCCGGGGGCGCTCGCGTACCTCTCGACGGTCCTCTTGGCGTCGAACGCGCGCGGCCCGTACTCCGGGTAGGTCACGTGCGCCTGCGCGAGAGACCGCAAGCCCTGTAGGACCCGGAGGACATCGGCCGCGAGCTGCGCCTCGTCAGCCGCCGCCGGCGGCGGCGGGGGCGGGGGCGCCGCCACGGGGGCGGCAACGCGCGGCGCGGCCTGCTGGACGGGGACGCCAGACAGCTCGACGGGGGCGCTGGACAGCCGCTTCATACCCCACCAGGCACCGATCGCGAGCACCAACAGGATGACGCCCATGATCGTTCCGCGCGTCGCCTGGCTCCCGCGGGGGGCGGCGGCGGCCTGAGCGCGCTCGCGCGCAAGCCGCAGCTGCGCCGTCTCGTATTCGACGAAGTCCACCCCGCACGCGTCGCACTTCCCCCCGTGAGGCTGCAGGTGGTGGCACGCGGGACACGCGTAGCGGAGGAGGGTGTGGCAGCGCGTGCAGAACCGCACCGTCTCGAGATTGTCCTGTCCACACTTGGGACAGGGCGAGCCGGCGGGCGCCGTCTCGGTCACGCGCCCCCTTCCCGCCGGATCGCCTCGGCGGCTGCGCGACCGGGCCCGGTGAGGAACAGGACAACCCCGCCGGCGAGCAGCACGAGGTGGACCGGTCGGGCGGGCCGCAACGTGACGCGTGAGGGCCAGGGCGCCGATCGGCTCGAGAATGACGATGGACGCCTACCGTAGGCGCACACTCCCAATGACTCTACGGCGGGCCGAGAAGCTTCGGCAAGGATTTTTTGACGACCTGTCACGTGCGGCGCTCGCGTCCATCACGCTCACCGAGGGAGCCGCCGCCGTGTCGGGGGCGGCGCCGACGCCCGGAAGGCCCGCTGGCGCGCGGCGGGGGGAACTCCGGCGCCTCGAGGCCGCAGGGGGCCGGAGCTCCTGCGGCGATCACGCTGATGCCCTCGCGCCGAGCGCCGGGCTGGGTCGTGGCAGGCACGACCCGTGACGGGCGCTGGCGCCGGCCCTCTCACAGGCGAGATGGCGCGCGGTTCAGGCATCTCGCCCGGCTCGCTGCTCGGGTATCCCGCGGCTCTCCGCGCCGGGGAAACCGCGGCCATCAGCTCCGGGTCCAGCGCGCGGTCGGCACGAACACGGCGGTCGGAGCAGGAGGAAGGGAACGCGGAGCTTCCGGAGGAGTCTCAGCAGTTACCGGCGCATTACGACCTTAACGATCTATCTGCCACGAGTCGACGACGCTGTTGAGGGGGAGGGGGCGGCGCCAGAGCCGAGCGCGTCGTTGCGGACTGCGGCGCGTACTTCTGCGACTGCTGCAAGGCCTCCTAGGCCACCCTGGCCCGCTCTCGGCGATGAACGGCACATCGTAGTTGGGCCTCGCCGTGAAGCGACGGCGCTCGGCTTGGCTCTACTGGACAGCCAGGGTCCCCGAGGGGGTCCTTCTCTGCGCCTGGCTCCGCATGGAGCACTCGCCAACCGGCGCGGCCCGCCCCGCGCGCCAGGTTTGGGCCCGCCAACCAGCGACGCGGTGGACGGTCACATCGCGCGCGAGCGACACTAGGGGTAGCTGGCATGCTGGGTGCGTTCCGTGGCTGTCCCCTGCCGAGACGTGCACTTATCCACTAAGACTAGGCTTGCACACCCTCGGGTGTCTGAGAGAGCGGAGCCAGGATCAGAGTGGGAGTCTCAGTGGGCCAGGACTACTTTGGTGACGTCCTGTGTCCCGTGAAGGACGGGTACGGGATCACCAACCAAGCACCGTCCGGGCGATCTGCGTGACCGCCGGCCCGATGAACCAGCACGTGACCATCGCGTAGCCGATTAGGACAGCCACACCGTCATAGAGTATGCGTCGCTTGTTGTGGGTCATAGTCCTGACTCCTCCATTCGTTCGGTGATTGCGATTAGGGCGTTGGCCGCAGCCTCTTGCGCCGTCTGTTTCTTAGACTCGGCTATCAGTCTGGCGCGTTCGTGGTCGAGCTTGAGCAAGAGCTGTAAGCCGAGAAGAGCAGCAGGCGCGACGCGAGACCCCGGAGAAGGTTCCTCGTGTTTCCCCCCGGGGTGTAGTCGTGGCCGTCCGCCGCCCCGACGTGGATGCGGTGGGTTCCACGGCGAAGGTCGGGTCGCCCATCCGGCGGCGCTGAAACGTCGTTGGGTCATGCGCACGCCCTTGAAACTGAGCAACTAGGATGCCACCCCACAAGGGACTCGAGACTCCTTGACTGACAACCACTTCGCCCGCGCGCAGCAACATGGTCGGCGGCAGATTGTGCCAGGCTGGCCGGGGGCAGCAGAGGGGCCATGCCTCTCTGTCGTTCTGCTCCGATTTCCCTCTTCGCCCTACCGATCACCGCGTCACGGGGCCCGCCGGGCGCCGGGGCCGGCCCGCAGGACCCGCAGGTTATTCGCGATCACGCCGAGACCGACCCACCGTTCCATCCCGTACAGGCCGCGATACCGGCAGCGCCGCAGCCCGTGGCAGCGTTTGAGGACACTGATACGGCCTTCGCACCCGGTGCGCCAGCGCAATGCCTGGCGGAACCAGCGCTGGCGCGGCGGGGATCGCTTCTTGCTCGGCACCGAGCGTCCCCCGCGGGGCAACGCGACTTTCTCGACGCCCAGCTCTGCAGCCACCCGCTCGTTCGCGGCGGATGCAAACCCGCCATCGGCCACGGCCAGCATCGGCTGTCGTAGGTTGCTGTCGCTCTTCGGGACGGGCTTCGAACCCGACGACGGCGCAGGTTGTCACCTGCTCGCCGCCACGTGGAGGGCCGGCGGCGGACTGAGAATTGCTGACGCCTTTGACGCTCGCTGACGGGCCCCGGCAGTCGCCTCCGACTCGGGTCGACTGCAAAGCTGGGATTTCTCGGTATCTTCTTGCTGGGGCACCAGGGTCGTCCGTCGTGGCGTCAGTTATGCACGCCATCCTGGTGGCCGGCTCGGCCTTCGTTCGCAGCTTGAGGAGGACGCCTATGCCGCGAGCACTGCGGAACGGAGGGGTTGGACGG
>WNFR01011047.1_pt2 | contig 10167 bp, 7 predicted proteins | sample 5400221 | NCBI WGS metagenome assembly WNFR01 (sample SAMN13153357, study PRJNA577476) | soil metagenome | isolation source: 40 cm soil under Madrone tree | place: USA:California | collected 2016-06-14 | reverse complement strand
ATGGATGGGTTATCCCGGCAGGAAACGACCGCTCGGAAATGAAATGACTGGCGGCGTTGGCGCGCTTCCCTACTTCATCGATTTCATGAAGGACTTCCTTAAGGACAAGCCGAAAGAAGACTTTGCGAAGCCTACTGCCATGCCTGAGGACATGAAGGAACTGTTCCGTCAACGGCAGCGAGAGCTTGCCGCTGAGCGCGCACAGATTAATGAGGATGCGTCCAAGACGGACGAAAATCAAACGACTACTACACCAACCACCACTGGCGAACCAAAGCTGGAGCAGATGACGTTGCCGCCGCCACCAAAGGCCGAAGAAGCTCCGGCAAATCCGCAACTGAAAACCGAACCGGCGACGCCGCGAGTAGAAGCACCACCACCAACGGTGACGCGTCCGCGCGAGGTTGATCCGACGAAGAAAAAAGGGAAGAAGGGTGGCGACGAGCCGCCCGGATAAAGGATGAAGGCGGAAGGATGAAGGATGAAAGTCGTTGTGTCTTCTTAGCGCGCTTTAAGTCGTCCTTTAATCTTTACTGCTTTCACTATAGTCACCAGAATTGCAATTAATTCTTCGGCTTCCTCGTGCAAGGGCTGCAATCGTTTTTGAGCAATCACCTTTGATTCTGCCATAAGCTCTAACCAGTAACTGGTTTCGTCGAGTTCTTGAAGAGCGCCTTCGATCTTGCTAATGAAGTCCGCGTTCGACTTCGCTCGCCTAGCTTCACGGTAATGCGCTCCAACGGATGTTCCGGACCTAAGTATTTGATTTCCAAGAACTCTCGTGACGCCGTGTTCTGGTATGGCTGAATACAACCGAATAATTCTTCAAGCAAACTGTTTTGTTCGTTCCCCTAAATTCTTTTCCATCGTGCGATCTCCTTAGCGTTAAGATCGGCTCAAGGGAAGCCGTCGGGAATAGCGGCTGTATTTCTCTTTTTTTCATCCTTCATCCTTCCGCCTTCATCCTTGTAGTATTTTCTCCAGCGCATAGGGCAGCATCTTGCGCCACCAGGGCCAATCGTGGTCGACGTCCGCGCCCCAGAGGTCAAGCTTGTGCGGAATTCCTTTCGCCTGGAGAATGTCGGCGAGATTTTGGCTGCGCTCGGGCGCTTCGTATGAACCTTTGCCGGAAAGAATGTAAATCGCATCAGCCTTTTGCAGTAGCGGCAGGTAGTGATCGTCGTTCAGGTTTGGCAGATAGTCGGCCGGGTTATTGAAATAAACGTTGTCGTCGTAAAAGCCTTTCAAATAAGAGCGCACGTCGTAACTGCCGCTCATCGCAATCACGCCACGAAAAAGATCCGGATGTTTGAAGTATGCATTCGCCGCAAGAAAAGCACCGAGGCTCGCTCCGGTTGTGAGTGGCCGCGCGTTGTCATCGCCTGAGTCCTTGCGAATAAGAGGCAACACCTCGTCAGTGATGTACCGATCGAAACGAGTCAACAACTCGGCCTTCAAGTTCGGCGGCATCTGCTCATTGAGCAAACTGTAACGATTGACGCTGTTAATCGAATAGGCGCGCAATCTACCGCTTTCGATGAGCGGCTTTATTGCATCCACCAAATGAAATCGTTCGTATTCAAGATAGTCCGCGGCCGCGGTGGGAAACATCAGCAGCGGTTGACCCGCGTGTCCGTACGCTACCAGCGGCATCTCCGCGCTTAAGTTTTGACTATGCCAGGCTGTTATTCGACGCTCCATACAAACCTTTCGCAGGCGGCTTAACAGAAGCCGTCATTAGTGGATTTATTTGTGAATTTGCGTGCGAGATATTCTCGCAGTTCGGCGCGTGGCGCAAGCTTAGAAGGCGCTGCGAACTCAACATTTAAGAGGGCCCGGTTCGAACCTGGGCAAAGTAAAGTCTGTACGCTCAACCTTCGCGAGGCTTCCTTGACGCTCATGATCCCATCTGTTATAAAAATTTCTTCGCGTTAACGCATGGTTTTTAGGCTATGCGGGGCGCACATTCCGCAGTAGCTCAATGGCAGAGCATCCGGCTGTTAACCGGAGGGTTGTAAGTTCGAGTCTTACCTGCGGAGCCAAATCTTTGATCCAATGGGCAGCGAAACAGCTGCCCGTTTTACTTTCACCAAGTTGACCAGAAACGAACTCCGACCGCTAAACCCCTGGCCGTCAATCCCGATGGTTCGGGATTTCTAAGTTCGAGTCTTACCTGCGGAGCGTCAATTCTATGTTCTGGGTTTACGTGTTGGAGAATCCACGCGGCAAGTTTTACGTCAGTCAAACCGCAGACCTCGCCGAGCGAATACAAGATCACAATCGAACCGATTGCTTTGAAGGCCATTCCACGCGAAAAAACGGACCATGGAATCTCGTTTGGTCCGAGGCACACAGTTCCCGGAGTTCCGCCGTTCAGCGTGAGCGGCAAATCAAGCGGATGAAGTCCGCCAAATGGATTCGCACGCATTTATTGGCCCAGCCCTCGGCTGTTAATCCCGAAGGCTCGGGATTGTAAGTTCGAGTCTTACCTGCGGAGCCAAATCTCGCAAGGAAAAAGGGTACCTAACGGTGCCCTTTTTGTTCGTCACTGATGTGTTTTATCGCTATCGCGCAGATCAGCGTTGCTCTCAGAAGATTGCTGACCTTCAAACTTTTTTCAGCGTACATCTCTCCAAAATTGCATCCGCTAGCAGAGCCGCTTGAGCGGTCCTCGCGGCCACTTCATCACAAACCCGTTGGCTCAATCCTTTTCCGAGTTTAGTCATCTACCTTGGCCTGCATCCGTTGGATTATGTCCTCTGCGCTCTTTGGGTCTATGATCCCGCAGTGGCCATGTCATCGCCATGGTCTTTTTGGCTTCTGCAAAGCTTAACGCTGTCGCAGCAAACGCGGGCCGGCGAAGATCCTCGAAAATAATTGCTCGTTTTCTACGAAACATTTTCCTCAGGCGCATGATCGAAAGCACAAACGAAGACTTTGAAGACGAAGCCCCAGGCTGGTCTCTTTGGCGACGTCGCTGGACGCGGCTAGCGCTAATTTGGGGCATCTGGACTTTCATCGGCGTCGTCTTCACCCTTCAGAGCTACTTCACCTCCTACAGATCAGAACAGCCGATGACGCTCATCGATTCGGCCTACTTACAATTTACCTGGTCGTATCTGTGGGCATTGGCAACTCCGCTCGTGCTTTGGGCCGCGACTAAAATACCGATCGAAAGAAGCAATTGGCTGCGCGCCTTATTACTTCACGTTCCCATCAGTCTTGGTCTCAGCATGATCGTGACAGCGATTGGGCATGTCTTCGTCTGGCTTTACTGGGGTCGAGCGATGGGCAGGCCCTTCTCGTTCGAGCGCATGACTCGCTTCGTAGTGGCAAACTTCAGCGAGGGCATTGGCATTTACATGCTGATAGCGCTGATCAGTTACGCCTTCAGCTATTATCGCCGCTATCGCGAATCACAATTAAAGACTTTTCAGCTGGAGGCCCAACTATCACAGGCGCAACTGCAGGCGTTAAAGATGCAGCTTCACCCTCATTTTCTATTCAACACCCTCCACTCGATCTCGGCTTTACTAAACAAAGATCCCCAATCCGCCCGCCGGATGATCACGCGGCTGGGCGACTTTCTGCGGCTCACTTTGGAAAACTCCGGTTCGCAGGAAGTTACGCTCGAACAGGAAATGACTTTCCTCCGTTGTTACCTGGAAATTGAACGCATTCGTTTTCAGGACCGTTTGGTTACGCGCGTTGATGTGCCGGAGCAGACGCTGGATGCGAAGGTACCAAACCTCATCCTGCAACCGATCGTCGAGAATGCAATTCGCCACGGAATCGCGGCACGCTCCAGTGCCGGCCTCATCGAAATCGCCGTGGAACGCCGGAACAGCACCCTTCGTATTCAAGTCCGGGACAACGGCCCGGGCCTTCCCAGTCATCGGACATCCGAGAATATGTTCAAGAAGGGCCTGGGGCTCGCTAATACGGAAAAGCGGCTGGAACAGCTATACGGCGCAGCACATCTCTTCGATCTACGCGACCATCCCGATGGTGGGTTGGTAGTGACTCTGGAAATACCCTTTCATAAAGATGGCTCCGCTGCCGGCACCACCAAAGTCGTTTAAGACTCCAGCCTTCCAGTCCTAACACGTAATAGCGAAACTTTTTGTCAGAAATCACGGGGCCGTGGTGTAACCACGATAGAAAACTTCCGGTGCCGCTCCCCTGGCGCAAGCGACTATGGCTGACTCTCCCGTCATTCGAGTTCTATTGGTGGACGACGAACCGCTCGCGCGCGAGATGCTGCGCGAGATGTTGCAAAGCGATCCGCAGGTGAAAGTCGTCGGCGAGTCTGTTAACGGCCACGAAGCTTTAGTGGCCATTCGCGAGCATTCCCCCGATCTAATCTTCCTCGATGTGCAGATGCCCGAACTGGGCGGCTTTGAGGTTCTTTCTGCACTCGGCAAAAACGAGATCCCAAAAGTCATTTTTGTCACTGCTTACGACCAGTATGCGGTACGCGCGTTTGAAGTGAACGCGCTTGACTACCTGCTCAAGCCGTTTGACCAGGAGCGCTTCGATGCGGCCTGGCAACGCGCCAGGGCCCACATTCTGCAAGAGCGAAATGGCGGCGTGGACCAGCGCATTCTGGATTTGCTCGAGGAGTTGAAAGCCGGCAACAACTATTTGGAACGTCTGGTGATCAAGTCGGCCGGAAGGATCTATTTTCTGGAGACTGGCGAAATCGATTGGATCGAAGCGGAAGGCAACTACGTCTCGGTACACAGCGGGAAAAAGTCGCACCTCTTGCGCGAGACCATCAGCAGTTTGGAAGCGCAACTAGATCCCAAGAAGTTCGTGCGCATCCATCGTTCATCAATCGTGCGTCTGGCTAGAATTCAGGAACTGCAACCGTGGTTTCACGGCGAGTACCGGATCATCCTGCATGACGGCACCCAACTAATGCTTTCCCGCAACCACCGCGACAAACTACAGGAAGCCCTGGGCAAACTTCCCTGAGTGGATTGCCCCCTCTTAAAGCCCATTAGTCACAAGCGACTGCCTTTCTGTCACAAAAACGACCGGACCACGCCAGTCGCGCTATAAGGTGTCGCGTCGAACTTATTGTTTGGAATCCTGACCCTGGAGGATGTTATGAACTCACTTTCAAGTTGGAGAAGCGACCGGCTCGAACTCTTACCCGGAAACGGCGACAGCGCGCTTACCTCTTCGCGACACAAAATTACGACGGTCAAGCAACTGGCCATCAGGTTACTGCGCGAAGTGCAATCCATTCGCGAAGTTGAAGTAAGAAGCCTCGGCGCCGGTGTCGATTTCTATGCCGAGGTTAGTCGCTTTGAAATTGATCTCATCAAGTGTGCGCTAATGCAAACCGCAGGTCATCAACGCCAGGCCGCGCAGTTACTAAACTTGAAGGTGACAACCCTCAATTCCAAAATCAAGCATTACAACATCAGCCTTGATGGCTACTCGACAACCTTACCGAACGAGACCGCGGGTACGCATCCACCTGAAGAGATGAACGAACCCGCTGCCAACCACCAGCAAACAGCTATTGGCTGAATCCGCTTCCCAACAATTCTGAAACACCCGGCTCGCACCTTGGAGCTGGGTGTTTTTTGTGGTTCAACTCTTTGGAGTGCGCCGGCCCGGTGGCGCTTTGGCCTTAACGCAGGCAGCCAAGATCCTTAAAAAAAACTCATCGAACGCCGCAATTTGCAACTGGCAGTGAAGTTCATCTTCTAGATGCCTGACTACTAACTTTGCCGGAGCCAGCAACCGGTAAAGCTAAAAAGGGGAGCGGTTCTTCTGCTCCCCTTATTTTTCTTAACGGCCTACAAACGAATTGCCGGCTCGCCTGTTGTCTTCAGTATCCACCGCGATCTGATTGTGAACTGGTAGCTTTGGCAATTGCTTCGCGAGTTACCTCGAATACTGTCGCCGGGTCGATCCGCAAGTGGGCGCGCGCGGCCAGCGATGGCAGACCGCCGGTGTTGCCTCGATAGAACTCGATATGAGAATGCCGGTAGCTGCCTACTGAACCGCCTGGCCCACCAATATTGCCGATGCGCAAGCGTGCCCCCTCGTCATTTAAGTGAAGTTGACCATATGAAGGACAGCCGGTGAATCACACGCAAGTACACTCACGGCAGAGACGCCGAGGACGCAGAGTACGTGCAGAGAATTTCAAATGTATGACACTGCTCAATAGGGGAAAAGATTGCAACTGCTTCCCGAGAAACCTACAATTGCTGGTAGGACATTCATCCTCCAAAGCCTGTCACCCTGTGGCCGCTAATCGCAGGGAGTGGAGAACATTAACATGGCTGGTTTCCTCGGCAGCCTCTCATTAGTCCGTGCAACCGGACGGCCCAGGGTTAGAGGATCGTCTGCGCATGCCTGCATGTTGTTACCGTCTCCATTTTCCTCGCCCCATTCGCTTTTTCTTCAAGCCCAACCTATCGAGAATCTCCATATTTACAAGAGGTCACGACCATGGTAACCGAGTTACGCAAGACCGGCATAAAGATCGTCGGCGACCTGCCCTGGGGTTCACACTTCTGTTATTTCTATGAGACGAAACAAGACCTGCTCGACATTTTGATTCCTTATTTCAAAACCGGACTGGAAAACAAGGAATTCTGCCTCTGGGTGATTTCGAATTCCGAGCTGCTGACGGCAGAAGAAGCAAGGAGCGCATTACGAAAAGCTCTTCCCGATCTTGACCGGTATGTGGCCGAAAGAAGCATAGAAGTTGTCAGCCACGAAGACTGGTTTCTCAGCGGAAACACTTTTGATCCTGACAAAGTCGCTGATCGTTTCAAAAAGAAACTTAATGAAGCATTGGCCAGAGGCTATGCCGGAATGAGAGTCAACGGCAGTCCGGCGTGGCTACACGATGCGGGACCGAAAGAGCTTCACAGGTTCGAAGCCGAGCTCGACAAATTATTTCCCAATGAACGCACAATTGCGTCATGCACCTACCCGATCGCGACAATCGGAGCCGAAGAGATCTTTGACGTGGTGCGCACCCACCAGTTTGCAATAGCAAGACGGCAGGGGAAATGGGAGGTTTTTGAAACGCCTGAGTTAATACAAGCGAAGCAGGAAATAAGGAGACTGAATGAAGAGCTGGAGCAACGAGTCGTTGAGCGAACCAGCGAACTTCGAGTGGCGAATGAAGAGCTAAGAAAAGAGATCGCCGAGCGCAAGCAGGCTGAAGATGCATTGCGGAGAAGCGAAGATCGCCTTCGCCTGGTCATTGACACTATTCCCACTATGGCCTGGAGCCTTCAGCCTGACGGTGCCATTGATTTCGTCAATCAGCGTTGGATGGACTATACCGGCCTTTCTTTGGAGGAGGAAATTGAAGAGCCGACGCGCCCAATGCATCCCGAAGACATTACAAGTGCGATGGAAAAGTGGCGCGTGAGTATGGCCGCAGGCGAACCGTCCGAAGATGAAATGCGCTTGCGGCGGTCTGACGGGGAGTATCGCTGGTTCCTGATTCGCACCGCGCCGCTACGCGACGAGCAAGGAAACGTCGTTAAGTGGTACGGAGTATCAATTGACATTGAGGATCGCAAGCAGGCCGAGGAGGCGCTCGACGAACGCTTGCGTTTTGAAACGCTGGTAACCGAACTCTCAGCTGCATTCGCAAACCTATCGCCCAATGAAGTTGATCACGAGATAGATAAGTGGCTTCAAACTCTCGTCGAGTTTCTGGGCGTTGATCGCGCCTCCTTCCTTCAGTTCGAGGAGGATTGGACGATGCTTTACCGGAGTCATTCATACACAGTTCCCGAAATCGAACCCCTACCGCCGCCGCCAATCGAGTTGAAAGATCAATTTCCCTGGATCACGGACCAGCTGCGTCAAGGGACTACCGTCAAGTGGTCGCGCCCTGATGACATGGCTGAAGAAGCTGCGAAGGAAAAAGAGTATGCGGCCAAGCTGGGAGTCAAGTCGGCACTAAACATCCCCGTGCGAATTAACGGGTCGGTCATCTGCGCAATTGCGTTCACCTCAATAGTAACCTACCGCGACTGGCCTGACACCATGGTAGCGCGATTGCGCCTGGTCGGAGAAATTTTCGCCGCTGCCATCGAACGCAAACGCGCCGAGGAACAACTGAGGGCCACCAGCGATCAGTTGCGAGCGCTGTCGGCGAGACTCAGCTCTGCAAGAGAAGAGGAAGGCATACGCATTGCTCGCGAGATTCACGATGAACTTGGCTCGATGCTGACGACTTTGAAATGGGATTTGGAGGAGATTCAAAAGACCCTCTCCAAGCCAGTCGATCAGTCGCAACTAGCAGCGGTGCGAGAAAAGTTGTCTGCTCTGACGACGCTCACTGATATTTCCGTTAGTACTCTGCGCAGGATAGCTTCGGAATTGCGGCCAAGCGTGCTGGACGATCTCGGGTTGGCTCCAGCCATCGAATGGCAGGCGCAGCAATTTCAGGCGCGCACGGGAATCATATGCGATTGTTCCCTGGAAAATATCGAGTTGAGCGCAGAGCAATCAACTGCAGTGTTCCGCATCTTCCAGGAAGCGTTGACCAACGTCCTTCGTCACGCGCAAGCGAGCAGAGTTGATATCAAGATAAATAGAGAGAAAAACTATTTCGTGCTCTCGGTCAGCGATAACGGCAAAGGAATCACAAACGGCGAGAAATCAGAACAGCAGTCATTGGGAATACTGGGAATGCGAGAACGCGCCCATCTCATTGGTGGAGAAGTCAATATTACAAGCGCCCAAGGCCATGGCACTATCGTTACCCTGCGCGTGCCGATTCCCGGCCACGAAATAGTTCGCAAAATGACGCGATGATGCGTGTAGGGAAAACTCTGACATTCGCATAGGTAATACTCTTACACCTCATAAGAGGTGAGATAGATATTAATAGCGTCGAGGCACAAGGCATGGTAATTCTTGAACAAGTGCCTATCTCCGGCCAAGCTAGAGTTTGATAAAAATGACCGGCTAGTTGGATGCTCCCCTGCCCCCAGAAGTAGAATGCATGTGAAAAAAATTTTCGATGAGCAACCGCCTGGCGCTGTTGTCTTCGGTGAAGCGAGCAATCGACTCGAGGCGCTTCAACTGGCGCGCGAAAAGGATTGGGACCTAGCGGTGCTTGATCTCTCCTTGGGTAATCAGAGCGGGCTTGAAGTGTTAAAAGAGTTGAAGGACCTCCGGCCCCGGCTTCCCGTGCTCATCCTCAGCATGCATTCTGAGGAACAATATGCTCGTCGCGCTTTCAAAGCAGGCGCATCCGGCTATATCACAAAAGACAGCTCCAGAGCAGAGTTAGCTAAGGCAGTCAACCATGTCGCCACAGGAGGAAGGTATGTTACCTCCGCTTTGGCGGAAAGACTGGTGTTTGATCTAGGACGTGGCTCGGATCGTCCGCCTCATGAAACTCTGTCTGATCGGGAGTTTGAGGTAATGCGTTTAATTGCTTCGGGGAAAACTGTCACTGAGATAGCAGGGTTGCTCTCATTGAGTGACAAGACCATAGGCACTTATCGCGCGAGACTCCTGGAAAAAATGGGGATGAAGACAAACGCCGAACTCACCCGTTACGCCATCCAGAATAAAATCGTGGATTAGAGTCGCGCCAACCCTTTCCTCTCGTTTTTTTTACAAGCCAGGCACGAATAATACTGCCACGCCTTATCGGAAATGGATAGCGCCATAAGGACAAACCCTACCGGCCTGTGGGCTAAATCCCTACATCAAAATCAAACTTTCGCTGATACTCGCCTATGCGTGCGGTCTTGTACGCTGGAGAACTTAGGAAGAATTCTATTTCGGAGGTGTCGTTCCCGGGACTGAACAAATGCATCCAATCGCCTTGGTATCAGGTTTTCCCTGATTGTAAATGTCAGGGCTGATAGGTTAGTTTCATCTTGCAGCAGCACTTGCATGAAGGTCAGGCGAGCAACCTCCGCACCAAGGTCGCCTGATCCTCACGATCCCCGGACCTACAATGCCGAGACTGTATCCTTCATCTGCGGCCCAAAGGGCAAAGGAAGCTCAAGCGCCAAAACCAATACGAGTTGTGGTGTCGGCTGAGCACGCGCTTGTCCGGGCGGGTATTCGCGCCCTGGTGGAGAAAATCACGCAAGTGGAGGTCGTAGCCGAGGCAGCGGGCGACCATGAAAGTCTCCAATTGATCAAGGAGCT
>WNFR01009388.1_pt1 | contig 10167 bp, 9 predicted proteins | sample 5400221 | NCBI WGS metagenome assembly WNFR01 (sample SAMN13153357, study PRJNA577476) | soil metagenome | isolation source: 40 cm soil under Madrone tree | place: USA:California | collected 2016-06-14 | reverse complement strand
CCATTTTTGAGGATGAGAACGAGTAAAACTCAATGCAGAGGAGCGGGACCTAATCCGCACCAAGATAGGCGGCCTTGACCTTCGGGTCGGACAGCAACATCGATCCTTCGCCGGTCGATACGATCCGGCCAGTCTCCATCACGTAGGCCCGATCGGCAATTTCAAGCGCTGCACTGGCGTTTTGCTCAACCAGCAACACGGTGATGCCATTCGCCTTTAGCGAAACTACCGCAGCCAATATCTGGTCGACGAGAATCGGGGACAGACCCAGTGAGGGTTCGTCGAGCAGCAGCAGCTTGGGCTTGCCCATAAGCGCGCGTCCGATCGCAAGCATCTGCTGCTGACCGCCGGATAGCCCGCCGGCCGCCTGAAATCTCTTTTCACGAAGCACGGGAAACATCTCAAAGATTCGATCGCGGTCGTTCTCGATGTCCTTGTCACGCCGCATATAGGCGCCAAGCCTAAGATTGTCCGCGACGCTCAGCGGGCCGAATACCTGCCGTCCTTCCGGAGATTGTGTCACGCCGCGTTCGACCCGCCTGTGCGGCAGCAACCGGTCAACTCGTTCTCCGCGGAAGCGGATTTCACCTTTCGTGATAGGCTGCACACCCGACAGCGCGCGCAGAAGCGTCGTTTTCCCGGCTCCGTTTGAACCAATCAGGGCAACAATCTCGCCTGCCCGCACTTCCAGGCTAACGCCCCTGAGCACCTCAATACGGCCGTAAGCACTATGGAGGTTTGAGACTTCAAGCACGCGCTGCCTCCCGCGCCCCGCGCTTGCCGAGATAGGCTTCGAGAACCGCCGGGTTGTTTCGGACCTCGCTCGGCGTGCCCTCGACCAAGGTCTTACCTCGATCAAGAACGAGAATTCGGTCGGATATCTTCATCACAAGCTTCATGTCGTGTTCGACGAGCACGACCGCGATGCCTTTACCGGCGACCTCACGTATGAGCCGATCGATTTCCTCGGTCTCGACGGCATTGCAACCGGCCGCCGGCTCATCGAGAAGAAGGATACGCGGCTCGGCCGCCAGCGCACGAGCAATTTCCAGGCGCTTGCACGCTCCGTAGGAGAGCGAGCCCGCGATCTCGTCCGCGCTGTCGCGCAAGCCGACGTCGTCGAGCAAGACGAGGGCCGCCTCACGCGTCGCCCGGTTCTGTCGCGTCACCGACCTGAGCCTGAAAAGGTCAGCAAACAGGTTGCAGTTTTCGCGCAGATGGCGTCCGACCATGACGTTCTCCACCGACGTCATGCGTTGAAAGATCTGCAAATTCTGGAACGTGCGGGAGAGACCGAGCGCCGCGAGCCGGTCCGGCGCATACCCGGTAACGTCCTCCCCGGAGAGGACGACGCTCCCCTGCTGCGCTTCGTAGACACCGGAGACAACGTTGAAGAGCGTGGTCTTTCCGGCACCGTTCGGCCCGATGATCGACAGAATCTGCCCCGGACTGACGGAGAAGCTTACGTCGTCGACGGCCTTTATGCCCCCGAATGAAATGCCGATGCCCATGACCTCTAGAATCGTCATGCGCGGCTCCTTCGCGCCAGCGGCTTCGATATTGTTGGAACAATGCCATCCCGCATGAAGATCATCGACAGGATGATGATGAGACCCAACAAAAGGTGCTCGTACTCTTGAAAGACCGTGAGAAGTTGCGGCAGCGTCACCAGAACGGCCGCTCCGACTATGCTGCCGACCACAGATCCCAGACCGCCAAGCACCACCATCGTGACGAGTTCGACCGAGTGGAGAAATCCGGCCTGGTCGGGATTGATGAAGCCGTTCATCAGAGCAAGCATGGAGCCTGCGATCGATGCATAGACCGAGGCAATCACGAAGGCCTGCAGCTTGAAGCGGCTGACGTCGATACCGACGACACGGGCGGCAACCTCGCTGTCGTGAAGGGCCCGAAAAGCCCGCCCGGTCGGCGTCTCGCTTAGATTGAGGGCGATCCATGCTCCGAGAACGAGAAGTCCACCGGATATCCAATACCATGTGCTGGATCCACTGGCGCGCCATCCAAACAACGTTAACCGCGCAACAGACATGCCATCGGGACCGCCGGTCCAACGACTTTCGGTGGTGATCACAAGAGCCACGAGTACGCCGAGCCCGAGCGTTGCGATGGCGAGGTAGTGCCCCTTTAACCGGAGAATCGGACGGCCGACTAGATGCGCAAGCCCAGCGGAGATCACGGCTCCGGCCAGAACAGCTGCCCATACCGGGATGCCGAGGTGAGTAGGCCCAATGGCGACAGCATACGCACCCACTCCAAAAAAGCCCGCATGGCCGAGACTGACCTGCCCGGCCTGCCCCATCAGGATATTGAGGCCGATCGCCGCAAATGCAGAAACCCAAACCAGCGACGCAACGCGAAAGTAATAGGTCGACGGAAAGAACAATGGCAATAAACCTATGGTTACCGCGAGCAAAGCCAAGGTCACGTAGCGATGACCGAACCACGGCGGCATCACCTAGACCCTTTCCACAGCACGGCGGCCGAACAGGCCTTGAGGAAGTGCAACCAGAACCACGAGAATGACAATGAATGCGAAAGCGTCCTTGTAAGTCGAACTGATATAGCCCGCACCGAAGGACTCCAGCAGTCCAATAAGAATTCCGCCCGCGACCGCACCCAGGGGATTTCCCATACCGCCAAGCATCGCCGCCGCGAAACCTTTCAGCGCGAGCAATGTACCCACATCATAGCTTGTCAGCGTGATGGGTGTGATCAGAACGCCGGCGACTGCGCCGATGGCCGCTGATCCTCCGAACGCCAGCGCCATCACGGTCCGCGTGTTGATTCCGACAAGATGCGCAGCCAGCCTGTTCGCCGCGGTCGCAAGCACGGCTTTCCCAAGCAAGGTCAGTTCAAGAAAGGCATACAGCAGGGTCACTATGACTGCCGTTCCACCGAGCACCCAAAAACTCTGCGGCTGGATTGCCGCTCCGAACAAATCGACCGGAGCGTCGCCGGTGAAAGCGGGCAGCTTGTGGAACTGCTTATCAAAGACAATTTGTGCAATTCCGCGTAACAGGATCGATGCTCCGATCGTGATTATGATCACGGTGACGGCAGACGCACCTCGCGCGGGTTCAATTGCAAGCCAATACAGCAGCAGGCCCACCACGACCGCAATGCAGATCGCAATCAGCGCCGCAAGCGGAAGGGGGACGCCGGCAGCGGACGCAAACACGGTCACCATCCCGCCCAGCATCACGAATTCGCCTTGGGCGAAATTCACCACGTCCGACGCGTTATAGATCAGTGTGAAGCCGAGCGCGACGAGAGCATAGACGGAACCTACCGTCAGGCCGGAAACGAGGAACTGAAAGAAATCAGACATACGTTGCTCGACGCTTCTCTTTGCCGCGAGTGGCGGCCACGCCACGCTTCCGAACAGACCGATGCGGGCGGGCTCAATGCAACGCCCCCAAATTCGGCCGGCATGCCGGTTTGGGGGCGATGTCGAGAGTTCGATCAACTTCCAGGCTGAACAAGAGCCCAGTCGCCGCCCTTGATCTCGAGCATACGGAATGCCGAGAGGTCCAACCCAAGATGGTCGGTCGTAGACATCGTCACGATCCCGCCGGTACCGATGAAGCCCTTTGTCTTTTCGATTTCGTCGCGGATCTTCTTGGAATCCGTGCCATTCGCCCGCTTCATGGCGTCGACCAGAATATAGAGACCATCGTAGGCGTGACCGCCGAACGTGGAGACGGGCTGCTTCGCAGTGCTTTCGTAGGTCGTCTTATACTCAACAACGACCTTCTTCTGCGGATCACCATCTGGCAGCTTGTCGCCGACAAGCAGTGCCGCAGCTGGCAGACGAACGCCCTCCGCTGAAGCGCCCGCAAGTTCGATGAAGCTCTTCGATGCGACGCCGTGGCTTTGATAGAGCGGCATCGCCGTCATGCCGAGCTGGGCATAATTGCGCGTGACGATCGCCGGCCCTTGGCCGAATCCGGGATTGACGACGGCTTGAATTCCAGCCGCACCCTTCAGTTTCGTCAATTGGGCGGTCATGTCGCTGTCGCGCGGCCCATAGGTCTCCTCGGCGACGATCTCGATCCCGTAGGCCGGCGCCGCCTTGGTGCATTGCGCCCGCATCGATGCGCCAAAACCATCGGTCCCGGAGATCATTCCGATCTTGGTCAGCTTGCGCTGCTTCAGATTCTCGAAGATCTTTTCACAAGCCATTTTGTCGGTGTGAGGCGTCTTGAAAACGTATTTGCGGACGGGATCAACAATCTCTATCGCGCCGCCGAGCGAAATAAACGGCACTTGCGCTTCCTCGAACACCGGAATCATGGCCATCGTCGTTCCCGTGGTCGAACCACCCACCATCGCAACGACCTTATCGTCTTCGATGAGACGGGTGGCGAACGTGCGAGCCTTGTTGGCGTCGCCGCCGTCGTCATAGACAATCAGTTCGATCTTCTTGCCGGCAACGCCGCCTGCCGCGTTGATCTTGTCGACATACATTCGGAGGGTCTTGTCTTCGGGCTCGCCGAGAAACGACGCGGGCCCGGTGACGGAGAGAACCGAACCGACTTTTACGGTTTGCTGCGCCACTACGGGTTGACAAAACAACAAGCCGACCGCGCCGGCAGCGACGTGAACTTTGATTGCTGGGAGCAGCTTCATCATTCCCTCCATGGTTTCAGATTGCTCGTTTTCGAAGGAGCTTACACCCTCAATATCGTTGACCGACTGGTCGGTCAATGATATTGTTGTCGCATGTGGCGATTTCAACAAGCCGAAACGGGAGGATGCGTTGGAGAATGATCCAGCCTCAGGCGAGCTGATCTTGGCGGACATCCGGGAGGGCTATCGCGTCATAACCCTCAATCGCCCCGATCGACTTAACTCGTTCAGCGATGGGATGCATGCGGCCCTCATGACTGCGCTCCTGGAAACGGAGGCCGACAAAACATGTCGCGCCCTGATCCTGACGGGCGCGGGCCGCGGATTTTGCGCCGGACAGGATCTTTCTGACGGGATCTACACTCCCGGGACAACTCCGGATCTCTCCATCACCGTCGAACGGCGCTACAATCCGCTCGTCCGCAAGCTACGAGATCTGCCGATGCCGGTGATCTGCGCGGTTAATGGCGTGGCAGCCGGCGCCGGCGCCAACATCGCATTCGCCTGCGACATCGTACTAGCCGCCCGCTCTGCCAAATTCATTCAGACCTTCGCCAAGCTCGGTCTTGTACCTGACTCCGGCGGCACCTGGTTTCTGCCGCGGCTGGCCGGCAATGCCCGCGCGCGGGGCTTGACGCTGTTGGCGGAGCCCGTGACGGCGGAGCAAGCCGAGGCTTGGGGCATGATCTGGAAGGCGGTCGATGATGTCGGACTGATGACCGAAGCGCATCGTATTGCGGCGCATTTCACGGTGCAGCCTACCGCGGGTCTTGCGCTAATCAGGCGGGCGCTGGATGCGTCGCAGACCAACACCCTCGACCAGCAGCTCGACCTCGAACGTGATTTCCAGGGGCAAGCAGGCCGCATTCCGGATTTCACGGAGGGCGTGACGGCGTTCTTCGAAAAGCGAGCGCCTCGCTTCACCGGTAGACCGTGATGATCGGGCACCGGATCGCAGCGTCTCCGGGTTGCCGTCGCGTCGACCGAGACGCGGTCGTCGCAGCGTTTCGCAGCCGTTCGCGAACGATCAAGGGCGCTGGCCCGCTGCGAGAGCATAATCCGGACAGGCCGATGTCCGGCTTCCCGGAAAATCGAGTTCAGTCGACAAGAGAAATTATCAAGTAAGAAATACGATATGGGAGACTCCCTTGCTACAAATCCCACGACGTAAGCTCACCGAACTCACGCCCCAACCGACAGATCTCGACCGGTACGAGCTGGCATCGCGCGATGAACTCCGCGCCTGGCAACGCGAACGGCTGGCATGGACATTGCGGCACGCCTACGAGAACGTGCCGCATCATCGGGCCAAGTTCGATGCCGCACACGTCCATCCGGACGATTTCAAGAACCTCGACGACCTTGCGAAGTTTCCATTCACCGCAAAGGCCGATTTGCGGGAGAACTACCCGTTCGGCATGTTTGCCGTCCCGGAGCGCGAACTGGCCCGGATCCACGCATCGTCAGGCACGACCGGCAAGCCGACCGTGGTCGGATACACCAAGAGAGATATCGATACCTGGAGCGATGTGGTCGCCCGTTCGATCCGCGCCGCGGGTGGGCGCCCTGGCATGAAGGTGCATGTCGCCTACGGTTACGGACTGTTCACCGGCGGCCTTGGTGCGCACTACGGCGCCGAGCGCCTTGGCTGTACGGTGATCCCCGTATCAGGAGGCATGACCGAGCGCCAGGTTCAACTCATCTGCGATTTCAAGCCCGACGTCATCATGGTGACCCCATCCTACATGCTGTCAATCCTCGATGAATTCAGGAAACAAGGCCTCGATCCACGCAAGTCGTCTCTGCGGATAGGAATCTTCGGCGCCGAGCCCTGGACCAACGCGATGCGCGAGGAAATCGAGGACGCCTTCGACCTACACGCGGTCGACATCTATGGGTTATCCGAGGTCATGGGGCCGGGGGTCGCCAGCGAATGCGTGGAAACCAAGGACGGTCTCCACATCTGGGAAGATCACTTCTATCCGGAGGTGATCGATCCGGTGACGGGTAAAGTGTTGCCGGACGGCGAAAAGGGCGAACTGGTGTTCACCTCGCTCACCAAGGAGGCGATGCCTGTAATTCGCTATCGGACGCGCGACCTTACGCGATTGCTTCCAGGAACCGCCCGTTCGCTGCGCCGCATGGAGAAAGTTACTGGCCGTACCGACGACATGATGATCATCCGCGGCGTCAATGTGTTTCCCACCCAGATCGAAGAGAAGCTCCTCGCCATTCCGGCGCTCTCAATGCACTATCAGATCGTGCTGAGCCGCGAGGGGCGCATGGATCAAATGGAGATCCAGGTAGAAGCCCGCCCCGACGCCTGCGCCCCCGACGTAAGAAAAGCCGCCGTCGACCGGCTGGAACGAGCCGTCAAGGAGACGATCGGTATCACGGCGCGGGTCAACGTCGTTGATCCGGAGCGCATCGAGCGCTCGCTCGGCAAGGCCAGGCGCATAGTCGATCACAGACCCAAGGAATAGGAACGGAATCGAGATGGCCCGTACACGCGCCAGCGACTACGACGACAAACGGCGGGCGATTCTCAATCGCTCGGCGGAGCTTTTCTCCGAACACGGCTACAACCGAGCCTCGATGAACAAGATCGCAGCAGCGTGCGGCGTATCGAAACCCAACCTCTACCACTATTACAAGGACAAGGAGGAGCTGCTGTTCGACGTAATCCGCTTCCACCTTGAGGAGTTGCTTGAAGTCGTCGAGGCCGCCGACCATTCGGATCTTCCTCCGGATGCGCGTTTGCGCCAGTTGATCGCTGCACTGCTCGATGCGTATCGCGACGCCGACTCGCAACACAACGTACAGATCAGCAGCTTGCGCTTCCTGTCCGCCAGCAGGCAGGCGGAACTGAAGGCCATGGAACGCGAGTTAGTCAGGATCTTTTCCGATGCGGTCCGCGGCATCGCTCCTCACCTCGAAGGAACGAAGATGCTCAAGCCTGTCACGATGTCACTGTTCGGAATGCTCAACTGGCACTACCTCTGGTTCAAGAGCTCTGGCCCAGTTAGCCGCGCCGACTATGCCGACCTGGTCACGACGCTTTTCACCGATGGCACCCGGAATCTGCTCGAGCAACGAGCCCATAAGCCTGTACGGCGCACAGCAGCAAAATAGCCTGTTGTACGCGGCGGCAAGCAATCTCCCTCTCCAGCGTTAAAGTGGACATCATGAAACTCGAAAGCTTCGTCCGTGGAAAGTGGTCATCACCCGGCACCGAAATCACCGAAATTCGTAGCGCGGTCAGCGGCGACGTCGTCGCACAAGCGGTGGGTGGCGGCCTGGATATGCGAGAGGTGCTGGCTTACGCCAGGGATGTCGGAGGCAAAAGCCTGCGTCGAATGACTTTTCATCAGCGCGCGGATCTGCTGAAGAAACTCGCAGAATACCTCACGGAGCGAAAGGATCAGCTTTACAAGCTGTCGTTCCTGACGGGGGCAACCCAAACCGACAATATGATCGATGTCGATGGCGGTATCGGAACGCTGTACGTTTACGCCGCAAAAGGCCGCCGGGAACTGCCAAACTCGACCTTCCTGCTTGATGGAAGCGTCGAGCATCTCTCCAGGGGCGGTGCTTTCGTCGGTCGGCATATCGTGACACCCCTGCACGGCGCTGCGGTCCACATCAATGCCTTCAATTTTCCCTGCTGGGGGCTACTGGAGAAGCTTGCCCCCGCCCTGCTGGCCGGCGTTCCAGTTGTGACCAAACCTGCAACGATCACAGCCTATCTCGCACATGCCCTCGCCCGGATGATTGCAGAGTCCAGCATTCTTCCCGACGGCGCGCTGCAATTTATTATCGGTTCGACCGGTGATTTGTTCGATCATCTTACCTGCCAGGATGTCGTCTCATTCACCGGCTCCGCAGAAACCTCGCAAAAACTCCAGTGCCATCCGATCATCGCAAGAGAGGCCGTCCGGTTCGTCGCTGAACGCGATTCTCTCAACGCTGCAATTCTCGCGCCCGATGCAAAGCCCGGCACCCCCGAGTTCGATCTGTTCGTGAAGGAAGTCGCGAAGGAAATGACGGTCAAGGCGGGACAGAAATGTACCGCCATCCGCCGCGCGATCGCCCCCTCGGCGCATGTCGATGCCGTCATCAGCGCCTTGCGCGCGCGTCTCGCAAAGGTCACGATCGGCAATCCCGAACTCGAGAGCGTTCGTATGGGACCCCTCGTTGGCCTCGATCAGCGGCACGATGTGCTCGCTCACGTCGCGAAGCTCCGAACGGAAGCGGAGCTCGTCGCCGGCGATCCCGATAATTTTAGCGTCGAGGGTGCGGACAAGATCCGCGGAGCCTTTCTGCCGCCGCTGCTCCTGCATTGTGGGAATCCAATTCGCGCGACGGATGTTCACTCGATCGAAGCGTTCGGGCCCGTTTGCACGGTCATGGGCTACAACGGAATGGATGAAGCCATCCAACTGGTCAATCGGGGTGGCGGCAGCCTCGTGGCGTCGGTGTATACCCATGATCCTCGAACGGCCGCAGAACTCGTGTTCGGCATCGGCGCGTTTCACGGACGCCTAATCCTGATCGACCGGGATTGCGCAAAGGAACAGACAGGTCACGGCTCACCGATGCCGCAGATGGTTCACGGCGGTCCCGGGCGGGCCGGCGGCGGCGAAGAACTAGGCGGCATGCGCAGCCTGCATCACTACATGCAACGGACCGCCTTGCAGGGCTCTCCGGCAATGCTGACCAATGTCACCGCAAGCTGGATCAAGGGCGCACCAGTGGTCGAGAAGGAACAACATCCCTTCCGCTATCACTTCGAAGACCTCGATATCGGGCAGACTTTCTTTTCCAGGGAACGCAAGATCACGCTCGAAGATATCGAGCATTTCGCACATTTCACGGGCGACACCTTCTATGCCCACATGAGCGAAGAAGCGACAAAAGGACATCCCTTTTTCCCCGGCCGGGTCGCTCACGGGTATCTTCTGCTTTCCTTCGCGGCCGGTCTTTTTGTTGATCCCGATCCCGGCCCTGTCCTCGCAAACTACGGGCTCGATACGCTACGGTTCGTAAAGCCGCTCCAGCCCGAGGCTCACTGCCAAAGATAAGTCTCCGCGTAACAAGCAATATGGCGAGGTACGCTGGGACGTCGAGATCATGACCGACAAGGGAGAGACAGCCGCGACCTACGAGCTCCTAACGATGAACGCGGTACGGGCCTGAATTCGTCTTGGTCAGCATCCACGAAAGACTAACAAACGGAGGAAACGATGATCTTGGTTACGGTGATGTATCCTGTCGCAGCGCTGACGCAACGTTCGACAGCGACTACTACCTGACGAGCATATCCCATCAGGATGGAGGGCTGCCGAAAGTACGGGTTTCGCCAACGTCCGCTTTGCGCCGATTTTGTTGCAGAAGTCCGTTGAAGGCTTCCGCGAACAATGATTCTCTGACGTTGACGCGGTCAGCGGCGGGAATGGGCCATGATGGGTCGGTTGGAGCGGGATCAAGAGCAGCTGTTTTATTCGTTCTGCCTTGAAG
>WNFR01009630.1_pt1 | contig 10168 bp, 12 predicted proteins | sample 5400221 | NCBI WGS metagenome assembly WNFR01 (sample SAMN13153357, study PRJNA577476) | soil metagenome | isolation source: 40 cm soil under Madrone tree | place: USA:California | collected 2016-06-14 | reverse complement strand
GAGACCCATCGGCATCCAGCCCGCGTCGTGCGCGAGGGCGCGGGGGAAGGCGTGCGACGGGCCGCCGCCGATGAAGATGGGCGGCCGCGCGGGACGGGGCAGGAAGAGGAAGGGCTGGCCGTTCGCCTCGACCTCGTCGCTCGCGAAGCAGCGCGTGATGAAGTCGAGCGTCGCGTCGGTGACTTTCGCCGCGTCGCGCGGCGCGACGCCGACCGCGCGGAACTCGGGCTCCATCCAGCCAACGCCGACGCCGAAGCGCAGGCGTCCACCGGAGAGCTCCTGGATCGTCGCCACCCACTTCGCGGTCGCGAGCGGCGGCCGGTACGGCAACACGAGCACGCCCGTGCCGAGGCCGATCCGTTCCGTCGCGCCGGCGAGAAACGCCAAGGTCGCGAGCGGATCGAGATAGCGCCCGCCCGAACCCTCGGCGTCGTCCGGCGGGATCGCGATGTGATCGGCGACCCAGAGATCGTCGAGGCCGGCCGCTTCGGCCGCGCGCGCGCACGCGAGGAGTGTCGCGCGCGTCGACTGCGGTCCCATGTTGCGGAGGTACGCGCCAAGTTTCATGGCCTACTTCGGCACACTCTCCGGCACGGAGACGTTCGTGACGTCGCCGGTCAACGACTCGAGGAACGCGATCAGGTCCTGCTTCTCCTGCGCCGAGAGATGCAGCGGCTTGATCTCCTTCGAGAGATTCGCGTTGGCGATGCCGCCGCGGTCGTAGAAATCGATCACCTGGGCGAGCATCGCGTCGCTGCCGTCATGCATGTATGGCGCCGTCTGCGTGATGTTGCGCAACGTCGGCGTCTTGAACTTGCCGCGGTCCTCGCTGTTCTTCGTCACGTCGAAGCGGCCGGCGTCCTGTGTCGTCTTGTCCATGCCGACGCCGATGTCCTGGTACGTTTCGTCGGTGAAGTTGAACCCGGTGTGGCAGGCCTTGCAGTTGGCTGCACGCCCTGCACGACGTCCGTGTCCGAGCCCATCGCCATCTCGACCGGAGCGGTCAGCGCCCGATCTCCGTCCAACCGACGACTTCGACCGTCGTCTCGAACCGCCCGTCGTGGCGATCGGGCAGCGGCGGCTCCGGCTTGTAGCTGAACTCCAGCGTGCCACCGGCCGGCAGGTCGCTCCGCGCCGTGTAGTAGTCGACACGCCCCGGGCTCTCCTCGCCAGGGTGCAGCTCGTCGGCCCACAGCCAGGTGTGATGGAAGAGCAGCCGGATGTCGCGCAGCAGCTTCTCCGAATGATTCACGAGCACCCCCGACACGCCGCCGGGCCGCGACGTCACGTCGCGCACGGTGACGACGCGCGACGGTTGCTCGTCGGCGATGTACATGTCGGCGCCAGCCGCGCGCGGCGTCGCCAGCGCGCCGACCACGGCAACGAGCGCGAACGCGAACGCGAGGAGTCTCATCGTCACGCCTTCCTCGACGGCGTGCGAAGCGCCGGCGTCGGATCGATCTCCTTCCACGTACAGTAGCGACGGAGCCCGTCCTCGGCCAACTGGAGCGCCATCGCCATGACGAGCGCGTCGTCGAGGGTGCCGATGCGCGGCAGGAAATCGGGGATCAGGTCGAGATCGTCGATGAGGTATGCGAGCGCAGCCGCGAGCATACTGATGGTGTAGTAGGGAATCTGCGGACATTCCCCCGCCGCGTGATCGCGGAGACACATGATCGCGAGCTCGAGCTGCGCCGCGAAGAGCTTGCCGCGCTCTCCGTCGACGCGAGCCGCGCGCGCGCGCAGGTCGTCCTCGCTGCCGAGGAGATCGTCGACGTCCGCCGGCGCAAGCATGTTCGCCAGCTCGAAGATGGCGCGGCGCAGGTCGTCCGCCGTGATGAGCGGTGGAGGGGCGCGATGCGCACGCGGCGGCTTGTCGGCGTCGCGTACGCGTCCGGCGGCAGCGGCGCGCGAGGGCTTTCGCGATTTCATGGCGCGCCTTCTCCATAGGCCACCACACATATGGAGGCAACGGACGCTGGAGTGGAGGCAACGCCGCCGCCCGCTCGCGGTTGCAAGCGGGCGGCGGCGCGCTCTACGACGTCGTGCGGCGCGGCGGCGCCGCGCATGGAAGCGAGGGGCGCGTGCTCACGTTCATGGCCAGGACGCCAGGCTGGATGCAAGTACCATCTTCCTAGTATCCATGAAGATATTGTTCCGGCTTCTTCTCGCCCTCTCGGAATCCGTGAAGGTCAGTATTGACAGGTACCGCGTGCGGCTGTAGTCTCCCCTGCAAGGTGGAGGTGCGGTTCAAGGATGACCGCCTGGATCGCCTCGAAACGGATGCGTCGTACGACGCGGGGTACTCCCAGGTGGTTGTCCGGGCGTTTCGCGCCCGGATGCAGTTCATACGGGGCGCGATCGACGAACGCGCCCTTTACGGCCTTAGGTCCCTACGATTCGAGAAGCTGAAAGGAGCACGAAAACACCAACATTCGATGCGGCTCAACGACCAGTGGCGCTTGATTGTCGAACTGGAAGGCGTGGGAAGGGGGAAGGTCGTGATCGTCGTAAGCATCGAGGACTACCACTAATGGCGCAGGAAAAACGACAACCAGCCGAAGTGTTCCCACCGGGATACTTCATCCAGGAGGAACTGGAGACGCGAGGATGGACGCAGGCCGATCTTGCGGAGATCCTGGGGCGGCCCGCACAGCTCGTCAACGAGATCATTGCGGGCAAACGCTCGATCACCGCCGAGACCGCACGCGGACTCGGCGACGCGTTCGATACCGGCCCCGAAGTGTGGATGAACGTGGACGCCGCCTATCAACTCTGGCGGGACCCGCGCCCGCCGGACGACGCGGTTGCGCGGCGCGCACGCCTGTACGCGAAGGCGCCCATGAAGGAGATGGTTCGACGGCGATGGATCGAGCCATCGGGTAACATCGACGTGTTGGAAAAGCGCGTGCTCGACTTCTTCGGACTTGCGGCGCTCGACGACGAGCCGTCATTGTGGCCGTACGCTGCGCGCAAGGCGACGTCCTATCAGGCAGTGTCGCCGGCAGAGCGCGCATGGTTGTTTCGCGCCAAGAAGCTCGCGGGCGGATTGGCCGCAGAGCGTTTCACGGACACGCGCTTCGACCACGCGCTGGCGAATCTTCGCGTGCTGCTCCACGCGCCTGAGGAAGTCCGGCATGTACCCCGCGTCCTTGCCGAAGCAGGCATCCGACTGGTCGTGGTGGAACCGCTGTCGAAGATGCGCGTTGATGGCGTGACGCTGTGGCTCGACGACAAATCCCCGGTGATCGCGCTCTCGCTTCGGTACGATCGCGTGGACTGGTTCTGGCACACACTCATGCACGAGATGAAGCACGCGGCCGATCGTGACGGGCTAACCTCACCCGGCACGATTGATGTGCTGTTCGCAAGCCATGCAGAACCGATCACGGAAAAGCCAGAGTCGGAGCGGCACGTGGATGCATTCGCCGCGAACTTCCTGGTGCCACGTGCCGAGCTGGAGAACTTCATCGCGCGGGTACGACCGCTCTACTCGAAACTTAAGATTCGCGGCTTCGCCGCCGTCGCCAAAGTGCATCCGGGCATCGTAGTGGGCCAGCTGCAACATCGCGGACAGATCAGCTACGCGCACAACCGCGAGATGCTAGCGAAGGTGCGCGATATTCTGACGAATACAACGCTGACAGATGGGTGGGGCAAGACGGCCCCAAGTCTCTGAAAAGGGGACGGAACCAATGTCGTACATGGAACAGATGCGAAAGCTCGCTAACAAGTACATAGCGGGCAAGCAGGGTGAGCCGGTAAGCGCACGCGAGATCGCCGCGTGGATGGTCGATACGCAGAGCTGGGCGCCTGCCCGCGCCCAACTCATCACGCAGTGTGCGGACATCATCGCGCGCGCACTTCGCGAGGACTACTTCAACGACGCGCAAGGGCGCCGCGTACGCGCAAAACACGCGCTCGCTGAGAAGCGAGGGGACCGGCAGCTGCACCTGTGGGTCGACATGCGGACCTCGAGCCGCGAGCAGATGGAACTGTCGCTCCAGCAGCGGCGCCAGCAGGTTCTAGGTGACTGCGTGCAGCTCAAGGTCGACACGGACAGTTACAACCAGAACTTCAACAAGGGCGAGCCGATCCAGATGGTCCTGAACTTCACCGATGACGTGGCCGAACTGGAGGCCGTTCGGCCGGGAGCGGCATAGCCATGGGCATGATTGACACCCTGAAGGACGCCGTTCGTCTCGTTCAGAAGGTCGACAACATCGAGCTTGTATCAAACGATCTTGCAGCTACAGCGCGACGCAATGAACCTCGTAGACGAGAAGCATGCCCTTGCAGAAGAGATTCGCGGGCTACGCGATCAGGTCCGAGAGCTACAAAGTAAGTTGGCCTTCAGCGCGAAGCTCATCCGGCGCAACGACGTCTACTTCTCGGAAGCTGACCCTGAACCGTACTGTCCGCAATGCTGGGAGGTCAATCGGATTCCGGTTCATCTCGCACGGCACCACCCTCAGATGGGGGGCGGCATCTACTGCCGGACTGCAAAACGAACTTCCCGCACTCAAATTAGGACACTACCGGATGCTCGCCGCGCCGCGGCCGCGCGAGAGACGCCGACTGCTCCTCAGCCGCGCGCGCCGCCGACCGCGGGCTGCTGTTGCGTCGCGCAATGGAACGCGCCGAGGCCCCACACGAGCGCCGTGCTGTCGATGCCGACGATGCGCCGGCGCGGAAAGCAGCGGCGCAGTATCTCGAGCGCGAGCGCGTCGTTCGCGTGCGCGAACGTCGGCACGAGCACGGCCTCGTTGCCGATGTAGAAATTGGCGTAGCTCGCCGGCAGCCGCTGCCCTTCCCACTCGACGACGCCCGGCATGGGCAGCTCGACGATCTCGAGCGGAAGCCCGTCCTGATCGCGCGCGGCGTGCAGGCGGCGCAGGTTCTCTTGCAGCGGGCGGTAGTTGACGTCGGCCGGATCGGCCTCGACGGCTGTCACGACCGTTCGCGGGGCGACGAAGCGCGTGAGGTCGTCGACGTGTCCGTCGGTGTCGTCGCCGGCGATCCCCTCGCCGAGCCAGACGACGTGTGGCGCGTTCAGATACTCGCGCAGATACGCCTCGAGATCGGCGCGGCCGAGCAACGGATTGCGGTTGGGATTGAGAAGGCATGACTCGGTCGTGAGTACGGTGCCGCGGCCATTCACATCGATCGCCCCGCCTTCGAGCACGATGCCGGGACGGAAGGCACGGACGCCGAGCAGGTCCGCAATGCGCGACGGCACGGCGTCGTCGCGGTCGTACGGCGGGTACTTCCCGCCCCACGCGTTGTAGCGCCAGTCGACGAGCGCGAGCTCGTCGTCGCCGACGATGAACGTCGGGCCGTGATCGCGGCACCACGGCTCGTCGGTCGGGACGCGGTGCACCGACACGCTGTCCGCGCGAATGTCCGGGGCGGCGAGCAACGCGCGCACCTCCGCCTCTTGCGCATCGTCGGAAACGTTCACGTGCACGCGCTCGCCGGCCGAGAGCGTCGCCACCATCGCGCGCCAGAGCGCCGGCACCGCGTCGTAACGGTCGGGGAAGCTGATGCCCTCGCGCCGTGGCCAGGAGAGCCACGTCCCTTCGTGCGGCTCCCATTCGGCGGGCATGCGAAACCCGAGCGCACGCGGCGTCAGCGTCTCCATGACCTCAGTCGACGAGCGGCGTCGCGCTCTCCATGACCTCAGTCGACGAGACGGCGCGTCAGGTCGCCATAGGCGTCGACGCGGCGATCACGCAGGAACGGCCAGTGCGTCCGCGTCGTCTCGACGGCGCCGAGGTCGCAGGCGACGACGAGGACCTCCTCGCGATCGGCGCTCGCGCGCGCCAGCACGCGGCCCGCGGGATCGACGACGAAGCTCTGCCCCCAGAACTCGATCCCGGGACCGCCGATGGGACGCTCGTGACCGACGCGGTTCGGCACCGCGACGAAGACGCCGTTCGCGATCGCATGGCTGCGCTGGATCGTCTCCCACGCGGCGTGCTGTGCTTCGCCGTGCTCCGCTTTCTCCGCGGGGTGCCACCCGATCGCCGTCGGGTAGAAGAGGATCTCCGCGCCCTGCATCGCGGTGAGACGCGCGGCCTCCGGATACCATTGATCCCAGCAGACCAGCGTTCCGATACGCGCCGGCGCGGTCGTGAACGCGTGGAACCCGAGGTCGCCGGGGGTGAAGTAGAACTTCTCGTAATAGAGCGGGTCGTCGGGAATGTGCATCTTGCGATACTTGCCGACGAGCGCGCCGTCGGTGCCGAGGACGACGGCGGTGTTGTGATAGAGGCCGGCGGCGCGGCGCTCGAACACGGACGCGACGATGACGATCGCGAGCGACTTGGCGAGCGCGCCGAGTGCGCGCGTCGTCGGCCCCGGAATCGGCTCCGCGAGCGCGAAGTTGTCGTGGTCCTCCGATTGGCAGAAGTAGAGGGACCGGAAGAGCTCCGGGAGGCAGACGATCGCGGCACCGCGCCGCGCGGCCGCACGCACGTGGCGCTCGGCGCGCGCGAGATTCGCGTCGACATCGGCGACGCAGCGCATCTGCACGAGCCCGACGCGCACGACGCGCGCCGACGGCTGCCTGCGCGCCGCCAGCGCACCGCGGCGGCGATCCGCATTCGGCGCCGCGCCGCGGCCCGTCCGCGGCGTTCGCGGCACCGCGCCTCGACCGCGCGACGTGCGACGGCGGCCTCCTCGCTCGCGCGCGGCCATGAGATCAGGCGCCCGGAATGTGGACGAGCTCGAGCTTCAAGCCGTCGGGATCGGCGAAGAAGACGGCGGCGTAGCCGAGGCGCGGCATCAGCCAGCCATAGAACGCGCGGGCACGGTCGAGGTCCTTGACGTTGACGAAAACGTGGTGGACGCGCCCGATCGATGCAGTCGGCGGACACCCGCAGCCGCTGCTCTCCATGATGGATGTCTACACGCTCGGTCGCGAGGACACCATGCGCGGCCCCGCTCCAGGAGGGTCACTCCGGCGTAGGCGCGTTCGCGGTCTTCCGGCGGCCGCCACGACGGCGGCGGCGGCGAGCGGGCGCCTCGCCGGAAGCACCGTCGCCGCTCGCACGCGGCGTCTCGCCGCCGGGCGCAGGCGCGTGCGCACCGACGGCACGTGCCGCGTCGTTGCTGCGCGTCTTGGCGTGCGTCTCTGCCGCATGGGCAGCGTCGCCGTCGCCGGCAGCGCGACGTCGTCCGCCGCTGCGCCCCCGTCCCGCGCCCGCGCCGCGGCGCGAGCGGGACCTTTCAGCCGTCACCGGCGGCGGCACGTGCTCGTGCGTGCCGTGATCGAAATTCGGCAGGATCACGCGCGGCAGCGTCGCGCCGATCGTGCGCTCGATCGTGAGGAGATCCTCCTCCTCTTCCGGCGAAACGAACGTGATCACCTCACCGACGGCGCCCGCGCGCGCCGTGCGCCCGCCGCGGTGGATGTAATCGTCGCCGGAGAACGGGACGTCGAAATTCACGACGTGCGAGATGCCCTCGACGTCGATGCCGCGCGCCGCGACGTCGGTCGCGATCAGCACCGGGTATTGGCCGCGGCGAAACGCCTCGAGCGCGGCGATGCGGTCTTCCTGGCGGCGGTCGGAATGGATGCTCGTCGCGCCGACGCCGCTCCGCGAGACTGTCCGCGCCAGCCGATCGGCGTCCGCCTTGCGCTTCACGAATACGAGCACCGACCGCATCGCTTCGCGCTGCAGCAGCGTCGTGAGGAGCGGCGCTTTCCGCGTCTGCGCCACCGGATACACGCTCTGCACGATGCCGCTCGCCGGCTTCTGCGCGCCGACCATGATCGTGACGGGATCGCGCAGGATGTCCTTCGAGAGCTGGCGGATCTCGGGCGCGATCGTCGCCGAGAACATCAGCGTTTGGCGCTCCGTGGGAAGCGCCCGCAGGATGCGGCGGATGTCCGGGAGGAAGCCCATGTCGAGCATGCGGTCGGCCTCGTCGAGGACGAGGACCTGAAGCGCGGCGAAGTCGACGTAGTCGAAGCGCATGTGATCGAGGAGGCGTCCGGGCGTCGCGACGACGATCTCCGCGCCGGCGCGCAGCGCGCGCTCCTGCGGCCGCATGTCGACGCCGCCGACGACCGACACCGCCGTGAGCCCGATGTGGTAGCCGATCGCGAGCGCCTGCTCGTCGATCTGCATCGCCAGCTCGCGCGTCGGCGAGAGGATGAGCGCGCGGCACGCGCCGCGCTTGCCGGTGTGCAAACGTTGCAGGATCGGCAGCAGGAAGGCCGCCGTTTTTCCGGTCCCAGTCGAGGCGCAGCCGATCAGATCGCGGCCGGCGAGCGCCACCGGAATCGCCTCCGCCTGGATCGGCGTCGGGCGCGTGTAGCCCATGTCGGCGACCGCCTCGGTGAGCGCGGGAATCAAGCCGAAGTGGTGAAACGTATCCATCGCGTCCCTGCGTTATGGGCCGAATCGCCCGACGCCGCAAACGCGACCCTGCTTACGGCCCGGCGAACTCGAGGCGCGCGTAGAACGCGTTCTGGCCGGCGTGGTCGAAGCTCAGCGGACCGGTACCGAGGATCTTCATCATCACGGTGCGCGCCGCCTGCGCGGTGCGGAAGATGAACCCCTTCGGCATATTCACACGTACGTCTTGCACCTCACCCGAGACCGGATTCGTGAAGGGCGTGAGCGCGACGTCGAGAACGCCCGGCACGCGGAACGCGCTGCGCCGGCCGTCGACGTGGAACTCGATCGCCGCGTCGATTACCTCGGTCTCCTGCGCCATGGTGCCGGCGAAGAGCTCGAACGGCCCGCTGCCTTTCGCCTTCCCCGCGAAGATGCGCGCCAGCGCCTCGCGCTGCGGCGGCTTCGCCGTCTGCGACACGTAGAGCCGCGCCGTGCCGCCGCCTTGATGAATCGCCTTCGGCCACGCCGCGGCGTAGATCACGTCGACCCCGTCGAGGCGCGTCGCCCCGAAGCGACCCTCGCGAATGTGGTAGCCGACGAGCGCCTCGCAGAACCCATCGGTCGGGTAGCCGCTGAAGTTGCACGGGCAACCGAAATTGCAGTTGCAGCTCTCGACGTAATCGACTTTGAGCGACCAGCGCGGAATCCGCTCGTCGACCCCGGTTGCCGCGTTCTTCTCCGTCTGCGCCGCGCCCGCCATGCCGTGCTCCTTTCCGAATCTGCTTCAGAAGATCCGTCGGAGCGCCGTCTACACCAGCGACACGGCGCGACGCAACGCGTCCGCGCCCCGAGGGTAGTCCGATCACGTCGGTAGTCGGTGAGTTCGTCGCGGAGGGACTGGGGTGAATTGCGAGCCAGACGAGGCGCGAGGGAAGTGAGCAGCGCAGGCGTAGCGGAGCTACGCCGAGCAGCGCAGCGACCGAGCAACGAAGTATGGCGACGCAAATCGCCCCAGTACTTGACCGGTTGGGATACGCGGTACAGAACGGCCCTCGCATGCGCGTGCTCTTCGCGAGTGGCATCGACGGCTTCTGCCATCGCTACGCGGTCCTCCACTGGGCGGAGCAGCTCGCGACGCAGGCGATCGCGAGCACCGTCCGCGCCCACACCGACCCGCGCCTCGCCGCCGATCTGGCGACCCACGACGTCCTCGTCCTCTATCGCGTGCCCGACGGCGCCTGGGTGCGGCATCTGCTCGCACACGCCCGCGCGCTCGGCGTGGCGACGGTATTCGCGGTCGACTGCTCGCGAGCGACGCGTTCCTCACCACGACGGCGCCCCTCGCTGCCGCCGGACGCGACCTCGGCCGCCCGACATATCTGCACCGCTGCGGTCTCGCCGAGCGCGAGCTCGCGCTCGGTACCGCGGCACGCCGCGATCGCGACGACGCGGCCGGCCGGCCGCCGGACGGGCGCACCGTCCGGGTCGGATATTTCAGCGGCACCGCGACGCACGACCACGACTTCGCGTCGATCGCCCGCGTGCTGCGCACGCTCCTGGAGCGGCATTCTTCGGTCACGATCGTGGTGGCCGGTCCCGTGACGCTCGAGCCGGTGCTCGTCGAGCTGCCCGCGCGGGTCGAGCGATTGTCGCTCGTCCCGTGGACGGAGCTGCCGGCGCGCATCGCCTCGATCGACGTCAATCTCGCGCCGCTGGCGTGGGGCGATCCCTTCGTCGCCGCGAAGGGCGCGGTGAAATATCTCGAGGCGGCAGCCGTCGGTGTTCCGACCGTGGCGAGCCCGACCGAAGCCTTCCGATAT
>WNFR01023427.1_pt1 | contig 10169 bp, 13 predicted proteins | sample 5400221 | NCBI WGS metagenome assembly WNFR01 (sample SAMN13153357, study PRJNA577476) | soil metagenome | isolation source: 40 cm soil under Madrone tree | place: USA:California | collected 2016-06-14 | reverse complement strand
GAATCGTGAAAGCCTGCTCCGCCTTCAAGAAGCGGTCACGCCAGTCAGAGAAAATCTCAACCCCGGTCATATCTTCAATGACGTGCGCGTGGCCCGTGCTTTCGCCAAGTTGAACAACACCCTTCTTCTCTTCGTCAGTCGTGCGTGGGTTGTGTATTTCGGGAATCAATTCCAACTGCTCGAAAAGAACATCACCGTGCCTGTAGATTTTCATTTCTTGTCCTCTAGCTTTCTGCTACCAGTTGTTGACGGTAGCCTTCAACGTTGAACATAAAATCCAAAGCTTGATCGATGGTCTGAGTGCGAGGCTCAACGGGAGATACATAGGCTGCGCCAGTCGAAGGGCACACCATCTTTAGGCACGTCATGTCAGTCCATTGGTCCAGCTTGATGCGGAGCAACGCATACTCGCCGGACTCTTCGACTGTTTCCGCTCCGGCTTCCAAGAAATAGCATTCCAATCCGTATGCCGCGATCTTCGCGGAGCGAATCTGGCTGTTTTCTTCCTGTGCGATCTGCGCGATTGTCAGTTTGCCGGGCTTCTGCTCACGAGCCTTCTCAACCCAATACTTCAGTCGGTTGCGAAGAGACTTGCGGCGATTGTCTTCCAATCGAATGGTTTCAAGAAATTCTTTGACAGAATCGCCGCCTTCAACCGTGTTATCGGCTTTGATTGTCAGACTGCGGCAGATGACAGCAACGGCTGTCCATGCTTGCGGATACATTTTGTAAAGCAGCGTAGAACCGCGATGTCCGCCAACACGCCACGGACCTGGCAGATAGTCATTCATGCGGCTACGTGTTGTGACCGTGTCCCATCCGCCCGTGGATACATCGATCTGGCCATCCGAATGGAAAGTCAGAATGTCGGTTGAGTGTAGTCGAATTGCAATCTGACCAGAGTAGCGGCGCTTCGCATACGTGTTGTTCGCCAGCTTTCGAGATTCCTTGCAGCGGCCTTGGAGTTTCGTATCAAGTTCGAAATAGGTGCTCATGCGAGCACCAGCCCATCCGCCAAAATTCCTTCAGCGATGTCTGAGAAATACCTTCTCTCAATAACAACGGTTGGCCAGTAGGGTTGAAAACCGTTTTCAGAACCAATTTTTTCTTCTACGAATTCACGGGCGGACGGAGACAGCGGAGTCAACAAAATGAGGGACCCCTCATCACGTACAGAAAAATCTGGAGTGGGGGAAGTACCGGACTGTTTGTTCGGGTCTTTCACGACTGCACCGCCCTTCGCTGCGACAGCTTTGCCTTGGCCGCACGAATGTGTTTGCAGGTGCCGCCGTTGATATGACGGTAGAGAAAGTCTTCGCAGGAGCAGTGGAAACGCCTGCCAACTTTTACGACGCCATTGATTGATTCGATCTGGACGGGTAAAACTGCGGACAATGCCGTAGGCAAGAACCCCGGCGATTGGATTTGTTGCTTGGCGGATGGAAACTACGTTTCGGATATTCAACGGGTCCCTCTTTCGAGTAACCCGTTTTTCGGCGAATGCCGAACCGTGGTGAGACTTACTACTAGCTATTATACTACGCGAAGTCATCTCGCGCCTCCTATTCAGGTGCGTTTTGATTAGCTCCGGGTCCGTGTTGATAGCACGGGTCCGGGGCGCTTACTTCTACTTCAAGATAATCTGGCCTTCCTCCACCTTTACACTGATGTCTCCCGAAGAGACCTGAAATTTCTTCCCGGAGACGCTGTCGTACACTGCTTTCACGACACCTTGAATTTCATGGCCTGTGAACAATTCAACAGTCACAGTATCACCGATTTTCGGTGTTTTCATTTTGAAAGCCCTTCGAATCCCGCAACGAAAAACAAATTTCTCTTGATCGTTCATCCGAGAAACCTCAACCGTCACTAGCTTCACAAACTCTTCCGGGCACATAACCCAGGGAGATGTCACTGTTTTGAGCCTTTTCTGGTTTCGGCCTTCTCGCGAAACCAGCGCATCACTGTCGTAAAATTCTTGTCCTCACGTTCGCGCTCTTCACGTTGAATTTTCTTTGCCGCGATGATAAGCCCGTGGATGTGTTCCCTGCGGTTTTCTGGAGTGGTTATCGCCATGTTCACCGCCTTCACTACTTGCGCTTCCTCTTTAGGCTTTCCTCGACGGCCATCCTGATCTGAGTCGAAACCGGAACGCCAGTTTGTTTCTGTCTGGCTTTTAACGCCGCTAGTTGCTTGTCCGTCAGGAACGTCACTTGTCTGTTCACAGTCCAACATTACCACTGATGGTCATTTGTTGTCAAGAGCCTTAGTATGCGATACCATGACATCATGGGAAGTCAGTTGAGCGCCGAAACAACCCGATTGCCAGATAGGTCTCTAACCCACCGAAGCTGGTCTCCGCAGGAATGGAAGCGAAAGTGAGGCTGTCATGAAGGATTGGAAAACGCGTTGGGCCATCGTTTTATTGGCGGGGGTTGTCCTTTTTCAGTTTGTCGCGCTCCACGAAATGGAAAGTTCATATCGCCGGGACGTGCAGCTTCTTCACCAGGAAATCGATAAGGTCAAAGCCGATGCTTTGAAAACGCGGCTCGATAGCTCGGCAATTCACATGCTTCAAATGAATTGTGCGCTAGTCGAATCCTCTTTGAAACAGTGGAACGCGTGTGTGACAAAAGGACTACAGGCCGCTAAAGAAAAGTGAATAAGAGATCACGGTGCCCAAGCCATTGAAGGCTTATCAAGTAATCCGTAATGCAGTGAAGGATGGAGTTTGGGTTGCCAGGTTCAAGATCACCCAGGCCGATGGGCGCAGGATTCAGGAATTGGAGCGAACCCACGGGCAGGATGCCGCGTTGGTTGCGTTACTCCGGGTGCTCCGGCTGAAATCCTGAATCCCTGGAAGTTTCCTGGTAATGAGTAGTTACCAATTATCGGCCATTCTTGGTAAGTTTGCGTTACCAAGAATGCGCGACACGCTGGCGATAAAATTTCCCTTGACAAAACACCGTTCCGGGCTTTATAGTTCGGACCTGTGATTGGCTGTTATCCCGGCTATCTGGCCGGGCATTTTGTTTTAGGCTGCTCCCGACTAGCGGAGTAGCGGAAAGGTTAAAGACCGCAGTAGTCCGTTGTGCTGTGAACCAACTGGTTCCCGTACTGGCTACTAAACTGAAAATAGTCGGCTACCGATAAAGGCGCAATGCCTGTAAGGATGTAAACCCCGACTGCGGAAACCCGCCAATGAAGAAAAGAACCCCTGATAACCCGTGTGGAGTTGGTGTGCCAGGCTGGCCCCGTCTCATGTCCGTCCCGTGTGCTAGTGCGTATCTATCTCGTACAACAGGGTTCGTAGAAGCACGCCTGCGTGCCGGAGACATCCCGTTCCATGTAAAGGATGCGGACGAACGTGTAATCGACCGCATCCTGTTGCTGCCACGGAAGCGCGGAGGGCCGCAGCATGAGCCTGGCCGAACGTAGTGTTGCATTGCAGCACCTTAGACCCGTTGACCTAGATGAAGAAATTCACTCTAGCCTGACCGAACTGAGTCTTCTTGGGCGGAAAGCATCCGCCGAAATCCGCATCCGCTTACTCCCTATGCTCGATGAAGTAAAGCGACGTTATGACCTGGGAGAGACAATCAACAAGAAAAAGGGATATCACGAATATCTGCGCTCCCTGGGGTTGACTCCAAGCACGGTGCGTTCATGGAAAACCAGAGACCATCAGCGAATTGTCGGTGATGTATTGAAATCGGCCAAGAAAACGAAAGAGTTAGACCGAGAAGAAAAGAAGTATGAGCGGGGATTGAAGGATGAAATCGAAAATGATGTTTGGAGCGCCAAACAGGAAAGAAAAGAGGAAAGTGAAGAAAAAGAATTCCAAAGAAAGATGAAGGAAGACCCTAAGTTCAGGCGAAAGCATGAAGAGGAGGAAGCAGAAAGACAACGACAGCACGAAGAGTGGTTGAAAGGCGCTGCTGAACGAGCACACCAACCTGAACCTGAAATTGATTGGCTACAACTACGACGAGTGGATAGTCCTCCAGCCGCAGATGTCAAGGAATTCGCAACCCTAGGCCGCCATGAAGCTGCAAGAAAATTTCACCCTGACCGCACTGGCGGAGACCAGGAACGAATGGTCCGGATGAACCGGGTTGCCGACTGGCTTGAACAGATAGCAGGTACGGCAGTGAAGCAGGAAGCAGCTTGATCGCAGCGCCGGGCGTGATCGGCGCGGAAGGAAGAAACGCATGAAAAATAAAAATGCATTGGTCTTATCGATAGCGGGAGAAATACTTACGGCACTTATTCGTTCGAAACCGGATTACCAGAAGATAGTCAAGAAGGCAAAAAGCATCGTGGATGAAGTCGATTCTCAATTACTTCAACCTAAGTCGCCATTAATATCTTCCGACCAGATGCGAGAGACGATTGCAGAAGTTGCCGCGACAGTTTTCATAGCGCAAACCAAAGGGATGAAGCCTGCGAGCGTATTCGACGAGCCTGTAAACGATTCCGTTAAGTTGGCGGTCGAATTAGCTCTGGCAGTTGTTAAATGAAATGACGACCGCGCCCACTATCAGAAAGCCCTTGCCGAGGAAGCCGCCAGCAAAGCGGCTCTTCTCCGGCATGGCCGGGTCGCCACTGGCGCAGGTCGATAAGCCTACGGCGGAGCCGCTCCCTAAAGTAACGCGAATGCGGGGCATGGTCCTGCTTCACTACTGTTTCGACCAACAGGCAGGCGAGACCAAACAAGAACATTGCAAATGTGAAGAGCGAGCAGAGCGGGTGACTCGCGATGTTGCCGAAGAATATATCAAGGATGGGTCGGCTGATTGGCTGATCGTCAAAAACAGCCGTGCGAAGACTGGAACTTCTATTTTTCGTCGCGCCCTGGTGGTCCGGTCTGTAGTCATCGACGGCCAAAGATTATTTGCTGTCTCCTCCAAGTGGAAATCAAAGAGCATCAGCCGCGACGAAAAACACGAAGCAATAAAAGTAACAATCCGTGACCGCGCAAGAAATCTCACACGAAAAATGTTCTCGAAAGGTGTGATCGCGCAAGATGTGTTTCAGAAACTCCAGACAGATACAGAACTGGATTTGTTGTTTACAGACCCGGTGAAAGGTCAAATATTTTTAGGGATGTTAACCGGGCAAGAACAGCACTGGTTCCGAAAACAATTCACAGAAATCATGCTGTACTGGTGGAACAACGTCCTTGGCTTTCATCGATTGGATGTTGACGCCGGAACAATAATGAAAAACGCGCCTAGTGGCGTGGGCCAAATTATCTATGCTCCCGACAGTAGCAAAATTAGTGACCAAATACGCAGCAACCCTACAGTAGCTCCTGGCATGTTCATACCCGAACCCTTGGGCGAGGAAGTAAAGTTCGAAGACAACTCTGGACGCCGGGTAATCGCTGCCAACCACATGGCTAAACCTTGGGACCCTTCTGGCGGCACGAACCCCCAAAAGTTTGAAGGTGGAGATGGAGCGCCGAACGAAGACCTGTTAGACGAAGAATCGGAAGAGGAACTGGAAGACTTGCTAGGCCAGCCAGAAGGCACAGATTGATTCTAAAGAAGTTAACCACGGTCGGCGAGTATCCTATAGGTGAGAACTAAAACGTAGCCGGGACTCCCCATTGACGGTCGGCGGGTGTCCTATAGGTGAGAACCCACGAGCGATAATTCGCCCGATCACAAAATTGACACGCCGGACTTCAAGGTCCGGCTTTTCTTTTGACGCGTCAGTTGCTCCCTTGAGGATGGCTGACGCATTTTCTTTTTCCCGCGAGATCGCGGTAACAATTTCTACGGAGCAATTTTTGTATGGCGAATCAGCACAACATCCGATTCAGGACAGGACTACAGACTTTGAACTGTAGCGCGAGTGCATTTGCAGCACTGGCTGCACCGCCACTGGTGTCCAAGAAGATTAGCCAGCAATACGTCAGTCAGTTGATCGCGGGGACGCGTGAATTTGATTCTGACGAGGACGCAAGAGAATTCTTTCAAGTGATCGATACTATGACCCATCTTCAAGAGATCGTTGCTCCACGTCTGCCAATTGCCTGGGGTGATGTACTCGGTGTGCAGGATGTGTTAGCGCGGACATTTGAACAACGCAGAAATGAATCGGACCCGATGCATCGCCGTGCCTGGTTTGTTCGCTTGTCCGTCCATGACTACTTTAAGGGATTGCGCACCGATGGTACCGAGATCAGGACGTTGAATTACTACGACGGAGATGCTGTGGCATTTACAAATTATGCGCTAGCCAACGAAGTTGTGGACCGACTGAAGCAGCTTGGTGTTGCCGCGAAAGCGGAACTGTTTACCTGTGAGCGTCGAGAGAGCACGATCACCACGTCACTGGAAGAGATCGGATTTACGCAGTAACGAGTTTGCCGGGACAACATAGTCCTGGTGGAACGGAGCGTCAGGCTTACTAGTCCTTTGAATGGCGCTCCGGATGGCTTTAGAAACAAAAACCAAATAGCGGCAAGAATCCTTGCGGAGCCCGGTCGTTAATGGGCGTGAGACCGTGAGCGAAACCTAAAAGCAGCGAGGAAACTATTATGGGAACAATGCAGCATCCAGGAGTACGCAAACGATATCGTGGCCAAATCACGTTGTGGAGTGAACCCAGATATTTTGGATTCATCACGACCACGGTTGACTTGCCCGAGATCGGAAACACAATCTTTTTCCACCGTCTAAACTTCATGGCGGGGATACCAACCGCGTCCATTGCTGTCGGACGTGAGGTTGAATTTGAGATCGCAGCGCCGTACAAGATCGGACGCAAACCACAGGCGGTAAAGATTAAGCTGGTAGAGCCTGTGACCGTAACTGCCGGAGCGAGTGCGCTTCAGGGCGGGGTGTCAAGTGGCACGCCCGAATAAACAACATGAGATTGGAATTTGGTTAAAGGGATTGCTGGCTGCTGGTCGGCGTAAGGCTGAAGACGTTCTCGCCGCAGCAAACCAAACTGGTTACAGCGAACGTTCGCTTCGCAGCGTGAAGGCTGAACTTGGAATAATAAGCGAACAAGAAAACGAAGTCTGGTACTGGCGAGACCCTTCGATTGAACAGGCGAAACCAGCATCACAAGACAGACTGGATATTCTGACTCACAAGGTTGATGAAGCCATTCGGCTATCGAAGCCCACGGTTCCGATTGCTCCTGGTGCTGCTAGTTTGGTCTGGCGCTCAGTGCCGGACCAAGTCGAGCACAAACCGATTGGAATTCTTGGCCGTAAGTCGCGAGCAATTGACATACGCGACCCTGAAGTCCAGGCACAATTAGCACAAGTCAGAGAGGCAGCAGATCGCTTCGATGCAGTACAGGGTGTAGTGGCATCACCGGACCCATTCAAGCTGCTGGATTCAGCTAACGCGGATGAGATCGACCGGATGATGCTCCTGGTCCATGAACAGCTTGCCGAACTGGAGACTCGCGGCAAGGGCAAGCTGAAATACAGGAAGGCATGGGAGGTTACCAAGCAGATTGAGAAGCAGGTAACCGGACGAGAGTGGAGCACGAAGCAAGGTAAGTGGATTGATGTTCCTGCCGTCCAAACAGAGACGACCGTATACATCTCAGACGTACCCGTTGAAGGGGCAAAGCCTGTAGACGTTCCAGACGGCTATGACTCAGAAGAAGACGTTACCTTCGAAGTGGGCAAATGGGAGACTTTTATTGATCGAGCTAAGGAACGTCAGCGGGGGTTTTTGAAGCCCGATTCAGTCCCGGCAGAAGCCCAAAGGGTATTTGCAGCCTGAAAGCTAGTCATCCTGTTGATTCTATTGAACAGAATGGCGTTTCAGGCTGCAAATACTCCCGCTGTTAGGGTTTTTGCATTCTTGCAGCCTGAAAACCCTTCAGACTGCAAATACTCGGTGAGGGAGAGAGAGAGAGAGAATCATATTCTTCTTCTCTTCTTCTCTATACATATTTATATATATATATAAGATAATAAAGAACTTACTAAATATGAATGATCTTTTCTGGATTCATTTTTGCAGTGTGATCTATGTATTTCTCTCTCTCCCTCAGAGGGTTTTTGCAGCCTGACACACTGCAAGAATGCAAAAACTCCTTGGACTCATTTCCTGATGAGTAACAACGAATTGGACGAGGTGGTACTACAAGAAAAGTACTACCAAATGTGCGGCAACTCGATCACCAAACTTTCGATGACGATGTAACAAAAGGTTCCAAATGCCACAAAATTACCCATTCTCACGTTGAGACGCTAATAAACATAGTATTTTCAAAGTGTTAGCGTAGAGTAGAACGTCGAAAATGTTTGCAAAGATCGCGAGATCGTCGCGGAACAGTCGCGGAGGCACGCTAGAATGGCCGGGAAACGTAATTAGGAAGCCTCCAGCGAACGAAGTCCAACAGTATCAGGCGGATGGACCTGCTTCCCCAAAACGCCTCCTATTGCGTCCTGGGACCATCGCGAATCCGTGATAAGAGCGGGTGTATCTTAGCATGCGTGTAACACTTGTATTTGCAACAGTTACCAGGCTGGCGGAGAATATGAGATTCGAACCCGCGCAGCCGGGCGACGGTTGCAACGGGCAACAGGAGGGTAACCCTCCTTGCAAGAAAACGAGCAACAAATGTAGAATGAGTGAGTTACAAGCAACGGCAGTCGGGAATTAGCGAACCGTGAGAGATTCATTGCGAGAGCGATCAGAACCACAGACGGGACTCCTACTCCTAAGCTATAGATTCTAAACGACATACCCAGACTCCCAGGAACCGGAACCGCCCCAAGCCACTCATTCTAAACGACTTAGCTAACGATAGTGTGCTTTTTATCGACCACCCCAGGGTTAGGCCGGGGCGGGATGCAAATTTGGGATGGTACCAAGGAAAGGTACTATTGTGGGTAAAGCTAACATGGCAAAGTGCGAACACGACCGGGAGCGAAGTCGGTGTAGAGAATGCGGCGGGGGTTCTTTTTGCGACCACGACATAATTCGAGGCACGTGTAGTTACTGTGAGACGGACCAAGTTTTCAAGCGGTATGAAAAGCAGGCACGAGAGCGTGGTTTGCGATTCGATCTGACACTCGCGCAGTTCACGGCGATCATTCTCCGTCCCTGTATCTTCTGTGGGGAATGGGGTCAGCCACGCGGCGTAGATCGCCGGGATAGCCGTCAGGGATACACCGCTGAAAATTCTCAGCCGTGCTGTGGTCCATGTAATCGGTTGAAGAGCGATTTACCGGAGCACCAGTTCGTCGGCCAGATTCTCAAGATCGCCCGGCATCAGGAGCAATTGCGAAGACCGCCCTGGACGAGTGCCAGGAGCCGGAGATCAAAGCCCTCGTGTTTCAGACTCAGATCGAGCGTATAGACGAGGCAATGGAGAAGTCAGCCGTAGAAGCGCAGCAGGCCGATGACTTGGCGATGCTCGCGAAAAACGAACTGGTCGCCCTTGGGTACAAGTTCAAAGCAGAGGAACCAAAAATCCAACCGCGCATCAGCCGGAGAAAGAGGAATGGTAGAAGAAATCGTAGATCACATTGCAGACGCTGCCAGTAACGTCCAGGCAGTCATTGAAACAAAGTCTGCGACCAAGGTCTACCGCAACAAGAAGTGTGCAGAGTGCGGTATCGAGTTCACCCCACTTTCAGGTCCGCAGAAGTTCTGTGAAGAGCACCGAGTCCATGCTGACAACGACGAACAGCGCAAGCAGAACACGCTTGAGCGAACGAACAAGTATCGCGCAAAGGAACGCGGCAAGCAGGAAAAGAAGAACGCGAAGTTCAATTCCGATTACATTCCTTCTAAGGGCGAAGCAAAGGAAATTCTTGGAACCCGTATCATCAACCGGCATGTCATCGATACTTGCTACGATCTGGGAATTCTAGCGGCAGAGCGTCTTCATATTCCGGCGAACATATTCTTCTGGACGAATGGGCTTCAACAAAGTCTTACCAGCCTGGAGCAGAAGAAAGAACAGCTTCTAGATATCCAGCATGAACAGGAAGTTGATGGTGAAGTCATCCACCGTGGGGATTTGTACGCGCTATGGGATTACTCAATTTCATGGCGAGATCAGACTTCATTTGAAGTCTTTCTCGTGCTGCGCAATCTATGTAAGACAAATGCTTTCCAGCTTGGACTGATACTCGGAAAAGATTTCCACGACCAACCACATCTGAACTGGCGTGACTTCTT
>WNFR01008872.1_pt1 | contig 10169 bp, 12 predicted proteins | sample 5400221 | NCBI WGS metagenome assembly WNFR01 (sample SAMN13153357, study PRJNA577476) | soil metagenome | isolation source: 40 cm soil under Madrone tree | place: USA:California | collected 2016-06-14 | reverse complement strand
CGAGGAAGACCGGCCCCATCTCCGCTTTCTTTGTCTATAGATGATGGTCGTCATATTATAACCTCCAAAAAAATTACCCTTGGGCTCTGCCGTCACGAGGCTGAAAAATGGAGATGTAGAATTCCTGCCCCTGCGCCAGTATTGTGTCACTCAGTTCGCGATCGCTGACGGCTCTTGCCACCATCATCGTGCCCGCCATCCCCGCCAACAGCAACCGCGCCTGGCTGCGCCTTTCCTCGTCGCTCGCACCAGGCATGTACTTCGAGATCTTGTTCGCATATTCGTCGAATTCCCGCGTCAGGGCTTTACGCACAGTCTGTGGTTGCCGCGCCATCTCCCCGGCTAAGCTTGGCAGCAGACAGCCCTGCGTTGTACTGTCCCGGTGTCCCGCGCTCAAATAGTCATTGATAATTGCAGTAAGCTCGCTTCCTTTTGGCGCTGCGGCAGCCACAGCCCCAACGTGAGTTGTGGCCTCTTTGAAGATCTTTCTGGCAGCCGCAGCCACCAACGCACTCTTGTTATCGAAGTGAGCATAGAAGCCGCCGTGGGTGAGCCCCAACTTGCCCATGAGTTTGGCGATTCCGATCCCCTGGACTCCGCGTCGACGGAACTGCTCTGCTGCCTTCTTGACGAGGCGCTCATGGGTTTGCTCTTTGTGTTGTGCGGAATAACGCATCGCTTATTGTATGATGCATATCATATGAAAAAAATGCAAGAAGAATCTTTGGAAGCCATCGAGGCAAAAATGCCTTCGTCAACGTTGCTCTGTTGAGTAGGCCATAGAACTCTGATCCAGGTTGGTTTGCCGACGCTTACGCGCACATCGGCGCTGTCACAGAATGGTCACAATAATATGGCATCTTGACGAATTAAGTTGTTGACTGAAAGAAGTCGCCCGATTCAGAGAATGGGCCGAAGGTTAAGAAGCGATTGAAGAGCAATGGCTGACTGTTTGCCAATAAGATCACACGAAACTACGCTCTCATAGTACCCTCCATTCTCGCCCCTGCTCTGCGACAAGATGACATTCATTACCGGTGTGCTGACGGCAATTGCCGTCAATCTCGCCGAATTCAGCAGGATGCCGAGGCGAGCCGGAAGTAACTCGCCAGCTCGCGACGGATTCGAAGATTAGCTGATTGACAGACTCTTCGGCCAAGATCTCCGTTAGGCGAAGGGCAAACCTTGAACGACAGGAAGCGCTTTTATCACTACACATCCAGGCGATTCGCGGCTGCGACACGCCCATACCAGAGCCCTGAATCCTTCACTGTGCGCTTCTGGTTACGGAAGTCCACATAGGCAAGCCCATATCGCTGGGTATAGCCATCGGCCCACTCGAAGTTATCCACCAGGCTCCACGCATGATATGCGCGCACCTTCGCGCCATCAGCGATGGCGCGCGCTAACTCCGCCAGAATTTGGCGGTGAAACGTGATACGGCGCGTGTCGGGAATCCGGCCAGTTTCGTTGGGACTGTCAAGATAGCAACACCCGTTCTCACTGATCTCAATGATGGGATGGTTATACTCGCGCGAGATCTGTATCACGAGGTCGTAGATGCCGCGCGGCCATATCTCCAGGCCCGCTTCAGTCAGCGGACCTTCGGTGGGCATCTCAACGTGGATTTGGGTCAACGGATCCCTTCCTGATGAGCCTCCTTCTCCCTCGGTTTCGGTGCCGAAGTGCCCCCCGCTGCCAGGCTGCGAGCTAGCAGTCGCCTGGGACACGATACGGCGTGTTTACTAGTGAAATCCGATCCAATCCAAGGGGACGTTCATGATCTTCTCGACACCGGCTTTGAATCCCATGGCCTCATATGGCGTTGCGCCGACAAACGCCTTTGGATACTCGCCACGGATCGCGGTGTTTAGAAAGTAGAGATTGTTCATCGCATGGTAACGCGCAGTGGCGGCGCGATCGGTATCGCTCGCCGTCTTCGGATAGGCAGGAGCCATTCCGTATGCACTACCGACGGTGGCTTTGGAAGATGCTGCTTTGATGGCCCGGAAAGCTTCGCCCTGTGCGAGGTTTACGGTGTGGGCTGCTTTTAGAAACTGTATGAAATGGGACTTGCCCGGAGGAAAGACTCCTACGCCGTAGCCGTAATACGTAAGGGTCCACGGCATGTTGAAGGGAGCCCAAGTTGCGATTCGATCGCCAAGGTTCTTCGCAAGGAGCCCCGCGTAATCGGCATAGTATGCGGCCAGATCGCGATTCGGCCATCCACCCCGGTCTTCAAGCGCTTGTGGAAGGTCCCAATGATAAATCGTGCAGAACGGACGTATGCCTGCCTCGAGCAAGGCATCGACGAGGCGACTGTAATAGTCGATGCCCCTCTGATTTACCGGCCCAGTGCCTGCCGGTTGAACTCGCGCCCATGAGGTCGAAAAACGGTAGCTCTTCTGATTCAAGCGCTTGAGAATAGCGATGTCTTCCTTATAGCGGTGGTACTGATCGCAGGCGACGTCTCCGGTAGCGGCCCCTTTGATTTTCCCCACCGTGTGCGAGAAGCGATCCCAATTCGATTCGCCTTTTCCATCCACATTCCAGGCGCCTTCAACCTGGTATGCGGCAGAAGCCATTCCCCAGAGGAACCCGCTTGGGAAATGGGATTTGTCAATCTCGGAACTGGCCACATCACTGGCGACCGGCTCCTGAGTAGTCGTTATTCCCCTGGCGAACTCTAGATTCGCGAGCAGCGCTCTGCCCGTGACAAGCGAACTTTTGATGAAACGTCGGCGGTCCATTTCAATCCACTCTCCTATGGGACGCGAAGCGCTTCGTTGCCATCACTTTGTCGCTTCGACCTTCCGCGATCGGCCGATTCCGACAATCTCCTTCACATGGGCATGACTGGGCAACATCGTACGTCAGTGCTCATCCACAGGGGCAGCCGTACCGTCCGACCACTTAACGACCCGAATCAGAAACCCGGTCAGTCGCTCCTGAGTGTCCTGAGTGTCCTTAGTTTAGATGCTATAACCGGAAATGCTATAATCGCCGATCCCGGCAAGGCTGCGCCCCACGCCTCAGGCTCCGTCAGTGGAGCGAAAAACATCAGGTGGGGATGCCAGTGCCCGTCGCGGTCGCTCAAGTACCCTACTATTTCTCTGCTGCATCGGAAGGCGATTCACAAACGGTAAGGCCTGAAACGTCGGAAGTTCACGTCGGAAGTTCAGGCTCGACCTTCTCCTCTCCTTGATCTAATCTTTGAAGAACTCCAACAATATGGGCGCATGTGCCTTCGGCTTCAGCATATGCGTCTGCCCTTCGAGCGTTTGGTACCTCGCGTTCGGCAATGCGCTTGCCAGCGACCGATTCCCGTGATGCATCCACTCAGGGCTTTTCCCGCCGTCCATGACGAGTGCCGGTACCGTGACGGATGCCCAACGGCCGCCCGGCAGCGGTTTGCCTCTCTGGTTGTCTCCTACTATTGCGCCGTCGTAAAGCAGCGTATGTGCAATGGCTTTAAGCTTCGGCCACATAGGCATCAGCGGCATCACGGAGATAAAGAAGGCAGCAACGCCGACCGACTTCAGAAAGAGCTTGACCGCCTCGCTGCGCCGATTTGCTGCGACGGCCTCGGCGATTTTGGCCCAATCGCGCTCTGTTGTGGAACGGCTGTCGTCAACGATGAACGGTGCTTCGTACAGCGCCAGCTTCTTGATGGCCTTGAGGCGATTTGCCGCCTCAAGCGCAAGGACTGCGCCCGAGGAGATGCCCCAGAGGAAGGCCGCACTGCCCGCTTCGCTCAATAGCGCAGCGATGTCTTCTATCTCGTGCTCCACGGCATAGGGCGCCGTATCACCACTTCCGCCTCGACCTCGACGGTCGTAGGTGAACACGGTGAAGTATGGTGCCAGGAGTTCAGCCAGTTGCCCGCTCTGACCCATGCCTCTGTAGCAGAGCGCCCCATCGACCAAAATCACAGGTGGTCCATTGCCGATTCGATCGAATGCGATCGGCGTGCCGTCCTTCGATACCGCTGTTCCCGTAGAGGGCAGAGTCGACGGTGACTGTACAATCCTGGGGGCTCTGTCATTCGCTTCTATTGTGGTTATGTTTTGCATAGGTCCTCCTGCTTCGTTGCGTCACTCTGTCTCTGCTGTTAGGTCGAACGAAGGTCTGCTAGATCGACGCGGTCGAGGTATTCTGCAAGGTTTTCCAGCGTTTGCCCTGTGCCGACATCAATACGCATCTGGAGCAACGCGTCGCGATCCTCCTTTGAGTTGCACTCAATCCTCATCGAGAGCTTCGTCTTGCTCCCGTCCTCGCTGAAGAGGAGAGTTGCGAGCGGGTCGGGGCGCGGCGGAAATATCTTCACCGTGAACACGAGTCGTTCAGGAGCCGTGATTTCGCGGTAGGTGCCTGTAAACGAGTGTTCCGCACCCTGGGCGCTATTGACCCATCGGAATGTTCCGTTTGGTCGAAGATCGATTTCGCAAACCGCGAGCGGGACGCCGCTCGGGTCCCACCAATGCTTAACGTGCTCGGCTTTGGTCCAAGCTTCGAAGACGGCCGCGCGCGGCGCATCGAAGGTTCGCGTCATCAAAATCTCGCGGTCAGTCGGTGTAGTGACTTGAAACGTTCCGGCATTCTTCATTGGTGATCTCCTCATCGCTTCGTGCGTCCATGGCGATTCCCCCTCTTTTGCGTCTTCTTCTTTTGCATCTCTTTCAGGTACCCATCCAACCCGACAAACTTCTCTTCCCAGAAGTGGCGAAAGGGCTCCATCCAGTCGGCAATATCCTTCAGCGGAACTGCCACGAGCGTGCGCGGACGTCGTTGCGCATCGCGGCCACGCATAACAAGGCCTGCGCGCTCAAGTACAGTAAGGTGCTTGGAGATCGTCGGTTGACTCAGATCAAACGGCCTCATGAGCTCCGACACGTCCGCGTCTCCCGATGCCAGGCGAGCGAGGATCGCGCGTCGCGTGGGATCCGCGAGCGCTCCGAAGGCTAAGCTAAGAGAGTCCAGTTCATGTATCGCCATACGGCTATATTGCTATACGGCGATATAGTAGTCAAGAGTTTTCTGGTAGGCGATCGTAGGCGCCCTCCCTTCCGTAGAACATCTTGCGCGTTGGCCGACGCTTAGGTGAACATCGGCGCTGGTCACAGAGTGGTCACAGTAAATTGGCCACTTTGATCGGTTTAAGTTGATCAGGCTGCATCCTATGGCCAAAAGTAACACTTTGTTGCCTAGCCTAGTTTCTGCTGCGAAAAGCGAATTGCCGTGTCAAATCAGGTGTTCCACGCTGTCTGTCGGTAATTATTTTCGTTGATTTTCGTTGGCAAGAATCTATTTTTCTTGACAAGTATGTATGGTCTGTGACATATAGTAACTCGTGCCCAACAAACTCGAATCTCCCTCCGATGTCCAGCGTTGGCTCCAAACGAAGGCGGCCGACCTCTGGCCCGCCGCTCTCGGCTCGCTCAGCCTGCGCCGCACTCGTTGCATTCGCAAAAACTGCAGCGCTTGTCTGAGTGGGGAAAAGCATCCCAGTTGGGTCCTTTCCGGTCATATCCAGGAGCAACGTTTTTCTCTCTATGTTCCCGAGGCCCTGGTTCCGGAAGTGCAGCGTTGTCTGGAGAACGGCCGCGCATTGCAAGACCTGCTCTATGCCTCTGCGGTCCGCTATGTCAAAGCGTTGAAACGAACCACCCCACCCTCCAACCGATAAGCAGGAGCCCGCTCCATGCCTCGCGCCACCGACCCACAGGTAAGCTTTGCCGATTGGGAGATGATGCAGCAGGGAATCGCGTTAGACCCGCTGCTGGTAGCCATTTCCGACTTGCTCGAACAGCACCAAGAGTTGATCGAGCAGGTCCGAGTCGATCTCCAGCGCGGCTTGAAACGGCCCGAGATGGGCCGGGACGGCTTGACGCCGCCACAGGTCCTGCGCTCGCTAGTCTTGATGCGGGTCAAGAACTGGGATTATCGGGAGCTGCGTGAGCGCATTGCAGATGGCTATACGTTGCGCTGCTTCTCTCATTTCTATGCTCAGCCGGTTCCCGAACACCACGCCTTCAACCGTGCCTTTAACCGCCTGACTCCTGCCGTGTTGCAATTCATCAATGAGTTGGTGGTGCAAGCTGCGGTCGAGTTGGGAGTGGAAGATGGCAAGCAATTAAGAGTCGATACTACCGTCGATGTTGCGACATTGTGCTATACCTCGCTATCTTTCTGAAAACATTGATTGCTGCCCCTTGGGACTCTGCCTTTGCGGAACCCGCACTTGATTTCTGAGATCGGTGGCCTGTTTGCGGATCGCTTCTGAATCCAATGCGTCCACTGGAATCTGCCATGGCGCACAAACCACCACCTGACGCGCTGGCAGTATTTTCTCTTCGATCATGCGCCGCACAATCGATTGGCTCACGTTGAGACGTTCCGCGGCCACCTGAAGAGTTACTTCGCTGGGCTGATCATTCTGAGCAACGGCGGGCAGATAGTAATAGCAACGAGCCGAGTGCACTCGACTCACGTTCCACGTGTTGCCCACTCCCGTGCGCAGCCTGAGCCGGTTCAACGTGCCTGCGATCTGCTGGTCGCTAAACTTCCCCGCCATCTGGCGAATGACCTCGATCGCCTCGGGATCCGTGCACCGCCGGCTCCTACCGGTCTCACTTTTCTTCACGCGCACTTCAGAATGACGCCCGCCAGCCCAGTGGATCAGCAGAACAACTTCTCGGCTTTTCTCCTCCACCTCGGCAATGATCTCGCGGATCAGAATCCGCACGATCCTTTGCTTCAGTCGCATGTCCGTAGAAGGCGAGTTCCAAATCGCCGGCAGATCTTGCGCCAAACTCAGAAGAACTTCTCTATTCGGTGCCGGCGCAGATTGGCTCTCTTCGTCGAACTCAAGGAGTTTACTTTCAAGTTCTTTCGCTTTCTGCAAAACAGTATTCCATCGAGCCTCCAATTCTGCGGCAACCAACCGCTGTTCTGGATCGACGGATTCATATCGCCGAGCTGCCAAACGTGCTTCGTAGCGAACCTGCTCTAGCTCCAACTCGATGGCCTTGCGCAGATCCTGTCGCTTCTGCCGCATTTGCTCCGCCGCTTCCAAAGCGGCCTGAATCGCATTACCGCTGACTGCCTGTAGCACCTCTTTCGAGACAGCCGCGTCAACTCGCAAGCCGCCGAAGGAAATGCACGTGCTCTCACCGTACTGAGCGCGGGCAGCATTGCACACATAGCGGACGACTGTGCCCGGATAAAAGACATGAATCATCCGTCCGCAACGTCGGCACCGCAGAAGCCCGGAAAGCAAGGCGCCGCCACCACGGCCCGCCTTCGGCTCGGCACCGGAGTGGATATGGGCGTTGGCAGCCATCATCGATTGATTTCGTTCATACTCTTCCCAGGAAAGGTAACCGGGATGATGCTCCTTGATCAAGACCTTCCATCCGCTTTGTGGCTTTCGATGGCCCGCGGACTTGCGGGTACGTCCCTCCACGACCGTGGTCCGTGTTTCGGTTTTGCCGTAGGCGTAGACACCGGCGTAGATCGGATTCCTGAGCATCGAGTGAAGAGATGCGTATCCGGGCAATTTCCAAATCATCTTGCGTTCGCCAGGGTCATGAGGAAATGCCGGCAACAAAATGTTCTCTTCTCGAAACCATCGGAGAACCTGGCGAACGCTGCCCAGTTCGATCATTTTACGAAAAACCAGCTGAATGGCTTGCTGCACACGCTGGTCGGGATCTTTTTCCAGTTTACTGCCTGGCGCCCAACAGAAACCGACAGGAATCTGAATTTGCAGTTCGCCACGGCGAGCTTTCTGAAGAATGGCTTCGGTCGACCGCTGCCGGAACAGATTCAACTCAAATTCACTGATTGTGCCTTTTACTCCCAGGAGCAATCGATCGTTGGTTAGAGTAGGATCGTAAATGCCGTCGAGGTCCACGACGACGGCGCCGACCATCCCACATAAGTCAATCAGATGATGCCAGTCACGACCGTTGCGCGCTAATCGCGACGCCTCAACACAAAATACAGCCCCTACCTCGCCGCTACATACTTCCGCGACCAATCGTTGGAAGCCCGGACGATTGACCAAACCCGAACCCGTTCGCCCCAGATCGTCATCCACAACGACGATACGTTGGAAACCCAGCGCGCGGGCTCGATCCGCGAGACTGAATTGGAGGCGAGTGCTTTCTTGGTTATGGATTAATTGACTAGGCTTGGACTGGCGAACATAAACGATGGCTTTCCGGAGAAGACGTTCAGGCGTGAGTTTCGGATTCATCCTCTCCTCCGTTTCCTGGCTGCTCGTTTTTTCCCGCTGCCCTGATGAGTAGTTCCATCAGAGCGAAGGTCAGGTCCTTTTGCTGGTCGTCGGGCATTCCTGTTGCCGGCATACTGGAGAGCTGAAGATTCATCTGCGGACAAAGCGGCCTTGCCGATCGTTTCATCTATTCCCTCCTTGGGGGATGAATGCGGAGAAGCTTTATCGCAATCGGCGTGAAGACGCAAACTGGCAAGCAGTTCGCGAAGTTCAACGAGCGCTTCCGCAGAAATCAGTGGAGGACCGAGCGAGAATTGTGAACACTCGTGACTCAACATCCAACTCGGAAGGGGATAGATTTTGCCGTCTGACTCGCAATAGATGCGTTCGCCGTCGCGGTCTTTTCGACGCGTACGAACAGGCAGGGACAAACCGCAGAGCGGATGCCAACGGTAGTAGATCGTTACACTCTCGAAATCATACGCATTATGTAGCTGGATCGGTCGTCCAAACCGATATTCATCATCCCACCGACAGCGCCCTGCTTTGGGATGCGGTGCGCGTGATCACCCGCCTGGTGCAACGTCTGGGCGAAATTATCCCACGAGGCGTTTCGACCTTCCACAATCGCACCCGCGCTGCCAAGCGTCGCCATCAACAAATCCAACGCATGACCAGCGCGCAACGCCAAACTCGACTCGCCGGAAAATACCGGGAGCTGATCGAGATCACCGAGGAGGTGGTGCAGAGCGCGCACGCCGTACTGGAGAAGACCAAAGAGGCACGCCTCCGGGATGTGCTCCAAGAGGCGCTGCTGCGGAAACTCCGCCAGGAGATTGCGCACTATGGCCAACTGGGCGAACGCGTCCTCGATCAGACCCGCCGCCGCGTGTTGGAAGGGGAGCAAGTTCCCAACTCGGAGAAACTGTTTTCCCTCTTCGAACCCCACACCGACTTGATCAAGCGCGGCAAACCCCGTACCCCGGAGGAATTCGGCCACAAAGTGTTTCTGGCCGAGAGCGCCCAGGGCCTGATTACTCAGTATGAGGTTCTGGAAGGAAATCCTGCGGACCAGGATCAGGTGGAAGCCTCGCTCCTCCATCACCAGGCCACCTTCGACCGTCCCCCGTATTCCTATGCCGCCGATCGAGGCTTCCACAGCGTGGACAACGAAAAGGCCTGCAAAGTAGAGGGGGTCAAGCAGGTCAGCATTCCCCAACGCGGAGGGCAGAAAACTCCCCGGCGCCAAGCCTACGAGAAGACTCCCGCCTTCAAGCAAGGCCAGCGTTTCCGCTCCGGCATCGAAGGGCGCATCTCGGTTCTGTTCCGCGGCCGCGGCATGAAGCGTTGTCGCGCCAAAGGACGTGAGCGTTTTGAGTTATTCGTCGGAGCGGCGGTGTTGGCCAACAATCTCCTGCGCATTGCCGCTCTGCTGTTGGAAAAGAAAAAGAAAAACTCCCGCAGATCGAAGGCCGCTGCCTGAACCAACGTACTCTTTTGATTCCTCGCTCTTCCCCCGCAGATGTGTCCTTCTTGGTCGTTCCCCCCGTGCAAATCCGGCCACTGTAGGCCCTACCCAGCTACACCACTAACCGCTATACTCCCGTTGATAACTCATACAGCATCGCAAGTCCCTGGTCGCAACCCGATCTCTGTGGCAAAAACCCCTTTTCGCAGCAGAAACTAGGCTAGAGACGTAGCTTGCTACGTCTTCTCGCCGCCGGAGACACAGCACGCTGCGTCTCTACCCCTAGTTACTCGATTACTCTGACACTAGGATGACGCCTGTTGAAGCCGCGAAGCGGAAAGCGAAAAACAGAAAGGAAGTACAGGGCTTGGGTCGTCTTCATTTGCCGGGAGAATTCGGTCTCGTCTATGATTCAGCGGGATTTTGCAGCCGTCATTCACCCATCGGCTGCTACAGGCCCGA
>WNFR01008871.1_pt1 | contig 10169 bp, 18 predicted proteins | sample 5400221 | NCBI WGS metagenome assembly WNFR01 (sample SAMN13153357, study PRJNA577476) | soil metagenome | isolation source: 40 cm soil under Madrone tree | place: USA:California | collected 2016-06-14 | reverse complement strand
GCTAAGACTAGCCTTCCATACTATAGGTGTTCTTCTCCAACTGGGCTTACCTCAGAAAGGGAACAATGGAGGGGCTTTATCAAGACGGGGGCATACCTCAGCTTCCAGTTCACGCCGCACACGTTGCTCCTCGTCCGCCCGGATAAGCACATGGAACTCGTCTAGATCTTCTATCATGAACGACTGGCCCGGTCGCTCGTCCAACGTAAGCAATATCTGCTTCACGGCGGAGTCACTGAGAGGGTGAGTGGGGCTGAGGAGACACAGGTTTCGGTAGACGGATATTCCCATACCATGTAATGATGACACCTGGCACGATGGTCTCGAATATGAAAGCAAAACGAATGTACACATTGGCCCACCTTTGATCGCGCGCATTTTTCTTGTTTGTTGGTGAAACACCGAGCGGGGACCGATAGCGGGTCGTCGGTGCTGAGCTGAGCTGAGCTGAGAGAACGGAGAGAACGTTGTCGGACTCCGGAGTCGCCGTCTCTTTCGGAAGGAATGTTGGACAGATTCATTCTTAAGAAATCATTAATGATTAAGCATTAATCATCTTTCAATCAACCAACACAACAATCCGTTCTCCTCTCAGTCCTACTTTACGCCGTTTATTCATGTCTACGTACGTCGGTGCTCGTCCAAGTGCACAAGCGTTGCGTACTTACGCTTTCTGTGCAGCCTTCCATCATTATCTGCGCCTTCATCGGCAGCAACTAGTAAGCTCTGTACTTGGCGACCGCGAGTTTGACGTGGATTACATTGTCAGCCACACCACTGAGCACCGTTGAAGCATCCAAACGACTTGCCGCGTACACTGCGGTCGACGTGCACGTTCTGCCAGAAACTAAGGTCAGTCATAATACGTCAACAGTGTACGATAAGCCCTGAACAAATATCCACAGATCATTGGAATCGGTTCTGGTGCGAGCAGCTGTTCATTCGCGCCCCCGTAGCCCTCTCACCAGTGCCTGCAGGCTCAACGGTGCCATACGTCGTAGAGCGCATTATACAACAGGGAGAGGAACGCAATAGAGACCGGGTGTTTCTTCCGACTGGTTTCCAGTCGCAAGAACTCATCACACAAGGAGGCTTGCGTCTCGGTGATATCACACAATACTCTGAGCTTGACGTCACTATTGATGGTGCGGACGAGTAAGTGCGATGCCACATCCCCTGTGCCCGGATTCGAAACGGGACTTGCAGAGTTGACTCGGACTTGAACTGTATCAAAGGCGGTGGGGCCTGCCAACTGCGTGAAAAGGTGCTCGCCGAGGCGGCCAAGACGTACGGGTCTTTGCCTTGTCTTGAAATGCCGATGTGAACACCCTATAGGTTCATCGTCGTTGCCGACTACAGAAAGAACTCAGCCGTCTTAGGTACCAATGTGTGTCGCTTGGCTCCATACCCTCTAAAATTTACTCATGCACCTTAGTTCATTACCGGTGTACCCATTGAAGTTTCCCCATTCGCACACACCTCCGTCTTGCGAAGCCTGCAAACGAAACTTCGTTCATCGAAACCTATTTTGCGTATGGGACGCGCAAAAGCAGGTCCTGTTGTGACCGACAATGGCAATTTCATCATTGATGCCCCATTTCCCGAGGACCTCATGAAGAACCCATCCGAGGTTTTCTTTCATGTTATCGCGTTTTGAAGTTCCTTACTGATACGCTGTCAGCTTCTGGCAAATATTAAGTTGCTCACTGGGGTCGTTGAAGTTGGCCTTTTCTGCGACGTTGTCAAGGCAGCATACTTCGGAAACCAGGTATGTGATCCACAACTGAGCCGTCGGGCGATGTTGACCATGGTACAGGATGGCAGCGTGACAGGGAGAAAATGGAAAACCGATGCACATGGAGGCACAGAGAAGGGTCACTGAAGGTTGATTGGTTCATGGGTTTGTTATTTCCCTGTATGGAATCTTTGTATATTCTAGCCAACATTCAACGACGTCGGGGGTGAAAGAATGTCGGTCGGGAGAGGTGTGGAATCGGAAAGCAAGCAAGTCCGATAAGCCCTCCAACATATACACGATCACCCCAGTAGTTCGGAAATCTTTGTGGCTACGTCCTTGGAGGACAGTCCATCAAGTACGACGTTTCGTTCGACACCTCGCTCTGGTAGTGCATCAGAGTCACGGCAGACCCAGAAAACGCAAACAACGAACCGAACCGAGCATAAGCTCGCGCAGGCGTCCCTTGGGCTTCCCGTATGAGTATGGGTAAATCCGGGTTGTGTTGTTTCAGGGTAGGATAGGTGGATACCACAAATTGCCTGTAGGAATAGTCCGAAACCTCGACTCGAACTCGCAGCGATGGAGAGGTTACCTGACGCCTTGAGATACCTCATTCGTTGGTGAAAAAAGGATGCGGACTTCGCGTAAGGCGGGCGAGAGTGCTCTGGCGAATGACATGGTCACAGAGTGGAGGAGGTTGTGGCGGTGTTAAAGTTGGCAAAGTCGAGTCGTGGAAACCGCGGGTTGTGCTGCTCACGGTGTTCACATTCTCGATCACGACGCATATGATCAACGCCTGAGGCCTGATGCCTCTTATCTCCAAAAGATAATATATTTTTTGTATGGGCGAGGGCTCTTCCAACGAGACCCAACAACTAAATAAAGCGAGACCGCGGCTGGCCAACACTTGATTGGATTATGTCAGCACATTCCACGCCTCTTTCACGTTGGCAACGACATCCACTTTCACTTTCACTCGAAATCCTTTCCACAAACGACCAAGGGCAAGACTGGGCATCATGGAGGGCGAACAACAGGGCGAACAACAGGGCGAACAACAGCAAGTCGACGAATGGGCTCGTTCTCGTCACACACGCCTCCCATCCTTCGCAGAAGTTCTCTCTCGTAGGACGCGTCCCCCGGTTGATCTTTTCATGTTTTAGTCCGTCCTCGCTCTCACTTCCCTCTTTTGTCATCACTGACTCGCATTTATTCTCCTCTCGTAATTATATGCGTCGTTTTCCATTCGCCCCACCTCCTTTCTCCTGCACCATTGCAGTTTGTTCCTCCAACGCGAGGGTGCCGAAGATATTCTCGACTTCTGGCTCGATGTGCAGCAGCACGAAAATCTTTGCAGGGCATATTTCAAGGACGTGCGCAAGTCTGGACGCACGATTCGCGAGGATTGGCCGGAATACTGGGAGTATGCAAGGCGACGCGGGTCCACGTACGGCACCGTCGTTGGCGGCCAACCTGGTGCAAAACGCAGCACCTCAAGCACGGCAGACATGGTCGCAGAGATGCAGGAGAAGCGCGGCATGGGTGAACGCTCGACCGAGGGACGTTCGACCAGCCCAGATCCGCGTTTACTTGCGTCAACTTCTCCGGCGACTGCGGTTGGCACGGACCTCGAGCACGCATTCAGCTCGACGACACCCGCACAGCCCCCTCGTTCAACGACTCCGTTCTCTCTTGGTAAACACACTCCGACCTTCTTTTCCCGCCGCGCATCTCGCGCTCCCACGATCATTCCTCGCAGTACGCCCATCACCCGTGCAGATATAGTCGCAAGTGCCGAACGTATCTTTCTGCGGTATCTCTCACCTGCGGGCACTTCTCCTGGAAGTGGTGAGAGCCACGAGATCTATCTCCCGCCTGCGTTGCGTGTACACTCGTTTCCGCTGACCAGTGCGACTGGTAGCGCTGCGGATCAAGCCGCGATTGCGCAAGTTCCAGACATGTTCCACGCCCAGAAGGAATACTGCTTTCGCGCCATGGAGCAAGATGCATTCCCGCGCTTCCTGCGTTCCAAGGCATTTGGGAATCTCACTCCAATGAGCGCACTCGTACGTCTCGTCGCCGGCCTTATTTCCCTTTGGATTGCTCTCGCGACCGCATTCTCGTTGGTGTTTCTGGATGTCAAGCCTAAGTCCGTGCGGTTTTATGTGCGTATCCTATCATCAAGTGTTCTTCCAGCCTTACTTACTGACTATTACGTGAAGTTGTTCATCCCCTTTACTTTCGCACTGCTCTTCCTTATTTCACATCAGTACGAACTCGACCCTATCCTCGTCTTTCTTGGGCAGAGCGAAACCACACCATTCCGCACTCTGCGCATCCGTGAACCCTACGTTCGAAAACTACTTATTGGTCGCTCTATTTGGGTTTCGATACTCGTGGCCACTGGGGTGGCAAGCCTCACGTTACTTTTCTGGGCTGTTCCGGGCCATAGACTCTAGTTACTATCGAGGAGAGTGCCGATGCTACTGCGCAGAATGAGGCTGTGAGATAGTGACTTTACATTTCGTTCCCACCCATTCTTTTCTTGCTTGCTCATATCCATTTTGCCTAGTCTGTCCAGGATACCCAAATAAACCCCGCCCTTCCCTCTATTCAAATGACCTCCTTCCCCATCTTGTCATGTCACGCCCTATTCCAGTCATTATCTTTACAGCGACTTTTTTTTATTTCCATGATAGTAGTTTGCAAGTAGTTTGTACCCCATTGAATGATTTTACTCATCCCGATCTGTCCTTATCCTATGGAGAATATGGACAACTTTTCCCACGCTTTTTCGTGACGCATATAAGGCAAACTTAGAAATACTTTTTTTCTTTCCTTTAGTGCGGCGGCTTGGCTCATTTTCCCCAGTGTTGCTCATGGCCGTATCCGTTCGCGGCTGTTCGAGTGTCATGCCATGCCTAGATCGATACGGACGTCTTAGCACCCTATGTCTGCTTCTCAGTTGGCAACTGCCAGCACAACGAGGGGCAGTCGGGGTCGGTTGTCTCGGACACGTATTGTCCCTTCAGAAAATGGATGGCTCCGTTTTCCTTTTGTATCAGGGCGCTCAGCAAAAAAAATATTCGAGGCTATACGATACGTATTGCCATTGATTTGGCTTTGATTGTATATTTGCGTTTGCAATCAGATTTTGTCGTTGTTACCTGCTTCCAGTGAATTGCCATTGCTATTGGATTAAAATATCCGGGCAGACGAACTACCGGGCCAGTATGCGTGTATTGTACGAAGGATAGCTTTGACCAAAACCAAAGTAATGACAGACACCTAACCTACTTCTCTTCGGTGCACAGGCGGAAGATTTGCTGGCGTCATGGTACTTGCTAGTCATGTTCCGGCACTCGGACGGGTGCATTATGCGCACATACACCAATAATACAGTTCTGTATCGATCATCCCAACCGAGCGCTTGATGAAAACGATCACCGGTTGTTGGCAGTGGTAGAACGTAAGTATTCCGGGGAAATCACTTTGTTTTTTTTTGGCTTTCCACCTCATGGGTATAATGCATGCTGTGCAAACTTGAACGATTTTCGCCGTTGCTAGGATAACCGGGCACTGTATCGCCACAGCATACAGAAAAAGGAAACCGAGGCAGAACCATCAGGCAGAGAAGAACCCTACAGTTTTCAGCAGTGGCGTTGGCGTTGCTGTTGCTACGGCCGGCTGATCGTCTGACCGAGGAAGTGAAACGTCAAACAACGAGTGATGATGGAAGGATGATATGTATCGGCCGAATGTGTTCAATACATCACAACGCCGCGGCACTGCAGAAAACAATGACCGCGAAGTAAGTCTACATTTAACGCGACCCCCAAGGGGCATATGAACATAATCATGATTTTGACATATTTCAATGACAACAAAATTAGACAATGGAGGAGCATTTCAACGATGACCCATACGAGAGAGGATTAGATATAGTTATTTAAAAGTAGAGCGGAGACAAGGGCGTCAGCGTCGTTATTTATGGGTGGATACAATATGGACGATAAGAGCACAGACATTGTTAACAATACACACAGCACAGATAACGTCATGAAAAAGCCGGGCCAGCGGCACAAGGCCTAGAGGAGTATTCAGAGGGCGAGATGAGACAACCCGCGCGGCTTGCATGTTGAAACGCGAGTCGGGTTAGTGGCGTCGGAGGGCACGGAGTTCGCGTTGCACCTGAGCGATATTACGACGATTCCACGCACCGACCCATCTCTGACCCTCTGGTGCGCGTGCACCAGATGTAAAAACGGGTGCCGGGAGCTCCAAGAGTCGCTGCCATTGTGAATTCGAACCCACCGAGGCGCTCCGCCTGCGTTGGCTCTTTGTTGATCGTGAGCGTGAGATCGATCGCGCCTGGGTGTTGTGTTCGGGCAAATCTGCATCCGACGACTGGAAGACCAGCTCGGGAGGGACATTCTCGCCTAGTGTTCGCACCACCCGCGCCATCTTACGCCTGCGGGACTCTGCACGGCTGAGCTCGATGGGCGTGGTAGGTGTTGGGGGCACCTCCGTGTTGGCGGAGAGTGGTGTGAGAGGGACAGACTGAAAGGGGCTTTTTTCGGGGGAGAGGGGTGTGGAGTTGAGGCAGAGAACGAGGGGGCGGGGTGCATCGCCCGAGCGGGATCTGACTGGGAGCTCATCCGTCGACGACTCGGACATCGTTAAGAGCGATTCCTTGGACGATCCGGGTTCGCGAGAGAGCGAGATCTCGGCGTGGATTGGCGGCTCCTCGAAAATGGAGCCCTGGCGGCGATGACGCTTGATCTGCGTTGAGGCGTCGTGGTGGTTTTCGCGTTTGGAAGAAGCGGGGTGAAGTGTGGCGGAAATGGAGCATCCGTTCGACTCGACGAGAAAAGGCGTCGTCCCCAGGACGGCGCCCAACTTCCGTGAAGAGCGCATGACACGTGCACGCTGCGCGGAATCAAGCTCGTTCGTAGTCGGAGGTGGGGAAGCGACGGAGCTCGAGGGCATGTTTGAAGGAAACGTTATCGAGAGAGGTGAAAGTGCAGGCAAGGGTGGATAAGAAAACAACCAAGGGTGAAGCAGTGAAGGTATTAAGAAGCAGTAGAGAACTGGGCGTAGGGCGTAGGGTGAACCCCAAGATTGAAGACTATAAGAAGTGAGTGAAGAACAAAAAAGGGCTATTGTACCAGTATTGTGCCAGCATGTACAGGTCAAAGCCGAGGCGCGCTAACGTGTGACCACAACTTGGATTGTCATGCGGTTGCCATGCGTTTAGCGTTACTTATTGTTCAGGCCGAGGGCAGGTGGCAATACTTTACGAAGAACAAAAGCGTTTGTTGTTTCCTTAAAATAAATTAGGATATCATCAGCGATCCGTCACAATGCACATGCACGTGACAATGTCATTGTCACGAGAAGTTGACAGTATGTGACTCCTCTGATTAATAATTAATTAATTAAATAACAAGGGACGTGTTTGACGCGTTTGACCGCTCCAGCCATGTCGACGTCGACGACGAGAAACACGGCGATGTCGCCACCACGACATTTACAACCTCTACGTGCCATAACGTCCACATTATCAGCTCGTGCTCCCCCCTCAGTCCCGCCCGCATCGCAAACATACGAACCTCTTGCACGCGCTGTCCTCCGCCGCCGCCTGCTTTATCACATCCTCCCACAATCTTCCCTTGCTGTATGGGCTTTGACAACTTTTTGGATGACATCGTATGCTGGTGGTATATCCACTCTTTCCCTTTCAAAATTACTTGTCATTCCCATTCTACCTACGACTCTCCTCCTAACCTTTCTCGTCTGGGCTTTCGGCGTGCTGCCTATTATCGTCTTTCGCAAGTCGCACCTAACTGGTGAGCATGCGACGTTCACTTTCTTGGTTCTTACCTCACCGGCTTCACATTGTGCAGCTGTCTCCGTACCCTCCTCTTCCCCCTCACAGCGCGTCAAAGTCACCTATTCTGATCCAAACAGTCTTCGCGCGCTCTCAGTGTACATTATCGCAGGGATTTTCATTTCAACATTCAACGTTACAGTCTACCGCACTTTCGAAACTACCTCTCGTGGTAGTGATCTCTGGGTCTTCGCCAAGTCGAGGTACTCCTTCCCTACTTTGCGATCGTATTTCAGCGACTCACACTTGTTACTTCAAATTTCATCAGACGGCACCCCTACTATCTAAATGGGCGTTTTCTCTTCTTATTCACGTCGCAAATTTCTCTGGCCGTAGGCTTTCACTTTAGGAATATCCTACTTAACCGTGCGGTTGTTCGTTGGACGCGAGACCCGGTGTGTTACCTTTCCAAGGGTTTGCGAAGATCCCTCTTATTTCCAACAGGCCTCAAAGATGGATACGATGCTCATCTTGTTTCGCCGACTCCTTAGAGTTGGCATTACCGCTGGGGCATTTACACTTGCCACGTTCGCAGTACATACAATCGCTTTCGGGCTCGCACGCTCGATCGCACTCCCGATAATATTCCAGATTCCATTACTGTCTCGTCTATTTCGACCCTTCCTGGGCCACTTTCTCCGTGGGCGGTGGAACGTGGCACACCTCTGGTGGAATCGCGCTCTCATTTGGCACGCTTTCTGCCATGGCCTAACCACGATCGGAAGCTGGGAGTTGGCAGAAAGCTTGTTCGACGATATGGTTCAAGAGGTGCGCTCGCTTTTCTGTAAGGCACGGTGGTTTCTGAGAATGGTCTACTAGCCCTTACTCGTGGCGTCTCAGACCATGGACCCTGTACTCACACTCATTTCGGGCATCACGAGTAGCGACCCGTACTACGTACACTTAAGTTATCGCGAGCTATGCAAACACGCGGAAGACGATACTAATGCCGCGAGCACTCGCCGAATCAATATGTTTAGCGACCAGAAGCACTCTCCAACAATGTGGGCTACACTCGTCCGTGCGGCCCTACTTACTCTAGGCAAGGACTATCAGCTACTCCTTCGTCGTGGAGCACCTCCACCTTCACCAGGTTCACTTGCCCTTTGTATCTCCATGCTCCTAAACTAATCGGGGTTTAGCTGCTCCGATACTAAAGCCAAAGCCCGTTGGCCCCGTAGCACCAGCTACTCCTTTCATTCGGAAACCAGTGCTAAAGACTACGCCGAGTTCACCATTGAATTCTGTCGTCACATCGTTGGCTGCAGATGGAGCGGTGACGCAGGCGCTTACCCACTCCCTTGATTCCACAGTAGCCCACCTACCAGACCTCTTCAAATCGGCCGCTCCCTCTCCTCCTGTAGTGGCTGTGCAAAAGACAGTCGCGACAGTGAAAGCAGCTAGCCCGGCATTGCTCGGGAAGGTTCTGACCCCGAGCGATTTTGTTCCTTCAAAAGTACAGTCGATCGCTAGGGAGGTCGCGCAATGGTGGTCGCATCCCCGTCCGAGTCGTCTCGCTGATTGTGCTGTACCAAATCGGGCGACTGATGCCCTCATTGTTGAAGGTCGGGTATCTCTGTCTTGGAACCTCTCGCTGTAGAGGTGTGCTGACATATCCTTCCAGTGCTGTCAAGATTAGTATGTGCGTCGCTAACTGAAGACCGCTACGGTGTTGTGCAACGCGATATTCCCCGAATCCTCGAAGCGCTGCTTCTCTTCCTCACTGCACTTGAGGAAGCGCAGAGGGAGATCGTCGTGTCAGATGATGCAGACGAGGCAGCTCGTGCTTTCGATGTGTACAGCCTCCCCGCTGATGGTATGTTGCCTCCTTAAACGTATGAAACGTCCCATTCAAGTGCCGGGATTAGCGACGAAAGAGGCTGTTGTGCGCATTGTGCAAACTTTCGGGCCTCGGTTGACTGCCTTCCGATTTCCACACCATATCGCTGAAAAATTACAAGGATTTGCTGACTATTACTAAAAGTCGAGAGACTGGTTCTTGAATTTGATGGAACCCATGTGGAGTCGTCGCTTCTTCATTGGTCAGGATATACTGTACGCTTTTGGAGTCACCTCGGCTTGAAAGCCTTGCCACCTCGACCATCGGTCGATCGGGACAAAGTAATTAATATAAATCAGCTTAGTAGAGCCACCCATTGTAATGCACGTTCTCCGTCAAAAGAACAGACCTACAACTAAATATTAGACGTTGGACTTTCATCTATGTGATCGACCGCTTAGCCTAAACCCCATATCTAGCAAACTATATATTTATGTGAGCCACCTGTAGTCTCCCAAGGTTCTCTTCAACTCCAACACTCTTCGAACAGCCGCTCTTCCCTCTCCATTCGCGCGAAATAATCACGCGCTTCTTCCTCTCCCATCTTGCCTTCCTCCCGAGCGATTTCTGCCAACGCAGCACGCACACCCGCGGGCATTTTATTTGACGACCTATGAACTGGTCAATACAAAGAAAGTATACAAACCGAGGTGCAGCGAAGCGCACCCAGAAATGTACACCCATGCGCCCTTGTCATGAAT
>WNFR01008870.1_pt1 | contig 10169 bp, 10 predicted proteins | sample 5400221 | NCBI WGS metagenome assembly WNFR01 (sample SAMN13153357, study PRJNA577476) | soil metagenome | isolation source: 40 cm soil under Madrone tree | place: USA:California | collected 2016-06-14 | reverse complement strand
AAGATCGAGCCCTGACCAGGAACACCTTGACCGGGGACATAGGCGCCCCCGCCTCGACCCACACCGCCACCTTCAGGACCGCTACGGGTAATGAGGTCCATTTGACCATTGGCGGGGTTTACGGCTGCATACTGACCCCCAGGGAGGCCATAGCCTCCTTGGCCGAAGGAGATGCTATTAGGAGGTTGCAGACCGGCAGCTTGGTTGGCAGCATTCACTGCAGCCTCGCCGGTTAGCCCCTGGGCAAAGGCATTCTGAAGGGCCGTAGCAGCGGGGCTATTGCTCGCTCCCCATCCGCCCCCCATATTTGGGAAAGATTGACCACCCCCACCTTGAGGAGTAGACGGTTGAGTAGGCTGCTGCGGAAGACCCAACACTTGGTTACGATCCGGTGCCCAATAATCCTTGGTATAACGAGCTTTCATCTGCTCCGGAGTTTCACCTGCATTCGCTACCATGCCAGATTGCCCCGACTGTTGCGAGTAGGGTTGGCCGACAGGTTGCTTCTGCTGATTAGGATCGTCTTGAGTATAGGGGTTATTCGGATCGTAGGCCATAGTTCACCGTATGATAATTATACCGTATTTTCACTAAATGACGCAGTTACAGGGCTTCAAGTTTGATATGAAGAGCGTAGGTCATTCCTGCCAAGTTTGAAGCATAATTCACCGTCTGGTACTGAATAGTTGTCGAGGCTTTCACGTTGATCGCAATGACGCCAGACGAAGCTGTTCCGATAGTATTGGCAGTTAATGCTCCGGTCTGCCCAATCCCTGCCACGCCCAGGATGGGGGTTGCATCTATTGTGATACTTCCGCCCGTATCGTTGTCGGTGTAGACAATCTGAACATTTGGCAACGTTGAGGAAAGAGAGCCAGCCGTTGTTTCCACGACGTACGCCGAAATTCGATACATCCCGACACCGCTCGCTGGAACGGCATACAGTGTTGAAGCTCCGACATTAGCTGTCAGGCCCGTCGTGTCAATCGTCGCGTACTCGACTGGTACCCCACCACTAACTGTCGCTATACCGTTGTAGCTGGTGAATGTTTTACCAACCTGAATCCCCCCGGCAGCCAGAATCCTCAATCGTTCGACAGGCTGCGTCGCTGTTGTGACGTCGCGCGTACCAAAGATCAAGTCTCCCTTAGTGTTTCCAGTATCGAGTATTTCTTGATACCCGATATATGCCGGTGAGTAATTCGTCGAAACACCGGATGAGTACCCAAATCCAATCAATGCGTAGCCGTTTGTTGCGAACCCAAGACCCCCAATGTGTAGGTATAGGTCCGCATTTGTTAGGGTCGTGGGCAGTGCCCCATCAGACAACCGTGAGATTGTCATAAGAGAGGAGAACGTGTTGGTTCCTAGCGCAACTGCTCCATCGTTGTGTACTCTAAAGAGACTGACATTAGACGAGTTGAGCGTTTGAAAACAAGAGGTTGCACTTGTAGCCCCGTCGCCCTTAACTGTTAAAAGAGCATTATCAGCAGCCCCGCCGAGAAGCGTATGACCACCCTTGGTCAGGGTTGCACGCACCGTCCCATTCGTAAAGATCAGTAAATCGTGATTGGTAAGGGTCCCTAGCTGCGCATTGGCTGACACAGATATGTACGTATCGAGTTGTACAGTCCCGTCGGTCATGCGTTCTTGGGGTATCGTATCCGACGCAGCCTTCGATATCAGTAGAGGCGTTGTGGTCGGGGCAGTCCCGATTGCGACGGTACCCGTCGTCGTGAGGGTCCTGGACCCCAAATCCACATTAGCTGTCGCACCAGTATAGGGCACAAAGTTTGTCGCATCGACAGTAGAAGAAGGCATCTCTGCCCTAGCTGCTGTCAACCCCTCAATGGTCAAAATGACATCTACCACATGATTAGTACGAGCAACAATTTTCGTGACCAAACGATCTGTCGAAAGAAAGACGAGCGAACTGGGAATAGACCCCTGAAAGAGGTAAGCCGCATCAACCACGTCAAGAAAGATGGTTAAGGCAGAGGTTGCGATTAGGGTCTCCACCCCTCCTGATGTTCGTTGGTAGAAATTGGCAAAAAGTTGAGCCTGACTAATATGACTGGCTCGTGCAGTCACGTAACAACTGCATACCCCAGCAGGCATAAAGGTAATGTTGGGCACCCCTACAAGTGTGGCGAAGCTTTGTAGAGTTGTATCCCCGATTGCTAACCCAGCAGAAGTCAGTACTTGACTGCCCCCGGTAGAAGCAGGAGTCTTCTCTACAAGATATCCACCTCCAATACTAGAAGCAGTATTGTAGAAAAAGAATACAAGAGAACCGGCAGCCGGGATTGCTTGCCAACTAGGAACGGCTGATAAGACCCCATCTCCAGTTTGGGAAAGGAATTTTTGACCAGAGGTAATCTGTCCAGGAAGCCTTGTCCACTTCGGGGTTGCGTTACCTACAATTACATCTCCCAGTACTGGTGCTGCCGCCAACGTATCGTTATCAATCACCCCATCTAGGAGCGCATGTGGAGTTGGAGCAAGCGTAATGGAGCCCGCAGCGTTGGTAACGGTCATGCCGGTGCCAGCAGTCAGAGTAGCGATAACTGGATCGGCTCCGGTTTTACCAAGGGGAAGCTGTCCATTAGTAGCAGCAGGCAGTGCCACAACTGGATTTGTTCCCTCCCCAACGAGCAATCCGTGAGCAGTTAAAGAAACCCCACCTGTTCCTCCAGCCGCTGGAGTGAGAACATTTTTATCTCCGAAGGTAACCGCCCACCGTTGGTTCAATGCCGCTTGGATAGTATCCAAATCATTCTTTAGATACCCCCGTACCTTTTCCCACGGCCCGTCTAGGAATTTGAGAAGTTGAATCATTTAGCCCTTGTGCTCTTCTTGACGATATCGAAGGTCTACGCGCTCAAGCCGCCACTGGTTAAGGTCGCTTGCATTACCTTCTTGATTGGCGAGAGACCCGCTAGGATTGCCAATATTGGGATTCTGAGCAGGACTACCTGGAGAAGTTCCGACTCCAACTAGAGGCTGACCTGGAGGGAGGCCCAATCCCGGCTGGGCGCCCGGACCCGCCCCCGGTACTAAAATCGAGGTCGCACCTGCAATACTAGCAAAATTTCCACCACTTCCTCCAGATAACATGCCAGCATGAGCAGCAAAAGTAACATCAAGAGGATATGTTTGTGGTCCTAGTCCTGTAGACCAATCTACAACGAGGTAACAAGAATCTATGTCGGCACTGACACCCGATACTACAAGAGTAAAAGTAAATAACGCCCCTAAAGTATTAAGATCTGCCCCATTAGGAAGATTAGGAAACAGATCTTCCAGTTGCCAATGAAGCGTAGTGACTGGATTAACAAAAAGAGTCGATGTTTCATAGGTCGTAAAGGAGAAGGGATTACTGGAAATCGGGTCCGAAGGAGCCGTTGTGAGATCGATATCCACGTTAATAAATGTTCCGTACGCACCCAACCCGTATAACGGCTCGTTATTACTATGTAACAGAATCTGTCCGTCATTTCTTATACGAATTTGAAACTTTATAGAGTTGATAATTGAACCTGCAGGGATTGGACCATTAGGGCCGTTGTTATCAAAGAAAAAGGTGAGTGGATACGTACTGGCTGGAGTAGCCCTACAAAATTTCCCGTCGTCATCGGCATTAAGACAGGCATCATACGTTCCTGCTCCAACTAAAGCCCATCCAGCATTGTTGTTAACAGTCGTAAGAGAGTCTGCCCCTCCCTCAAAATTAGGAACGTTAACAAACGGCCAGACTGTCAATTTTGCAATAGCCATTAGTCTGTGAGGGTTGCTTTGACGTTGACGGTATCGCCGAGGAGGACAAGTCGGGGGGACACAAAATCACCTACCCCATACAACACACCGGTAGTTCCGCCCTTTGTCGAAACATCAACCAGGAAGGCTCCACGTATAGTGAGAGCAGATGTGATGGAGAATACTGCTCGACTGGCTCCATTGTCCAAACTACCAGCCGATGCGGCGCTGGCCACATAAGCCGGTCGTGTCCCTTGGGAATAGTTCGTAGCCTCCAACCACCCCGCATGACTAGCCATTGTGTTCGCTGCGGAGTAGGCCGTGAAGGAGGCATTGTTTACTATCCCTACGAACCATGCGTTAGCAGCTTCTCCTGTACGAAAGCAGGCATCCAGGAGTTTGTTCTGTCCAACAACAGTCACGAGATTATAGAACTGTTCAGTCCAGATAATTCGACCATCTCGTAAGCATTCGATATCATAGAGAGTTTTAAGAGTGACCTGAAAGTTCATTCTATCCCTTCTTACCCTCTGTACGAGCATACATGGTGAATAGCGTGAGTTGCCACTGTGGGGGAACAAGAATCACAACTGCGGCCATATCTCACCCGCTAAATTTGACTTGAATAAGAGTCGCTTCAGACATGACGAGGTTATCAAAATCTTTGACGACGTATGTTTCGTTGCCGACAGGGGCAAGACTCGCCGTGAGGGCAGCGCTATTCTCGACCCCAAAGTCTCTAACTAACTGAACCGTCAGGGAAGCACTTGCGTTGGCAGCAGCCAGAATTGACCCATTCATCACTCCCCAATGATTCAATAGATTGGGTAGGATATACGGGCGAGAAAGGATGGTCGCCACATACGCGACTCCCGCATCGTCGGCATTGGTATCACAGCGTTGAATATAGTCAGGAGAGGTCAGGCCAATAACCGGTCTTTCGCTGAGGGAGTTCACCCCATTGATCGTAACAACTTCAGTGAATATAGATACCGCGTAGGCTTGGGTAATCCGTCCCGTAGCCGTGGACCATCCTCGTCCTACACCCCCTGCGACCTTTCGAATCTCCGAGACTTGGTTAATGAGTTTGAGGTTAGGACTGTCGGCCCCATCAACTGCCACCCACCAATGGGCCTGTTGCTTATAGTGGTAGAAACACCCACGAGCCGTCACGTTAGCTGCTTGGAGATTAACCCTACTCCAGGTGCCTCGAAGCCCAACGATGGCTTCGATTCCGCCCGGTCCTACTCGGGAAGGTCCGAATACTGGGTCCAAAAAGTAAACATAGGTAGAACCACCCTCATCAATCCCCTTAAACATGCTACCCGGAATGGCCCCTTGCACAGAACTAAGAGTGATGACCGAATAGGCGTTGGTCGGATCGCCTGTTCGAACCATCATGTAGATGTGATCCCATTTAAACGCATACCAGACCCCATACACACTTGCACAGATGCCCGTGATGGGTCCGCCATCATAGTTGTCAAGGTTAGTAAAGCTGACAATCGGAACTCCACTCGTCTCAACGATGGGAAAGCGTTCGCTATTACCCGTACCAGGGTCGTTGGTAGGCGGCGTCCATCCAATCTGGGATTGTTTTGAGAGGTCGGTAAAGTGGCCCGCAAATACCAATCTATCCCCATCTACGGCAAGGAATTTTGCAGAGGGCAGTAGAAGGTAGGACCCAACTGCCTCTGATAGTGTGAATGCGCTATACCCAGTTGCAAATGCCGTCGTATCGGCGGCAGTCGTGGTGGCATCAATGATCGTTTGTATGCGGTAGAACAGCACGTCATCCGTGGATGCTTCCAACTCCCAATGAGTCTCACTCTCACTCAGTAGCGCCGGCCGCGTAATGGTCGCCCCAACGTTGGCCCCACTAGGGGTGAAGGTCAGAACGGTTGAAGGTTCACTACGGCGAACGACCGTAGCTCCTACTTTTGTGATGTATCGAACTCTGAAATATCGAACTCCTGCGTACGTTCCAGCACCGGCCGTATCAGCGGCCGTTGGAGGAGAGGGCTGTGCCAATCCCGCCCTATTCATCGTCGTTCCATTCCATACATGCATACGATCTACGGCGCTGTGGTAGGCAGTGAACAAAAGGGCATTCAGGGGCTGAGTGTGGATGTCGTAGATGTCGGTATTGGAGAAATCAATGGCATCGGAAGGAATGACCTCTGACCACGTACCCAACGTACGCTTCGCCATCGTAACGGATGTGGTTGGGGTCGCACTAACGGCAATAAACTCGGGATTCCTAATGTCGTTGAGCGGGAACCACTGGGAAAGATGAACGATGACCGACTCATCTTCGAGGTCAGAGGAGGTGATGTCAATGGGGCCGCAACCATTTCGACGCTCCCCTAGCATAGAAGCAAAAAACTCCACATTCTCAGCCAGGACACATTGGTCTTCGGGAAGAGCGTTAGCGGGGTCTGTGTTATTTTGACCGCCCCTAAGATTTGTAATCGATATATCAGTTAGTTGATTTTGCATTAGACGAGGGGCGCTGAACGTTGAATCCGATCAGGGCTGTCCTTCCCTTGGATGATATCCATGTAGGCTGAGGAGGCGATATACAGCCGATACTCTGAAAGCCGGGTCTCGTACTGCTTCTCCTTCTTGTCAGAGAGATCGTACTTCTCCATCTTGTCCAGTTCTGTTGCCATTGCCCCGTACACCAGAATGTCATGATAATCCTGAGTGAAGGCCGGAACCATTGTGCCACTCAAAGTACTTAAATTCACATAGCAATCGGCATTAAGGGTATAGACCGTTGCAGGCTTCACATCCAAAAGGATAGTCACCGTACTGGCACCCATGAGTTGGATGGCATACCGTTGAGGGGGATCGGCGTTCAATGTCTCATTTCTCAATTCATCAAAGGAGACTTCTCCCAAGACAAAGGGAGGAATGAACGCGTTGTTGAATACGGAAACGACCTTCTCACATTGGAATACCAAACTACGATTCCCAATAGTGGTATTAGCGGTAACTTCCCCACGTTGAATTGTGTTAACCCCTACCGAGGCCGCTAACCTCCGATACCGCTCATTGATGGAATCGGCAATACGGGCGAGGGCTTGAGTGGAGGTAAGGTTAAGCCTATCTGCCACCTTGTCTCTAATTTCAGTGAAGTTCATTTACTCAACCCCAATACTGCCTGATCGTAATGGTCCCAATCGACACCCAACTCAACGGCCAACATCTTCTCAACCATTGTAGCAAACTGATGCTCAGCAAAGTAGGGAGCTTGTCGGCTATCCCCCGGTTCGGACTCGTCACCAAGGTCACGATTCTGTTCGAAGTCCATATCAAAATCGTCAATAGACTTATCAGCGATGCCCCGTGCATTAACGAGGATCTTCTCCACCAACTCATGCACCGAGACCAACGCCTCGTACTTCCAGTTGTTCATATCGGACACAGTGAAGGAGATGAAGCCGTGGGCCTCTTGGTAGTCGCCTACGGTATCGTATCTCTGCTGTGAATGCATGACGGTTTGGAAGAGCATACGCTTCATTACTCGATCCAATCAGGAGCAATTGAATTAGGATGTAGCGAAAGGGCGTTACCCTTCACTGACAGATTAGGAGTAGTCCCGCCATCCTTACCCTGTGGATGAATATAGATATATACGTCATCCTTCCAGACGCTAACTCTGAAGGTAAAGTCGATCTTACCAGCAGCGTACTCGTCTCGTAGATACTGTTCTAGATTCATAGAAGCCCCTTTTTCTTCAACGCCTTCATCCTCAACACGGGGGCATTGTAGTAGTCGTCCTTACCGAGGTCGGTACGATAGTACATATCGGGAACTGAGACCGCTTCTTCAAATACGACCTTATTCCAAACAGTGTCCCAGGCCGCTTCGATAGAAGCACCATGATCAAGAAACATCCCAATTTCATCGGAGTAGCCTGTTAGGAGGAAGGTGCCGTCTTCCATGTAGCCATCGAAGGGGTAGAATTGCTCCTCCCACCGTTTATCAACGTGAAGAGGGAGCCCCTCGCGGGGATGGTCCAAGAAGAAGGTCAGAGAGCAGCCCACATCCTTGCGGAACCGTTCTTGCATCCCGTCAACGTTTCCATCGATGAAGTCTGCAATAATCGAGCCAAACCCATCTAGAGCGAGGGCCAGGAAGAGGTTGGGATGGGAATTGTAGCCAAATCGGTTACAGACCTCTAGGAACTGAGGCCCCTCCTTGGTGAAGATGACGTTTACGTCAGCGATGCCGGTATAGTTCTGTTCCTTGTAGAAGGGGAACATGAGGGCGATGGTTTGCTTTACTAACTCACTATCAAGAGGGATGATTTGGGAGAAGTCGCCACCACAGCCCGCCATCTCGCCAATATCATAGGTGTTCTTTCGCTTCACCTCAAGCCCCAGGGTGGCCAGAAAGGGCTCTCCCTCATACAACCACGCCTCAACACAGACTTCAGTACCTTCCTCAATGGGGATACGCTCCTGGAGAATATAGGTGCCTGGGTCTTCCTTCATATGTTGCAAATATGTAAAGGTCTCCCGATTGGCGTCTTCGTCTTTCTTTCGTACAGGGACGAAGGTCAGGTAGTTGAATTTGCCGTCATCAGGCTTGAAGACATAGGCTTTGTCGGGGTTCTCATCCATGTAGGCAAGCCCCTCCTCACGGGTCGTAAATTCGTGGGTAGGGGGGCTGGAGAGCCCCGACTCCTCGGCAATCTGGACGGCATAGTGTCGGTCGTGTTCCATCTTCTCCTGGAGGGCGGATGTTCCAAAGACCTTCTGACCGTCGGCGCGGAGTTTATCTGCCTCTTCTGGGAAGTTGTTCTCAGCGAAGATCCAATATGTTGAGTTGGTTTTCAGGCTCTTCATGGCCTCTTCCAAGGTCATGGTAGGAATCCAACCCTTAGCAACCTGCTCATAGAGCTTCTTGAACTTCGGCTCTTCCTCGTGACACTTATGAGCAAGTGTGACCGTTTCCCCCTCCTCCTGAAGCTTCTTCGCCCACCCCAACCCGCTGAAGTCCTTCGTCACCACCACAAACTGCCGATCCTGAGAGTCCGGTTCGTCCGACTGGACATCCGCCAGCTCAGTCTCATCCGTCTCATTAGGGTCGGTAGAACCTTTAGAATGTTTGCTCGCACGCGCAAGAGCATCTACTTCGGAGTAGCCCTGGCTTTTGAGTGCCCGGACATTCTCACGAATGATACTATCCGATGTCCCCGGCAGAAGATCGGCCACTTACTGACCCTTACCCGACTGGACAAGAGTATCGTTTTTCTTAGCCTTCTTTTTCTTCTTAGGGAGAGAGTGCTTGACTGCCTGTTCCTCGGAGAGGCCCCTATGCTTAGCAGACCGAACATTTTCCGACATTACCCCTCTACCGTCACCCTTCAACATACCGTCATCTCCCTTATGGTCGGTATCGACATACATATCCCGATGCGTGACCTTGACATTACCCATCTTCTTCCGTACCAGCTCAGCAATATGAGGAGAGGTAAACTCCCCATGCTCACACCCAAGAGCAACAGAATGACCAGGAGTAATTTCGTTTGCCAGATGAGAGGCTTCATTCTCCTCAGCTTCCTTAGTATCAGGCACTTCTCGAACATCGTAGTATTCGTCGGCTTGGGGAATCGGACCCTTGTTGTGGCCGAAGGTCGTGATATGTGTAGAGGACTTACTGGTCATGCTGGGTCCTTTGAAGGGTTACGAATTAGTTACCGCGTTTAGCCGCCTCTCGTCTGAGTAGTTCGGCCTCTAACATTTTACGTTTCTGAGCCTCGACCAATTTCGTAGAAGGAAGCCGAATGTCCTGATGCTCTAGCATGGGAATGGGTTGACCACCCAGACCCTCAGGGAGAGTACGCTGGAGCCAACTCCGAGGGTCGTTGAAGGTAGGTGTAGGAGTGGGCGACAGTCCCTTTGCCGCCCTCGCATCATTCTGCACTTGGTAGGCTTCCATTTCTTCGGGGCGTTGGCCATAAGGAACGCCCATACCAATGCCCTGTTTGAAGCCCGTACCGAATGCTCCTACCTTATCCAGAGGGGACATCTTATCAATCTGTCCTGCATGTACAAACTCATGACGGAGGGTGTCTTCGAGATCCTGAGGGCTCTCCACAGCTTGCATATTGACCGACACCCCTCCGGTAAGGGGATTCGTCGTCCCCTTCGCTCCCCCAGACATCACTCTCCCCACTCCACTCATCGGCTGAACGGCAACCTGACGAGCAGCGGGGTTTCCACGAGCCAGAAGCTCTTGGAGGATAGCAAGCTGTTCCGGAGATTCATCCGCCATAATTACTTAGCTTCTGCAATTGCACGAGCCTCACGAGAGGCTTTGTTGTCCCCAAAGTGACGCCGCTTCTTTTCTTGCTTCTCCTCAAATTCAGCAGCCTCTTCGGCATTCTCAACATCCATCGC
>WNFR01021435.1_pt1 | contig 10171 bp, 11 predicted proteins | sample 5400221 | NCBI WGS metagenome assembly WNFR01 (sample SAMN13153357, study PRJNA577476) | soil metagenome | isolation source: 40 cm soil under Madrone tree | place: USA:California | collected 2016-06-14 | reverse complement strand
CCGCGCAAAAAAATTTGTGACCGCGTCGATCGCGCAACGACTTCGCTGGAAATCCAAATCTGGCGAGAATATCGACGTGCTCAATCATTTCCTGTAGCCACTGCGCTGTGCGCGGTCGCAACTACACGTGCCACAGGCACATGGTTACAACTTGTCGATCTTACGCGCGCGGCTTCGTTTCCTTCCAACGCTTCAATTTCATTGCTTCGAGCGCAGCAGTCGTTTCCGCCTGTTTTTTGCTTCGACCACTGCCCTGCCCCAAAACGATCCCTTCCCAAACAGCTTGCACCACGAACGTCTTCTCGTGCTCCGGCCCGCTTTGCGAAACCAACTCGTAGACCGGGCTGCGCGGCGAGATGCTTTGCAATAATTCCTGGAGATGGCCCTTCGGATTAATGTCAATGGGCTCTTCCGCGATTTCTTCAAGATCGGCGCGCGCTTGGACGAGAACAAATTTTCTCGCTGCCTCAAGGCCGCCGTCGAGATAAATAGCGCCAATCAGCGCTTCGAATGCATCGGCCAATGTCGATGTTCGCTCGCGCCCGCCACTGGCTTCTTCCCCGCGCCCCATCAGAAGATCCCGTCCCAAATCGAGCGCGGCAGCGTGCATCTTCAATGTTTCACGCGATACCAGTCGTGAGCGCAATTTCGTCAATTGTCCTTCAGCCTCGCCGCCAAAATGGCGGAAAAGATACTCGGTGATAACGAGTTGGAGGACGGCATCACCGAGAAATTCCAGGCGCTGATTATCAAAATGATAGCGTTGCGTTTCGTGGCCGAGACTAGGATGCGTGACCGCCTCCGCCAGCAACAGCGAATTGCGAAACTTGTAACCGATGCGTTCCTCCAGCGGACTCACCTTATCGCTTTTGATAAATCTCGAGCGATGTAACAACGTCCAGCGCGCGTTGCAAGACGGGATCGTGGGCCGGTGGTTTTTCCGGAGCACGCCCCCGGCGTTGCTGCGCCGCTTCGGCCGCCTCAAGCTCGGGATTGGTTCCGGCCAAAAGGGCGGCTTCGTTCATGTGCGGTCGTCCCGCTTGATAAACAAATGGGCCCATCCCTTTTTCACCGCTCAATTGAAAAATCTGTAGCTTGTCCGCAACCGACATTTCGACTGGCAGGTCTGGTTTTACTCCGTCCGGAAATAATGAATGGCCTTCCGGAGAAACCATTTCCGCCACGGCTACACGCAAAATCTTCCCGCCTGGCAATGCCAAATCGGAATATTCCGCGGCGCGGCCGGCGCTTGGCTGACCCACCAGTAAAGCTTTATCGTAAACGCGCAACGCAGCGGCAAGGGCTTCGGCCCCGCCGGCTGTGTCGCCATCGGCGAGCACCATGATCAGACCATGAAACGCCGGATCGCGATCTGAATTAAACACGCGGTCCTGGCGCGCGGCCGGTTTGCGCAAGGTGAAAAGAGGTTTGCCTTTCGGACAAAATCGTTTCGCGAATTCTGCGGCGACGGCAAAATCATTCGTTCCTGAACTGGCGCGAAGATCGACAACCAGAGCGTCCATTTTTTTTCCGGTAAAATTGCTCAGGCTCTTATCCATTGCCTGAAGATTAGCGCTGTTCAGCGACCCGGGACGCAGATACCCGATGTGTCCATCCAAAATCTCACTGTAAAGGGGAGTTGGCGCCTCCGTCGGGGCGCTTTCCCGGTTCGGCAAAAGCTTCACGCCATTCGGCAGCCGCGTCATCAGACCCTGAACAGTTGCGCGGTTCAATTCCGTCTCGGTAATCGCATCCGGATTTGTGAAATTGCTTTTCAAGAGCGTGATCGCTGCCTGCAAATCCGCCGCGCCCAACGAATTGATCAGGTCAGCCGCGGTAGGAGTGACCGACGGTGAAGGAGATGTGATCGCGGAGGACTTGGACGCAATCGGTGATCCGCCCGGAACTGACGGCGCAAGTGATTGCGCAAAGAGATTCGCCACCAGGATCGACACGGTAAAATGCGCCAGCAAAAATCGGGACATCAGCGTAAGTTTTGGATGTTATCCGTAACGGCAGTAAGAGCAATATCGCGCCGGTAATAGCAGTTCTCGAAATGAATGCGCCCAACAGCCTCATACGCGCGCGAGCGCGCCTCTGCGATGGTTGATCCAAGCGCTGTGACTGCCAGCACCCTGCCACCCGCGGTCACAATTTCGTCATTCAGCTGCTTGGTTCCGGCGTGAAAAATCTGAAGTCCATCGATCTTGGCCGCTTCATCCAAACCGGAAACGCTTTTTCCCATTTCGTATTTGACCGGGTAACCGCCCGATGCGAGCACAACTGTCACGGCCGGCCGTTGGTCCCATTCGATTGAGTAATTGTCGATCTTTCCGTCGATCGTTGCTTCCAGCAACGGCAGCAAATCGGACTTCATTCGTGGCAAAATTGTCTGTGTCTCGGGATCGCCGAAGCGGCAATTGAATTCGAGCACACGCGCGCCATTCTCAGTGATCATCAAGCCCGGATAAAGCAAACCGCGAAATGTGATTCCTTCCACGAGTAACCCGCCCAGGACGGGGCGTATGATTTCTTCTTCGAATTGTGATTGGAGTTTGCTACTCCAATTGTTGGCCGGACTGAACGCGCCCATCCCACCCGTATTCGGCCCCACGTCACCCTCGAGCGCGCGCTTGTGATCACGCGCCGATTCGAGCAATCGATAATTCTTCCCGTCCACCAAAGCGTGGAGCGAACATTCCGTGCCGCGCAAAAATTCTTCGACTACGACACGTCGGCCCGCCTCTCCAAAACGGTCTTGATTCATCATCTCGTCAATTGTCGATCTTGCCGATTCGGCATCGGGCGCAATAACGACGCCTTTGCCGAGCGCGAGCCCGTCAGCCTTGATGACAATCGGAAATCGCAACTCATCGCAAAACCGGATCGCGTCATCGCTGCGATCGAACGTCCCCGCTCGCGCCGTCGGAATCCCTTCTTTGCGCATCAGTTCTTTCGCGAAAATCTTCGATGATTCGATCCGCGCGGCCGCTTTGCTCGGCCCGAAAATACGCAATCCTTCCGCGAGAAAAAGATCGACAACGCCGGCAGCAAGCGGGTCATCCGGACCGACCACCGTCAGACCGACACGATTTTCTTTCGCGAAGCGAACCAGCGCCGGCAAGTCACTAACGGAAATAGCGACATTCTCTGCGAGCTGCGCGGTGCCCGCGTTGCCCGGTGCGCAAAAGATTCGATCGACGCCTGACGATTGTCTCAATTTCCAGGCAAGCGTGTGTTCGCGACCGCCGCTACCGATGACAAGAATTTTCACAATTAGAGTAGCGTAACCGTCCCGGTTGCGTTGGCGAATTCGCTCGCCGCGGCGCGCGCTACTTTTGCGATTTCGATTCTGCTGGCAAGATCGACAGTTCCAGTTTTTCGGTGTACCGAATGATCAACAGCCTCGCGGCGACGCCAATTTGCTCGCTGACCAGCATCTTGTGGAGGTCATGAATTGTCCCGATCGGTTGCTCGTCGAAAGCAACAATAATGTCACCCTCCCGGAGGCCGGCGCTTCTTGCCGGGCTGTCCTTCTCCACCGATACAACCAGCACTCCGGTTTCGAGCGGCAAATTATAAAATCGGATCACGCGCCGATGTAGCGGCACATTTTGACCGGCGACACCGATATAACTACGCCGGATTCTGCCATCGCGGATCAACCAGCCCGCAACGAGTTTGGCGGTGTTGCTGGCGATCGCAAAGCAGATGCCTTGCGCTGGACGAATCATGGCCGTGTTTACACCGATCACTTCGCCGGCTGAATTGACGAGCGGCCCCCCAGAGTTGCCGGGATTTAGTGCCGCATCAGTTTGAATGATGTTGTCAATCAAGCGACCAGACTGCGAATACATCGAGCGGCCGAGCGCGCTGATCACACCCGCGGTCACGCTTGCCTGGAAACCGAGCGGATTACCGATCGCAATCGCTATTTGCCCAACGCGCAAACTTTCAGAATCAGCCAGGCGCACATGGGTAAGCTGGGACGCATCGATTCGGATGACTGCGAGGTCGGTCTCCGGATCATCGCCGATGAGCTGCGCAAGATACTCGCGGCCATCCGAGAGGTTCACCACAATTCGGGTGGCATGATGGACGACATGGCTGTTCGTCAAAATGAACCCGTCGGGAGCAATCACAAATCCCGATCCGCCTCCGGCGATATCGCGCGGTCGACCCTTACTTCGTTGCTGGATTTCGATGTTCGCCACCGCAGGCGCGACGCGGCTGACTGCGCTTACCACCGAGCGCGAATATTCGTCGAGTAACGAATCATCAACGGAAACGGCGCTTCTACCTATGGAACTGGTGCCATCTCCCGGCTGTGACTCATTCAAGAGGCTTACGGCGGCTGGTTCGTCTTGTTCCGATGCGGCAAAATTTCTCGTCATAACTTCTATCTAAAAGATCGACAAACCTAACCGCCCGTCAACTACAGTCGATTTGGTTCTATACGATCCATTTGGATTGCTACTCTCTGCTTGCACCTAGGATGGTAAACGTCTAAAAAAAGCCATGCGAAAGTCTTCCTCCGGCGGATCAGTCATGGATGCGCAATGCCCTTCCCGGCTCGTCCTGGATCGCATCGCAGATAAATGGACCGCGCTCATCATCCAGGTGCTGGCTCACGGCACTAAACGTTATGCCGTGCTTCAGCGCGAGATCGGCGGCATTTCGCAAAAGATGTTAACGCAAACGCTGCGCAGCCTCGAACGCGATGGTCTTGTGCAGCGCAGAGTCCATCCAGTTGTTCCGCCAAAAGTGGAATACACTCTCACAAAGTTGGGACGAACTCTGATCGAGCCGCTACACGCGCTTTGTCGATGGTCGGAGAAGCATTTGGCGGAACTCGAAGCAAATCGCGCCCGAGCAAAGGCGAACGTTCAGAATTAGGTTGATATCTTTTGAGGGCTCGACGAGTCGGCCACAAGTTCTCAATCCTTCGATCATTTGCGCGCGGAATACTACGAACGCATAGAGAAATTACAGTTTCGGCCAAGGCTCAGGCGACCCAGTCACACCAGACAAAGAGATCAAAATTGTCGACCAGCTCGGCGAAGAAACAGAGCATTGAAAAACCATATCGGGCGGGCCATTCTTTCGCTGGCCCGTCCAGTTCGGTGGCGCAGGCCCTCAGCTCGTCCTTGAAAAACTGAGCGACATGGGCACGCACCTTATCGGTCAGCCGAAGTTTCTTCCTACCCGCGTCGCTGTTGTAATCAGCCCTAAGTCGTCCACTCGGCTTCTCTGGATCGGAGCCTAAGAAATGGAGAATGGATCGTCGCAATTCGGTGGGATTTCGCTCCAGATCATCAAAGAAATAAATGCGAAACCGGTCTGGACGAACATAGCGTTTCCATCGCGCGACGATCTTGCTCGGATGCGAGAGCGAGAGCACCCCTGGGTTCAGTAAATTCTGAATCACTTCCTCGATATCAGTCACGTCAAACGGGCTAATCATTCCGAGACGTACCCCCATGGATAACTGCGACCAAGCTCGGTCAACGGGATCACGTGCCAGAAAGATTACCCTTAAGTTTGGGAAGTAACTGACGATACGCTCGATGATCTCGTCGTTCAGCATGGAATAGGTAGGCGAAATGTCACCAGAGAGGAGCGACCCCTTCGGCTCGAACAACCGCGCATAATTCTCCAAGTCGATATGGAATTGGCCACTGAGACTTCTTATACCCTCCATGAAGCAAAGATCGCGCTCGTCCCGAGGATGCGGCGGAGCTGCTTTAGTCCTGCTCAATTTATCAAAATAATGCAGTTCTTTTATAGGGGGCATCCAGAAATCGGGATGTGACTCAAGTTGTTGGTAAAGCCACGAGGTTCCGCCTTTCTGAGCCCCGACACACAAGAAATCGGGCTGTGCATCGCAGTGAGGACAGCGATTGTCTCGTTCATCGTGGCCGCCGCTAACGCGCTCTTTGACTGGCCAAGGCCAATTCATCTCCGAATTATTGTTTCTCCTACCCCCAAAAAGCAAGAACGGGATGCTTTCTGACAGCCAGAATTGTTTTGCATCGCGGCGCGATATTGGCCTATTCTAAAATTTCTCTAGTTTTTGCGACTGAACTTTCTGGATGATATGGACGTTAGTGGCACGATCGATGCGATCCTGAATCAGAAGAGCGGCGAGGTTTTCTTTATCCCGCCCGACGCGACCGTCTTTGACGCAATTGAAATGATGGACAATAAAAACGTCGGCGCACTGCTGGTCATGGAAGCGGATCGCTTGGTCGGAATGATTTCGGATCGCTTGGTCGGAATGATTTCCGAACGCGACTACACCCGCAAAGTTATGCTGCGCGGTAAGCGTTCGCGGGAAACAAAAGTCGCCGAGATCATGTCAACCAATTTGACCGTCGCGCATCCGCACGAGCCGGTCGAAAAATGCCTGCGCCTTATGACCGAGAAGCGTTTTCGCCATTTGCCCGTCCTCGAAGGTGATAAGGTCCGCGGTGTCATCTCAATTGGCGACTTGGTGAAATGGGTGATCTCATGCCAAAGCGCCACCATCGCACACTTGGAAAGTTACATCCACGGCGGATACACGGGGTGATATTATAGGAGGCGTTGTTGGCGCCAAGCCGTTCCCGCGACTGCGGCTATAGTTTCCAAACCGTCTTGCCGCCCACAATCGTCCGTACGGCGCGCCCTTTCAGTTTCGACCCATCGAAGGGCGAATTACGCGACGCCGATTCGAACTTGTCGATCTTGACCGTCCACTCCAAATCCGGATCAATCAGGGTCACATCCGCTGGCGCGCCGATCGATAACGTGCCGGCATTAATCTTCAATAAACGCGCGGGCTCGACCGTGTACATCTCGATCAAACGCACGATGTCGATCTTGCGATGCTTGTGCACGAGCAGATCAAGAAATAAACCGAGTTCAGTCTCCAGTCCGATGATCCCAAACGGCGCGGCATCAAACTCCACTTCCTTTTCAAAATCAGCATGCGGCGCGTGATCGGACGCCAGGATTGACAATGTACCGTCGGCGATTCCTTCGAGCAACGCATCTACATCAGCCCGCGCGCGCAGCGGCGGATTCATCTTATAGTTGGTGTTAAAGTTCTGGATCGCCTCGTCGGTCAGCGCGATGTGATGCGGACAAACTTCGCCAGTGATCTTCACACCGCGCCCTCGCGCTTCGCGAAGCAACCGCACGCTTCCAGCGGTGCTTACATGCTGGCAATGAATCGGGTGATCGCAAAGGTCCGCGAGCAAAATGTTGCGCATCACGATTGCTTCCTCGCCTGCGGCAGGCCAGCCCGGCAATCCGAGTAACGTGCTCCAATAACCCTCATGCACAACGCCGTTGCCGACTAGATTGTAATCCTGGCAGTGATCAAGGACCGGCACGCCAACCATACGGGCGTACTCAACTGCGCGCCGCATCAGCTCGTTGTTTTGGATGCAATGACCATCGTCTGTAATCGCGACCACGCCTGCCTGCGCGAGTGATCCGATCGGGCCCAATTCTTCTCCTGAAATGTTCTTTGAAATCGCGCCGGTTGGCAAAACATTCACGCAGGCCGCAGCAACCGCGCGCTCTTTGATCCACGCGATTGTGCTCGGCGTGTCCGCGACTGGCGAAGTGTTTGGCATGCAAACAATTGTCGTAAATCCGCCGGCCGCAGCAGCGCGCGCGCCGGACTCAATCGTTTCCTTGTGACCGAAGCCCGGCTCGCGCAGATGCACGTGCATGTCGATCAAGCCGGGCGCGACGATTAATCCACTCGCGTTGATCTCTTCAATTGCGGATTGCGGATCGCGGATTGCGGATTTCTCCGCGATTCGTCCATCGACAATCACCAGATCGGCAAGTTTATCTCGGTGATTCGCCGGATCGATCACACGACCGTTGCGGATGATGATCGCGCTCACGTAGTTGCGATCCCTCCGCAGAGGTAGAGAACGGCCATACGCACGGCGAGGCCATTGGTGACTTGGTCGAGAATGACACTCTGCAATCCATCGGCCACTTCACTGTCGATCTCGACGCCGCGATTGATCGGGCCGGGATGCATGATCAGACAATCCGGTTTCAAAAGCTTCGCGCGCTCTTTCGTCAGGCCGAAGAACCGAGTGTATTCACCGATTCCGGGGAAATATTCCTTCCGCTGGCGTTCGTGCTGAATCCGCAACAGGTTCACGACATCGGCATTTGGAAGGACATTGTCGATCTTGTGCGAAACGTCGACACCGAGTTTTTCGAACTCGCGCGGCACCAGCGTGCTCGGCCCGACCAGCGTGACGCGCGCGCCAAGTTTCGTCAGGCCAAAAATGTTTGATCGCGCGACGCGGCTGAAAAGAATGTCACCAACGATCACAACGTGCAGGCCCGCAATCTTCCCGCGCTTTTCCCGAATCGTGTAGAGATCGAGCAGTGCCTGCGTCGGATGCTCGTGCGCGCCGTCGCCGGCATTGATGATGCTGGCTTTCAGCCGACTCGCCAGGAATTGCGGCGCGCCGGCCGAGCTGTGCCGCAAGACGATGATGTCGGCGTGATTCGCTTCCAGAACTTTGGCGGTGTCTTTGAGCGTCTCGCCCTTCGTCAGGCTTGACGTGCTTGCCGAAATGTTGATCACGTCTGCGCTCAAACGCGAAGCGGCGAGTTCAAACGAAGTGCGGGTGCGCGTGCTCGGCTCGATAAAAAAGTTCACCAGCGTTTTACCTCGAAGCGCCGGTACCTTCTTGATCTCGCGAGTGCCGACCTGCTTGAACGCGTCCGCGGTTTCGAGAATGAAATTGATCTCGTCTGCGGAAAGTTCGCGCAGCCCAACCAAATCTTTTCGGTTCCAACGTGCACTCATTCTTTGAATAACCAGACTGCGTCCGGCTCTCCATCGGTTTGCTCCAGTCGCACGCGTACTTTCTCGCTGGCTGCGCTCGGCAAATTTTTACCAACGTAATCGGCCCGGATCGGCAGTTCGCGATGGCCGCGATCGACGAGTACCGCGAGTTGGATGCGCGCGGGTCGGCCGAAAGAACTGATGGCATCCATCGCCGCGCGGACGGTGCGGCCAGTGAAGAGAACGTCGTCGAGAATAATTACCGTCCGACCCTCGAGCGGGAGCGGAAGTTTTGATTCGCGCACGACCGGCAGTTCAGCCCGCGTGCCGACGTCGTCGCGGTGCATGGCAACATCGACAACTCCCGTGTCTATGTCGATCTTTTCGCTCGCTCGAATAAACTCGGCGATGCGCCGCGCAATCTCGACGCCACGCGAAGGGATTCCTGCAAGCACGACCGATTTGAAATCGGGATTGCGCTCGACAATTTCATGCGCGACCCGTCGCAGCGCGCGCCGGATCGCTTCCGCGTCCATGATCGGGACGCTCGAATCCTGTTTTGTTTGCTTCATGTGCTTCCTTGGCGACCTCGCAGGATCGCTTTAAAGGAGACAAAATTTAGGAGGCGGCCTTTTCTGTGCGCGCCTCCTTCATTCGCCGGTCCCGCCAGCTGGAGCGATGTTTCACGATCCAATCGAGCAGGGCTTTCTCAAAGCCGATGTCTTTGCCGGCTTTTTCGCTCTCAATCCACTTATGCTTCAAAATTTCTTCGCGCTCGGCCAGGAACTCTTTGTAAAGCACAGAGTTCTTAACGAACTGAGACTTATCGGCTTGCGCGACAGGCATTGGGCCTCCTTTTTCCATAAAAGCGAGAATCAGTCAATAGAAAGTGAATAACTCCCGAATAAGTAGGACGTAGCATCGGCCATACCTATTTAACCAATCGGGGCTAAATTAAGCTTCGTTAGGCCAGCGTCTCCCGAATCCGTTGCGCAATTTTAAGGAATTCAGCGGTCACCGGTGATTGTCTATCTTCCCCGACAATGGGCCGTCCGCGGTCGCTGGCCTCGCGCGTCGCAATGTCGATCGGGATTTGGCCAAGCAGCGGGACCCGTAGCCGTTTGGCTTCGCGCTCGCCCCCGCCGCTGCCGAAAATGTCGTAGCGCTTCTTGTCGGAAGGCGAAATGAAATAGCTCATGTTCTCAATCAAACCGAGCACGGTCACGTTCACTTTTTCGAACATGGTGGCGGCTTTGCGCGCATCGATCAGGGCGACTTCTTGCGGCGTGGTGACGATGATCGCGCCGGAAAGGGCGACCGTTTGCACGATTGTCAATTGAATGTCGCCGGTGCCCGGCGGTA
>WNFR01016348.1_pt1 | contig 10171 bp, 5 predicted proteins | sample 5400221 | NCBI WGS metagenome assembly WNFR01 (sample SAMN13153357, study PRJNA577476) | soil metagenome | isolation source: 40 cm soil under Madrone tree | place: USA:California | collected 2016-06-14 | reverse complement strand
AATCAGTGCCGGTATGTCTGCCTGCTCGTAGCCTAGTGCAGCCAGACCGTCCGGGATGCCAGTGTCACGCATCAGCGAGAGCAGTGTGCGCGGGAGCACCTCGAGCATCTCTACTGCTGTTAAGCCATTTACGCCGGCTCCTAGCAATTGCGCTGCACGCAGGTGACGTTCTGGACTGACAGGATATGTCCAGCGGAACGTGGATGGCGCGGTGATGACCACTGAAAGACCGTGCGGGATCATCGGCTCGTCCTGTGGGTAGTCGGGGGGTGAAAAGTTCTTCACCAGGCCGGCAATAGGATAGGCTATCGAATGCGGGACGTGAACGCCGGCGTTGCCAAAACCAATGCCTGCGTAGGTCGCTGCGAGTGCCATGGATGCGCGTGCCTCGACATCCATGCCATTGAGCACAGCCCTGCGCAAGTAGCGCCCTGTATATTCCAGGGCCTTCTCACACCACAGGTCGCTGATGGGATTGCTGCCGACGTAGACTGGCCGCTCGTCCGGATTATGCCGGGGACGGGCGTCATAGGGCCTGCTTGTATAGGATTCGAGCGCGTGGGTGAGCACATCGAAACCTGGATAGGCTGTAGCCATCGGCGGCAGCGTCACCGTATTCAGCGGGTCGATGATCGCCAGCGTAGGACGCAGGTAGCGATGTGAGATGCCTGTCTTGACCTTCAAGGCAAGCACGTCCATGATCGCCATCGCGGTGGTTTCACTGCCGGTACCGGCCGTGGTGGGAATCGCCACCAGTGGTTTGAGAGGGCCTGGAACAGACGAACCTTTCCCGATGGGCTTGTTGACATAGTCCATCAGCGGGGCAGGGTAGGTGGTCAAGAGGTTTGCGGCCTTCGCCGAATCAATACTACTGCCGCCCCCAACGGCAACAAATCCATCGTAGTCGCGACCGCGCACAAACGAGGCGATGGTGTCGAATGATTTATCCGTTGGTTCGACATGAACGTCGTCGTAGATATCGGCGCTGATGCCAGCTTCCTGGATCAGCTTGCGTACTCGCTCTGGCAGACCAAGCTTCATGACCCCACGATCGGTGACAAGCAGCGCGTGTTGCACTCCAAGGCGTTTGAGATCGTAAGCCACTTCGTCTGTGGCGCCCGGTCCGAACTTAATGGGGGTCATCTCCATGGTGAAGACGGTTTCGTTGGGAAGATCAAGACAACCCATTTTGTTTCTCTCCTACCGATCTAGTCATAGTACTTTTCAGGGGCGAGACGGATCTCTTTGATCTGGTTGGGATCATGCCCAAAAATGATGGTTGCATCGCGCATGTCTGCAAAGCTGCGAATACGCTCGATGGAGTTTAACCAGCCAAGGCTATCCCAGACAATGGCCGCGCCCGCTGGCGGTGGGGTGGCCCTGTGAAACGCAAGAAAAACCAGCCAATTCCTAAGGTTGGGCTCTAATGCTGTTTGTGTAGTGGAGTAAATCGCAGTTTTAAGAGGACGCACTACATGGCTGCGTTACATGACGAAGCTACAAACATATCTGTTCATCTTGATCGCATCCTTTATAGGTAGCAACCTTTAAAGGCTGAAGGCGCCACAAGAATGATATACCATAGAATCGGGGCGTTGTACAGCACGACAGTTCATAATATGAACCGAAGCGGCCAACTCGAAAGCTGAAACCGCTGGCGAACCATGCCTGCCCCCTTGAAGAAAATAGGCTTCAGCATAGTTCGCCAGCGGTTTCAGCATCCGGAGTTACTCATGCCTTATATTTCAATGCATCTCAATCATAATGGGACATGTGGGCTTTCCTTTCATAGGCTTTTGCGAACGCTCATTCATACTGGCTGCAAATCTCATTTCACAGGGAATGAGGCGTAAAGCAGCAACAGGCCAAGCATAGAGAGCCGGGTGTCATAACTGGACGTACTACGAGTTACTATCTATCCACCAGAGGTTGTGGAGCACTCCACCTCACTGCGGAAAGAGAATCAAGCATGGATTGGCTTAAGGCTGATGTCCTATGATAGCAATCTCATGGAACAGATTTGGTGCGGCTGCGTGAATTACAATAAAAGCGGTAGCAAGTAGGAATAAAATAATGATTACGAGGGCCAACAATTGTTTCTTGCTGATGCCGAGTGCTGTACCCATGCGCGGAGCTCCTTCCCTGTCCAGGGTAATTTTTATTTGAAGCTGGTTAGCGTCCAGCTTCATTTACTTCTTGTATATGATATACACCCTTTTTATGCAAAAATATGCCCTATAAATATTTTCTTTTGGGGACGCAGAACTCTAGTTCGCTGGAAGGGATACCTTGTGTTTGGATGGAGGTCTCAATTTTGGGTGGACATCGCAAATTTTTTGGATGCGTGTGAAGTAAGTGCTAATGCTTCCATAGCTGTAGTATAAATGTTCTAATTGGGCGAAATAAAAAATACATCAACGCCCTTCCCTGTCCCTCTTCCGTGTGGATGCTGCTGTTGCAGGTGTATACCTCGAGAGCATCCGCTCAACCACCTGGTGATCCAGCACCGCATTACACTCCCCGAACGCCTTCCGTGCCTCTTGCAAATACTTCACCCCCTGTTGGAAACTGCCATCATCCTTACTATGCCTTTCCAGCAACGCCACTGCATGACTCCGCAAAGTACGCGCCCATTCCAGGCGCATACCACACTTGTGGAAGGTTTCTAGCGCTTGCTCGAAATACTCATTCGCCTGCTCCTGCTTGCCCTGCACCGACAGGATCTCGCCCACCAATCGCTGAGCACACGCCAGCAGCCAGGTCTGTTCAAGTCGACGAGATTCTTCCATAGCCTGCATCGCCTGTTGTTGTGCTGTGTCGATCTCTCCTAGCAATAACGAAACCTGTGCCAGGGTCAGTTTTCCCTCGGTTCTCGTCTCTGCTTCCAATCCTTCAAGAGTGAGTGCGCGTTGTAGAGCAATCCTGGCACGTTTGAGAAAATGTGTATGGGAAGTATTGCGCTGTCGTCTGGTCGTTTCTGGTAAGCCGCTATTATTCTGATTAGCGATAGCCTGGGTGATATGTAAATGTCCCAATGCGACGAGAGCAACACCAATACAAAAAGTAAGTTTCATAGCCCGACCGACTCTGAGGGCCTGACATAAAGACGTTTTTGCTGCATTAATTTTTCCTTGATCTTGCATGATGGTAGCAAGGTAACCATACAACAAACTTGTATAGATGGGATCGTTCACCTGCTCAGCTAATACAAGTCCTCGTTTATAGTAGACTTCGGCCTCTGGCAGATCACCGAAACGTGCCGAAAGCATCCCGAGATTACCAAAGCCCGCCGCCATGATTTCAAACTCACCAACCCGTTCGGCAGTGCTCAGGCTGCGGCGCAAAGCGGCTTGTGCCAAGCCATGCTCAGCTTTCCTTAAATAAACATCGCCCATATTGCAACAAATAATTGCAATCTCTCTTTGACGATCATATTGCTCAAAAATTGTCAGTGCCGTCTTCAGGTGGTCTAAGGCGCTTGTACTTTGACCTACACTGGCTGCGATACCAGCCAGTAGCCTATGGGCCCGTCCAAGATCGGCAGGATCGCCTTCGAGCGTGCGTCTCGTAGCTGTTGAGTGAAAGCCGTCTACCACGACATGATTTTGCTGTCGAAGTACATCCTCGAAGATATCTAATGCATGATGTGCAGTTTGACGCGCTTCCTCAAAGTTGCCTTCCAGCCAAAGCACATAACCCTGCTGTAAGTGGAGATTTGCCCATGCTGGACCGGTTGCTAATCCCACCTTGTATAGCACCTCTTCACCGCGGCTATAACATTGTCGTGCATGTATAGTGTCACCTGTACCAAACCAGGTTTTGCCAATTTCAATCCAGAGCAAGGCTTCGATCTGCATATCATACTGAGGATCAATGTGTGAAGAGGTGAGGTGATGTTGACTACGTACTTCCAAAGCCTGCTCAAAATAGCGACGAGCTTCCTGGTTGTTTCCCTGAGATCTCGTGCTTTCACCCAGGCGTTCCAAGAGGTTAGCAAGGTGCAGGTGCTCCTCAAAACCGGCATGCGCGGGCAGTGTCCCTATATGCTCGACAGCGAGGCGATAATGTTGTACTGCTTCTGGATAGGCTGACAAAGCATATGCACGGTCACCGGCTAATTCTGCATAGTAAGCGATCTGTGATGACTCTCCTCCACCATTTACGAGGTGGTAGGAGATGGCGGCGGCTCCCTCTTGCTCACGGCCCTGGTAGGCCTGGCGCAGGACCTCGGCGGCGCGGCGGTGCAGGCTGGCACGCCTGCCAGCGGAGAGGCCGTCGTAGAGGTGGCTGACCAGCAGGGGGTGCCAGAAGTAGTAGGTGATGCGCGTGCCGCTGCCCTCTTCAGTGAGCATGCCGGCCTGCAGCGCTTCCTCCAGCAGATCGAGGATGGTGTCTTCGTCTGCGTCGGGGCTGCTCGCCTCCATGGCGCAGATGGTGTTGAATTCGAAGGAGCCTCCCAGCACGGCGGCGCGCACGAGCAGGCGCTGGCAAGCGCTGCTGATCCGTCCCAGGCGCAGGTCGAGTACGGCAGAGATGGTGTCGGGTAGAGTGGTGGGTAGATACAGATAGTTTGTTGTGCCGGGCGGGTTGGACGCAATGAATTGCGTCCCTCCAATAGTTTCAGGTGCAGTTGGTTGGGGGGCTGCGTAGGTGGTAGAACCATCATGGGCGGTAGCCATAATGGGTGTAGTTTGTTGCGATGCGGTGTAATGCGAGGCTCCGATGCCGCGGGCCAGTTCTTCGGCGAAGAAGGGGTTGCCTGCGGCACTTGCCTGGATGTAGCTTACCACCGGCTCAGGCAGGGGCGAGACCAGGGTACCGATCTGCTCGTCGCTGAGGCGTTGGATGGTGAGCGTTTCAACCGCCTGCTCGCGATGCAGGTCTACCAGCACGGAACGCAGGGGATGGTTGGCGGGCAGTTCGATCTCGCGGCACGTGCCTACGACCATGACAGGCTGGCCGCGCAGCTGGCGTACCAGGTAGGCGAGCAGTTCACAACTGCTGCTATCGGCCCACTGCAGATCGTCTAGAACGATGAATAAGGGGGTGTTCTCGCTGATGGTTGCAAGCAATGCGCGCGTGGCCTCCCACAGGCGCAGCTGCTCCTGTTCGGGCAACGCAGCCGGGGGCAGCGCCTCCTGCGGCAGGAGGTCCTGCAGTTCCGGCAGCAGGGTTCGCAGCGACTGGTAGATGAGTGGGCGCCTTGCGATCTCCTGGCGCTGCCAGAGGCCCTGGGTCATAGCCTTGCGCAGGGCCTCAACCCACATGTGATAGGGGATACTGCTCTCCTGCGCGTAGGCGCGCGTCCAGGCGAGAGCCCAGCCGCGTTTCTTGGCCTCGCGGCCTGTTTCTTCGGCCAGGCGCGTTTTGCCAATGCCCACGTCACCCATCAAGATGACGCACTGCGGGCGGCGCTGCGCATCGAGCGCGAGGCCGGTCGCTTTCTTCTGGCCGGCCAGCTTCATACGCTTGGCCTGTTCGGTTGCGAGCAGGTTGCGATGCAGTATTTCCAGTTCGTGCTCGCGTCCCACCAGCGGGCTCTGGTTGTTGCGCCCGACCTGCACATAGGCGTGCTCACCAGTGGGCGGCGCTTCGGGTAGCTGAGTATCCAGCAACGAGGCTCCGGAGGAAGCGCCTGTTTGTATATGGGCTGCCGGGTTCTTGCCGCGCCGCGCGGCCTCGTACAGGGCGCGTGTCTCCGGCAGAGGCGCTATCTTGTACTCCTGCCTGAGTACCGCGGCGAAACGCTGGTAGATGCGCAGGGCCTCAGCACGGCGGCCCGATTGTGCCAGCAAGATGACGAGGCGCTGCACGGCGGCTTCGTTGGCCGGGTCAATCGCCAGCAAGCGATCCAGGGTGTCGATAGCGCTGGACAGGTTCTCGCGGGCAATACGCAGGTCTGCCAGCTCCAACAGCAGGCCGATCCAACTGCGCTGCAGCGCTTCACGCCGTGCCTGGATCCACGAGATGTCGCGTTCTTCCGGCAAATAATCCCCGCTGTAGAGCAACATGGCTTCTTCCAGCAACTGCTCGGTCTGCCCGGGATCGCTGCTGGCGCGTACCTGGTTGAGCAGGCTCTCGAAGGCGTCGGCGTCAATCCACAACTGTTGCTGGCCGGCCAGCATTAATGTCGAGTGCTCGGTGAGCAGTAAGTTTGAGGTAGCGAGCCGGCCGCGTCTGGGTTCAAGCAGGCGACGCAGGTCATAGACTGCCTTGTCCAGGCGGTTGGTGGCCGTCTCGAAATCCAGGTCGGGCCAGAGCATGTCTATAGCCTGTTCGCGGCCCAGCTTGCGCCCGGGGCTGCTGACGAGGCAATGCAGCAGGGCACGGACACGCTGGTGCTGCAAGGTGGTGTCGGTGACAGGCTGCCACTGCCGCTGTTCGTTCTTATACTCCAGGCGGAACTGCCCCAACACGTAGAGGCGTACGACGGCACCAGCGAGGTCTTGTGCGCTGGCCGTGTCCCGCGCTTCTTCTACTACACCCAACGCGCCCTGCATTCCGGCAGGGAGATGTTTACCGACATAAGTACGGATGGTGCGCCCGCTGACGGTCTGGTACGCGTACCAGTAGGGACCGTGTCCTAGGCCCTCGCGGCACCTGCGGCAGTGGGGTTTGCCGCAGTAGCTCACTTGCTGGTGATAGGTGATTTTGCTACTGCCAGTCATTTTGCCTCTCTTGATGGACTAAGACTAAAAACTAAGCTAGCCTTCAACTAGAGGCCAACCCATTATATCAAAGTATGTCAATCTAAAAAACTCAAACACGCATAGGAATTTTGGTATATCGAGAAATTTATGAGAAGACTGGTATAAGAAATGGTAAAGATCAAGCGAAGACATGTTGAACGGGTTGTTCGTGGGGACATCACGGATAGCCCGTTCAACATGTCTTTGCTCGATCTAAAAGTGTGGGGAGATTCGCACGAGAAGCAGTGTGGGAGATGATGCGAAGAGTGGCAGGGTACACTCTAGTCATTCCAATGAACGAAGAGTTACTGATTGCGAAAGAGGGTAAGTATAGCAAGCATGAATGGTAACGTACAGACACAAGAAAGGCCTGAGACAGCTCAGGAGGTAGTCCTACTGCCTGGGAAGCGGCAGGACGAAACCAGCGAAAGAAGGAGTGCCCATATTTTCCCAACTCACCTTCTTTCTAGTGACTCTGCAAAGCTTTATCGTGACGAGATTGCGCGTGTCGACTTGCTTTCAACAGAGGAGGTCGTTTGCCTGGCGCAGCGCATTGAACGCGGTAAGGCAGCGGCGGAACATCCAAAGCAGCCGGGACACAAAGAACTTATCGAGGAGGGAGAAAGGGCTAAGCGCCAGCTCATCGCCTGGAAATGGACCTGATGGACCTGGTCCAGGAAGGCAACCTCGGGCTGATGCATGCTGTCGAAAAGTTCGACTATAGGAAAGGTTATAAATTCAGCACGTACGCCACCTGGTGGATTCGCCAGGCTATCGTGCGCGCGTTGACAGAGCAGGTGCGTATCATTCGTGTTCCCCTGCATAAGATGGAGAAGATGAAGCAATTGATACGCGCGCAGCGACGTTTGCAACAGGGGCTAGAAGGAGAACCAACCTTTGAAGATCTGGCCGGTCACATGGAAATGACTGTGCAGCAGGTGATCGATCTTTTGGTAATGACCCAGACTCGGGAGCCGCTCAGCCTGGACATTCGCCGCAAGGTTGGCGAAGACGAACTTCCGCTAAGCGATCTGCTGGAGGACGATTCGATGTATTCACCTGAACGGGTGGTGATTACGCAGATGCTCGAAACGCAGATCCGCGAGTTGCTGGTGAGCCTGACACCGCGCGAGCGCAGGGTTATCCAATTGCGCTACGGGCTGGATGGCGATTGCGAACACACGCTGCACGAGGCAGGCCGGAAGCTTGGTTTAAGCCACGAAGCGGTACGCCAGTTGGAGAGCCGGGCTTTACGCAAGCTCGATCCTCTGAGTCGCAATCGAAAGTTGGATGAATTTCTAGCGTGAGCCATTACGATGACCATGAGTAGCTGAGACTACTCGATACAAATGAACAGGCAGGTAGGAAACGCCCCCGCGGGTGCTCCCTACCTGCCTGTTCATGCGGTTACAAGCGTTACAAATTTACTCTTATCCTACAAACGGCAGCGACGGCGTATCCGTGCGCAAATCATTGAAATTGAACAGGTGCATCAAATCCCCAATGGCCGAGCCGTTGGTTGGCACGTAGGGATTGGCATCGTTCGCATGCGGGTTGGGTAGTTTATCCAGGCTGCGAGCCGACAGGGTGGGTAGGTTCCAGTTGCTCTCAATGAACTTCAAGATCGAGACGTGATCGTAGTAGGTGTGATCTACGTAGCCGCGCTTAGCGTATGGTGACACCACCATCATGGGGACACGCGGGCCATCGCCAAAGAAGGTGAGCGGCTGGACGTAGCCGGAGTCGTAATAGCCGCCGCCCTCATCAAACGTGATGAAGATCGCCGTACTCTTAAACAAACTGGGCTTAGCGATAACCTCGTTCACAATGTTCGAGGCGAAGCCCTCAAACAGGGACAGGGACGAAGAGGCCGGGTGCCCATCATTGATCTCATCGGGCTTGATGAAGGACACCGCCGGCAGTGTATTATTGTTCACATCCTGCTGGAACTGCGAGTAATCCTGAATGTTGTTCCTGCGCGAGGTAGTCATGATCGAGGTGGAGTACTGGAACGGATCGCAGATGGGACAGAAGTATGGCGTCACATTCCCGCCGTTATAACCCTGGCCGTAATACTTCCAGGAGACGTTGTGCGCAGACAGGGAATCTGCAATCGTACGGGACGTCTGGGGCGGTACCACGAAAGGTGTGCCCGTCGTGAGCTGGCCGGAGGGCGTGTAGCCGGGCAGGTAGTTATTGAGCAAGTAATAGGCCCCGGGTGCACAATCACCTTTGCGGAACGGCTGATACGGCAAGGAATGCAGGTACTGGAGGATTGGTCCGACACCCGGCTGGCTTGGGTCGGAGCAGTTGCTGTAACTGCCTCCTGAGTAGCCGTCTTGCGTATAGTTGTTGTTGGTTCCAGGTTTGGGGTTGGGATTCTCGATCTGGTTGACCGGGGGTGTCAGGGGATTCCCATTTGCATCCTGGTAGTAGGCCATGTCACCCGTACCCAGCATAATATGGTTGGCCCCGGTTCCACCCATCACGGACTGGTGATAGTTGTCGCTGATGGCATAGTTATTGCCGATGAAGTTGAAATTGGGGGCATCGCCCGCGCACATATTATAGTATCCCATATCGAGGGCACCTTGATGAATTGGCTGGGGAGGATTTGCTCCGTTGTCATCGCATGCCGTCTGGTGTACCCAGGTATACAGGTCATGCTTGCCATTGTCCTGCTCCCGCCACATCTGGTAGAAACGATGGATAGGATCCCCTACATAAGAGTTGATGTACGGGACGTACTTGGTAATCTGGTACGGTCCATTTGGTAGATTAGCCGGGAAGCGCTGATCGGGCACGTTCAGGGGCTGGCCCTGCGCGTACGTCGTATTGGGTTGAGGCAGGGTCGCGTAAGGCCCGGTCTTCTGTGGGGCGAGGCTAAACGTAGTGGTATCAGTTGCCTGCTGCTGGGCAGCGAGCCCTGCATCTTGCCCCAGATTACCCGAGCAGGTAACCATCCCCTGCGACAACAGGTTGTTGACCGATTGCCCGTGCCTGGGCTGGAATGTTCCAAAAATATTATCGAAGGTGTGGTTCTCGCCGATGATGACAATTACATGTTTGATTGGTGTCGCGGTAGAGTTGTTCCGATCGGTATTTAGTCCAGCAGCAGACGTCGAGGTCGCCTGGAACAACATACTGGTGAGCATTACAATCAAAGCAATCGCGGTTGAGATACTTGCTTTGCGAAGTTTCGTCATGTAGCTTGCTCCCCCTTCTGAGCTTAATCAATGAGACGAACTGCTTGCCGCTAGTTTGCGGTAATATCAGTATAACATTACTTCTTTAATACAGACTTTAATGTTGATGAAGAAATTGTAATATGGTTAATTAACGTTGTGGACAGCTTGCGGATTAATAACGGGACAGGTTCTTCTACCCGATTCGCACCACGATCACGCTGATGTTATCTGCTCCTCCACCTTGCAGGGCGGCTTCTACCAGGGCAGCGCTGGCCTGGGGAGGATTGGCAGCGT
>WNFR01008867.1_pt1 | contig 10172 bp, 8 predicted proteins | sample 5400221 | NCBI WGS metagenome assembly WNFR01 (sample SAMN13153357, study PRJNA577476) | soil metagenome | isolation source: 40 cm soil under Madrone tree | place: USA:California | collected 2016-06-14 | reverse complement strand
CATGGGCTATTTCTACGCGCTCTCAGGCACCTGGCACGCCACCGAGGCGGAGCGACGCCTCGCCGACCCGCAGGTTCTGGCCGGCCTGCGGCTCGATGAGGTGCCCCGCGACAAGCTCCCTGAACGGGTCGCGAAGCTCGTGAGCGAGCACCGCGAGGTAGCGCCGCCGACGGTGGCCATGCAGAATCTGCTTAAGGTGTGGAATGCCGGCATCACCGTGGTCATGGGCACGGATGCCGGGAACATCGGCACGCTGCACGGGCCGGGTGTGTTTCGCGAGATGGAGCTGATGCAACGCGCCGGGCTCACGCCGCTGCAGGTGTTGAGATCCGCCACCGTCAACGGCGCGGCGACCATGGCGCTCAGCGACCTCGGCAGCGTCGCCGCCGGGAAACTCGCCGATCTGGCGGTGCTCGACGCGGATCCGTTAGCCGACGTCGCGAATCTGAGCCACGCCAGTCTCGTATTCCGGGACGGGCACGAGTTCATACCCGCGGAGCTCATGAACGCTGTGCACTGAAGCGCCCCAGGCTGCAAGGGCTAGGGTGTCAGCCGAACCGCACGGCCAGCATCGAGACCGAACCGCCATCCATCCCTTCCACCGGGAACGTGACGGGCTCGCCCGGGAAGCTCGCGCCGAGAGCGTACAGCAGCGGCAGGTAGTGCTCGGGTGTCGGGACGGAGAGCAGCGCATCGTTCCCCAACGCGCCGTAGTCCACCAGCGGCGCGTGGTCGCCCGCCTCGAGCCGCGCGCGTACCGCCGCCTCGAAGCGCAGCGCCCAGTCGTAGGGCTCCTGCGGGTGTCCGCCCCATGCGTAGGCGTGCAGGTTGTGCACGACATCGCCGCTGCCCATGACGAGAACCCCCTCATCGCGCAGCGGACGCAGGCGCACACCGAGCTCATGGTGGAACGCCGCGGGCCGTGTCTCATCGATGCTCAGCTGCACGACCGGAACGTCGGCGTCCGGAAACACATGGCGCAGCACCGACCAGGTGCCGTGGTCGAGCCCCCAGGATTGATCGGCGAGAACGCCGAGCGGCGCGAGCAGCTGCTGCACGCGCGCGGCCAGGGCTGGATCTCCGGGCGCGGGATAGCGCACCTCAAACAACTCGCGCGGGAAGCCGCCGAAATCATGAATGGTGCGCGGCCTCGCCATGGCCGTCACGGCGGTGGCCGGCACATACCAGTGGGCCGAGATCGAGAGCACCGCACGCGGGTGTGGGAGAGCTGCGCCGAGCGCGCTCCAGGCGCGGGTCCAGGGGTTCGCCTGCAGCGCGTTCAACGGGTTGCCGTGTCCGAGGAACAGCGCCGGCAGGCGCGGGCTCATGCGCTGTGCGGGTGCTGCGACAGCAGCTGCACCGCCGTCTGGTAGAGGCGCGCCCGCAACGTGAGGCGTTCGCTGGCGCGGGTTACGTAGCGCACCGCGATCTCGACGCCGCCGGCGGCGGGCCGCACGGCAATTACGGGCTGCGCCGAGAACGCCGCCCCTGCCTGGCTGCGCGCCGCGCGCCGCCATTCCTGCTCCGCCTGGCTGGTGCTTTGCGCGGTCGCCGCCGTCACTTCCTTCTGGATCGCGTCGGCGACCGCGTGCGGGTCACGGTCGTACGGCACCATCACCGAGAGCTCATCCCACAGCCACTGCCCGGCGGTAGAGAAGTTGAAGTAGTGACCTGCGGTGGCGAAGCTGTTGGTGAAGGTCACGCGGCGGCCGGTGGGGTGGCCGGCGTCGGTCCAGTTACCGGTTTCCAGCAGTACGGTGCGAAACATACCGAGCTCGAGCACTTCCCCGCTCACGCCGTTGATCTCGACCCAGTCGCCGACCCGCATGCCGTTCCTGCCCATCAGCACGAACCAGCCGATGAAGGCGACGATGAAGTCCTTGAGCGCCACCGTGAGACCTGCGCCGGCGAGGCCGAGCATGGTGCCCAGCTGCCCCGGTACTCCTACCAGTACCAGCAGGATGACCACCACGCCGACGATCTGCAGCGCGACGCCTACGACGCTGCGCAGGGTGGCGAGCTGGCGGCGGTCGACGGGCGCGCGAGCGAGCAGCCGCTCGAGCCAGCGGTCCGCGAACAGCAGCAGCAGTATGGCCGCCAGCACGATCGTCACGCTGATCAGGCTGGCGTGCAGGACAGCGCGTTCCTGACCCGCCACGATCGCGTCCCATTGGCCGTAGACGTCGGCGAGCCGCCGGCGCGCCGTGATGCGCTGGTCACGAAGCGTCAGACGATGCTGCTCGGCAGCGATCTGCCGTGTGATGCTCAGGAGTGTCGGGGCGGCACCGTTGCCGGGCGCTACGCCGGCGGCGGCACCGGGCGCCGGCGGCGCGGCTGGTGCCGGGTTCGCTGCGACCGCCTTGGCCGGTGTCGCAGTGCCAGCGGCGCTGCCCGCGCCCCTGGCGCGCGTGGTGGCCCGGTCGGCGAGCTCGGGGACGCTTTGTTTGCTCGCCGCGAGCTCGGTGGCGATCTGCGTCCGCTCCGCCGCCAGCTGGGCGGCACTGTCGGCGGCGTGCTGCTGCGCTTCCTCGAGCGCATGCCGCTTGTCACGCACGGCGTACCACTCGCGTACCTGACCCACGAGGCCTCGCAGACGGCCGAGCGGGCTCGCCGCCGCCGCAGCGGGGGTCGCTGCGGCATTGCGCTCGGTGGCGTCGTGCTCCTGCTGCATCATCTGGATGCGCTGATGCACGTTGCCGCCGGCCTGCAACAGATCGTTGTTCGCTTCCTGGACTTCGTCCTGCGCGAGTTCCAGTTGCGACTGGGCCAGTTCGAGCCGGTCCTGGATGGCAGGCTTGTAGGCATCCGCAGCCTGGGCGAGCGCGGCGCTCAGGCGCTTGACCTCCTGCGCGTCGCTGTCCTGCTCTTTCTGGGCGCTCAGCAGACGCTCCTGGATCTGAGCGGCCTCGGGGCTGAGCACCGGCGGGTGCGCCTCGATGTGGTGGATCGCGCCGCTGAACGCCAGGTCCAGCTCGTGATCGGCGAGTTGCACCGCCGACTGCGCCAGCGACAGTTCCTCGGCCGCGGTGGCGAGGCGCGCCAGGCGCTTGGCCGTCAGGAACGTGTTCTGGTCGATGACGGGCATCGCACTGGCGGCGGGCGCCTTGGCCGCCGCCCGCCGCGCGCGCACCGAGCTCGCAACGGGACTGGTGGTCCACAGCCCGTAGCCGACCGCGGCCAGGAGAACCACGAGCGCCGCCGGGGCTGCCTTCTGCAGTACGCTCATTCCCCTATGATGCCACGCGCGCGGCGCGCGTGGCCGGCGCACCTTGGCCGCAGTGAGTTAGCCGCTCGCGGCCGCGCTGGTGGCCTCGCCACGCTCGATGGCGAATCCCTCATCGAGCCATCCGGTCATCCCACCGATCATGAGCTTCACCGGCAGTCCGAGCCGGGCGAGCCGGATTGCGCCGCGCTGTGCGCCGTTGCAGTGGGGACCTGCGCAGTAGACGACAAACAGCGTGCCGCGCGGGTAGTGCGCCATCCGTGAGCCGATGATTTTGGCGTGCGGAACGTTGACGGCGCCGGGGACGTGAGCGCACGCGTAGACTTGGGGGCTGCGCACATCGATGAGCACGAAGTCCGGCTCGCGCAGCAGTGCTTCGTGCACATCCCAGCAGTCGGTCTCGAAGGCGAGGCCTGACTCGAAGTGGCGCAGCGCGGTGGCACTGTCCGCCGCTGGCACCTGGGTGACGACGCTCGGCATGGTGTCATTATGCGCCGTCCGCGGCGGCACACCAGTGGCCTAAATGCCAGTATGCGTTAAGATTACGCCATGGCCCACAGAGTGGTCGCGGTCGCCTACGACCGGCTGTGCACTTTCGAGTTCGGCTGCGCGGTCGAGCTGTTTGCCCTGCCGCGCCCGGAGCTGTCCGTTGCCTGGTACGACTTCGCGGTGTGTGCCGCCGAGCGCGGCCCGATCCGTGCAACCGGCGGGGTCGAACTCACCGTGCCGCACACGCTGCGGCTGCTCGACAGCGCCGACACCATCGTCATTCCGGGCTGGCGCGCTCCGGATGAGGCGCCCCCGGCGCTGCTGCTCACGAAGCTGCGTCGGGCCTTCGAGCGCGGCGCGCGCCTGTGCTCGATCTGTTCCGGGGTGTTTGTGCTCGCCGCAGCCGGTGTGCTGGACGGCAGGCGTGCGACCACGCACTGGAGATACGTCACGCGCCTCGCCGCGCGCTACCCGCGCATCCGTGTGGAGATGAACGCGCTGTACGTCGATGAGGGGCGCGTTCTGACCTCGGCCGGCTCCGCGGCGGGTCTCGACATGCTGCTGCACCTGGTGCGCCGCGACCACGGCGCGAAGATCGCCAACCAGGTGGCCCAGCGCCTGGTGATCGCGCCGCACCGCGAGGGCGGGCAGGCGCAGTTCGTACCCCGGCCGCTCGCCGCCGATGAGCGTGGCCGGCTCGCGCGGCTCCTGGACTTCATCCGCGCACACCTGAGCGCCCCGCACACGCTCGCTTCGCTCGCCGCGCGCGTCGCGATGAGTACGCGCACGCTGCAGCGCGAGTTCACCTCCGCCACAGGTCTGGCCCCTTACGAATGGCTTGTCGGTGAGCGCATCGAGCGGGCCAAGGAGCTGCTGGAAACGACGCACCTCAAGGCGCAGGACGTGGCCGCGCGGGTCGGGATGGGGAGCGCGGAATCGCTGCGCCATCACTTCCGGCAGCGCGTCGGCACGACGCCCGCGCAATACCGCCGGCGCTTCTGGCGGCGCGCGGGTCAGTAGGCGAAGAAAGGCCCCATGTTGCCCGAGATGCTGCTGCCCTCGATGGCGGTGTACACGTTGTGACCGTAGAAGAACGGCAGTCCCAGATCGAACGGCTGCGGTTGCGATGCCGGTGGCGGATTGACGATCGTGCCGCCGAGATTGCTGAACGCCGTGTAACTCGTGTTTAAGAACAGCATTTCCGCATTGGCCACACTGAAATTCGCTGCCAGCATCGTGGCGGTCGTGCCCTGGAGCGTGGCCGTCTCGCTCATGGTCGAGGCCGGGCAGTAGAACCCCGTGGCAGTTGTGCATTGCGTCAACGAGCTGTCGATGAAGAAATTGCCGTTCGAGCCGCTGTCTATATAACCGTCCGTGTAGGCGGTGCCCTTGTAGGTTGCCGTGATGAATCCGGTATTGGGATCTTCGGGCAGCACCGTGGCCGTCCCCAGTCCGTTATTGGTGCGCGTGCCGATGCCAAACACCAATGCCCCAGCGCTGCTTACCGCGCCGGCGCTGACGACCGCCGGCAGCTCGACGATCACGCCGTTATTGTCGGTGGCGAACAGCGTCACCGGATTCGGCACCTGCTGGGTGAGACTGGCATTCGCATCGACGCAGGTGCTGGGCGTAGGACAGTTGTAGTACACCCCCGCCAGCGGGGGGATCGAGGCGACACAGGCGCCGCCGCAGTCCTGGGCAAACGGGCCGACGCCGAGGATCCCGTTGGCGCCGAACGCCTGGACCGTATTCTCGGCCGTTCCGGGGCAGGCGGACTGGCCCGTGATTGAGCCCGTCGGAACGGGGTAGGTGGAATCGCCAATGAGCTGAACGACGACGTTCGAGGCGTGCTCGCCGGATCCGGGCAGCGTGACATCCGCGAGCCTCAGCGAGCCGTAGGAGGAGCCGTCGGCGAACTGCAGGCACTCGGTTATCGGGGGGCCGCCGCTGCCGTTGGTTTCCTGCGGGAGCGCAACGGTGAACGGTGCATCGGCCAGGATTCGCAGCCCGATTGAGCCGGTGTCGACCTCGATGTGATCGATGGTCTGGCAGGCGGTCGTGCTGCCGGGCGCGCAGAGCGTGACGCTGACGAAGGCCGTGTTGACCCCGCCGGCGGGGCCCGCGTCGACGGTGAGAGTTTCGACGTTGGGCGGCCCCGGGGTGGCGATGGTCTGTGTGGGAGGCGGGGTAGTCATGCCGCCGCCGCCGTAGCCGCCGCCACCGCACGCGACCAGGAACCCAAGTTGGATCAGAGTCAGAGCAACGAATTTGCGCACGGGTTTTCCTCGCGGCCGTTGGCGTGTATCAATTGATGTCGTTGGCGGAGAAATTCCGCGGGAGCAGGTCCGGCGCCCACGCGCGTCCGTAGAACGCCCGCATGCGTCCGCTCGACTGCACGACGAGGCCCGGCTGCTCGATGGCGAGGTGGCGGTGGCCACCGGCGTGGGGTGCGCTCGCAGCCTGCGCGAACTGGCCGTAGTAGCCTCCGAGCATCTGGCGAAGGTCCGGGATCACCGGGCCGCGCCAGCTGACGGCGAACACCTTGTCGCCGGGCGAGAGGTATTCGCGCACCACCATGCCGTAGGAGGTCGTGATCTCGTGCACGGTGAATGCCGCGCTCGAGGTGGTCCTCAGCGCCCCCTTCATTTTGACCAGATCCGTCTGTACGGACGTGGCGTCCCCGCCCAGTGCCGCGAAGGCAGGTGCGGCGACCGTCACGGCCACAACGATTGAACAGACAACGGGGCGGATCAGCTTCATTGGCGTCATCCTCAAATAACCTTAGCGTCATTGTGCCTCAGGCACCGGCGAGCGCGACGTGTCTTAAGTTGGCGACGACCTAACCTATGCCCGCGCCGCGGGCATGGAAGCACAGCGCTCAAAACCCGCATCGGTTGGCGGTTCAGGGTCGGTTCAGCATCGGGCGTGCGGCCGCCAGCCGGCGATCAGGGTTCCCGCCGGCAAACGCACCGGAACGAAACTGCTTGTGGCCTTATTCATCAATCCGTTAGGATTCGCCCCCCAAAATTCGGAGCGGTAGTTCAGCTGGTTAGAATACCGGCCTGTCACGCCGGGGGTCGCGGGTTCGAGTCCCGTCCGCTCCGCCAGATTCGCCAGCGAGCCAGCCTCAGACATGCTTCAGAGGATCGGAGACAGCCTGAAGGGCCAGAAATGGCTCGCGTACCTGGTGCTGGGCGCACTCGCGCTGGTGTTTGCCGCCTGGGGCGCCTACGGCGTCGTGAATCTGAGTTTCGGCGGGTCCAATTACGCCGCCGAGGCGGACGGCAGCAAGATCTCCCTCGAGGAGGCGCGCAACGCATGGCTGCGCCAGCAGACGCAGTGGCAGCAGCGCCTGGGCGGCGCGGACATTCCCCCGGAACTGCGCAGCAAGCTGCAGGACCAGGTGCTGGAGGGCCTGATCAGCAAGGCGCTGCTCACGCAGCGCACGCTCAATCTGGGCTACCGCGTGAGTCAGGACGCGCTGCGCGAGGCCGTGCACAGCGAGCAGGCGTTCCAGGTGGGTGGCCAGTATTCTCCCGAGGCCGCCAAGGCGGCCCTGGCCCAGGCGGGTGTTTCCCTGCAAGCCTACGAGGACGACCTGCGCACGTCGGTGCAGCGCGTGCAGCTCGAAGGCGGCATCCGCGCCTCGGATTTTCTCACCCCGCTTGAGCTCACGCGCCTCACCGACCTCGAGGACCAGGAGCGCGAGGTGCGTTACCTGGTGCTGCCCGCAGATCGGTTCAAGTCCGCCGCCAGCGTCGATGACGCCGCCGTGCAGGCGTACTACCAGGCTCATCAGGCGCAGTACATGACGCCCGAGTCCGCGCACCTGCAGTACGCGGAGTTGCGTCTGGAGGCACTCGCCGCGCAGCAGTCGGTGAGCGATGCGGATCTGCACGCGGCCTATGAGAAGAACAAGAGCCGGCTCGAAGTGCCCGAGAAACGGCACGCGCGGCACATTCTCATTACCGGCAAGGACGACGCCGCAGCTCTCGCCCAGGCGCAGCAGGTCCTGGCACAGGCGAAGGCGGGCAAGGACTTTGGCGAGCTGGCGAAGCAGTACTCCCAGGACCCCGGATCCGCGCACAACGGCGGGGATCTCGGCTGGGCGGAGCGCAGCAGCTTTGTCGCGCCGTTCGCGGATGCGCTGTACGCCATGTCGGTGGGCGAGATCCAGGGTCCCGTGAAGACGCAGTTCGGCTATCACATCATCCGCCTCGATGAGATCCAGGCCGGCAAGAGCAAATCCTTCGACGAGGCGCGTAGCGAACTCGAGTCGCAGCTGCGTCGCGACCGTGCAACCGATCGCTTCGGCGAAGTTCAGGAGCAGCTGCAGGCGAAAGCCGCAGAGCCGGGCGCCGATCTCAACTCGCTCGCGCAGCAATACAACCTGCAGGCGGGCGACGTGGCGAGCTTCCTCAAGGGCGCGGGTGCGCCGCCCCTGGGCGCCGCGCCGGCGCTGCAGGAGCTGGTGTTCGCCGATCCGCCGCTCGCCCTCGCTCGCCTCGGCGGACCGGTCCTGGTCGGGGATGACCGTCTGGTTATCGTGAAAGTGCTGGAGCGCCGCAAGCCCCAGCCCAGGCCGCTTGCAGAGGTGCGCGAGGGTATCGTCGCCACGATGATCCGGGAACACGGCACGCAGGCAGCTCTCAAGGCCGCCGAGGCCGCACGCGACAAGCTCGAGGGCGGTACGTCCTTCGAGGCCGTGGCGCAGGAACTCAAGGTGGCCGCTGACCCCGCGCACTTCGTCGGCCGTCGCGATCCCTCGATTCCGGCGCCGGTGCGCGATGCGGTTTTTGCAGCGCCGCGGCCCGCCGGCAAGGCGGTGTTCCGCGCGCTCGCGCTCGGCGAGGGCGGGGCTGCGGTCGTGGCGGTGACCCGCGTGCGCACCGCAGCCGAGCACGATCAGCGGATGCAGGCGGACCGCGCTGTGCAGGAAACCGAGCGTCAGGGAACCGATGACGCCATGGCCTACGTCGAGGAAATGCGGCGCACCGCGGACGTGCGCAAGAACCCCAAGGCCTTCGAGTAGGCGGCGCCGCAGGATGCGGGCCTGTCAGCCCTCGGCCTCCTGCGGGAAACTCATGCCGACCGTGCTGAAGCCGCCGTCGACGTAGAGGATCTCCCCGGTGATGCCCGCCGCCAGGTCCGAGCACAGGAAAGCGGCGGCATTACCCACATCCTCGAGTGTCACGTTGCGGCGCAGGGGCGCAATTTGCGCAACGTGGCTCAGCATTTTACGAAACCCGGGAATGCCCGCCGCGGCGAGGGTCTTGATCGGTCCCGCCGAGATGGCGTTGACGCGAACGCCCTGCGGACCGAGGTCCGCGGCCAGAAAGCGCACGTTCGCCTCCAGGCTCGCCTTGGCGAGACCCATGACGTTGTAGCCTGGAATCGAGCATACGGCGCCGAGATAGGTCAGCGTGAGCAGCGCTCCGCGGCGGCCTGCCATCAAAGGGTGCGCCCGTTGGGCGAGGGCGGTCAGGCTGTAGCTGGACACCTCATGCGCGACGCGGAAGCCCTCGCGGCTCGTGGCCTGCAGGAACGTTCCGGTGAGAGCCTCGCGCGGCGCGTACGCTACCGCGTGCACGAGGATATCGAGCTGACCCCATTCGCCCCTGAGCAGCTCGAAGGCGGCATCGCTCTGGGCATCGAGGGTGACGTCGAGCGGCATGGTGAGGCGCGACCCGAGCGAATGCGCGAGCGGCTCGACGCGCTCTTTCATCTTGTCGTTGACGTAGGAGAAGGCGAGCTCGGCTCCCTCCCGGTGCATCGCCTGCGCGATGCCCCACGCTATGGAGCGATCGGTCGCGACGCCCACGATGAAGGCGCGTTTGCCGGCGAGAAATCCCATGCTGAGGCCTCCCGGCACGGATTATGCCGGAAGTCGCGCCGTCTCAGGTCCGAGCCGCGCTTCAGCTGTGGCGCGTGTGCAGATGGATGCGCAGCTTCTGCCCGGCGTGGACCCGGGAGCCCGAGCTCAGGCCATTCCAGGCGAGCAGCTGCGGGACGCTGCACTGGAAGAGTCGCGCAATCTGCGTCACGGTGTCGCCCTCGCGCACCGTGTAGAACATGCGCCGGTGTGCGCCGCCGCCCCGCCCCGACCCCCCGGATGAGCCGGAGGTCAGCCGGATCCGCTGCCCGGCGCGCAAAGCGTCGCCCGGGTGCATCCCGTTCAGGCTCGCCAGCGTGTTCACGTTCATGCCGTGGCGGCGGGCGATGGTCCACAGCGAATCCCCGCGCCGCACCACCTGCACGTGCGCACGGCGCAGCGAGCGGCCGTGTCCATCGACACGCGCGGCGGCGAGCATGACCTTGGCGGGCAGCTCCGCGACCGCGCTCGGCACGCGTAAGTCATCCCCCACGGTGAGCCCGCCGGTCGGCAGGTCGTTCAGCTCGCGGATGACGTTCACGCTCGTGTGGAAGTTGCGGGCGAGGGAGGCGATCGAGTCGCCGCGCC
>WNFR01008866.1_pt1 | contig 10172 bp, 7 predicted proteins | sample 5400221 | NCBI WGS metagenome assembly WNFR01 (sample SAMN13153357, study PRJNA577476) | soil metagenome | isolation source: 40 cm soil under Madrone tree | place: USA:California | collected 2016-06-14 | reverse complement strand
AAGAATCCGCTGGTGATTCTCTCCGACGCTGATCTGCCGCTTGCCGTTGAATCCACGGTTTTTGGCGCGTTCGCGTCCACCGGCCAGCGCTGCACGGCCACCAGCCGCGTCGTCATCGAGGAATCCGTCGCAGACAAGTTTGTGCAGCTACTTGTCGAGCGCGCGTCCAAGCTCCGCACCGGTAACGGACTTGAGCCCGGTGTCGATATGGGCCCGGCGGTCGACGAGTCTCAATTGAAGACTGACCTGCATTTCATCGATGTTGGCAAAAAAGAAGGCAAGCTACTGCTCGGCGGAGAGCGCCTGAGCGGGGGCAGCTACGATCGCGGCTATTTTGTCTCGCCAACGATTTTCGATCATGTCGCGCCCGATTCGACCATCGCCCAGGAAGAAATCTTCGGCCCGGTGCTCTCCGTAATCCGCGTGAAGAATTTCGAGGAAGCGCTGCACGTTGCCAACTCCGTACGCTACGGACTTTCCAGCTCGCTCTACTCCAACGACGCAGCGAAAATCTTCGAGTTCATCGACCGCATCGAAACCGGCATCACGCATGTGAACTCACCCACCGTCGGCGGTGAAGCGCAGCTTCCCTTCGGCGGGATGAAAGCCACCGGTGTAGGCATGCGCGAAATGGGCCGCGTAGCCATCGATTTCTTTACCGAACTTAAAGCCGTCTACATTGACTTCACCGGGCGCAAGCGTGAATCAAGCATCTACTGACACGGCCGGCAGTCTCCCTGGCGTGTTGGCCGCGGAAACCGTTCGCGCGAGCTCGCTCTACAACAAAGATCTCGCTCCGGTCTCGCCCGAGCGCCGCACCTGGCGCACCTATAACTACGCCGCGTTGTGGATTTCGATGAGCGTGAATATCCCCACCTACATGCTCGCAAGCGGCATGATCGCCGGCGGCATGAACTGGAAACAAGCGCTTTTCACCGTTTTCCTCGGCAACGTTCTAGTGCTGATTCCAATGTTGCTCAATGCCCATGCCGGCGCACAGTACGGAATTCCCTTTCCGGTCTTCGCACGCGCCTCCTTCGGGGTTCTCGGCGCAAACGTGCCTGCGATTTTGCGCGCGCTCGTGGCCTGCGGCTGGTTCGGCATCCAGACGTGGATCGGCGGCGAAGCCATCAACGCCATGCTCGTCGCGCTCATTCCAAGCTGGGGCCACTTTGCCTACGGTCCTGCGGTGTGTTTTACCGCGTTCTGGCTGCTCAACGTCCTCGTGATTTTGCGTGGCATCGAAACCATCCGTTTTCTGCAAGGCATCTCCGCACCGTTTTTGCTCCTCATTGGGTTAGCGCTGCTCCTCTGGGCGCGCAGCAAAGCCGGCGGCTTCGGCCCCATGCTCGCAACGCCTTCGAAATTTCAGAACTTCGGCGAATTCTTTCGCTTCTTTATTCCGTCGCTCACGGGGGTTGTCGGCTTCTGGGCCACCGTCTCGCTCAATATTCCCGACTTCACGCGTTACGCCCGAAGCCAGCGCGACCAGATGATCGGCCAAGCCCTCGGCCTCCCCGCAACCATGACTTTCTACTCCTTCATCGGCATCGCCGTCACATCCGCGACGCTCATCATCTTCGGGCAGGCCCTATGGGACCCAGTCGCGGTCCTCTCCCGCCTCGGCAATCCGTTCGCCGTTGTGATCGCTATGCTCGCGCTGCTCATGGCCACGCTCAACGTCAACGTAGCAGCCAATGTCGTATCTCCCGCCAATGATTTCTCGAATCTCTCGCCACGCCGCATCAGCTTTCGCACCGGTGGCCTGATCACTTGCCTGGTTGGAATCGCCATGCAGCCGTGGAAGCTGATGGCCAACTACGGCAGCTACATTTTTGGTTGGCTCGTTGGCTACTCCGGCTTTCTCGGGCCCATCGCCGGCGTCCTGATCTGTGATTATTTTCTTGTGCGAAAGAAAAATCTAGCGTTGCAGGATTTGTATCTGCGCGGCGGCCAATACGAGTATTCGCGCGGCTTCAACTGGCAAGCCATCGCCGCGCTAGCCGCTGGAGCCGCCGTCGCCTTCATCGGCTTGGCCGTCCCGCTGCTGCGCGTCCTCTACAATTACGCCTGGTTCGTCGGTTTCGGGGTCAGTTTCGCCGCCTATCTCGCGCTGATGAAGGTCAACCAGCCGCAGCCGCTCGCCCAGGCTGCGGACTAAGGAGCGCAATGGATTTCGGCATAACCATCAAGCCCGACCTCACCATCGATCGCATCGTTAGTCTCACGAAGCAAGCCGAGTCAGCAGGCTTCCGCTATGGCTGGATATTCGACTCGCATGTGATTTGGATGGAGCCGTTTCCTCTCCTCACATTGATGGCGGCAAACACGAAGGAAATGCGCCTCGGAACCTGCGTGACGAACCCAGCCGTTCGCGATGTGACCGTCTCGGCAAGTCTCTTTGCCACGCTCAACGTTTTCTCGCGCGGACGCATGCAGCTCGGCATCGGCCGCGGAGACAGCTCGCGCCGCGTTCTCGGTAAAAAACCCACCACACTCGAAAATCTCGAAGAGTTCGTACGCGTTTTCCGCGCGCTCAACGGTGGAAAATCCGTGGATCTGGACGGCGTGAGCACGCGCTTTCCCTGGGCAAATGGTGGCTCGCCTCCCGTCTGGGTCGCCGGCTATGGCCCAAAAGCGCTACGCACTGCCGGACGCATCGGCGACGGCGTCATCCTGCAATTCGCGGATCCGGACCTCATCGAATGGTGCCTCGGCTTCGTTCGCGAAGGCGCCCGCGAAGCTGGGCGCGACCCCGCAAAAATTGAAGTGATGGCTGCCGCGCCTGTCTGGGCCTCCTCCGATCTAAAGCTCGCGCGAGAACGCGTGCGCTGGTTCCCTGCCCTCGTCTCGAACCACGTCATAGATTTGATTTCGAAATACAAGCCGGAGGAGTTGCCCGAGTCCCTAATCTCCTTCGTGAAAGATCGCGGCAAGTACGACTACCTGCACCATTGCGAAGTGGGCAGCGACAACGCCGATTTCGTGACCGACGAAATCGTGGACCGCTTCTGCCTCGTCGGCCCCATCGAGCAGCACCGCAAAAAGCTGGAAGCCCTGCGAAAAGTTGGTGTGACACAGTTCAACATTTATCTGATGTGCGGCGACGAAGAAGAAACGCTGGACATCTACGCGCGCGAGGTTCTTCCGCACGTCGTTCACCCTGCAAAGGCCTCTTGATCACTCTTCTCTCGCTTTGCTACGCTTCTTTGTAGCCACAACTCGTTGGTTCGATCCCGCGGTGGTTTCTTCGCCATTTCTCATTTTCACTAGCACACATTGTCCTCAAGTCCTCGCTCACCGGAGGGCGTGGGCAACCGCTCGTTCATGGAGGAAACATGGGTGTCCTACAAGCTGCAAAGCCGGCCATCATCATCTGCACGAGAGACCGCGCGCGCTCTACTGCCTTCTATCGCGACAAGCTCGGGCTAACGCTGGCCTACGAGGAACACCTCGCTGCCGTCTTCAACATCGCTGGCGTCACTCTACGAGTCTCGACCGTTCCCGATTTCACGCCGCATGAGCACACCGTTCTTGGCTTCCACGTCCCGGATGTCCAGGGCTCCGTCAAAGCGCTTCGTAGTTTGGGAGTGGCGTTCAACACCTATCCACATTTCAAGCATGATGACCTTGGCATCTGGAACGCGCCCGGGGGAAAGATTTCCGTCGCCTGGTTTAAGGATCCCGACGGCAACGTGCTCAGCATCACCAACGCTTGATTGAACTGTCCTACGCAAGAACCTCTTGCGCACGTGGCCAAATCCTGCCATAAACCGTTTTGCGACACCTTGAGGATACATGCGCTTCGATATCATCATTCGTAACGGCACGGTCGTAACCGCCGCGGACACGTCCTTCGCCGACATCGGCATTAGCGGCGACAAAATCTCGGCCATAGGCGCAGGCCTGCCAGTCGAAAATGCTGGTCGCGTGATCGACGCCGCGCATCATCTCGTCCTTCCGGGCGGAATCGACGTGCACACGCACCTGGACATGCCTTTCGGGGGCACCACCAGTGCCGACGACTTCGAGACCGGCACGATCGCCGCGGCCTTTGGCGGCACGACTACGCTGATCGATTTCGCCATCCAGTACAAAGGGCAGACGCTTCGCCACGCTTTTGACACGTGGATGCAAAAAGCCCAGCCCAAAGCCGTCACCGACTACGCTTTCCACTGCATCATCACCGATCTTGGTTCCGCGCAGCTCGAAGAAATGGGCCAGCTCGTTCGCGAGGGTGTGACCAGCTTCAAGCTGTTCATGGCGTATCCCGGCGTGTTCATGCTCGACGACGCCACCATTTTCAAAGCCATGCGCCAGGCCGCAAAGCATTCCGGGCTGATCTGCATGCACGCGGAAAATGGCGGCGCCATCGACGTCATCGTGCAGCAAGCCCTTGCTGACGGAAAGCGCGCGCCGAAATATCACGCGCTGACGCGCCCGACGACTGCCGAGGCCGAAGCCACCGGCCGCGCCATTGCATTAGCCGAAATGGCCGGAGCGCCCGTCTACATCGTGCACCTCTCTTGCAATGAGGCGCTCGAAAAAGTTCGCGAAGCCCGCGACCGCGGCTTGCCGGCGTATGCGGAAACTTGTCCGCAATATCTGTACCTCTCGCTGGAGAATATGGACGCGCCCGGATTCGAAGGCGCGAAATATGTCTTCACGCCGCCGCTGCGCGAGAAATGGCACCAGGACAAACTTTGGCAAGGACTGGCCCGCGACACTTTGCAAGTAGTCTCCACTGATCATTGCCCGTTTTGCTTCAAGGAGCAAAAAGAAATGGGCAAGGATGACTTCACAAAAATTCCCAACGGTGGCCCCGGCATTGAGCACCGCTTGAGCTTGATCTACACCGGCGGAGTTCACGGAAAACGTTTTAGCCCGAATCGCTTCGTCGAGATTGTCTCGACCGCGCCCGCAAAACTTTTTGGCCTGTACCCGCGCAAAGGCACGATCGCAGTCGGCTCCGACGCCGACCTAGTCATCTTCAATCCCGACCAGGAAGAGACCATCAGCGCGAAGACGCATCACATGCGCGTGGATTATTCCATGTTCGAGGGCATTCGCATCAAAGGGATGCCCCGCACCGTGCTGTCACGCGGCCGCACAGTGATCGAGTCTGGAAAATTCGTTGGCCGCCCCGGCTCCGGCCAATTCCTCCGCCGCCAAACTTACTCCGGCTTGTAGCGATCCGAGAAGGTTGCGGCGACGTCCTGCGTCTCTCGCACCTCAAGCCTGCCGGGCTTTTTTCTCATAGGTATCGAAGCTGGCGGCGATGGCGCGGATTTCCTCCAGATTCTGGTCACGAAGCAGAACACCGTTTTCGAGCACGGTTTCCAGTTGATCGTCCGTGCGAGCGGGCGTTGCGCCATCCACCTTGACGGTCACGAATTCCTGGCCCTCCTTCAGCAAGAGGAATCGGCCTGCGCGCGAGTCCTTGCCAGGATCGGTGACGGGCCGTTTATAGACGTCGTGCCATTGGCCGTTGATGTCGATCGCCGAACATTTCAGCGCGAACCGCAGCGTGTCGCGATTGACTTGCTGGAGGAGCGCGCCGCCCATCCCGAAGCTCCAGTTGTCCATGGACCAGCCCTTGCGGGTCAGTTGGAAGATCATGTTTTGGATCGTGTGATAATTCACCCCGTCGCCCTGGATGAAACGGACCTGCGGAGCGATCACTTTCCAGCCCTTGCGGTTCACTTCATAGCCGAACTTCTCTGCGGCAATATTGAAAATCTCTTCAAGGACGGCAACGGCATCTCCGCTGTCCGGGCGAATCACGAGTGTGCCTTTACGTTGCATCACTTTGTCGCGCAGCTTGCCGCCCCACAAATTACGCACGGCGCTGAAAATATCGTAGGAATCGCTCACGCAAGCGACGATTCCTTCCGGCACATTGTCGAGCACATTTTCAAAGGCGTCGACCTCGTGGTCCTTGCCCCATGCCGTCATGGTGGAGTGCTCGGAAGCGGGAATGCTGACGCCCGGCATCTCCGCGCGGTAATACTGCTGCAACAGTTCGATGGCGGCGAGGTTATCGGTACCGAGAAAATTGAAGAGATGCGCGGCGCCGCCGATCGCCGCCGATTCGCGGCTGCTTACGCCGCGGAAACCGAAGTCGTGCAGCTTGTAAGGCAAAAGGGATGGATCTCCGGTGCGCACGAGTGCTTCACCCACCGCTTGTTTTATGGCGCGGCTCAGCGTTGCGACCGTGACCGGATACCAGACCTCAAGCAAAACGGTTTCCGCCCAATTGGTCAGCCAATAAAATTCCGGGTCAGTATTTTCGATGGTGATGATGGCGTTCTGCGAGCCCACCCGCGAGCCTTCTTTGACCGCTTTAATTCGTAGCGGCAAGACTCCGCCGTATTTTGCATACAAACTTTTCCAGCCTTCGTAGTTGAAGCATTTAGGATTTCCGGAGAAATGTTTGGCAGCGAATTGCCGCGCTTCTTCGACATCCTCCGCGATCAAGACCTTTCCCGCAAAGTTCGCCTTCACGATGTACTGCAGTCCGGCAACTTGCACGTGATCGAAGAAACCGCCGCGCGAGCAAACGTAGGAATAGATGAAGCGCGTGTTCGGCGGATATTGCCACCAGTGCGTGAGTTTGTAGCTATCGGTGTTGAGGATCGGGTTAAGACGAAGTGGCTGGATCGTAATCTCCTATTCTGCCGGCTCCACCCGTTGGCTAACTCCCGTAGCGAAGGTGCGGAACATCGTCATGGCTGGTCATGGTAGGTCCAACGTGAAAGCCAGGTACTGAAGACGCTGGTCGCGCTGAATTTGCAGCACGACGGGTGCTCCGGGTTTCAGGGCGCTTAGGGCGGAGCGGAGACGATCGAGTGTGGTCATGGGCTGGCCATTGAGCGTGCGGACTACGTCCGCGACATTGAGCGGGATATCCGCGCCAGCCTCCGCAGAACGAGCTACGACAATGACCCCAAAAGGATCGCGAAGATCGTCTATCATCGCTGCGATTTTGGAATCGATTTCCACGCCTATGATGCCGAGGGGACGCACCAGATTTTTCTCGGGGTCTGCGAGGGAAGTGATCTGGTCCATCTCGTGAGGAGCCTGGACAACGGGAATATCAAAGGCAAGTCGATCCTTGTTGCGCAAGACCTCCACGTGAACTTTGGCGCCGGCATCCACAGACATCAAGCGAAAGGAAACATAGGGAACGCTTTCCGCCATGCGCCCATCGACGGCCAGCAGCACGTCTCCAATGTGCACCCCGGCGGCCATCGCGGGGCTATTCGGCAGGACATCGGAAACAATCACGCCGTAACTTCGCGGAAGGTTAAGGGCAGCGGCGAGCACGGGCGAAATGGTCTGCATACCAATTCCAATTTGCGTCTCATGAATGTGACCAAATTTCCGGAGCTGCTGATACGCGACATTGACGACACTGCTAGGAATGGCAAACCCGATTCCTTCGTTCCCGCCGGATTGCGTGATTATAAAGGTGTTGATGCCAATCACTTCACCATCGACATTCACTAGCGGACCGCCAGAATTTCCCGGGTTGATCGGCGCGTCCGTCTGGATATAGACCATCGGAGAATCAGGGTCGGTCTGCCGCGCGACCGAGGAGACCACGCCGAGCGTAACGGTGTTGCGCAAGCCCTGGGGACTGCCGAAGGCGAGCACCATTTCGCCTTGGCGCACATTGCGGTACAGGGCAAGCGGAAGCGCGGAGAGCTTCACACTGTCCGCTTTCAGAAGAGCCAAATCGATGTCCTTAGCGACTCCAACGACATGAGCCGGCACGATGTTAGTGCGGGCAGAGAGGAGCGCCGCCAGCGGCGGACCCTCTACGGTCATCTCTTGGGGGATCACTACCTGAACGCGCTGCGCGTTGGCGACAACGTGCGCGTTCGTGAGTATGTACCCGGCGGGATCGATGACGAAACCGGAGCCGATGGCGCGCTGCCGGCCAAGAGTCAGGGCCGTGGTGCCGTGCTCGGTGGATTCAACGGGCCCATAGCTGGTCACTAATATTTGTACGACGCTGGGAGAGACCTTCTTAATCAGCGCATCGATGGATTCGTTGAGTTTGTGGAGGGTATTGTCGCCGCGGTCTTGCGCACGGGCCGCACCCGGCAGTGCGGCGATTAACGCAGCGGTAGCGATAAGAAAGAGGATTCGCAGGCAGACGTAGAGATGAATCATTGGGAACCTCGTGGTCAGGCTGGCTCCGAGGATATAACGGGCAGGAGTATCCAGCAAAAGCGCGCAGAGCGTGAGATGCAAGCAACGCGGGCATTGATAGACTGAAGCTGTGCTCGTCATGAAGAGAAGTGCCATGCCGCCGGTACCCTCCCCCCCGGTTTTTGCATAAGTGTTCATTCTAAAGATAGTTAAAGTCCTTTGTTTTGACACACTTTTGCAAGTGTTCATTCTAAAGGTGGTTAGCAAAGACCTCCGCAGATGCCGCTCGCGCAAAGCGGTGCTTTTGTGCAAGCGTGGGCTTTGCAAAGGCGCATCGGAAATTTGGCCGTGGAGTTTGAGCGACGGAGGCAATCACCGGACGTCTCGAGGAGGCAAATAGAAGAAGCACGCTATACACGGCTGACCATAGCAGGCGGAGTACTCCGGGACAACTGGTCGGAGGGACGGTTGAGGTGCAGGTGACCGACGGCTGAATGAATTTCGGTGCGGGAACAGAAAAGAAAGTGGGGATTTTCAACGCAGAGGGCGCGGAGAACTGAGAAGCGCTACATCGAACGCGCTGGGGTGGTGCCTGGCTCGGTGGCGACGAGCCGACGGACATTTTTCAGGAGTTCCACGACGACCATGATAACGGCGAACCAAATGCAGTAGTGGAGGGTTTGATTGAGGATTTGCGCAACATGCGCAGCATCGGGCGCTTTGCCTAAATCGACAACCACGATGGAATCGCCACTCTGGAGCAGGAAAAGACCCACCATCAGGTTGCCCGCGCTTACCAGAACGCGTATGAGCCAATGGAGGCGAATCCAATCCGGCCGGACCAGGCTGATGCCCGCCCCTACGATTCCGAGCAGAATCAGGCCATTTATCGGCAAATAGAGGCGAGTCCAATTCGGAGAGAGACTGAGAAATGAGGCGGCTGGCCCGAAAAACAGGAATTGATGGTGCTGCACCAATCGAATCCAAAAAAGAGCGATCAAGAGAGCGATCAGGTGCGATGCCGAGTTCAGGCGCGGAATGCGCGGCCCATCCTCACGGGCGGTCAGGGCGGGATGCTGCACTTTATATGGTTTTCGAGGGTCCCAACGATCCGGAAAGCTGGTGAAGTGCTTGTCCATCAGCCAAAAAATCAGGGTCACAATTGAGAACTGAATCAGAAGTTGATAACAGAGAACTTGCAGGACACTACCTATCGGCTGGCCGCTTGCAAACAGGGCTGCGAAGATTACGAGTATAACTACACTGGTGAGCCCCCAGTTGAATTTCAGCACGCGGATGTAGAACGGGAACAAAGCGGGACCAATAATCTGCCGGCCGAAGGAGACGCTGCGCTGCTCCTGGCGATAACGGCTGGCCACAAGCAAGGGATGGCCGTGCTGCTTGAGGATGCCCTCGACCTCTACCTCGGTAAGCGATCTATTCAGTTCGCTTTCCTTATCCTCGATTTGCGAAAAGATGTTTTCCGACAGCTCTTTGATGATGTCGTCGGCCTGCGCCGCAGGCAGGCATTTCTTCACGGAGTGAAGGTAACCATCAATGATTCGCATAACGACTCCTTATAGTCCGCACACGCGCCATACCACGAGGCCCATTTGGCAAAGGCTTAGAGAAATCTGAGCCAGGTCGAAGCTAACCTCCGCCAGCGTTCGCAAAGGCGCGTCGCCAGTGATGTATGCCATGATGGCCAAGATCGCGAGCGCGAGTTGCGGCCGCCAGGACCTAAACAGTTGCATACAGCGAGAAAACGACTTCATGGTTCTACCTCCTTGAAGCTCCCTGCCGGAAAACCTCACAGCAGTTAAGAAGTGTGCGATGCCGTTGCGGCGCGGCCGCGAAAGAACCGGCGCAATTCGCTCAAGCATGACCAAGCGTTGAAAATCAGGCCGATAAACAGACCGATGCCGGTGCCCGCCAACGCAACAGCGATGCAGATGTTCACGGTGGCAGCGAGGGTTTGGTAGTGTGCGCCGGCCGTTCCCTGGGCCGCGATGGCG
>WNFR01037233.1_pt1 | contig 10173 bp, 11 predicted proteins | sample 5400221 | NCBI WGS metagenome assembly WNFR01 (sample SAMN13153357, study PRJNA577476) | soil metagenome | isolation source: 40 cm soil under Madrone tree | place: USA:California | collected 2016-06-14 | reverse complement strand
ATGATCAGGGCCACGAGTGACTTTAGATCGTCGGCGCCATTGCGTCCCCCGAGCGACCGCAACGCCTCCTCGCGGCTGCGACCACTTCGCATTTCGAGCGAGACCTGTCGAAACTCGTCTCCGAGGGGGTCGTTCAACGTCGAGCGCTCCTCGCCAACACGAGCGATGGTCGCGTTCAGGCCGAGACCCGCTTCGAGACACACGACCATCAGGTCGAGACTGTCAGGCAACGCGCGCGTGATGACGCCTATACGCCGACGCGCGCGTCGCTTCACGAAATACGTCACGAGCACGTGCAGCAGCGCCCATAAGACAACCGCGCGGATGATCGTCATGCCGAGCGGCCTCCCGGCCGAGATCTGCGGCACGAGGTACAACAACGGCGGGGCGGCGCTCAACAGCAGGCGCGCTCCCAGAAAGATAAGTGGCGCGTTCGCGTTTCGGAAGCCGGCGAACGATAGTGTCCGCGCGATCGAGGCGTCACCGCTACTAAACGCGTAGGGTCCGAGCGTCTGGAACGTCCGACTCAGGAGCCCGACGCGAGGTGCGTCACGCCGAGGATTCGCCGGCGAGTCCGCCGTGAGCGTCCCGAGCCGACGTGAAACCGTCGACTCGTTGGTGAACACGTAGTACCCCGACAAAACCGCCGTCGTTACGACCGCGAACAATACGAGCGTGAGGAGCGTTGGGTCCATCGCGTACCCTCAGACTTCGAGCTGCACCAGACGTCGGATCACGAAATGTCCGAGAATCAGACTGGCAAGCGCGTACATCAGTATGTAATGGCCGGTGGACGTCGCGACCATCGGGTTGAAGTACGTGGGATTCAGCAGGTACATCACGCAAGTCAGCAGAATCGGGAGGGCCGTGAGCACGCGTCCGGACATCCGCCCTTGCGCCGTCAGCGTGCGGATGTCGCGCGTTATCTTGAATCGCTCGCGCACAGTGTGACTGATGTTCTCCAGCACCTCGGCGAGGTTGCCGCCGCTCTCGTCCGCGATTAGGATCCCCACGATCAGCACGGGAAGGTCCCCATCGTCGATACGATCGTTCAAGTTGTAAAGCGCCTCACGCAAGGGCAGCCCGAGGCGCGTCTCCTCGGCGACCTCACGAAACTCTTCCGCGATCGGGTTCGGAAACTCGCTTGCCACCACCCCGAGAGCGGTCGCGAAACCGTGCCCGGCCTGCAGCGCAGCACGGATAAGGTCGAGCGCGTCCGGCAGCTGCTCCGCGAATCGCAGCGCACGCGTCTGCTTCATTCGATAGACGACGATGAGCGGTGCGGCGCCGGCGAGCATCGCCAACATGAAGGCGAGCACGACGCCGCCGTTCACGAGCATCGTCAGGAGAAACGCGATGCATGCCAGGAGCGGCATGTACATCAAGACCTCGCCGGCGCGTCGTCGTAGCCCGGCCTGACGGATGACGCGCGTGATCCCCGGTACGAACGGCAAGCGCACCAGGATCCAATCGAGCGGGGCGATGCTGGAGAGACGTTGATCCTTCAGGAGAGAAGCCGGTTTCTGTACGCGCTCGCGGCCGGCGACTCCCAGTCGCTGCTCGAGAGCGTAGTCGGCCTCCGCGCGCGCGCGCACCGCGAGCGCGAGCGCCCAGCCCGTCGCCGCGACCAAGGCGAACACTGAGAATGCGACGATCGCGAACATCCGGCGCCCTTACCGTGCCGGCGTCAGGTATTCGAACGCTTTGAGATCGATCGCATAGCTGCTCGTCTTCATGTCGTCCAAGAAGCGCGGCCGGATGCCGGTCGAGACGAAGCTGCCCAGGACGTTGCCGTCGGCGTCGACGCCTTCGCGTCGGAACGTGAACAGCTCCTGCGTCGCGATCATGTCGCCTTCCATCCCCGCCATCTCGCAGATGCTGGTCACCTTGCGCGTGCCGTCGGCGAAGCGAGCGGTCTGGACGACGACGTCGATCGCGAGCACGATCTGCTGGCGCATCGCACGCGTCGGCAGGTTGAATCCCGCCATCTGCATCATCATCTCCAGCCGGTTGAGCGAATCGCGCGCGGAGTTGGCGTGAATCGTCGAGATCGAGCCGTCGTGACCGGTGTTCATCGCCTGCAACATGTCGAGCGATTCGGCCCCACGGACCTCGCCGATGATGATGCGATCGGGTCGCATGCGGAGGCTGTTCCGCAGCAGGTCCCGCTGCGTCACCTCGCCGCGGCGCTCCACGTTCTCGGGCCGCGTCTCGAGGCGCACGACATGGGGCTGCTGCAGCTGGAGCTCGGCGGAGTCCTCGATCGTGACGATGCGCTCGGTATCGGGGATGAACGACGAAATGCAATTGAGGAGCGTCGTCTTCCCGGAGCCCGTCCCGCCTGACACGAGAATGTTGAGGCGCCCGAGCACCATCGCCTTGATCACCTCCACGATCTGAGGCGGGATCGAGACGAGTCGCACCAGGTCGTCCATGGTGAGACGTTGAACACCGAACCGCCGAATCGACAGCACGGGGCCGTCGAGGGCGAGCGGTGGGATGATCGCGTTCACGCGTGAGCCGTCGGGCAGTCGAGCGTCGACCATCGGGGAGCTCTCGTCCACTCGCCGACCCACCTTGGAGACGATGCGATCGATGATCTGCAGCAGGTGCGCGTCGTCGCGAAAGATTACTCCGGTGCTCTCGAGCTTGCCCAAGCGCTCGATGTAGACCTGCCGCGCCGAGTTCACGAGGATGTCGGAGATATCCGGATCGCGCATCAACGGCTCGATCGGACCGAGCCCGTGCACCTCGGCGAGGATCTCCTCTGCCAGCTGTCCGCGGTCGCGTTGGCTGAGCGGCGTCGGCTGCTCGTCGATGAGCTGTCGGATCGCGGTCCGCAGCTCCGCGTTCGCGCGGGCGAGATCCAGGCGAGCGAGGTTTCCGAGGTCGATGCGCTCTAGCAGCAGCCGATGAAGGCGCAGCTTGAGATTTTGATAGGCGACCTCCGCTGGCGATCGTTGCGACTGCCGCACGGCGCCATTGCCGTGTGCGGCCTGCGCTGGAGTTTGATCGCTGGTCTTGCGATCGAGAGCTCCACGACCACGAAGCCTGAGATTCATGGGCGCGCCCCGTTTGGAAAGATCCGCTTCAAGAAGCTTCGACGCCCCTTCGACGTCGAGGCGACGCCCGCGAGCGATCGTGCGAGCTCGTCGATCGCAGCGGTCAGGCGCGTTGGGCGGCCGTTCAGAGGAACTCCGTCGTTCATCGCTGTCCCCGCCGCGTCGTCATGCGGAATGCTCGCAAATGTTTCTCGACCCATCACCTGCTCCACCTTCCTCACGTCGACCGGTCCGCCGCCGACCTGCGTGATGACCAGCTCGGCGCGATCATGAGGAATCTCGAGACGCGCAAGAAGCTCGAACGCGCGATGGGCGGCGCGGACGCTTGGAACCGACAGGTCGGTCAGCACGAGAATGCGATCGGACTCCTCGAACGCTGCGGCGACGGGAGCGGTGATGACGCGCGGCGTGTCGACGATCGTAAACCCGAATTGGGAGCGCATGAGTCGCAGCGCGATCTCGACCTCCCGATCCGTGACGGACTCCGCTTCCTCCATCGTGGGTGGTGCGGTGAGGATCGAGACGCCGCTCGGATGGCGGGTGAGTGCGCTCGCGAGAAAGATCTCGTCTACCTCGCCCGGCGCCGCCGCGATCGTCGCGAGCGAATGAACGGGCGCCAGATTGACGAACGTCGCAACGTCGCCGCGCTGGAGGTCGAGATCGACGAGCGCGGTCTCGGACTTCGTCAAGGCCGCGAGCTTGAACGCGAGGCTCACGGCAAGCGTCGTCGCTCCGAGCCCTCCTCGTGCCCCGTACACGGTGATCACCTGTCCGGCCGAGCGCCGCGTCGCCGCACGCTGCGCGATCTGCTGCGTCACGCGCAGCAGCGCCTTGTGAAGCTCGTGCGCCGATAGCGGCATCGTGAGGAAGTCGCTCGCGCCCGCGTGGAGCGCCGCGCGCATGAAATCGACGTCGGCGTTCTCCGACGCCGCGATGACGGTGACGGTCGGCATCCGCACGTGCAGCTCGCGGATGATCGTCAGGCTCACAGCCGGGTCGTCCGTGAGCTCGATCCCGACCAAATGGTCACCGCCCGGCCGAAGGAAAGTCGCAAGCTCGTTCGGGCTGCAGTAGCGGACGGTCAGATTGAAGGCCGCCGCCGCGGACTCGAGAATCTCTCGATCGGCCACGTGCGACGCGGTCGACCACAAGAGGCGCTTACCGGGCTGTTCAGGTGTTGCGCTCATGCCCCCTCACATCCGCGAGCCATCCACATTCACCCAGCACTGCCGGCCATGATGCCGTTGTCGAACTCCTGCCGCATCACCTTCGTCCCGAGGAGGACGTCGACGACGTAGCGTGGAGGCGGAGCCTTGCGCGTCACCACGTGGACCGGCGATACCGCCTCCGGCGGCGGTGGCGCCACGTAACCGAACAGGGCCTTCGTCGTCATGCCGGGCGTCCCGACGAACTCCTCGTCACGATAGTTACGCAACGCAAGGCGTACCGGATCCTGACGCGTGGCGAGCGTAAGCTTCTCCGCGTCTTGCGGCGTGACGAGCAACGTTACCGTCGGAACCTCGACCGGCTTGTTGTCTTTCTGTTCGATGCTCCTCCCGATCGCGAGTACCTTCACGTTCTGCAGGATGACCTTGCTCTTCTGCTGGCCGTTCTCGACGCCATCCGTCCCCGACACCAGGACGTCTCGACCCTGACCGAGATGCCGCGCATGCCTTCGGTGATGAGAAGCGGCAGCAGCCCGGTTCCCTCGTTCACGAGCTGCGACTCGACGATCGGCTGGTTCTTGTCGATCGCCGTCCGTGCGATCCTGCCGACGACGCCGCTCGAGTCGCGGATCGCTCCGTCAGGCTGAATGTCGGCCGGCCAGCGCACGGTCTTCACCTGAGCGGATTCGACGCGCCCGCCGATCGAGATCGGCTCACTCGCGACGAGCACGTCGACCGTCCCGAGTTCCATGGCGCGACGGGCCGCCTCGATCTCCGCGCGTTGGCCACTCAAGTTCCGATAGACCAGCGCCGAGCACAGCGCACCGATGACGATCGCGAAGAGAAAAATGGTTCCGGGGCGTCTCATGAGATCACCTTCTTCAATATGGGAGTCCAATCACAATCCGCCGCCAAGTCGATCATTTCCCCACCGCTGCTTGCAAGTAGCATTCGATCGATCATCGCCCGAATGCCGACGCAGCGGCGACCGCCGCCGCCGTCCCGAGAGCAAGCGGAACACTGTACGGCAGACTGATGGCTCCAGGGTTTTCCGCAGCAACCCGCAGCGGATGCGTGGAGCGCATCAAAATGGCGGACGAGATCATCAGCTGGAGCGCGCCGATTTTCTCCCTAAATCGACCTATCCGCAGGAGATGCACGCCCATGATCACGCCTCCCAACGCCATTCCCAACGCCAATCCGAACGCAGCGAGTCGTGGACCCAGAAAGGCGCCCACCGCCGCCATCATCTTCACATCGCCAGCGCCGATCCCACCGAGCGCAAAGGGAGCGATCAGGACCGCACCCATTACCACGACACCGCCGGTGCTTGCCAAGAGGCCATTCATCCCGAAGTACCACGTGTTGAGAAGGAGTCCGGCGAGAATCGCTGGTGCGGAGATCGCGTTGGGAATGCGGCGGATACGCACGTCGACCGCGCAACACGCGACCACGAAAGTAATCAGTGCGATGACTATTGGAACGGGAAGGAGCTGATCCATACCGGTACACACACTTCTAAATCTCGCTCGCTACGGTCATGTAGGAGCCACAAAAACACAACTTCACCGCCGAGCTGGCGGTCGAATTCCGGCTAAACAGCAGTCGCTGCGGAGTCAATGACCTTCTGCGCTTGCAACCACAGGCTGTTCACATCTCCTGCGATCGCGATCGCCGCACCGGCGGCAAGGGCACCGATCACGGCCAATGCGATACCGTACTCTGCCAGATCTTGTCCGGCGTCCTCGGCGACCAGCTTCTCCAAAAGGATGCGCATGTGTTTTTTCTCCCAGGGGGGGGTGCGGCAGGGAAGCCGTCGCCGACTTCCCCGCCGCCCCAGGTCCGAGCGCCGTTACCGCATTCAGACTGCGGTGGCTGCACTGTCGATGACTTTTTGAGCAGTCGACCAGAGCTTGTTGACGTCTCCGGCGATCGCGACCGCGGCGCCGGCGGCGAGGGCGCCGATGACCGCCAACGCGATACCGTACTCGGCCAAGTCCTGCCCGGCATCCTCCGCGATCAGCTTCTTGAGCAACGCGAACATGTGTCTCTCCTTTCCGAAGGTGAGAGCGTCATCTCGGACCTTCTTACTGGGCCGCCCACCCCGCGCAGAGAGCTTCACGACAAGGCGTCTGCCATGCCGCTCTCCGGCAGCGTAGGAAGCGTCGTACATACGATCGTTGACCAATCAGCAAGAGCGGTGCCGGCGCTAAAGTTGATAATGGCCGATAATCACGCACTTATTGCGACATGCAGCGCTGCACGAGCGCTGAGCTAGATTGCAGTACCGCGGCAAATCACCGTCGGCGCGGCCCCTACACCTGGTCATCCGCATCGACGAGAAGCTCTGTTCGCCGATCTCCAGGATCATTGGCTCAGCTGCGGCTGGCGCTACGCCCGCAATGATTCGGATGTTGTGCTGACGAGCGTGCTACTGGAAAAGGAACAGCACTCGCGCTACACCTCGGTGATGCTGTCTCGCATTTTCGCAATACTCCTGGTTGCTGCCGTCGCTAACGCCGCGGAATCACGTGACTTGCCGCCGGATGCCCAGACCGCCCTGGAGGCAGCGATAACGACGGCGGCGACACGCTTCAACGCCGACGAAGAGCAGCTACGCGAGCAGCCAAAGGTCGAGAAGGTCGGCCCCGGCAACGAGCCGTACATGTTGCGCGCGACGTATCGCCGCGCGGGCGGCAAGCACGATCTCGTCGGCGTCGACCCCGGAGAACACCCCGTCGTGACCGTCCGCATGCGCGCATCGGAATTCGAGAAACGCGCGACCAACGTGAATGCCGGAGATCTCGAGGCGCAGTTTGCGAAAGCACGCTGGCTGGAGACTCCTCGCGGGTATCTGCTCGATTTTCGCCTGCGTTGGACCGGCAAGGAATGGGAGCAGCTCGGCGAGCCGGCCGCGCATCCGACGCTCGGCGTGGCCGGACGCGAGGCGAGATGAGCGCCGTCTGCTAAGCGCCGAAGCTGCCGCATCGAGCGATCGCACACCCTTCAGCGGTCGCGGTGACACTACGGAAGCTGCCTTACTCGAGGCGCTACGGTGTCACCGAGTGGAATACCGCGCGTGACGCGAAGAACCGACGCGCGCTCCGGGAGGCGACGATCGCGGGCCTGCTGGTGGAACCAGCCGGCACAGCCGCCAGCTAGGGAAGCTGCCCCAGCACCGGCATGACGGTGTTGCTGAATTGGCTGCATCCCGTGATCCCGGCGCGACCGGAAAGGTCCGTGTTGCACACCTGGTTCGCGACGATGGCTTTGTCCGTGAGCGGTGTACACGTTCCACCCGGGCACTGACTCGCGCCGGTGCACGGGAGGCCATTACTGGCTCCCCCGGTACAGATATTATCAACGTTAACAACGGAACCGCACCCAGGGTAGTCGTTATTACAGTTATTCGGTCCGTTCGACGGTCTTATGTCCCTTGCGTCGACGATCTTGAGAGTGGCGAAACCGAGGACGGGAGGAGACGTGGTACACGTTCCGATTGCACCGCAATCGACCACCGGAATTACAAATTCGTGGACATTCTTGCACTGTACGCAACATTGAAGCGCCTGATAAACGCTAACCGCCACACCATTTTGCAAGTTGATCGACTGCTGCAACACGGTTTGTTGGGGCGTGCCGCCGCACGCAGCGGGTAGCAGCCCCCTGATCGCATTCGCGCCGGTTTGGCTGAGACTCGTCCAACACGCGTTTTGCGGGGGATTCGCCTCCGGCTGCATTGTAAATGATTGTGACAAGTTGCCGCAAATTGCGCCCCCGGATGGTGGGGGTCCGAGCGCGCTGGCGCACACGGCCAATGGTAATGGCGTTCCACTCGCCTGGCACGGCGCGAATGCGACCGCGTTCTTCGTAACGTCGGTTGGACCCTGAGTACCCAGAATGGTCGCGACCAGGTATTGTACATTGTGAATTGTCACCGTAGCCTTTGCCGCGTTGCAATTGCCGCTCGACGTGCAGTTGTCACTTTTCGTGAAATGCGGGTTCGCCGCTGCGTCGAAAGTACCGGTGTCGATCTGAACGTCGGCAGGCGACACAGCCGCCTGATTATCGACCGCGTGCCCGTCCGCAGCGTTGGCTTTCGCCACATTCCCGCCGTAGGTCTGCGCCTGGCCTGGGTTAAGCTGCGAGACCGCAAGGGCACCAGCGAGCGCGGCCGAATCAGCGGCGACCTGAACCTCTGTCGCGGTCGTCGTCATGCGCGCAATCTCGACGACTGCCATCGCAACGAGTGCAAGTCCGCCGTCGTTCCGCAGTATTCTGGATCCTGCAACGCGGCTGTTCAACGGAAAGGGCACGTGTCGTTAACCGCCGAACGCGTAGTTGAACTCGTCGTCGAAGGTGACTGTGCGATTCACGTTGAAACCGTTGCCGCTCCCGCCCGGGCACGCGGTGCCGAGCCCCAGAATGTTGAAAATGTACGGGACGCAACCGTTGACGTTTAACGTCACGACCGGCGGTGCGCTTCCGGGTGCCGGGGTCGCACACGGGGCTGCGCCATTCGGTACTGGGTTTTGAGCGACCGCCACCGTGAAGGTCTGCGCCGTCACTGTTGCGATGCCCTTATTGACCGCGTCGGTGATGCCGGTCGTGCCTTGAAGCTTCCCGCATATCGATCGATTCGTCCAGCTGGCGGCCAGCCGGGCACCGTCCCGGGCCGCATGGGTGATCATGTTGACGACCATGAAGGCTTGGCCGAACTGCATGACGCCACCGACGAGCAGGATGAACAGGACGATCACGATCCCCAGTTCCACCATCTCTTGGCCTCGTTCGTTACGCGGGATCCTCACGGCTGCTCCTGTTACGCGGGTGCTCGCGTTGCATGCCTAGATCTATGCGATTCGACATCGCACCTGCGACGTTCCGCTGAACCCGACGGCGGCGCCGCGCCGGAGGCTGCGCACGCCACGACGTCGTATCGAGTAGGAGGGCACCTCAGCGGCGCGGCGCCAACGCATATTCGCGGCGCGGAGACCGCCGCAGGCACATCGAGGGATTCAAGAAGGAACGTCATGGCCGTAACCGATCTGGCCTAGGGTTGGTGAACGCATACCGCGAACCCTAGCCGTTACCTGATGTCGTACCGTGACGTCAAGCGCCGCATCCATGCTTGTCGTCGATCGGCGACTATGTCCGTCTCGTGCTCTCCTGCCGGCGGTACCCTGCGCGGCTCAGCAGCGACTGGTCACGATGGCGCCGCGCCAGCGGCCCGGGTCGATCGGGGGGCGCCTTGACGGGATGCGATACCTCCTTTACACCCCGCTCGCCGCAACGCCGCGTCATCGAGGGCTCGCGGCTCGGCGAAGGATTCGTCTCACGTGAGGGTACATCGTCGGCCGCCGAGGCATTCCGTGTGCAGCATCGACGTGAGGGTTACGTCGCGCCTCGAGAGCTACATCGGCATCGCCGCGCTTTCCCTCGCAGTCGCATACGCGTCGAACTGCGGACACCCGCTCGACGGGGATGAAGGCGTCACACTCACCGGCGCGTGGAACATGCTGCATGGGAAGCGCCTGTACGTGGACTTCTTCCAGTACGAAGCTCCAGGCGCGTACGTGTTCACATGGCTCGCGTTCCTGCTCTTCGGGGCGCACTATTGGAGCGCCAAGGTTCCCGCATTGCTGCTGCTCGCAGGCTCTGGTGCTGCCGTGGCGTACGCCGCGCGAGCGATCGGAGCGCGCCGCGTGTCGTGTTTAGGCGCCGCTCTGGCATGGATCATCTTCGCATCGTTGCCTGGCATAATCGTCAACCACAACGCGCTCAGCGCGTTCATCGCTGCAATCGCGCTCGCGAGCGCAATCTACGCGTCCGCTGCGCCGGATCGGTTCGCGCCGTGGCCGATCGCAGGTCTGATGATCGGCCTCGTGCCGATATTCCACCAGTCGAAAGGCGTCTTCTTGGCCTGCTGCCTCGCCATCCCGCTG
>WNFR01008865.1_pt1 | contig 10173 bp, 7 predicted proteins | sample 5400221 | NCBI WGS metagenome assembly WNFR01 (sample SAMN13153357, study PRJNA577476) | soil metagenome | isolation source: 40 cm soil under Madrone tree | place: USA:California | collected 2016-06-14 | reverse complement strand
GCAAATAGCGTCCCACCGTCCACACCGAAACCTGCAGATCGAACTTTCGCGACAGCAACTCTTGCACCGCTTCCCTGGTCCATAGCGCAAAGGGCAAGCTCAACTGGTCTGGACAACCGCTGACAATGTGCCGCACCGTGGTGGCTGCTTGATGCGGTGCCAATCGCGAAACCGCAGGCCGTCCTCGACGTCGGGCTTTCAGCGCCCGACGTCCTACGCGTTCCACCAGCCCCATCCAGCGGCTCACCGTACCACGAGCTATCCCGAAAACCCGGGCCGCCTCGGTTTGCGAAAGACCTTTCTGAACGGCCTCGACGACTCGCCGGCGAAGGTCTTCTTGGGCTTCTCCGGGCAGCGAGCGAGCATCCTGTTTTTCCATGCCCAAACACTACCACATTATTTCGTGAATGTCACCTATATTATGCTCCTATTAGTCACGGCTGATGCTTACCCGGGAACAAATCGCCAATCTCTTCAAATCCTTTGGGCAAGACATTTTCCCGCCCAGCAATCCATCAATGTCCTCTGGAGCATTTTGACGCTGTGTTTGGTGGCGGCAGTAGCTTGTGCCGTCACATACAGGCGACAGTCTCGATCTTCTCGGATTTGAGTGCGGGGCCTGACGCTATAAGACAAAATCCTCACGTGGCGGTCTACCGAAGTGATAGTCGAACCACGCCGATCCCAATCTTCCTTCTTTCACGTTCGGGATATTTTAGACGCGCCTTCTCCGTCAGTTCTTTCGTCTTGAAGGGTTTTGACAGAATGATGAGTTCGAGACCTTGGTATTCGAACAGCAGCCATCGCACAGATGATTTCATCCGGGAATTTTAGAGCATGGTTGATTGCGCGTTCAAACGGCAAAACGCATGCCGATTCTTGCAGCTCATGCGTTGATCTAGGTTTTCTGCCAGAACCGGGCAAATCCGACTAATCGTCCACTGAAGCCCCGAGCGGTTCGCCGAATCTGGCCCTCGAAGCCGCCTCGGCATTATTGCAGCTTTGCGTACTCGGCCTTCGCAGCGATGAGGATAGGAATGTCAGGGTCGGCGTCTCTCCAGCGCGACAGAAAATCGTTGTAGGATGCTCGTGCCTCCGCCGTATCTCCGTTCATCGCACGCGCCCTCGCAAGTCCCAGATGTGCGAGCGCGCCAATCGGTTCATTTAAAACTACACCGGGCCAGTTCACAATTTTCTGAAATTCTGTGGCAGCCGCCGCTCCCTGGTGTTGCGCGAGCAGCGCCTGTCCTCGGACATAAACCGGATACACGTAGGTCGAATAGTTACTACTAGTGGCGAGACCTAACTCATAAGGCGACGCTCCCCGCAAAAGCTCAGCGGCGCGTTCGGCGCTCCCATCAAATAGAGCAATCTGCGCATAAATTGCGGGCAGATAATTGAACTGCACAATCGTGTCTTGCGAAAATCCGCTTTTCAGCCCATCCGCAAACTCCACAGCTTTCCCCCGGTCTCCCACCATTGCCAGCGCGAGTGCTGCAACAAATTGCACATCTCGCGCGTTTGAAGGCTTCAACGCGATCATCGCGGTTCGTTTTGCTTCCGCGCCATTGCCGAACAAGGCCTCGCGCAATGCGGCGGCGGCGACGAATCCTGCCGCGCGTTCCTTACGCCCGGCGCGCTCCGCGGCGGCCACCGCCTGGCGTGAAAGTTCACGAGCCTTATTCAATTGGCCGTGGTACGCGGCAGTGTCCGCCTCGTAGTAGAGCATTACGGCATCGTCGCCAGGCCGATCCGCGGACCAGCTTACCTGATCAGCCATACCGGCGCCGTCGCTTTGCAGGAACGCCAACTGATAGAGTGCAAATCGTATGCCCGCAGAATCCACCTTCTTCGATGACGCTTCCGCAGCTATTGCGCGCGCTTCGTTCACGTGATTGAGATTTACCAGAACGGACAGCAGGTTCGATAAGGTGACGGCATCGTTCGGCGCCAGCCGTTGCGTCGTGCGAAATTCTTCCAGCGATTTTTCGTATTGCCCCAGGGTCTGATAAACCACTCCTAGATTGTTTGTCGGCCCAGAATCGCGCGGATACGTCTGCGCCCAAAGCTCATATAATTGCTTCGCCTTCTCCAGATCTCCGGTTACAAAGTGGTGATAGTGCGATTCGATGTAAAACTTTTCCCGTTCGCTGACTTTGGCGCGCAGTTCGAATGCCCTCCGCGTGTTCTCGGCAGCCAGTTCCTTCTCCCCCAAATTGTGGTACGTCGTCCCCAGCGATGCGTAGGCCATCGCCAGGTTTGGGTCCAGTTGGATGGCGCGCTGATACTGCGGCACCGCCGCCGCATAGTTTCCTTGCGTAAGCATGAGATTGCGACCCATCGAATAAGCCTGTAGCGCTTCCAGCGAGGGTGTCGTAGCTTGCTCGATGGGCGTCGCAAGCTTATGCACTGTTTTCAAAGATTCGCCCAGCTTCTCCCGGAGCTTTGTCGCCGCGTCGCCTAGCGCAGCGAGCACATGCTCTTTGCTGTCCGCGGTGGTCTGTTCTTGCGCAAGTGTGTCGCCCGTCTGGCAATTGATCACATTGACCCCAATCACGTACTGGCTCCCCAAACTGGAGATCGTTCCGCTCATATACGCGTTGCTTGCCGTACGCTGGCAAAGTTCTTGAGCGATCTCCGGGGTTAGTTTTGTGTCCGTGGATTTTCCCATCAACTGCAGCGTTTGACGCGCGCGCTGATCGGAAATCAAACTCAAGAACGGCGACTGCTCGACTTGTGACGAGAGTCCTTGCCGCAACGTACCGTCGAAGACCGTGTCGCCTGTGGAGTTGATGAAGTCCGCGAGAACGATGGTGTCCTTGTCAGTGAGCTTCGGCGTGCCGGTCAAAAAGAAGTAACCGCCAGCCACTAGCGCTACAACCGCTGCAGCAGCGGCAACAATCAACCTCCACCGATTTCCGCTCTGTTCGCTGCCAACAATTACTGCGCTCGCCGCTGCCGGTATCCTCGCCGACTCTGTATCGCGCTTCAACCGCTGCAGATCGGTCCGAACATCGACAGCACTTTGGTAGCGCAGCTTGCGGTCTTTTTCCAACGCCTTGTTGATGACTTCTTCTAGCTTCGGCGGGAGTTCCGGTTTCAATCGGGTGACAGGAACAGGTGCTCGATTCAGGATCGCGTCGTGGATGACCGCGGCACTGTTGCCGGGAAAGGCCAATCGGCCAGTCGCCATCTCGTAAAGTACGGCACCGAATGAGAACAGGTCAGTCCTGGTGTCCAACTCGTCTCCGCGTGCCTGCTCCGGCGACATGTACGCAATGGTGCCCATCGTCGCACCTGGGCTGGTCAATAGTTCCGCCGCGGTGGCGGTGGGCATCTCCGAGACGGCAACGCTCGGGCTTGCAGAGACCACCTTCGCTAGGCCGAAGTCGAGAATCTTGGCGTGACCGCGTTTGGTGACAAAAATGTTGGCGGGCTTGATGTCGCGGTGGATGATGCCTTGTTCGTGCGCGGCTTCGAGCGCATCCGCTATTTCGATTGCTAATTCCAGAACCTGTTCCGAGAGCAACGGCCGACCGTCTATCAAGTGTTTCAACGTCTGTCCGTCTAGAAACTCCATCGCTAAGAAGGGCTGATGACTATGTTCGCCGATTTCATGGATGGTGCAGATATTTGGATGATTCAGAGCGGAGGCTGCCTGTGCCTCGCGCTCGAAGCGGCTCAGCGCTTGTGAGTCTGGCGCGAACCCGTCAGGAAGGAACTTCAAGGCAACGAAGCGGTGAAGCTTGGTGTCCTCAGCCTTGTACACAACACCCATGCCGCCCCCGCCGAGCTTTTCAAGGATGCGGTAGTGAGTGACTGTCTGGCCGATCAGGGACGACAAATCCGACATTTGGCGCTCATCTTAGGTTGCGAAAGAGGGTAAGTCAACGAAGGGAGACACGAAGGGAGACAGCTCGCAACTTAGAGCAAAGAAAAAGACCTAGTAAGGTAAAATCTCCGCATGGACGTTATTCTTGATTCCAACATCTATCTAGACACAACCCATCACCATCCCACCACAACATCTTGATCAAATCTCCTCGGCGTCCACGAAACACGAACGCATGACCTGAAAACGGATTCTCCTTGAGTGCCATCTGCACCATTCCGCTCAAGCCCGTAAATCCACGCCGCGGATCCGTTACTCCTGCGGCGATCCAGATTCGCGTTCCTGCTGGCAGTCCGATCATCCGACCAGACACTCGATCACAGCACGCAGTGCCATCACATCCACGGTTCCAAAGATTCGAAGCGTCCCTTTGGAGAGCTTGATCTCCATAGTTCCCGATCGCGGAACAAAATCGTCTTTCTCAACTGCCGCTGCAGATCGATCATTTGCAACCTTTACCGGCACGAGCCGCGTGTCTGTCTTGCTTCCAAGCTTCCCTTCGCGATACAGCTTCCGCCAGTAAAACACCCGGTTCGCGTTGACGTCGCGTCGCCTCGCAACTCTCGACACCGAGGCTCCCGGCACGAGCGTCTCTTCCACGATCTCTCGTCGCTCCCCAACTGTTCGACGCTTCTTCCTCGTTCCTGCCACTCTGACCTGAAGTGTTTGATCCGATGTGTCCACGATTCCTCTTTGTGGACACAATCAGAAGTGTCCACAAAGAGCATCATCCACATTCACACACTCGGAGTACACACGGCTAGAGTCGGACGCTTACAGCAAAACGGATTTCTGCACGGTCTAACTCCTAGCGAGGTGTGCAGAGGAACGGAACGTCAGTATACGACTGAACCCGATTTCGTGTCCCTACCAGCGGATTCCAGCAGCCGCTGCGCAACGGTTGCGGATGTCGTACATTTGCTGCTGAATCTCGATAATAACGATGGGTCCGTAGTCGAGACACACGGCGCATTCTAGATCGTCATTTTGACGAGAGCCTGCAACTTGAATAGGGAAGTTGGATAGAAAATTAAAATCTACTTTGTCGCGCATCGCTCGCAATCCTCCATTGAGAATTACAAGCGAACAAAACCATGTTGAAACCGCTCTACGCTTAAGTCAAGCCAATTCATCTATTTTTTCAACATGAAAAGTGGATATACGGATATTTCTTGCGTCTAGTCTCAGTGGTTCCGGCAGACGGATAAGGAATTGAAAACGATTAGGTTTGTTGCGTGTCTGGAATAACAGAATAGCTTCACCGAGGGCGTGAGCGTCAAACGCGCGCGACCGCGATGTCGATTGTAGCGCCGGTCGTGATTATTGCCTTATGCCGTAATGTAGCTGTAATGTCCGTCTGTCTGCAGCAGTGCGATTGCTGCTACCATAGAGGCCACAACCAGCACTTCCGGTACTGTGTGTGCCAGCATCTCCTTCACAATCTCTTCTGGTTGCTGTGTCAGGCTATTGTGTGCAATCAGCGCCCGCGCCTGCTCCTCGGTCGCCGTATGGCAAGCTAGCAGTTTCACTCCCCGGTGCTGCAACGCCTTGATGCTCGTGTCCTGGTAGAGCGATTCGGCACTGTCCGGGTTTTCCGAGCTGTAGCGCAGGAGTGTACCAGCCTTGCTTGGGTAGAAGACGTTCTTCACCGCAGGCTGGCCCGTCGACGGATCAATAATCTTCAGCCACGCTCCAATCTGATACTTGTTCCAAATGAAGTCGTCGTAGTTCAGCATGTTCGCTGGCCCATGCAACGCAGCAACAATCTTGATCTGTTCTTGCGGTACGCCGAAACCGAAGTGGAGCCCATTCAGCGAGTTCTTGATGTTGTTCAGGAATCCGCCTTCCGCAATCATCTTGACGTCGTACGCTTGCTTAACCCGCGCCGGGCTCTTCGCCAGTTGGCTGAATTCGCTTAGGTTCCAGTCAGACTTGGTGTACACCAGCTGTGCTTGTGTCTCTCTGACTGCTGACCCCAAGGCTGCAAACGCGGCAGCACTTGTTGCGGCAGTGCTTACAAAGGATCTGCGGTTCATTCTGTTGCCCGTTCCTTTCAGAGTCCGATCGACCCATTCAAACACCGACCGGACAGCCAAGCTGCAAGCGGCAAAGGGGCGGACATGCGCTCGCCCGAACTAGATAGATTTCCAGGTAGTGAGAACGTGTTGATGACCACGATTCCCAACGTTTCCTTCTTTGACGATCGAGACCTCACGGGTCGATTTCTTGCTGGACTCGGGCTCGGTGGAATTCCTCATGGCCCTCCCTGTCACTCGTGGGGCCAAGTCAAGAGAATGATCAAGGAGAAAGGATCGAAATGTTGCACTGTTACCGGTGGGCTCAGGGCCAGCAGGATACGCCAGAGAGAACATGCGCGAGAACGTCACTCCGCGCACGCGCGCCAGCTTAAGAGTGCCCAATGTCAGTTGGTTTCGCACTGCCCAACGCGAAACAAACGCAACCCCCAAGCCAGCCTCAACGGCACTCAATAGCCCCTCGGTTGAATCGAGTTCCATCCTGGTCTTCAAATCCTTCCTTTTCAGGCCTGCCTGGACCAAGGCGTTTTCCACCACTCTGCGTGAGCCAGAACCAAACTCACGCATTAACAACGGAGCCTCCATCAGCCTTTCGGGATCAAGTTCCTTGTTGGCCCATTCATGCTCTGCTGGAACAACAAGTACGAGGTAATCTTCCATAAACGGCTCGACACGGATGTCCTTGCGGAGCGCCGGCCCTTCAATCAATCCGAGTTGTGTTTTGTGCTCGGCGAGCGCGTCCAAGACGGCATCCGTGTTTCCGCTCATCACGGAGATCGCAATGCGCGGATTTTGCCGAAGAAATCCGGCAACCACATTCGGCAACAGATACTGGCTGAGCGTTTGCGACGCGCCGAGCGCCAGCTGGCCCCCGGGAATTCCAGACACATTGGCAACTACAGAACGCGCTTCATCAGAAAGCGCCTTGAATTTCTCAGCGTAAGGCAAGAGTGCATGTCCGGCTGGAGTCAGAGTGATCCGCCCTCCGGCGCGATCGAACAACGGCACACCAAGTTCATCCTCGAGGACTTTGATTTGCTGCGTCACGGCCGGTTGCGTCAGCAGCAGTTCCTCCGCAGCACGACTAAAGTTCAGGTGAGTGGCAACCGCCCGAAAGACTTTAAGCCGGAAGTTCTCCATCGTTCTCTCTCATCAACAAAATTAGCGAAAAGGAGCAATTTAGGTTTTCTTCCTCAGCGGAGTGCAAGGCGTCACAATTCCACTTCTCCCTGCGCGTCCTCTATGCGAGATAGAGCACTTGATGTGCCAATCACTTGCACAGCCCTATCCTACGCTCAGCCGACCTGACGTGAGACCGGATGCGATTGTCCTTGGAACGCCAAGCATCTGCGTCATGAACTCGTGCGAACACGTTTACTTGAGAAAAAAATATAGCTAACGAATGGCCCGTAAGTGACGGCGGGTTGGACGGCATGTCAAAATCTAGGCGCAAGCGTTTCCGCCCAACTCGCTAAAGAGGGGCCCCCTGCGCTGTATCTTCTCTCAGTAGCAGCTGAAATTCCTGCCGTTCCCAGTCTCAGCTTTTGGCAACTCTGATGCACATGCTCCCACGGGCTGGCTTAGTCCGGCCCATAAGGCAAGCTAATCCCGAATCAAGATTCCTGCTTGGACTTGCGCAATAACCCGGGAGCAGACTCGACCACGAAGACGTTCGAAAGGTGTCTTTCATGAATCGCCGACGATTTTTTCAAGTCGCTGGGGCTGCTGGGGCGGCGCTGATGGCTTCGCCCGATCGAATGACTTCGGTGCTTGCGGCTTCATCGAGTCCGCGCGAGCTCGTTCGGTTCCCGGAAAAAACAGAGATGATCTTGCTTACCGACCGGCCTCCACAGTTGGAAACTCCGATCCACTACTTTCGGCAGGACCTCACCGCGAACGAACGAAGGAGTTTGGTCGCTGGCGAAACGTGTACTCGCCAATAGTTGCCCCAATGATCTCGAGGACTTGGTCGAGGACGTCATCCGGTCGATCAACGCTATTCGTCGCTCAACTCAGAAACTACGCGGCTGCATTGTGCAATCCGAATTGCCTTCTTTTTTGCGCTAAGTTATTGCATTCTTTATGCAGAGATCAGTAACATCTTCGGCTAGTCTTGCTGTTCGATCGTAAACTCTGCGTCAGATCATCGGTCCTCTCGCTTCGGGCACGACAAATGCCTTACGAGGTGTTTCATAATGGTAGACGATATGGCATATATAGTCTATTTCGTCTAGCTAGCCCAGACGGTTTTTCAAGCCATGAAGGCTTGTGGGAAGTCCTGATTTCACGCAGATGACTATCGCGTGGCATGATTGGTGCGTGAAAGTGCCTGGAAGGAAAAATCCGAAGACACGACAGAGAAGATTCTCGTTGCGGCCATACAGAGGTTTAGCAAGTTCGGTTACCGCCGCACCTCGATCAACGATGTCGCCGAAGAAGCCGGATTGGCGCGCGCTACTAGTTGCTTTAGCATGAAATCGAACCGTCCACAAGAAACTGCCAACTTTGCGGCCATGGTGACTTGCGCTCTGTGCGACCGCGTTTGTTAACACTGCGGGCCGAACGATCACCCACTCCAATTTGCTGGCCGCAATCAATCGCTCCTGCCAAGTCTTATCCCAAAAATACAAGGGCAAGATAAATGGAATCACAAGCAATGAGTAGTAAAGGCCCATGCGGCCGACGCTGTCCCCGATGCCTCCCAGAGAAGTCTCGCAGACGAACCGGCGCACACCGTGAGTCTCCATCGCGCGCGGCACGTTCCGCGTGCCCTCTGACAAGATACGAGTCAAGACAAAGAACCGCTTATGGCCGAGAGCAGAGATCACCGCGTCCTGGCCGCGCACTGCCTTCTCGACCGCGGAATAATCCAGCACATCGCCGCGCACCACCGTTAAATGTGGATGTTCGACCGAGAGTTTACCAGGATCCCGCACAAGCGCTCTGACCACGTATCCCTGCTGTATGGCACGGACCAGAAGTTGACGCCCAGTTCCACCGGTCGCACCTATGATCAAAATCCGCGTCAAGGGTCTTCCAGTTGGCGTAACCGAGATTTTGGTCACAGACGTGAGTCCGCGGCATGCCAAGCCGATGGCGAGTGCGATCGCGTAAACAACGAGAAGAAGCAGGAGCCTCATTGCTGTTCTCTCAGGCCGCCCGATCTGGCGTCTCTACTTTTGACACGGGGACTCTTCTTCGACGAGTCTTCGGAAGGTGAACTCTGCTTCCGAGGGGCTTTCATATTCGCCATCCTCGTAGCGCTTCTTCGTGCTTGCAAGCAGTCTTCCGATCGCGCGTTGGCACGCCGCGTTCTTTCCGGCTTTGAGCACCTGCGCAAGGCGTTCAAGAAATTGAGTGTCCCGCACACCAGAAGTATACAGGCTCAGATTCTCAACCCAGAGTCGCTGACACCGAGCAAATCACCCATGTGGACTTTTCCGATTAGCCGACGACTTACCGGGCACCAACGGCGTTTTGGTATTAGAATGCAGTCTGTATTTACTCGCATACCCCAAATGATGCGCCTCAAGAAAATTTCGCTCCTGAGGGAGCGTATAACGAAACCTCGTGAATACCCATTCAACATCCCGACCATCGCTTCGCTAAATGCGCTTGAAATCTCTAGTCGAGTCTGCTTTTTTGTGGGCGAGAACGGAACTGGAAAGTCGACGTTACTGGAAGCAATCGCAGCCCATTATGGATTTGGATTGGAAGGCGGAAACCGTAATTTCTCTCCGAAGACCACGGACAGTGTGACGACGATTGAACCGCTGGTCCGAGCTTTAAGGCTATCGTTCGCCAAAAGGACAGGCGGTGGATTCTATTTGAGAGCCGAAAGTTTCTTCAATGTGGCGAGTTACGTTGACCAAGTAGGAGCATCTGGAAGCTATGGAGACAAAAGCCTTCATGACCAGTCGCACGGGGAATCATTTCTGTCCTTGTTGCAGAATCGTTTCACCCGCTCCGGCTTCTACCTTATGGACGAACCCGAGGCTGCCTTGTCTCCTCAGCGTCAGCTGAGTTTTCTGATTCTTCTACATGATTTGGTGAAGGGGAATGACAACATCCAGTTCATTATCGCCACTCACTCACCGATCTTGTTGGCGTATCCCGAGGCGCAGATTTTTTCTTTCGATAAGGAAAAAGTTCACCAAATTGACTACCGTGAAAGCCAGCCTTTTCAATTGGTCAGCCGATTCATCGCCGCTCCTGAGCGTTATATAAATGCGTTGTTTTCAGAGT
>WNFR01026138.1_pt1 | contig 10174 bp, 8 predicted proteins | sample 5400221 | NCBI WGS metagenome assembly WNFR01 (sample SAMN13153357, study PRJNA577476) | soil metagenome | isolation source: 40 cm soil under Madrone tree | place: USA:California | collected 2016-06-14 | reverse complement strand
TTCTGGCCGGCGATGTTGCGCCTGATGTAATCCTCCTCTTCCGCGATCACCTTCCTCTGTTTGTCGTAGGAGCGTTGCTGGCTTAGTCGTCGTTCTTCGCGCTGAACAGTGAAGGATTCGTAACTACCGGTGTACACGACCGAGCTTCCGCCCTCGAGATGGAGCACGTGGTCCACGACATTCGCCAGAAACGCACGATCGTGGCTGATCAACAGCACCGTCTTGTCGGAGCCGCGAAGATATTCCTCCAGCCAGCGGGTCGTCTCGAGATCGAGATGATTCGTCGGCTCGTCCAGGAGCAGTACATCGGCGGCGCTCACCAGCTGCCTCGCCAGTCCCAGCCTTCCACGTTCACCGCCACTCAGCTGCTCGAGCGGCTGCGTGCGAGCCTTCTCGGCATCGAAGCCGAGTCCCTGTAAAACCGCGTCGACTCGTGGCGCGAAGGTATAGCCGCCTTCACGATCGAATCGTTCCAGGTCGCGGTCATACCGGGCGAGCATTTGCGGGGTAGCCGACTCGCCCGCTTCGGCCAGCAGATTGGCTTGCTCCGAAAGTGATCGTTCCAGAGCAAGCAGGTCGGCGAATTCTCCAGCTCCGGCCTCCCAAACGGTCGCGGCTCCGCCGAAGTCACGATGCTGCTCGAGCAGAGCGAATCGAAGGCCTGGCTGACGTGTGACGGTGCCTTCGGTCGGGCGATGCACGCCAGTAATCAGCCGGAAGAGTGTTGTCTTGCCGCTTCCATTCCGGCCAAGGATTCCCCACCGGTCGCCACGACCCACGGTGAACGTTATTCCCGAGAAGATCCTTGCTGCGCCGAACTCGACACCAGCATTGGAGACTGATAACTGGGTCAAGACCGCAGCACACTCGAGCAGGCGGCGAGACAGCGCTCGATCGTTTCTATCGTGTGATCGCCCATGTGACCAATCCGAAAGGTCGCGCTCTTCAGCTTGCCGTAGCCGTTTCCGATAACGATCCCGCGCTTGGCCACGGCAGCAGTGAAGGTTTCCGCGGGCAGATCCGATGGGAGTCTAATGCTGGACACTGTCGGTGATTGCCAGCCGAGGGGCGCGATGTTGCTCAGTTTCTTCCCGGTTTCATCGCTGATTCTCGCGATCCACTCCTGCGTACGCGTGGCCATTGCCCGATGTCGCGCCCAGCGAGCCTCTAACCCTTCGGCCAGGATGGATTTCGTCTGCGCCTCGAGAGCGTACAGGAGCGTCAGCGCGGGAGTGCTTGGCGTCTGGTTCCGGCGCGCATATGCGTCGAGCTCGACAAGATCGAAATAGACCCCGCGGCCTGAAGTTCCGTTCGCCTGATCGACGAAACTGGGTGAGGCAACCGCGAAAGAGAGTCCGGGCGGAAGAGCCAGCGCCTTTTGCGAGCCAGTCAGCACGTAATCGAGCTGCCACTCATCGAAGTGAAGCTCCGCTCCGCCCAACCCGCTCACGCTATCGATCAGGCAGAGGACACGGTGACGATGGGCGCAATCTGAGATGGCTCGCACATCGTTCAACGCTCCGGTCGACGTCTCGGAGTGAACTACCGTGATTGCGGTGTACTTTCGCATCGAGAGACGTTCTTCCAGCTGTGGAATGGTATGCACCTGACCCCATGCCACGTCGTAACGATCCACGTCACGCGCACAGGTGGACGCGATATGGGCGAACCGCTCCGAGAAAGCTCCATTCACCAGGCAAAGAATCCTGCCCGGCGGAGCGCAGCGAATTGCTGCTTCCATCATTCCCGTCGCCGACGACGAGCTCACATAGACTGGACGTTCCGTCTTGAATATCGGCCGCAGGCCCTGCTGAAGGCGCACGAACAGCGCTTCGAATTCCGATCCGCGATGCGGAATCATTGGCTGAATCATCGCCGCCATGATTTCTTCCCGAACTTCAGTCGGACCCGGGAGAAAGAAAGTACCGAAAGTTTTTTGAGGACTCATTCAATTACGAGTTTTCTAAGTTGGTCAAAATTTTCGATCACGAAGTCGGCGCGTTCCACGACCGATTTCCGTCGCGTGAAGCCCGTAAAGGCCGCGAAACCGTCCACCACAGACCGGATTTCATAATCCGTCATCCCATCGCCGACTGCCAGTATCGGACCCTTGAGACCCATTTCGCGCACGGTGGTCCGCTTTCCGTTCTGCCGTGTGAGAAGTGACCGGTCATCGAATCCGGCGTATTCCCCATCTTCGTCGAAGAAGACGGAAACTGCGTGGACCCGTTGTTCGTCGACGCCCAGCTCTCTGGCAAGCGGGAGAATCGCCTCGCGAAGCCCGCCGCTGACCATGACCAGTTCGATACCGTGTGACCGCAGGTCGGCCAGCGTTTCGCGGGCGCGTGGCGCTATGCGCGCCACGTACACCCGCCCTAGCTCCTCGATCTCGCTCAGCGCCGGCTTCACCGCGCCCATTCTTTCGCCGTAGACCGCTTCAATCGGAATTTTGCCTTCCATGGCCTTTTCGGTCAGTCCAGTGCTCCAGGCCTGGACTTCAGCGCCACGCAGCGAAGCCAGCCAGTCAATCCCTTCGATGCCGCTCAACGTTGAATCGACATCGAGTACGATCGAATTGAAGCGGTTCACAGGATATTTCCGGGCGCAAGAATCCCCAGCGGATCCAATTCCTTCTTCACCGCAGTCATCATCGCGATCTGGAGCCGGTTCATCTGCAGTGGAAGCCACCTGCGTTTGATCTTTCCAATCCCGTGCTCCGCTGCGACCGTACCGCCGAGCGCGAGAACCTGTCTTAAGGTCTCTTCGACGACCTCCTCTATGGTAGCGAGCTCATTTGCATCGCGAGCGATGAAATTCTGGTGCGGGTGTCCATTGCCAGCATGTCCGTACATCACCGCTTGTTCGATTCCGCGTTCCGCGGCGAGTGCACGCGCGATATGAATCGCTTCGGAGAGAGCACGGTACGGCACGGCCCAGTCCGTGGACACTTTTCTGCCGCCCGTTTGGCGGTAGTTGCCGCCCCGTTCATTCATTGTCGATGGTATGCTGTGCCGGATCTTGCGCGCTTCTCGCAGCCTCGCTTCGCCATCGAAAACCAACGGCTCGAAATCCGTGGTGGCTGTTTCGATGACATCGCCCCAGCGGCCGAGCGTCGCGTCCAGATCATCGGCAACCTCTTCTTCCACGTACACCATTGCTCCCGCTCCGCTCGGGAGCATTCCGCCGGGCGCGGTAGCACGGGCAATCTCAACGGCTTTCTGATCGAAGTATTCGATGCAGCGTGGCGTGATTGACCCCGATTCTCGCGCTGCGACGACGAATTTCAGAGCATCTTCTTCCGTCGCGAAGAAAACAGCGAGACCGACGACACGAGCCGGTAAAGGGAGTAGGGCAAGCTCTGCCTCGACGATTATCCCGAGCGTCCCTTCACTCCCGATGAACCAATCGATTGGATCGTGAGCGAAGGCATAGCCGACGGTGTTCTTTTCGAGGTTGGTTCTTCGAAACTCCATCAGCTCGCCATCGGCCATTATGACCTTGAGACCTTGCACGTGACGGCGCGTCGCACCGTACTTGAACGTACGAGCTCCGGACGCGTTGCACGCAATTGCTCCGCCGATCGTCGACTCCTCCTCGCTTGTTGGGTCTGGAGCAAAGAGAAGCCCTACAGCTGCCGCGTTTCTTTTTATCTCGCCGACGAGTGCCCCAGGCTGTACTCTGACGGTTCTCGCTTTTTCATCTACCTCCCAAATGCGACCAAGCGAGCGAAGGGACAGGATCATCCCCTTATCCGTGATGGATGCCGCAGTCGTGCTCGTTTGGGCACCCGCGCACGTAACCGCCGTTCGATCCGCCGTTGCCCGCCGGAGAAGCTCGCTTACTTCCTCAATCGAGTCCGGTCGAGCCACCAGTTCTGGAACTAGACGAAGACCGGACGCATCGGCTCCGTATGCCTCCCTTACCGTCTTGTCGCTGCTTAGGCTGACACTCACCCTGAATGAAAGCAGACGACTGCGGCGGACGAAACATCGGGAAGACGAAGCAGTGATTCGCGGATCGTCTCGCTCACATCTCCGTCGACGGAAACAGCTGCGAGAGCCTGACCACCCTGAGCGAGACGGGCCTGATGATATTCAGCGATGTTGACACCTGCCTCACCAAGCAGCGTTCCAACGCGTCCGATCACGCCAGGGACGTCATTGTTGGTAAGAATGAGGAGTGTATCACGCGGTTGGATATCGACGTGGAACGCGCCGATCCGGGTCATTCGCGGCGCGCCGCCTGGTTGCGCCGTTCCGGCAACAGCGATTTCCTGCATCCCACCGCTCAGCCTCACTTCAACCGAATAAGGATTGTCCTCGGCCGGAGTCTCGGTTGTCGAAAGGTTAATTCCGCGGGCCTCGGCAACAGCACGGGCGTTGATGAGATTCAGCCGTTCCTGTTCCACCGTGCCCTCGAGGAGACCGCGCGCCGCCGATGCGAGCAGGACACTCTTGGCCGCCGCCAACGCCGATCCCGCACGCACATCGACTCGCTGAACGGCCCGGGTGCCTTGAGTTGCCAGAATCGCTCTTCCAACGGCGGCAGCCCGTCGTGCCAGAGTCAACGCCGGCTCGACTTCCGCCCATTGCCCGCCGGCATCGGCAACGTTGATCGAGCGTGATAACTCTCCGCTGAGCAGCGCATCTCTTACGGCAATGCAGACATCGACAGCAACGTTGCGCTGCGCTTCGGTAGTCGATGCCCCGATATGTGGTGTGAGTAGAACGTTCGGCAGTGTTCGAAGCGGGTGGTCCGCTGCCAACGGCTCCTTCTCATACGCATCGACCACCGCTCCGAAGAGATGCTTGCTGCTCAACGCTTCCAGTAACGCCTTTTCGTCGACGATTCCGCCACGGGCCATGTTCACTACGATCGACTTGCCTGGCAACCGCGCAAGCTCGCGCTTGCCGATCATTCCGGTAGTTTCGTCGGTCAGCGGAGTGTGGAGCGTCAGGATATTTGCCTGATCGAGCAGAGTCTCGAGCGACTTTACTTCCTGAACACGCAGCGCTTCAAAGCGAGATTGAGAGATGTACGGATCGTAGGCGACAACGTTCATGCCGAAAGCCCGTGCCCGGGTAGCGATCTCTCCCCCAATCCGCCCGAGTCCGACGATTCCCAATGTCCTTCCTTTCAGCTCGGAGCCAAGAAGCGCTGATCGCTCCCACTTTCCCGCGTGCATCGTGGTATCTGCACGCGGAATGTGACGAAGCAGGGATATGACAGCCCCGAAGAACAGCTCGACCACCGCGATTGTGTTCCCTGCCGGAGCATTGATGACGGCAACCCCCAGAGCGGTCGCCGTATCCAGCGCGATGTTGTCCACTCCGACACCGGCACGTCCCACCACTTTGAGCTTCCTGCCCTTCTCGATCAAATCCGACGATATCCGAGTCGCACTACGACCCACGATCGCATCGTAGTCCGCTATGCGAGCGAGTAGCTGGTCCTTGGGTAACGTGGGCACTTCGTCCACGGCGATCGTCGGCTCGGCCGTAAGAATCGCGACGCCTTCGGCATCGATCTCATCGGTGACGAGAACTCGGTAGGTCACTGTTTGTGGGCCGGTTTGGGCTGGTCGCTGATTGGCGCGGGGTGAGGCGGCCGAGGACGAACGTGCAATATCGTCCGAAAGTTGCGCGTAACGGAGCCCGAGGTCGTCGAAACGCCTCGAGTCTCGATCGACGAGCGCCATCACACCAAATTTCTGGGCAAATCGGCGCAGCTCACCAAGCGAGGCCGGACGTTCCATCAGGTCAACGAAGTGAGTCTTGATTCTCCGCTCGGAGAAAAAGCGAAGAGCCTTACGGGTATCGGCGCTTTTCTTGATCCCAAAGATCTGTACTTCCAATATCGCCCCGCCTTTGCCGAATAAGGATTGAAAGGATCTGTAAACTGTAAACCGCCTGTACGATCGATGACTCGTGACATAATCTATTCGCCCGCCTGGTGGATTCCCGGCGGACACCTGCAGACGCTTTGGGGCAAGTTGTTTCGCCGACAAACTCCAGCCCCTACTGCGCTCGAACGGTGGGATACCCCGGATGGAGATTTTGTGGAGCTGCATCGTCTATCCGCAGCCGTAGGCGCACCGAGAGTACTACTACTGCACGGTCTGGAGGGAACTGTCCGCTCCCACTACGCGCAGGGACTCCTCAATGAGGCAGCGAGACGGGGGTGGGGCGCGGATCTTCTCATCTTTCGATCGTGCGGCTCCGAGCCGAATCGTACACGCCGCTTCTACCACTCCGGTGAAACGACTGACACGTCGTTCGTGCTCGAAAGAATTGTTCGGGAGTATCCAGCCTCACCACTTGCCATCGGGCGATGACCTGCCAACACAATTGAAGGCCGCGGCGGCTATTTCAGTTCCTTTCGATCTCTCGCGTTCCTCCCGGAGAATCAACCGCGGATTCTCGAGATTCTATCAGAGGTTCTTTATCAGCTCATTACGGCGGAAGGCCCAGGAGAAGGCCGGTCGTTTTCCGGACCTTGCTCCTGCCGACAGAATCGCCGCGTTGAAAACCCTCGAGAATTTCGACAACCTCATCACGGGTCCATTGCACGGATTCCGGGACGCCGAGGACTACTATCGAAGATCGAGCTCGCTTCCGTGGCTCGAGAAGATCAGGCTCAACACGCTACTATTGAGCTCAGTGGATGATCCAATGCTGCCGCCCGAGGTCCTTCACGAGGTGCGCGATATCGCCGATGAGAATCCATATCTGCACCCTGAATTTGTGGCCGAGGGTGGTCATGCCGGATTCATAGCTGGCTCGGTGCCATGGCGTCCGTTTTATTATGCGGAGTATCGTGTTGGTGAATTCTTCGCCGAACAGTTCGAGGGAGCTGCAGTCCCTCGGCAGTTGGCCAAACTGAGGAGTCGGTGACATGCTAGCCAAAGCGACGGCAATCGGATTTGGATTGGTGTTTTCGTGCAGTGTTGTAGCCTGCACGAGTAACAAGACGGTACCAGCAGCTGATTCACACGCGGATCACGCTGCGCCATCGTCGACCGCTGCACTGGCAACGCAAGGTGACGACAAACGCTTCCCGCCCGATGCCGCACGAGCTCTCGCCCGATTGAGCGCTTCCCCTCGACATAGCGAGTGGGTCGTCATCCGCACTGGCGATGGCGACAGCCTTCGCGCTTTTGTAGTATATCCCGAGCGCAGCACCAAGGCGCCGGTCGTGGTAGTGGTGCACGAGATCTTCGGACTCTCTTCCTGGGTACGTGGTGTTGCCGACCAACTGGCGGCCGATGGATTCATCGCGATCGCGCCCGATCTCCTGACGATGAAGAATCTGCCGGACGGACCTGACAGCGTCGTTGCTCCTCTGGCCCAGGTCGCGATTAGGACCCTCGATCCTGCCTGGATTCAGAAACAGCTCGACGCTGCGGCCAAGTACGGAATGTCGCTCCCCTCCGCACAGCAGAAGTACGGAATCGTTGGATTCTGTTGGGGAGGCGGTGTCTCCTTTGCGCACGCGGTTCATGCGTCGGGCCTCGGAGCATCGGTCGTTTATTATGGAGTCTCGCCCAAGACAACAGATCTGTCCTCTGTTCGAGCCCCTGTCCTGGGACTGTACGGAGGGAGTGATGCTCGCGTAGATGCGACGATCCCTCCCGCTGACTCCGCGCTTCGTGCACTGGGCCGTACGTACAGCTACAGCATCTATCCAGGTGCTGGGCACGGATTCCTGCGTCAACAGACGGGGATGGATGGAGCGAACCTGCTTGCTACACGCACGGCCTGGCCAGCTACCATTTCCTGGTTCAGAAAATATCTGGGATCCTGAGTCCGGCTTGGAGGTCGCATTGATCTACGGTGTATCATCGAGATCGTGAAGATCCTTCTCGTTGTTTTTCTCGCCGCGTTCATTGGCGGTTTGGTCCTGGCAGTTCTGGCAATGCTGCACGGGGTCGAGCACACGCGACGAAACAGGGCGCGCGCGCCCTCGCCTTTTTTTAATCTTCCCGCGGTGGCTGCTTTCGCCATCGGCTTCGGTGCAGCCGGGTACCCTCTGGCTTCACGTACCCGGCTGCCGGTGTGGGCGATCCTTCTTATTGCCATCGCTACCGGCGCACTTGCGATCAGTGGGATGATCACACTCCTCGCGCAGTGGGCATTGCGAGGAGGTTCGACGGCGTCAGCCAGTGAAGAGATTCAGGGCGAGCTCGCGATTGTCACCCGGGACATTACTCCGAGCGCGCCTGGAGAGATTTCCTACCAGCAGTCCGGCAGAGAGCTGAGGGTGCGCGCACGGGCTCTAACAGCGAAGCCGCTCGCTGCCGGTGTCGAAGTTGTCATCGACCGAATTGAGAATGGAATCGCATTCGTCGAGGAGTGGTCGGTGGTCGAGCAGCGGATCTAGGTTCCGCGACCTTTCGCAACACGCGCGTAAAGAGAAAGCCAATCCGGCCAGTTGCCACTCAGCTCGAAGAAGTCGTCGAAGTAGACGAGTCCGCTGGCCTCCAGATCCTCAACGAGCTCCGGAAGTAGATCGTCCGAGGGCAGCGGCCCAATTACAATCAGTCCGTTCTCGACGCGGAATTCGTCGTCGGTGAGGTTGTAACGCTCGTCGATCGCCTGCCGATTCAGCTTGGCGCCCTCGAATGCGCTCTGACGCATGAGAACGACGACGCGGCCGTGAGACAACTCGATAGGCATGAATTAGGTTCGACAAGAGACTAACTAGAGGCTAACTTCGGGAGTGAGTGGTCCCCCTTATCTTTAATGTATGTCGCAATTGCACGGTTTTGAGTCGGAGTTCGATGTCGTCGTCATCGGCGCCGGCCACGCTGGAACCGAGGCAGCGGTTGCGGCCGCGCGGGCCGGCGCTCGGGTAGCTCTGGTCACCAGCGCACTCGAAACGATTGGGCAGATGTCGTGCAATCCCGCCATCGGTGGTGTCGCCAAGGGCACGGTAGTTCGTGAGGTCGACGCCCTTGGTGGAATAATGGCCAGGGCCACCGATCTCGCGATGATCCAGTTCCGTATGCTGAATCGAAGCAAGGGTCCTGCTGTCTGGGCGCCAAGAGCACAGTGCGATCGCGGGCTGTACCGCCGCGCCGTTAGATCGCTGCTCGAAGAACAGCCTAACCTGCAGACTGTGCAGGGGACCGTTGCCCGGCTGATCATGACACCTGATCAAACCAGTGTGATCGGCGTCGAGACCCTCGAGGGCAGACGCTTCGGCGCGAAAAGGGTAGTCATCACCACTGGCACTTTCCTGCGCGGACGAATTCACATAGGCACCGAGACTCGGATCTCTGGCGGCCGCGCGGGTGAAACATCGACGACTCATCTTGCAGAACAGCTCGAACAAGCCGGACTGACTGTCGCGCGGTTCAAGACCGGAACTCCACCACGGATCGATGGTCGCTCCGTCGACTATTCCGCGCTGGAAATTCAGGAGAGCGAGATCGAGCAGTTCGACTATTCCTGGTCGCACTTCTGGCCGGAAAAGCGACGCGGTGCTGACGCTGCTCGGCATCCGGCTCAAATGCCTTGCTGGATCACATACCTGGAGGCGGAAGGCAAGCGCATCATCAAGGAAAACATCTCGAAGTCCGCGATGTATGGCGGCGCCATTTCTTCGCGCGGTCCGCGCTACTGCCCTTCAGTCGAGGACAAGATCGTAAAGTTTCCCGACGCAGAGCGGCATCAGCTCTTCCTCGAGCCCGAGGGACACGACACGTCCGAGCTTTACGTCAACGGACTGTCGACTTCCCTACCGGCCACCGTGCAGCTCGAGATCTTGCATAGCGTCCGCGGGCTCGCGGATGTGAAGATGAATCGCGCTGGTTACGCGATCGAATACGACTACTATCCGCCGACGCAGCTCGACCCTTCGCTGCAGGTGAAAGCCATATCGGGGCTTTATTTCGCTGGACAGATCAACGGGACGACTGGGTACGAGGAAGCGGCAGGGCAGGGTCTCGTCGCTGGCCTCAACGCAGCTCTCTCAGTACAGGACAGACAGCCACTCATCCTGGGCAGAGAGACATCGTATATCGGCGTGTTGATCGACGACCTCGTCACTCGGGGCGTAGATGAGCCTTATCGGCTCTTCACTTCGCGCTCTGAGTTCAGGCTCACCGTTCGCCAGGACAACGCACTCAGACGCCTCGGCCCTATAGGACTACGTCTTGGCATTTACACCGGCT
>WNFR01008863.1_pt1 | contig 10174 bp, 8 predicted proteins | sample 5400221 | NCBI WGS metagenome assembly WNFR01 (sample SAMN13153357, study PRJNA577476) | soil metagenome | isolation source: 40 cm soil under Madrone tree | place: USA:California | collected 2016-06-14 | reverse complement strand
CTACGAAATCCTCACCACCATTTCCAATCCGGAGGAAGCTCTGGCCACGCCTACTCCCCGCATTCACGATTACGGCGACGAAGGCAATATTCACAAACGGGTCGCGCTGGAATTCGGCAATGTCGATCACGGCTTTGCCGAAGCTGACCAAGTCTTCGAAGACACTTTCTTCTACCAAGGCAGCACGCATCTCCCCATCGAACAACACGCCTCCGTGGCCACCAAAGATCCCGACGGCAAGCTCACGATTTGGACCAGCACGCAAACTCCCCATTACGTCCACCGCGCACTAGCCAAGGTTCTGCAGATGCCGCCCGCGCACATTCGCGTCATCGCCACTCCCAACGGCGGAGGCTTCGGCGGCAAAAGTGATCCTTTCAATCATGAAATCGTGGTCGCCAAAGCCGCGCTGCTTCTCGACCGACCCGTGAAAATCTGTCTCACCCGCGAGGAAGTCTTCTACTGCCATCGCGGCCGCCATCCCGTCCTGATGCATTTCAAGACCGGCGTGAAAAAAGACGGCAGCATTACTGCCATGCACTTACAAACGCTGATCGACGGCGGCGCGTACGGCTCCTACGGCGTGGCCAGCACCTTCTACACCGGCGCGCTGCAAACGACCACCTACCACGTTCCGCGCTATCGCTTTCAGGGCTGCCGCACCTTCACCAACAAGCCACCCTGTGGACCTAAGCGCGGCCACGGCACCGTGCAGCCGCGCTTCGGCCAGGAAGTGCAACTCGACAAAATCGCCGAGAAGCTCCAAATCGATCCTGCCGACCTGCGTCTGCGCATCGCTGAATCTTCCAACGCCGTCACCGCCAATTTTTTCCGGCTCAGCACCGTAAATCTCTCGGAATGCATTCGCCGCGTGGTGAAATCTTCCGGCTGGCGCGAAAAATTCCGCAAACTCCCGGAAGGCCGCGGCTTGGGCCTCGCTTGTTCCGCGTATCTCACCGGCGCCGGCCTGCCCATTTACTGGAACAAGATGCCGCACTCCGGCGTGCAACTAAAATTCGATCGCGGCGGCGGCGTAACACTTTTTTGCGGCGCCACCGAAATCGGTCAAGGCTCCGATGACGTTCTCGCCTCCATCGTTGCCGAAGTTCTCGGCCTCGACACTTTCGACATTCGTCTTTATACCGGTGACACCGATCTCGGACCCGTCGATCTCGGCTCCTATTCCAGTCGCGTCACCATCATGGCCGGCAACGCCGCTTTGCAAGCCGCTGAGCGCGCCAAAGCTCTGCTCGCCGAAGGTGTCGCCGAGCGACTTGGCGCTCCGCCAGATCGTCTGCGCTTTGCCGGCAAGCGGGTCTTCGATTCCGCCGCAGCAGACAACGGCGTCACCTTCCAGGAAGCTGTTTGCTTGGCCGAAGCTCGCTTTGGCACCATCGGCACCGTCGGCTCCTATACGCCGCCAAAATCGCCCGCGTTATATAAAGGTGGTGGTGTCGGTCCTTCGCCCACGTATTCCTACACCGCTGCCGTGGTCGAAGTCGCCGTCAATCCCGTGACCTGCTGGATCACCGTTCCCAAGATCTGGATCGCCCACGATATCGGCCGCGCTCTCAATCCAACGCTGGTGCGCGGCCAAGTCGAAGGCAGCGTATACATGGGGCTAGGCGAAGCGCTGATGGAAGAGCAGGAATTTCGCCGCCTGCCCAAGAAACTCTCGCACGCGCTCGTCCACAAATTTCCATCGATCCTCGAATATAAGAACCCCACCTCCCTGGACATGCCCGACGTGTTCACCGAACTCGTCGAAGAGCCCGACCCGAGAGGTCCGTTCGGCGCGAAAGAAGTTGGACAGGGCCCGCTGCTGCCCATCATGCCCGCGGTAGCCAATGCCGTTTACGATGCGGTCGGCGTTCGCATCGACGAAGTGCCTATCACTCCGGAAAAAATAATGAAGGCGCTCGCCGAGAAAAAAGCCGGCCGAGCGCCACGCTTCGGCCCCTCGCATTTCCCGCAGGTCGACTGGCCGGAGGCTCTTCGCGTCCCGCCGCCGTGGGAAGGCGGTGACGGCAATGCCATCAATGATGTTCCTCGCCGCGCCAAGCCCGCGTCGCCGCCAGCCACACCGAAAGACCAGGTACTCAGCTCATGATGCGCCTGCCGCTATTTGCATTTCGCGCGCCGCGCACGCTGGACGAAGCCGCGCGCATTCTCCACGGCGAAGGCCCAAGCGCCATGCCCCTGGCCGGCGGGACAGACCTGCTGCCCAACATGAAGCGCCGCCAGCAAGTCCCGCGCACACTTCTCAGCCTGCGCTGCATCGAAGCATTGCACCAAATTCATTCCAACGATTCCGGCGCGCGCCTGGGCGCTTGCCTCACTCTCTCCGAAATCGCCGGTGATCCCCGCTTCCGCAACGGCGCCACCGCGTTGGGTCAAGCCGCTTCGCAAGTCGCCACGCCGCAAATTCGCAACATGGCCACTCTCGGCGGCAATCTCTGCCTCGATACCCGCTGCAACTACTACGACCAAACCTACGAATGGCGCAAGTCCATCAACTTCTGTATGAAAAAGGACGGCGTCACCTGCTGGGTCGCGCCCAGCAGTCCCAAATGTGTGGCCGTCTCTTCCACCGACACCGCTCCCGCGCTCATGGCACTAGGCGCGCGCGTGCGGCTGGTTTCTGCGTCTGGTGAGCGCGAAATCCCGCTCACCGATCTCTACAACAACGACGGCATGAACTATCTCCAACGCCAGCCCAACGAAATTCTCGCCGAAGTTCTCCTCGATCCTCTGCACGATTGGCGCAGCACGTATTGGAAGCTGCGCCGACGCGGCTCGTTCGACTTCCCGGTCCTATCCGTAGCCGCCGCAGCTCGCTTCTCCCAAAGTGGCGTCGTCGAAGACGCTCGCTTGGTAATCGGCTCCGTAGCTTCGCGTCCCCTGGTTGCCGAGGAGGCTGCAAGATTTCTTGGGGGTCGTTCCCTCACTTCGGAAACGATTGCGGAAGCTGCCACGCTGGCTGCCCGCATCGCCAAGCCCCTGGACAACACCGACTTCGACATGAGCTGGCGAAAAAAGGTCACAGCGGAATTCGTCAGTTACGCCCTCCGCGAACTCCGCGGCGACGACGTCAGCGCTGAGCGCATCGCCATAACCCGCTGTCCTTTCGCATAGGAGCGCAGCATGCGGCGTCCACGCGAGGAATAGTCCGCTAATTCTTTGAAACGACCGCAGGGAATCCTGTAGGATAGCTCCGGCAACAAGGGGGCCTATGCGCAATTTGCTTTTGTCGCTTCTCACCGCGGCAGCTTTACTCGCCATTCCTGGCTACTCGCAGACCGAAAAACCTTGGCGGCAGCTCTTCAACGGAAAAGATCTCACTGCGTGGAAACACGTTGGCCCCGGCAACATGACTGTCGAAAACGGCCTCATTCAGACTCACGGCGGAATGGGGCTGCTGTATTGGACGGAAGGCAAAGTCAGCAACTGCCGCATCCGCGTGGTCTTCAAGATGCGCGACCACAATGACAATTCCGGTGTCTCCATTCGCATTCCCATCGAGCCGCGCGAGCCCTGGATGCCCGTGCACTACGGATACGAAGTGCAGATCGACAACCAGCCGGAAGATTCCAAGGAGGACGAATACCACGTGACGGGAACGCTGTATTCGCTTACCAAGCCGCTGGCGCGGCCGGGAAAGCCCGGCCCCGAATGGAACACCATGGTGATCACGCTCGATGGCCCACACACCGTGGTCGTTCTCAACGACGTAAAGGTCACCGACTATACCGAGGGCCAGCCCGTGCCCGAGAGGAAATTTGACTTCGAGCCGCAACACGGCCGCCGGCCCAACGAAGGCTACATGGGTCTGCAAAATCACAGCGACCACGACATCGTGTTCTTCAAGGAAATAGCACTGCAGCCGCTGCGATAGTGTTGACTGTAGCCCAGGCCTGGTTTTTAGGCCTGCGGCCTTTTCTTTGGTTTCGCTTTTCGAGTTTCACCTTTCGTTTTTCGAATTTCCAACCAGGAGCAGCAATGAAAAAAGATCTCTCGCGACGTAAATTCCTGCAACGAACCGCCGGCGTGGCCAGCGCACTGGCCGCAGCCAACACGTTCTTCTTAAAAGACCCGCGGCTCGAGGCCGCCAGCTATCCTCGCGTAGCCCCCAGCGAACGCCTGCGCTTCGGCATTATCGGGATCGGCATGCAAGGCTCGGGCCTGCTCACCGCCGCGGTGCAGCTTCCTGGCGCCGAGTGTATCGCGGCCGCTGATCTCTACGACGGCCGCCACACCCTCGCCCGCGAAATCGTTGGCAACCCGAATCTGCCGGTCACGCGGCGCTACAAAGATCTCCTCGACAATAAGGAAATTGACTGCCTCATCGCCGCCGTTCCGGACCACTGGCACAAGCAAGTGGTGGTGGACGCCGTGCGCGCCGGGAAGGACATCTATTGCGAAAAGCCGATGTCGCACTCGCCCGCCGACGGACTCGAGATGGTCAAGGCCGGCAAAGCCACGGGCCGCGTCATCCAGATCGGCTCGCAGCGCGTCAGTTCCGTGCTGTGCGCGAAAGCCAAGGAACTGATCGCCAACGGCACCATCGGGGACCTGATGATGGTCGAAGGCTCACTGGGCCGCAACGATCCCACCGGAGCATGGGAATACCCGCCGCCCTTCGATCTTTCGCAAAAGACTTTGGATTGGGAAACGTGGCAGGGCACTACGCCGCATAAACCGTGGGATCCCGACATGTCGCCAAAATATTTCGCGCGCTGGCGCTGCTGGAAGGATTACGGCACGGGAGTGGCCGGCGACCTGCTCGTGCACCTGGTCAGCGGCATGATGTTTATGTTAGGCATCAATGAACCGCCGAAGCGCGTTCTTTCGACCGGCGGAATTTTGCGCTGGAAGGACGGCCGCGACATGCCCGACGTCCACGCCACGCTGTTCGAGTACGGCAACATCCCGGTGTACTTCCGGCTGAACCTCGGCACGGAATCGCCGGAAATTTATCGCTTCAACGGCTCCAAGGGAATTCTTGAAGTGACGGAATTCGCGCTCACCTATTACCCGCAAACGGGCAAGGACGAATCTCCCAGCTACTATTCCTCGGGCTTCCCTAGGGCCATGCGCGAGGAATATGTGAACAAATGGCACGAGGAGCACGATCCAAAGCCAGGCAAAGAACCGGGACTGCAGGGCTTCACGTTCCGCAGCGTTTCCTGGGACGAACAGAAACCGCACATGTGGACCTATTTCCAGGCGGTGCGCACGCGCCAACCCAACGTGGAAGACGTGGTCTTCGGCCACAACGCCGCGCTGGCCTGCCACCTAGCCAACGAATCCTATTTCCGAAAAGCGCCCACTACTTGGGACGGCGAAAGAATCAAGACCTAGCGCGCGAAACGCGGCAGGACTGCGACTGGCCCGACTGAAGCCCAGCGTCGAGATGTACCGCGCAAATCTCAAAACGCGGAGGCTTCGGCGCCGCGTTGCGCCCTGATCAGCGCCAGCACCTCATCGCGCCTACCCATGGAGCGCGCTCCCACTTTAGTGCAACAGATCGCCGCGCAAGCGTTCGCGAACAGACCGACTTGCCGATATTCCCATCCTTGCAGCAGGCCGAACGACAATCCGCCCATGAACGCATCGCCCGCGCCGGTGCTGTCCACAACTTGCACGTTGAATGCCGGCACGTGCTCCTTCTTCCCCTCTGCGGCAATCAGCGCGCCTTCCACTCCCATAGTCACCGCGACAATCTTCGGGCCCAGCGCCAGCAGCTTCGCCGCCATTTTTTCGTAGTCAGTTTCTCCGGTGATTTCCCGCGCCGCCGCTTTGCATGGCTTTAGCACATCCACTAATCGCAGCGTCTCGACAAGGTCCTCTTCGCTGCCCAGCCGCGCCTGCGCAAAGTAACTGGGCGCTACGTCCAAATCGAAAATCACGCGCACCTCGGATTCGCGCGCGATGCGCATTCCTTCGCCCACTGGCGCCAACGGGAGTTGCGACGCTTCGGTGTGAAAATGTTTGGCTCGCGTGATGTGCGGCGCGAAACGCGTACGCACCTGCTCTGCGCTCAATTTCCCGTTCACGTTGGGGAACATGTAGATGCAGCGCTCGCCTTGCGCATCCACGGGAATCCACGTGAAGGTCGACTTTTCACCTTTGATCACTTCGATCCCGGAAAGGTCCAGGCCGTCTTCCGCAAATGCGCGGGTTATCAGGCGGCCGCTTTCGTCGTCGCCAATCAAGCCTAGCCAGCCGGCCTTGGCGCCGAGTCGCGCCACCTGCGTCAAATTGTTCCCCGTGACGCCGCCTGCGTGAACCTCCATCCGCTCGGCATTGATTTTTTCTTCCGGACCAAGCAACCGCGGAACGATGGCAAAATAATCAATCCCGCAGCTTCCGATGCCCACCACATCCGTAGTCATAGAGTCCAAGAGTATAGGTTGAAAACAGTGCGCGTTTCACCTCTCAGCCGTCGCGCTCTCCATTCTTGGGCTCGGCGTCGGCTATAATGGCGCGTGCAAAACATCCTCGACGGAATCCGCGTAATTGAGCTGACCGAGGCGCTGGCCGGCCCGTATTGCGCCATGCTGCTTGGCGATTTTGGCGCCGACGTCATCAAGGTCGAACGCCCGCACACGGGCGATCAATCTCGCGCATGGGGTCCGCCATTTGTAGGCGCCGTGTCCGCCTATTTTCTTGCCGCGAACCGCAACAAGCGTTCCATTGCGCTCAACTACGACGATCCACGCGATTCGGAAATTCTGCAGCGGCTCATTGCTACCGCGGACGTGTTCCTCAGCAATCAGCCGTCGCATGCCTCCCTGCGGAAACGCCGGCTCGATCCCGAGACGCTGCGCGCGAAATATCCGCGCTTAATCCATTGCAGCGTCACCGGCTACGGATTCAGCGGGCCGAAAGCGGGCCGGCCGGGCTACGACATCCTCGCGCAGGCGGAATCCGGCTTAATGAGTTTCACTGGCGAGCCCGACGGCGGCCCCATGCGCTATCCCATCGCTATCGCGGACATGACCTGCGGGATGTACGCGGCCATGGGCATCCTCGGTGCCCTTTTTGCACGCGAGAAGACCGGCAAGGGCCAGTTCCTGGACATGGCACTCTTTGATTCGCAGCTCACCTGGCTCGCCAACGCTGGCAGCAGCTACCTGAACGCCGGGGTGCCGCCACGCCGCTGGGGCAACGCGCACCCCAACATCGTGCCCTATCAGGTGTTTCGCGGCAGCGATGACCAATGTTTTGTAGTTGGAGTCGGCACGGAAGGACTGTGGAAGAAACTCGTGGAAGTCCTGCAAGCGAAACCGGCGCTCGGTAGTGACCCGCGCTTCCTAACCAACGCGCTGCGCATCGAGCATCGCGTCGAACTCATTCCACTATTACAACGGCACTTCGATTCGGAATCGCGGTCCACGTGGCTGGAGAAATTTGCCGCCGCCGCAATTCCCGCCGCGCCCATCAACGCCGTTCCGGAAGCGTTGCGGGATGCGCAGGCCCTCGCGCGCGGGCTGATCGTGCAGATCGAGCATCCGGCGCTAGGCCAGGTTCGCAGCATCGCCAACCCCATCAAGTTTTCCGACACGCCGGTGAGTTATCGGTTCCCGCCGCCGCTTCTCGGAGAGCACACCGAAGAAATTTTGCGAAGCTTGGGCGAGCATACGTTAAGTGCTTAGCGCTTTGCAGCAAGAAATAATTTCAGCGGTAAGTTGCCAGCAGTTCGCCGTTTTCAATTCTCAAGTCGGCGATTTCCGTCGGTAGCTTCAGCTTTTCGCGGTTCTCGGGGGAATCCATCATCTTTTGCACTGCGGTTTGCAGCGTCGATTGCGGGATAGGCAGCGATCCGATCTGGCCGCCCATCGGCTCAAATCGCAGATATCCGTTGGCCGCGCTGAGCCTGCCTTCGAGCTGCAGGGTCATGTCTTTGCCGTGGAAATCGAAGACCACATACGCGCGCACGCGGTCGTCCACCAGTTCCACCTTGACGTCGCGCACCGACGATCGCACTTGCTCGACTTGCTCCGCATTCGTTCCTGTTGGTGTGGGCACGCCAGCCGTGGCGCCATCGCTGCCTGCGGCCGGCGCGCCTTGCGGAGCAGGACTCACATCCGCCGGATTCGGCGAAATATCCAGGTGCGACGCGAGATAGGAATTGAGCTCTGTTTGATCCAGGCGCAGCGTCGCGGATTGCCCGCCTGCCACGGCTTGCTCCACAGCCTCCACCTTTTGCTCCACGCGGGCGGCGGCTTGCGGACTGGTGGCGATCACCGGAGGCGGCACGGCGTGGAACACCATGAGAAGCGTGACGGCCGCGGCCGCATAGGTGGTCCAGCGCACGATGCGAAACACCATGCTCAATGTGCTGGGCTTGCGCGCACCGGTATCATCGGTACGGCTTCCGCGAGCAGGGGTGGCGGTCCCGTTCATAATGCGGCTCCTTCGGTTCCGGCAAGGCGGAAAGCAGGGCCTATACTGCAAGCTAGAAGCTGCGGGCGTTTGCGGCAAGAGAACTGGCGAACAGGCGCGACCAATCGGACATCACGGAAAGTTAGAAACAAAAGGCCGGCTGCGTCGTTTCTAACTATAGCGTCTCACGACATAGCAGACGAGCGCTAAAGCACGCAGCAAGAGGGGAAGGGGAGCACCATGAGGAAGATTTTGCTAGTGGGCGTTTTCGTTGTGGCGGGCGTTGGCCTGGCTCTGTTTTCGAGGGCAGCCGGACAGCCGCAGAGTGCCATGCCGCAATTCACCGCCGACGGAAAGCTGGTGCGGCCGGAAGGATATCGCAGGTGGGTATATGTTTCCTCCGGCTACGGGATGAGCTACAGCCAAAGCCCGGACGGCTCACAGAGTTTCACTAACGTCTTCGTGGCGCCTGCGGCCTACGACTATTTTGTGGCCAACGGCAAGTGGCCGGACAAGACCATGTTTGTGCTGGAAATTTACGGCTCCACTTCGCGAGGGTCCATCAACAAACATGGAAGCTATCAGACTGATTTTTCAGGGCTCGACGTGGAGGTAAAGGACGAAACGCGTTTTGCGGACAAGTGGGCTTACTTCAATTTCGATCCCATGAGCAAAACGGCCAGCGCCACTACCCCGAGTAAGAACGAGTGCTGGCGCTGTCACGACCAAAATGCCGCGGTGGAGCATTCGTTTGTGCAGTTCTATCCGGAGCTGTTGAAAATTGCGCACGCCAAGGGAACCCTCAAAAAGAGCGTGCGTTTGGACGACTAGAAAATCGCAACGCCAAATTAGCGCGCATGAAATTCGACGGGCAAACCGCGATCGTGACTGGTGCCGGAAGCGCCGAAGGCATCGGCTTCGCTATCGCCAAACGATTGCTCGCCGCCGGCGCGCACCTGGCCATCACCTCCACGACCGAGCGGATTCACGAGCGTGCGCGTGAACTCGACGCCGGTGGCAAACGCGTTCTTGCCCTGGTCGCGGACCTGACCGATGAGCACGCCGTACAGCAGCTCGTGGCAGAAGTTTTGCATCATAGCGAACGCATCGACGTGTTGATCAACAACGCAGGCATGGCGCAGACCGGACTCCCGCTCGAGAGCAAGACCCTCCAGGACTCTTCCTACACCGCGTGGCAGCGGCAGATCGAAATTACCTTGCACACTGCATTCCTGATGACCCGGGCCGTGCTGCCGACGATGGCGCAGAGAAAATACGGCCGCATCGTGAACGTTTCCTCGGTGACCGGACCGCTCGTAAGCAATCGTGGCTCATCAGCGTACGGAGCCGCGAAAGCCGCCATGGATGGCATGATGCGCGCCGTGGCGCTGGAGACCGCGCAGCATGGCATCACCTTTAACGCCGTAGCCCCCGGCTGGATAGCCACCGCGTCCTCCACCGAATCGGAACGCATCGCCAGCTTGCACACGCCCGTTGGTAGGCCCGGCACTCCGGACGAAGTCGCCGCCGCCGTGTGCTTCCTCGCCTCCCTTGAAGCTTCCTACATCACCGGCCAGTCGCTGGTCGTCGACGGCGGCAATATCCTCCAAGAAAACAAAACAGTCTAATCACACCACGCACGCTCCGCTTGCCCCATTTGCTTCACTGCCCCACACTTTAATCCTCAGCTTGCCGTTGCTTCTCGTATCCGAGGAGGTCCTTGATGTCCCGCGTAGTTTCTATCCTAGTGCTACTCCTGTCTCCGATTTTTCTGGCCGCGCAAGAG
>WNFR01011597.1_pt1 | contig 10175 bp, 8 predicted proteins | sample 5400221 | NCBI WGS metagenome assembly WNFR01 (sample SAMN13153357, study PRJNA577476) | soil metagenome | isolation source: 40 cm soil under Madrone tree | place: USA:California | collected 2016-06-14 | reverse complement strand
CGTCCGCGCCCTCGGCATCGTATCGCTTCCCCTGCTCAACCGGGTCGCCGGCATCGACCAGCGAGACAAACCGAATTCCCTTCACCACGCGGCCCTGGTCTACGTCCAGACACGGTATGATTCGTTTTGCCAGCATATTTTTTCGACAAACTTTTAGTTTGTCCGTCCGCCCAAAAGCGACGAGCCGCGCGCCGATGAGGTCAGTACCACCCGCGTGAGCGGGTGGGTCAAACACGCGACTTGACCACTTCGGTCCACCTGCTCACGCAGGTGGTACTGATCTCATTGCAAAATTCGATAATAATCTCAAGCCGACCGCCTGACTTTTTTCGGGATGAAACTGTACCCCACAGAGATTCCCTTGCCCGACCACCGATGGGTAAGCCACGCCGTAGTCAGTCTCGCTCAAAATCATATCGCTTACCGCCGGCTCGCAAAAATAGGAATGAACGAAATAGAAAAACGCTCCGTCGACTATCCCTTCAAACAAAGGATGAGTGGCTCGCTGCCGGACCTGATTCCAGCCGACCTGCGGCACAACCAGGTCGCCGGCAAAACGCCGCACACGCCCTGGCAAAAGCCCCAAACCAGGTTTCCGGCCAAACTCCTCTGATTCCTCAAAGAGCATTTGCATGCCAACACAAACACCGAGTAATGGCGTTCCCTCGGCCACGCGCTCGCGCACGAGTTTATCGAATCCGCGTTCAGTAAGCGCCTTCATGCAGGCGCCGAATGCGCCGACTCCGGGTAGCACCAGACGTTCCGCCTGACGCAGCACATGTTCATCTGAACTTACAACGGCGTTGCAGCCGGTCGCGGCAAAAGCCTTTTCGACCGAACGCAAATTGCCGACGCCGTAATCAATGATGCCAACTTGAGTCATGGCTAATAGCCGAGTGCCTTGCGGCTCTGCCGCCCGAGTGCGAGTAAATGCGGCTCTGCCGCCTGATGTGCGGAAAGCCTATGGCCTTCCGTCGCGCCATTTTACTTTGTCTCTCGCCGCAGCACGGCGCAGCCGTGCTGCGGCGGGAAGGAGGAGATTGAATGCTCGCGCGGAAAGGCAAAGCCTTTCCGCACATCGGGCGGCAAAGCCGCATGAAAGCACGGAGATCGTCAAAGGATTCCTTTCGTGCTCAATACTCCAACGATCCGCTCGTCGCGTTCGACGGCCTGCCTCAGGGCCCGCGCCGTCGCTTTAAAGGTGCCTTCCAGAATGTGGTGCGTGTTACGGCCGCGCAAACAGTCGATATGCAGATTGAACTTCGCTGTCTCAGCAAACGATCGCCAAAAGTGCTCGGCCAGCTCCACCGAAAAATTGCCGATCTTCTGGCGGCGCGTCTGCACTTCATAAACCAGATAGAATCGCCCGGACAGATCGATCACGGCGCGACACAAGGCCTCATCCATCGGAACGACGGCCTCGCCGTACCGCTTGATGCCCGCTTTAGCACCCAGCGCCTGCGTCAAGCTTTGACCGAGAGTAAGCGCAATATCTTCGACCGAATGATGGTCATCAATCTCCAGATCGCCTTTGCAAACAACGCTGAGATCGAATAGTCCATGCCTGGCAAACAGATCGAGCATGTGATCAAGAAATGGCAGCCCAGTACTGATGCGGGATTGGCCACGACCATCGAGGTCGAGCTGCACACGCACATCGGTCTCTTTGGTTTTACGCTGGACCTGCGCGACTCGCGTTGTGGTCTGCGCCAGATGGTCTTTGGATTTTTTCATAAGTCATTACCTCATTGGAACGGAGTCAGTACCGGGAGCGGGAGTAGCGACCGGATACAGGCCCAATCCGTGGATCCTGAGATCAATCCGGTCGCTACCGCTCCCGGTACTGACCTCATCCAAAGCGGTGCGCTACGTTTGCCGCCGCGCTCCAAGTATTTCCCTCAACGACTCAAGCAAAAGATCGTTCTCCTCAGGCGTACCCACGCTGAGACGAAAGTATTCACTCAACATCGGATAGCCACTAACGTCGCGAATCAAAATATTTCGGTTAAGTAATTCTGTGAAAACCTGCTTTGGATCGATCGCCGATCGCACCAGGATAAAGTTTGCGCGCGAGGGGACTGGTATCAGCCCTTCGATGTGACTCAAAGCTTCGTACAATCGCTCGCGCTCGGCGATAATTTCGCGCACCAGCGGGCGCAACTCACCTTCGTACATCTCGACGGCCACTTCGGCGGCCGTCTGCGAAATAACGTTCAGGTTGTAAGGCAGCACGGCCTTTCCGATCTCAGTCGTCAACTCCGGCGGCGCGAGTAGATAACCTGCGCGCAGCCCCGCCATGGCCAACGCCTTGGAGAAAGTGCGCAAGACTACAAGGTTGTCGTGTTCGCGGAGCAGCGGAACAACTGAATGCTCCGCAAATTCGTGGTAGGCCTCGTCGACAACGACCAAACCATTCGCGGTTTTCAGTAACAGACGCAAGTCATCATCGCTCAGCACGCAGCCGGTGGGATTATTCGGAGAGCATACGATCGTCACTTCCGGCTGCAAGTCACGGACTGCATCTCTCAGGGCCGGGACGTCATAACTCAGATCCGCATTGAGCGGAAGACTGATGACCTCGCCTCCCAGCACTGTAGTAATCTGGCGGTACAGAGCGAACGTCGGCTCGTTGATGAGCACGCGTTTTCCTTCTCCGACCGTGACCATCAAAAGCGCCTGGATCAATTCATTGGATCCATTACCGGCAACGATTCCGTTAGCTATCCAGCCGCTGAACTCAGCCAGACGTTCATGCAATCTTCGCGGCGTGAAGTTTGGATAACGCGACCACGCGCATGCGCTGACGCGCCTTAGCGTTTCCTGCTTGATCCTGGCGGGCGTGTCCCAGGGGTTCTCGTTCTGATTTAACTTTATTCCCGCTCGATCCGGCCGAAGTGAATAAGGCCGTAACTCACGCACACGCGTCTTGATGCTCGCCAGGGTTCTGCTCATCATCAATTCTCCTCCAGACGAACCAGTACTGAACGGGCATGGGCGTCGAGGCCCTCAGCATTAGCAAGCGCCGCAATCAAAGGTGCAGTGCGCTCGAGTTCGGCCGCCGAAAACTTCACGGTGTTGGTCCGCTTGAGGAAATCGCTGACCCCTAGGCCGGATGAAAAACGCGCGGCCCCGCCGGTCGGCAGAACGTGGCTGGGACCTGCCAGGTAGTCGCCGACTGCTTCCGGTGAATGCTGGCCGAAAAAAATCGCGCCGGCATGACGAACACGTGAGGCAATCCTCTCTTCGTCACGGGCCATGATCTCCAGATGTTCCGGGGCCAGGCCGTTGACAATTGCGCATGCTTCATCCATATCGTCGACCACAATAACTGCGCCGTACCGAGACAGTGATTTTCTAATCACTAAAGCGCGGGGCAATGCGCGGACCTGGATTGCCACCTCGCGGCCAACCTCGCGGGCAAGAATTTCGCTGGTGGTCAGCAATAAAGCCGAAGCATCTTCACCATGTTCGGCCTGGGCCAAAAGATCGCTGGCAACATGAGAGGCGTGCGCGGTCTCGTCAGCCACGATCACCACTTCAGTCGGCCCGGCTAGCGAGTCGATCCCGACCGCGCCGAAGACTAGCTTCTTCGCGGCGGCCACGTACCGGTTGCCGGGTCCGGTGATTTTGTCCACCCGCGGCACCGTTTCTGTACCGAACGCGAGTGCCGCGATCGCTTGCGCGCCGCCCACTGCGTAAACCTCGGTCACATTCAACTCAATCAGCGCAGCAGCCACGGCCGGATTCTCCTGAAGTGTGCGTGGTGGAGTAGCGACAATCACCCGGTTGACGCCGGCAACCTGGGCGGGAACAACGTTCATCACCACGCTTGAAGGATAGCTGGCAGTTCCTCCCGGAACATACAAACCGGCGCGCTCGATGGCTGTAATGCGTTGGCCTAAAACCACTCCTCCCTCGGCTTCCATGATCCACGATTGAGGGAGCTCCGATTGATGAAAGACGCGAACTCTCCGAATGGCCTCGCGTATCGCTTCGAGCACCCGCGGTTCCACGCGAGCAGCGATCCGGCGCAAGTGATCTTCGTTGACGCGCAGCTCCTCAGGTTGCAGGACACACCCGTCAAATCGCGCGGCGTACTCGATCAGCGCGGCGTCGCCGCGAGCGCGTACTTCCTGCACGATCGCCGAGACCTCGCTCAGCAAATGTGCATCGAAGGCGACATTGCGGCCCCGGATACGTTCGAGCATATCCCCGAGCCGGTCTTTCTCCCTGCTTGAGATCATCTCAATCACTTTGCAAGTCTCCTGTTCCCAACTAACTCCAGATTGTGCGCCGAATACTAATCCTGTAAGGAACCGCTTGCTGTAGCAAGCGGGTAAATCTCGTTCAAACAACCCGGTCGCTATCGCAACCGGTTCCGTACCGCGCTGGTCTAGTCGACTTTTTGGGCGAGGCCTTCACGCCCGACTGCTTCCAGGGCGGCGATTAAGGCGGCCACTTCTTTCGCTTTCAATTGATAGCTGGCCCGGTTTACTACCAGCCGTCCGGTTGATTCAGCTATGACCTCAACAATTCGAAGACCGTTGTCCTGCAAGGTTCGGCCGGTTTCGACCAGGTCTACAATGCAGTCCGCCAGGCCGAGAACTGGTGCAAGTTCGACTGAACCCGACAGCTCGATGATCTCTACGGGCTCTCCGCGCGTTCCAAAATGAACGGCGGCAATGTGCGGATACTTGGTCGCCACTCGCAACATTCCGTAAGCGTTCCCGGGCGTATCGGCCGGCGCGGCGACCACGATGCGACAGCGTCCAATTTCGAGCGTGAGCGGCTGTAAAAGATCTGCCTCCGACTCCATCAGCACGTCACGGCCGACAATACCGCAGTCAGCAATGCCGTGCGCGACATAGACTGGTACATCCATCGGCTTCACAAAAATGAACCGAAAGCGGCCAGAACTATCTTCTATTGCCAAACGACGGGACGAGAGGGCATCGCTTGTGTCGCACAGCCCGGAGTTCGCCAATAACTCGAGTGATGAAGCCTGTAGTCTTCCTTTGGCAATCGCGATCGTCAATTGCTTCATGGCGTCACCTCGCTGGCACCGACGACCACGCGCTCGTCCCGCGCACGCCTGTCGATGGCTTCACGGAAGAGCGCTGAGAGATCGTTGCGCGCGACGCGATGTGTGTTTGTCTCCGACTGCGCCGTGAGCATGACCCCGTCATTGCCTGCCAGGAGCAGGCCGGCCAGCGCATCCAGATCGAACACAAAGCCCACCGCCGGTTCAGACTTGCCGAAGTTAGCGGTCAGGTTGTCGTAGCGTCCGCCGCTGCCAACTCTCGCTCCCGCGCCCTCGATATAGACCTTGAAGGTGAGTCCGGTGTAATAGTCCAGCCTCGCTACATCGCCAAGATCGATCTCGAAGTGATCACTAAGGCCCAGGGATTCAATGATGCGCCATAGATGCTCGAGGCGATCGAGCGCGGCGGTGGATCTCGCGTTCCGGATAACGCCGCGCGCTTCAGCGAGCGCTTCGGACCCGCCCGAAAGCCGAATGAGTTGCGAGAGAGTCCGGCCGTCTTCCGCGGAAGCGCGCGAAGAGAGAAAGGACTCCAGGTCGGCCACGTTCCGCCCGTCTACCAGTTGACGCAACTGGTCTCGGACGCCTGAATCGAGCCCCAGACTCTCGGCGACACCATTAAAGATTTCCACATCGTTCAGCGTGATTACATAACCGCGATCAAAATGCAGTCGTCGGAGAACCTCGCAGGCAATGGCTAACACTTCGATGTCAGACGCGATGCTGTTTTGGCCCAGCAACTCACAGCCAATCTGGGTTGACTCTCTGCGCCATTCAATCGTTGATTGGCCCTGCTGGCGAAAGACCGGCGCGGCATAGCAAAGACGCAAAGGCCGCGGCCGGTTCGCGAAAAGGGTTGCCGTCACGCGGGCAATGCCGGACGTGACGTCGGGCCTGAGTGCGAGCAGACGTCCGTCAGTATCTGTAAACCTGAACGCATGATGCGCCTCCGAAGGGCCCATGCCACGCTCGAACAGAGAGTAATAGTCCAGCGTCGGTGTAATAACTTCTTCATAGGACCAGCCCGCAAAAACCGACATGGCGGTTTGTTCGATCACCCGCCGAAGGCGGGCTTCCTGGCCGGAGTAATAGCGCAGGCCGTTGGGAATTTTGGAGAGTGGCTCAGACATAGAATGAAAACTTTCAGCTGTTGTTCCCTTTTCCGCTGGGGGCGCGGACGTCCCGTCCGCAACAGCATGCCTAGCACGCTCAATTCTTCCCTGACAAAAACTTTTCGCGCAGCGCGCTCGGTGCGGACGAGACGTCCGCGCTCCCAGCATGATCAATCCTCAGAACAAAAAAGAAACCGCCGCCAAAGGATGTTTGGCAGCGGTTCCTGAAGGTTTCGGTTGTGTGCTTCTTGCTACTCTATCCAGCTCAGAAGTCTCGAATCACAACCACCAACGCGCTGCCTTCGGGCCAATGATGATTGGCACTATGGTGCGAATGGTGGTGATGATGGATGCTACTGAAGCCCATAGTCTATTTCGTATTTACTAAGCAGATGGACTTATACCTGACCAGGGACTCGCGTGTCAAACGTCTTCAGACAGGCTGTCCGTCTCTCGACAGCCTTGCCGAAAAGCTCACGCGGCCGCCGGTGTTAGTTTCGCTAGCTGGGTGAAATAATGCTCAATTGCCACCTCGAACGCCCCACCCAATCCCGCTCCGGTCGGTTGGCCTCGTTCGACGGACCAATGCGATAACCTTCCCGCCATTGTCCCTGCCACCGCAGACTGAAGCGATTTCTGAACGAACTTCCAGCCGTGCACAATCCGTCCACTTACCACTACTTGCGAAACGCCCACACCGGTGATGACATTACTGATGCCGATCCCAAGATATTCCCCGATTCGATCCAAAGTCGTTAACGCTTGCAACTCTCCGGCTTCGGCACGCGCAACTATGTCTACGAAACGGGGAGGCGTCCCGCCTCGGGCAGTGCCTCCTTCACCAACATAGAGCGTTGCGGCGCTGGCAGCCGACGCGTAGACCTCCCAACAGCCGCGATTGCCGCACGCGCATACCTTTCCACCAGCGACAATCGTCATGTGGCCAAACTCGCCGAGCAACCCACGGTCTGTGCCGGTTCCTCGATAGACCTCGCCACCCAAAACCAGGCCGACGCCGATCCCGGTGCCTGCCCGGACCAGGATGAAGTCGTTTCGCACGTGGTACGGACTGGCCCGCAAACGGCGACGCGCTTCATACATGGCCGCGGCGGTCGCATCATTCTCGACAATGACTGAGACTCTGCGCTCCGAAAGCCCCGCACTGCGGCCATCTCCGGCCGACAATTTCTCTGCTACCCGCACATTACGCCAACCGAGGTGAGGAGCAAACAGCAATTCTTTTCTTCCCGAATCAGTTGGACCGGGAACGCTCACGCCTATTGAAATCAGATCGCGCTCAGTGATTGACCTGCGGAGTCGGTTCAGATTCGAGTTGATTCTTGCGAGCGCTTCGTTTGGGTCGGCCGGCGTATCGAATGATTCTTCACCGAGCAACTGCCCGTCGGTGGTCGCGGCGCCCACCTGAGTTTGACGTACGCCGATGTTGACGCCGATGACAAATGATTTATCGCCGCGTAACGAGAGACCGATAGGCGGCCTGCCACGACGCGTCGCGACCGTCTGTTCCGCTGCCGCTTCGCGCAACACGCCCGAAGCGATTAGCGGCGTCACAATCACTGTTACGGTGCTGCGATTGACCTCCAGCCGACGGGCCAGATCCACCCTTGAGATCGGTTGGGCCGCCCGGACAATTCGTAACATCGCCCGCGCCGTATCACTTGAGGGGATCGCGGCTCTTTGCAGCGCCGACTCGGGCAGGCGGCTTGGAGCTTGAAAATTAAGGCCCTCGCCCGTGTTATCACTAAGCTTCTCACCGAGGCTATTTCCATCCGAAACGCCGCCGGACATTGAAACGGTCCCACAACGTCTCTTCTGGGCCAGTAAACGGCCGAAGGCGTCCGGGACGAAGCCGAGTTGAGCAATCGCGCTCTCGACACGCGCGCGCGTTTCTGATCTAACTCCCCTGGAGTTGTTTACGACACGAGAGACGGTCATCGTTGAAACACCTGCGAGGCGCGCAACATCACGCAAAGTCGCCATAAAATTTAACCCTCCTTGTAACTATCAATTCGAATCCCCTTTTTGAAACAAGCAATTGACAAGCCAGCAGTCACGATTGGAAAGCGAGTACTGGAAAGCCCGCTTCAAGAGCAACTGATTAGTTTATGAGCCAACTAAAACCTTTGACTTAAGATCACGAGGTGATGATACACACACAGTGTTACGTCCGAATGAATTCGCCGATTAAATGTTACCTGATTGTTGCCGCGCTACGTTTCTGTTGATGTGGGAAAGAGATAGTGACGAGTTTGTAGGCTAGCGGCTGTAATGAACCAATAATGGCGTCACTGCGCAAAGGTTCCAGATGAATCGGGCCTTGCACGAAAGGTAGGTTTATCAGTCCGCGCAGCGGACGAATGCTAGTAGCCCAGCAGTATACTGTTGGGATAGAGAGCTGAACGATTTGTAGTCCGTGAAGCGGACGGCTGAATAATAACCGTAAGCTCCTCTAACCTTTTCAGTCGTCCGCTTCACGGACTTCGTCTCGGACTCCGGTGAAACCCAGCGATAAAGAGGCTGTGTCAAAAGTCCCCACTTTAATGGCCAACCATTTCGGTGCGCGAGTCGCCATTTCGCGCTTTCAGCGCTTGAAGACTCATAGGCGTTCTCACCCAGGGCGTTGCCCTGGGCTATTACATTTCGCGCCCTTGGCGCTGGGGATTCAAGTTTTGATACAGACTCTTAATCGCTGGGCTATTTTCAAAATCGTCCGCTAACGCGGACGCAGGGACTGCTCCTTTTGCAAAGCTACCTGATTTCTGCTGACACATAACGTTGAGCAAGCGCCAGACGCTTTTCGTAAGCCTCGCGAGAAATTCGAACATCTTCGAGGAATCCGGGTAGCTCTTCCAACAGCAACGCCTGCGGCCCGTCGACCAGTGCCTGCCCCGGCGCGGGGTGGAAATCCACCAGCACCATGTTAGCTCCGGCGATGACACCCTGCGCGGTCACATGCATTACATCAAGAATGCCTTCCGGTCCAAAGTGGCGCGATCCAATCGCGTGCGACGGATCGACGCACACGGGCATGCGTGTCAGGGCCTTTACCACCGGCACATGCGCGAAATCGGCGAAGTTGCGGTGGGGATCGCCAAGATTTGTTTTGATACCCCTGAGTCCGAAGATAACTTTCCGATTGCCTTCACTGGCCAGGTACTCGGCCGCGTGCAGAGACTCACTCAAAGTTATTCCGAATCCGCGCTTGAGCAAAACCGGATAGTCGTGCTGCCGTCCTACTATCTTTAGCAGCTCAAAGTTTTGCGTATTGCGCGTGCCAATCTGCAGCAGAACCCCCGTGGGGTGTCCGGTTTGGTGCAACGCTTCGTTGATTTCATCAATGTGCAGCTCATGTGTGATCTCCATGGCGACGACTTTGATTCCGTACTTTCCCGCCAGATCAAAGACGTAGGGCAGACACGCCTTGCCGCACCCCTGGAAAGAGTACGCGCTGGTGCGCGGCTTATAAGCGCCCATACGCGTGCAAACCTGGCCGTTATCGCGGAGCGCTCGCATCATCGTCTCGACGTGCTCGGGTGTATCGACCGCACACAACCCGGCAAAGACATGCAACGTGTCCTGGCCAAAACGCAGTCCCTGATATTCGAAGTGGGCCGGCCGATCGTCGTCTTTGTGGCGGCCGAGCACTCGATACTCCTCCGAAACGCGAACTACCCGTTCAACGCCGGGCAGAGCCTTCATTTCCTCAACCGGGATTGCCAGAGTGTTTCCGATCAGATAGATCTCGGTCAACGATTGCTCGGCGCCCTGCTCGTGATGAATGCGTGACTGAATGTTCGGCAACCGCGACAGGTGCGCCATTAGCTGCCGGTACACTTCGCTTTCGGGTTTGATGTTAGGGCTCAGGATTAGGATCATCGACTTTGGGTTTCACCATATCTCAATGCCGGGAGCGCGGACGGCTCGACCGCACTGAGCGTGGTCAGAGCCCTCTGCGTTAGCGGACGGTTGATCCTGAATTGAATACACATCGGTAAATACAG
>WNFR01027701.1_pt1 | contig 10176 bp, 14 predicted proteins | sample 5400221 | NCBI WGS metagenome assembly WNFR01 (sample SAMN13153357, study PRJNA577476) | soil metagenome | isolation source: 40 cm soil under Madrone tree | place: USA:California | collected 2016-06-14 | reverse complement strand
CCCTCATTCCGATCGGTCGCTTCGGCACGGTGGACGAGGTCTCCTCGGTCGCCGTTATGCTGGCCGGCAACGGCTACATCACCGGCCAGACCATCAACGTCAACGGCGGCTGGTATATGAGCTGATGAGAACCCCCGCGCGCCTTGTCGTTCCCGAAAATTCGATCCGGTAGGATTCGCGCTGTGAGGGAGAATCAGACCATCATCCGATGCGATGTTTGCGATCATCTACCTGCTTGGAACATTTATCGCCGATCTGCTCAAGTCGCGACGCCGGCTTGAAGTTGAGAACCTCTTTCTGCGTCATCAGCTCAACATTATCCTGAGACGACCGCCGCAACGTCTGCGGCTGCGGGGGAGTGACCGGGCCCTGATGGTGTGGATGACGCGGCTCTGGCCAAGCCTGCTGGCTTTGGCTCGAGGTGATCGGTCAGACAAGCGGCGGTACCAATCAGCGAGACATACGCTCGTTTCCTCAGCGAAGCCTAGCTCGAACAATCGATAAATCCACGGCCCGATCGCGATATCCGCCAAGGTCAGTTCATCGCCGCCCAAATAAGCCCGCCCTTCCAATGCCCAATCGCTGCGCCACTTGCCGCGCCAAACCGGCGCCGCCATATCACCACCGTTTCCAAAACAGGCGCTGTCCATGGCTAACTTATTGGTTCCGCTGTCCCGTCTAACCGAGAAGGAACGTCAGGCCGTCAAATTGTGTGGCATCCACCCTTTAACGGAGCGTCAGTGCGCCATAAACACACTGTTTGAGGCCGGCAGGGAATATAGAGCAGCCTACGCGCTGCCTTGATTTATTCAAAAATGTCTGCCATATGCCGCGCCCCTAGCCATACTTGGCTAGCGAAGCGTCGCTGAACTCTTATATCAGCGGCATGATGAGGAACCCGATGCGCCGCACAGGCACATACATATTCGCGCTCAGCGCCGCCGCCGCGCGACCGGTCAGTCGGTCGTGCGATTGGCGTTCGTTGTGCGTGGCGATGTGCGGTTCTCTGCATCCGACCAATAAGCGGCCCGAACAAGGGTCACAGTTAAGAAAACCGGACTAACCGGCGGCGGGCCACAACCCCTCCGCCATAACAGGCAGAGGGACCGAATGGCCCACAACACCACCAGTCAACGATCGCAATCTGAGTCCTGCGCTCGCTCGCGCCCGAAGGGGTGTGCGTGCGTGAGAACCGTTCGCGCCCGAAGGGGTGCGCGCGTGAGATCCCTTGCGTGAATGAGAGAGTTTTCAGGCTGAGCGCCCCTCTGCATAAGGCGCTCCCTCGGCCGGTAGAGCCCACACGGGCGCTGGTTTCCGGCGAGGCGGAATTCGGATTGCTGGCGTAGCACAATGGCAGTGCAAGCGCTTCGTAAGCGAGAGGTTGCGGGTTCAACTCCTGCCGCCAGCACCATGCCCGCATAGCTCAACTGGTAGAGCCTCCGGCTTGTACCTGGAGAGATGCACGTTCAACTCGATGCTGCGGGCTCCAATTCGCTCCTCTCGATCATGAGGCAGGTCACCGCTTTGGTAAGGCGGAGAGGCAAGTTCGAGACTTGCGGGGAGCACCATTTTTGCGTCGGTAGCCCAACTGGCAGGAGGCGCTTCCCTCAGAAGGAAGATAGTGCGGGTTCGAATCCCTCCCGACGCACCAACGCCCATGTAGACCAACGGCAGGAGTCGCCGCCCTCAAAGCGCGGACAGTGTTGGTTCGAATCCAACCATGGGCACCAAATTCGCGGGCGTGGCGGAATCGGTATACGCGCTGGGCTTAAACCCCGGTCTTTGCAGGTTCGATCCCTGTCGCCCGCACCATTTCATGCGCGCTTAGCTCAGAGGCAGAGCGGGGCTCCTACAAAGCTCAGGTCGGGATTTCGAAATTCTCAGCGCGCACCAGAATTGCCCCGTCGTCTAGTGGCTAAGGCACTCGGCCGATAACCGAGAAAACGCGGATCGAAACCGCGCGGGGCGACCAGCCGGACTCCTAGCTCAATTGGCAGAGCGCCATCCTTTTAAGTTGGAAGATGCCGGATCGTCCCCGGCGGAGTCCTCGGACCCGTAACTCAACTGGCAGAGCACCGTCCTCTTAAGTCGGGGGTTGTCGGATCGTGCCCGACCGGGTTCACCAAATTCGCGTCTGTACCCCAATGGCAGAAGGAGCGGTTCGAGAAACCGTACAGTGCTCGTTCGAGTCGAGCCAGACGCACCAATTGCCCTGTGACGCTGCTGGTGTGGCGACCCGGTTGTCAACCGGACGAGAGGGGATCGAAACCCCTACAGGGCGCCATCATCGGCGCCAGCACTGGCGTGCAGCTCGGTCTTATAAACCGGGGCAGCGGACCGCTGTAGACGGCAGGGATCGAAACCCTGGGCGCCGACCATCAACCAACGGAGAAAGGAGGTCGCCATGCGAGCCCACCCCGCACTTGTCTTGAATGCCGACTTCCAGCCCTTGAACTACTTTCCGTTGTCCACGATGGATTGGCAGACGGCCGTCAAGAACATCTACGAAGGCAACCTGTCGGTCGTGGCGGACTATGACGAGGTTGTGCGCAGTCCCTCCAGAACGATGCGGTTGCCGAGCGTGGTCGCAATGCGCGACTTCGTGCCGATTCCGAAGCGCGTTGCGTTCACGCGGTTCAACGTGTTCCTGCGGGATCGGTTTCGTTGCCAGTATTGCGGCCAGCGGTTCACCGCCGATCAACTCACGTTCGATCACGTCAAGCCACGCTCATTTGGTGGCGTAACGGAATGGAAGAACGTCGTGGCGGCCTGCGATCCTTGCAATCTGCGCAAGTCCAATCGATTCGACATGCGGCCTCTGCGCATGCCGGTCGAACCGACATCGCAGCAGCTCATCGCTGCCAAGCGGATGTTCCCGCCCAACTACCTGCACGAAAGTTGGTTGGACTATCTGTATTGGGACAGCGAGATCGAGAACTGACCGTCACGTAGCTCAACTGGAGGAGCACCGCCCTCCGAAGGCGACGGATGCAGGTTCGAGTCCTGTCGTGACGACCAACATGGTGAGTGAATCGGCCAGGTGGCCGGCGCTGTTTTGAAAACGGATGGTGCCCGCGACGGCATGGGGATCAATACCTCCGCTCTCCGCCAACATGGAAGATTAACCGGGCAGGCGCACCGGCACCGCTTGGAAAACGGCTGGCACCCTAACGGGTGTGCGATTCGAGTTCGCAGTCTTCCGCCATTGATGGACAGTCAACGCGGCGAGTGCCGCGCGCCCGTTCGAAGCGGGATGGATGCCGCAAGGCATTGGGGATCAAGACCTCGGCTGTCCACCAATTCTGCGAACGCACGGATGTACTGCGGCGCATGCGAGTGAGTTCAAGCCTCGCAACCTTTGACGCAGCGTGCAGCATTGGCAGCTCGCGTGGCTCATAACCACGAGGTAGGCCGTTCGATTCGGTCCGCTGCAACCAATCGGGTGTCGCCAAGTCTGGTGACTGAGCGGGTCTGTAAAACCTGCGCCTATGTGCATGCCGAGTTCGATTCTCGGGACACCCACCATGCGGCCTTGGTCTATTGGCAGGGCCTCGGAGTGCCACTCCGATGACGCGAGTTCGATTCTCGCAGGCCGCACGCTCGGAAAGCTAATCTGGTGAAAGCGCCTGCTTGAAGAGCAGGAGAGCGTGGCTCGAAACCACGTCCGAGCACCACGGGCCGGCCGCCGGGGCGGAGAGATGCCTTGCAAGCAACTCGCGCTGGGTTCGACTCCCAGTCGGTCCACCAGTTCATTCCGGTCAACCGTCCTTGGTGGATGGGCCTGACTGTTAATCAGGATGCGGCAGGTTCGAATCCTGCGACCGGAGCCAATCATGCGACGTTCTGCTAGCAGCCAGGCATCTGCGTTCTCAGCGCAGCAACATGGGTTCGAGTCCCATACGTCGCACCAATTCTTCCCGTAGCTCAATTGGACGAGCGCCCGGCTACGAACCGGGAGGCATGCAGGTTCGATCCCTGTCGGGAAGGCCAATTCAACAGGGTGTAGCTCAGACAGGCCAGAGCTCCGCACTTGGAATGCGGAGGTCGGAGGTTCGAATCCTCTCACCCTGACCATTTGATGCCGCTTAGCTCAGTTGGCAGAGCGTCGCTCTCTGAAAGCGAAGGTCCGCGGTTCGAGGCCGCGAGCGGCTACCAATCATGTCGTAGCATGTCGCGCGAGGCCAGGGCGGTCATGGGCCGGTCTGCAAAACCGGAAAAGACGGGTTCAACTCCCGTTCGCGCATCCAATTGGCTCCAGTGGCTCGAATGGACAGGCGCCCGATTTCTACTCGGGTCTATGCGGGTTCGAATCCTGCTTGGAGCGCCAATGCCTGCGTAGCTCAGCGGATGAGCGCCCGCGTCCTAAGGGGGATGACGCTGGTTCGACTCCAGTCGCAGGCTCCAATGACAACCCTAATTTGGAGAGTTAACCGGAGGGGTCTCCGGCGCCGCCTGCTAAGCGGTCGGTCGGTTCGCCGATGAGCATCATGCGCTCAGCTCTCCGCCAAATCGACGCGGGTTTGGGATATTGGCAGTTCCTCGCCCTTCCAAGGCGATGATGTGGGTTCGATTCCCACAGCCCGCACCAGTTGCTCCCTTCCGCTAATGGCAGGCGACCTGACTTTCAATCAGGCAACGACGGATCGTAACCGTCAGGGAGCACCACCGACCGCGGACCCTCCGGCGAGGAGCGGAGCCTTTGAAGCTTCGCAGGAGCGATCGACACGCTCGTCCGCTGCCAACGCTCGGGCTCCGGGGAGCGGCGACCTCTCATAAGGGTCGCAGGGCCGGTTCGAGGCCGGCACGAGCGACCATTTTGTCATGCCGCCTTAGCTCAATGGCAGAGCGCTGCGTTGTGGCCGCAGAGACGCTGGATCGTTACCGGCAGGCGGTGCCAGATATCGGGCGTGTAGCTCACCGGCAGAGCGGCGGTCTCCAAAACCGCGTCAGAGAGGGTTCGATTCCTTCCTCGCCCGCCAACCTTCGTGCGCCAGCAGCAGGACTGAGTCCAAAAACCTTGAAGGTCACGGCGCCGCAATATTGGTGATCTTGATCACGGATTGACCGCAGGCTCGGCCACGTCCTTGGCGGCAGCGACCAAAGACCGTGGATCACAACTCACTCAAATCCTCCGGCACGTCGCCAAACTTCTTCAGCACGACCGCATCCGAAAATTCGCCAACGTTCGGATCGCCTGCGCGCTTGAACGCGACGGCCCCCGCATTGGCAGGATCCATTTACGCCCGACACCTTTTCGAATTGGGCCGGCCTGCAGGCGCGCCCGGGCGCATCGCCTTGCCAGTTGCGGGCGATGACGACGCAGCCAAGACCGTCGTTCTGAAGCTCGTCGAAGAACTGGGCTTTGATGGCGTCGATGCCGGCGGTCTGGACGAGTCCCCCGGTACGCCGGTCTACACCAAGGACTTCGACGCCGACGGTGTGCGGCGCGGCTTGTACGAAGCGAGCAAAGACCGCACTCCGGAATGGCGCGGCACCTCGAACAGCCCCGGTAGCTTCACCGCTCCTGCTTGAACGCATTGAGCTTGCCGCGCCAGCCGGTTTGCGCCAGAAGTTCTGTCTTCATTGCGGGCACCCACCTCAAAGGCGTTCGTCGCGCTCATCGAGGCGAGGTTGCTGACGAAGCGGCCGTAAGGCTGTACCTGACGCGCTAACGATCTCTCGGGGCATCCAACAACTCGAGGAAGCGCTGGGCGCAACGTTGCTGAAACTGAGCGCCGCCTACCTCAACGCCGCTCTGCGCCCGCGTCTGCGAGCGCACCTGCCGATCATTCGCGCGACCGATGTCGCTTTCAAACGAGCAAGGAGCACCGACGGAAACCCGCTACGACAAGCCTCTCGATTCCGAGGCTGTAGAAATGAAATCTAAATCGGTACTGCAAAGAAAGTTCAGGCGGCGCTTTCCTTCGAGAAAATGTCGCTAGCGTCGCGAGGAATGGCATCAACGCATATTAGAAAGCTTGTCATGGCAGGTCCGGAATCGAGCAGGCGCGCGTGTTCCATGGGGTGAAGGGGTGCACAGGGTGCTCCTATGCGAGGCGATCCCTTGCGATCTGGAGCAGCGTCCTACAGCCTGGCTCTCTCAGCGCAGGCCGGCAGCAAGGCGAACATGATCGACGGCGCGCTTGTCGCATAAATACACGCGCGCCGCGGACAAGCAAAACTCGCGGATGCCGCGATGGCAGGCACGCACCAGCGCGGCCGTCCTATCGCCTCGCATAAGAGCACCCTGTGCACCCCTTCACCCCATGGAACACCGGCGCTCAATCTGCTGCCAGGGAATGGCGAGTGTGGCAAACAGAGCACACTGTCGGAGGAATCCAAGAGCGAAGAAAGAAAAGGGGCAGTCGCGGCGGGAACTGTCTGAAAGGTTGGATGTTGGCCGTCCCGAGATGTTCGGGGGGCTTTTAGTTCCGAACATTTCTGGATCGATGGGCAGCGACTGCGGGCCGCTACGAAGGCGCCACAGCGCGCAAAAGGCCGTGCCGTTCCCGATGGTTGTAGGACGGTGGGGATAGGATCATGAACGAGATCTCTCGATCAAAGAGGATAAAAAATGTGCTGCGCCTGCAGGTCGTCCGTGAGCGTGCTCGACAACCAAGAGACGGTTCGAGTGGACAGGTCTCCAAGCGCAGCAATCAGAGACTACTTGAGCGGCTTGAAGCCGAGAATGCGCAGCTTCGAGACAGCGTGGTGGATCTCATGCTCCAGATCCAAGCGTTGCGCGACGGTGCCAAATAGCTCTTACGCCACCCTGGCCGTTTTTCGATGATCACGCTTTGGCCAAGACGCGGGCTGCATGATGCGGATCTAGACCGGATGGAATTTTTCGGAAAGGACATCCGATCATTTATCTGGATGCCCGTCCCGTCCCTGTCATGCCGAAAAATTTTGTCTCTGGACAGCTTCTTCGCGCTTGATCTTCTCAAGAAGTAGATCGGTCACCAGTCGCCGCAACTGCGAATTTTCGAGCTGGAGTTGAGCAATTCGGTCGCCCGCGCCGCGCGTCCGACCAGGCTGAACCACCTCGTGTGCAGGCTGCGGCCCAGGCGGCGCTTTTCGCCATCGGTGCAAGGTCATGACGCTCACACCAAGCGTGCGCGCAATTTCGCTTTGCAGTTTCCCGCGTATCGCTAAATCATTTGCCTGCGCTAGCTTCGTCGCGATTTCCACCCTCGAGTGCCTTTTCTTTTTAGCCATAGCAGCTTGCTCCCCCTATTCATCCATTTCCGCAGCAGCAGGGTGCGGGACTACGGCTTCGGCTGATGTGATGGCCATCACAAAAAGGTCGATTTCAGACTCAGAAAACGCCACCCATAGAGACGGCACCCCTGAGTGTGCGGCAGTAAGCCATGGCAAAGGCGACGACCAAACTCAACGCACAGGATCGGGTGATCCTATTCTGTGCCGCCACCGGGATCGAGCATGCTGCCGTCGGGATTCCCGCGCGTACGATGCAATCAATGGCCGTCCGGGGGTTCATCGTGCACAATCGCGAAAGCGGAGGCTATGCGCTCACGGACAGCAGGCGTGCGGCGCTTATGGCAATCTTGAGGATGCTGGGCTGAAATAAATACCGCGACAGTAGGCATCGCCTACACCGAGCCAGGGAGGCCGATTGGCCGATGCCATCGCGTGCGCAGCGCGAGCGCAGTGACCGCCGCCGCGCGCTTCGTCTGCTCGCCGGCGCACCAGAAGGCGTGACCGAAGCTGCTTCGCCGGACTCGCAATAGCCAAGCCCGAGCACATGCTCGCGGGCGGACGCACGATGGAGGTCGTTCGCATGACGATCACGGAGGCGGGACGGCAGGCGCTCACAGGCAAAGGCACGCAATGACCAAAAAGCCCCGTGTCCCTGTCGGAAACCTACGCTCTAAAATATTGATGGTGCAGTCCGCCCAAAACCGGCACCGCCAGCGTGCGACCGATGGTCTGAACGGCACGCGGGATCGGCGCGTCCTTGTGCAGCGATAGGTGCGTACGGGCCTCATTGTAATATTTTTGATAGGAATTGAGCAGATGGCGGAGATGTCGTTCGCTGAACACAACAACATGGTCGAGACACTCCCGCCGGATCGAACCGATGAGCCTCTCTGAATATCCGTTCTGCCATGGCGATCGTGGCGAGATCGGCCGATCCCGTATGCCCATTGCGCGAACCCGCTGGATGACGACAGCGCCATACACGCAATCCCGATCGCGAACGATGTACCGTGGCGGCTGTTGCCAGCCGTAAGCCTCGGTCAGTTGACGGGCAATCCAATGGGCGCTCGGGCGTGCGGTCACACCCAGCCACACAAGCTCGCGGCGGGAATGTCGCAAGATCAGAAATCCATACAACAGCCGAAACGAGATTGTCGGCACTACGAACAAATCCATCGATGCAATGCCGTCGGCATGGTTGCGCAGAAAGATCTTCCAGCCCTGCGAGGGTGGCTCCCTTCCCCTGGCCATGTATTTTGCCACGGTGGTTTGCCCAACATCGATGCCAAGCTTGAGCAGTTCGCCGTGGATCCGAGGCGCTCCCCAAAGCGGGTTCGCGATGCTCATGGCGCGAATAAGCTGGCGAATGTCCGCCGGTGTCTTTGGCCGGCCACCGCGCGCTCGTGATTTCCAGCGCCAGTAGGCTTGGAACCCAGCGCGGTGCCAGCGGATCACCGTCTGCGGGTTGAGAATTTTCAGTGCGTCCAATACTCCAGGAGCCACACGATAGAGCGCGGTAAACACAAGGCGGTCAACGTTACCGAACGCCAATCGCTTCGGGGATTTGCGCCGCAACACGTTGAGTTGATGTCGAAGGACAAGGTTCTCGGCTTGCAATGCAGCCCGCGGCCGGAATATCCCGATCAAGGTCCACCAGATCAAGCTGCAAAGATCGCTCATCGGGAGCGAGTATCAGCCGATTCGCGGTCGCGGTCAGCCGTTTTGAGTTTGCGGTAGGGACACCTGCACGGGCGTGGACGCGACCAGCAATCGCCGGCCAACCAAAGGGCGGCACCGGCCAGGGAACCCGCTTAGTCTCGCTTCGTCGAGGGTTTTGAGTGGGATTTTGAGCCTCCACATGAGCCGCCGCAAGGTCGAGATCACGGGGCTTATGAATGAGCGGGAGTTCCCGCATGTGGTCGAGCTTGTGCTTCCGCTAAGCGGCTTCCGTAGCCGAATTCCAGAGTTTGAGGCGTTTCACCGTGAGCTTGGCATCCCCATCCGTCGCGGCCGCGGCCGATACGAGACAGAGCAACTCTATGTTCGCTTCTGCTTCCCTCACACCACCGCTGCCGACGCATTCCACGATCGCTTTGGTGGTAAACGCTTGACGTACAGGCCGCAGAAGCCCGGGCCGCGCGCCTTAAAACTGAAACCGAAGCGTATCTACACACCGCGCGTTGTCACCGACCACATCATGCTGCAGGAGGATTTCGAGCGGCTGCACAAGTTCCTGCTTGAGATGGAAGACCTCTCCGAAGTCTCCGACGATATTCGAGAATTGGTCGAGGAGGAATGGCCGGAGCTGGTGCATAAGCTACCGCCGAAGGTGGCGTAGTCCCGTTTACCTGTTACCACAAGGCGCTAATAAGCGCCGCGCCGACAATTGTTCCCCAAACTGCCGCTGACGCGATGCCGATTAATATAATCGCACCTCCGATAGCTTCCGGACTTGCGCAGCGATTCGACGAGGAGTGCCAGCAACGGACATAAGAGCTGGGATAGAGGACTCACTCAGCCTTGATGTTTGCCGCCTTGATGATTGGCCACCACTTCTCGATCTCGGCCTTCTGTTGCGCGGCAAGCGCTTCGGGCGTCTGCTGCTCGCGTGGAACAATCTCGTACCCGAGATCAGACAGCCGCGACCGCGTCCCCGGATCCGTCAAGCCGTCCAGGACCGCGGCGTTGAGCTTGCCGATCACCTCTTGGGGTGTGCCTTTGGGCGCCCAGAGCGCAAACCAGGTCGACGCGTAAAGTCCGGGTAGTCCCGCCTCATCCACTGTCAAGACATCGGGAACCGACGCCAGGCGGTTTTTGGCCATGACGGCGTAGGCTTTGATGCTGCCGGCCCGCACCGGTGCAAAAGAAATGGACGGGGCGGTGAACATCAGGTCGATGTGGCCGGCGATCACATCCTGCATGGATTGGCCAACGCTGCGATAGGTCACGAACTGG
>WNFR01010526.1_pt1 | contig 10176 bp, 6 predicted proteins | sample 5400221 | NCBI WGS metagenome assembly WNFR01 (sample SAMN13153357, study PRJNA577476) | soil metagenome | isolation source: 40 cm soil under Madrone tree | place: USA:California | collected 2016-06-14 | reverse complement strand
GGCATCGATGCCGCGTTCCTTCATCACTTCGGCGCCCGGCGCGCTCAAGCCGAAGTCGTGCAGGCCGATCACTTTTCCATCGAGCCCGACGTATTGATACCAAATCTGCGGGACGCCGGCCTCGATCGCCACGCGTTTTCGACAGGATTTCGGCAAAACTTCTTCACGATATTTTTCCGATTCGCGCTCGAAGCGCTCGAAGCACGGCATCGAAACGACACGGACGCCGTCGCCAAGTTCTTTGGCAGCGGCGAGCGCGTGCTGCAATTCGCTTCCACACGACATGATGATGAGATCGAGTTTGGCTTTTTCGTTTTTTGCAATGTAGCCACCGCGCAAAACGCCTTCGCGCCGCGCCTTAAGATCGACATCGTTCAATATCGGAACCACCTGTCGGGTAAGCGCGATGAGGGTTGGCCCGTCTGCCCGCTGAACAGCGGCGACAAACGCGCCGGCGGTTTCTTCCGGATCGGCGGGACGAATGACGTCGATGTTTGGGATCAAACGAACCGAGCTCACCGTCTCCACTGGTTGATGGGTCGGACCATCCTCGCCGACGCCAATCGAATCGTGCGTGAAGATGTAGATGTTCGGCAAACTCGAGAGCGCGCCCAGTCGAATCGAAGCGCGACAATAATCGGTGAAGACCATAAACGTTGCGCCGGACGCACGGAAAATTCCGTGATAGGAAATCCCGTTCATGATCGCACACATGCCGTGCTCGCGAATGCCGAAATGGATGTTGCGCCCCTTGGGATTGTCGCGCGTAAAATCGCCGCCATCCTTGATGTAATTCAATGTCGATCCATGCAGATCAGCGCTGCCGCTCATGAGCAACGGCATCGCTTGCGCGATTGGTTGCAAAGCTTCACTTCCAGCTTTGCGCGTCGCCAATTTCGAATCTTTCGGAAACTCCGGAATTTTGGATAAAAGATCGGCAGGAACTTTTCGGTCGATGCCATCCTGAAGCAGCTTGGCCTGCGCGGGATTCTTCTCGCGCCATTCATTGTAACTTTTCTCCCAGCGATCGTAATCGGCGAGCAATTTCTTTTTATGCTCGGCGAAATAATCACGCACGTCTTTCGAGACGAAGTAATGCTCGTCCGGCAAACCAAGCCCCTTGCGTCCGGCGTCAACAAACTTTGCGCCGGCCTCACCGTGCGCTTTGTAGGTGCCGGCGACTTCCGGGACGCCTTTGCCGATCAAGGTGTGGGCAACGATGAATTGCGGCCGGCCATTGTTGCGCTCCTTTGCAACCTCGAGCGCGTCGAGAAATTGCTGCATGTCCTGCCCGTTAATTTCCTGAACGTCGAAACCATAGGCCTTAAAGCGCGCAGCTGTGTCTTCGCTTTGCGTCGCGGTCGCCGGGGCGTCGAGCGTGACGGCGTTGGAATCATAGATCAGGATCAGATTATCGAGACCGAAATGCCCCGCGAAGGCGCTCGCTTCAGCGGAGACACCTTCCTGCAGGCAACCGTCGCCAGCCAAACAAATGACATGCTGATCGAAAATCCTGTGCTCGGCGGTGTTGAAACGGGCGGCCGCCATTTTCGTTGCAACAGCGATGCCCACGGCATTGCCGACGCCTTGGCCGAGCGGACCGGTGGTGCATTCCACGCCCGGCGTTTGTAAAAATTCTGGATGACCCGGCGTTTTGGAATGCAATTGACGGAAACGTTTGATTTCCGACATCGGCAAATCGTATCCGCTTAAATGGAGCCAGGCGTAAAGAAACATGCTGCCGTGTCCGGCGGAGAGGACGAAATAATCGCGACCGATCCAGCGAGGTTTATCCGGATTATGTTTTAGGGCATAACCGTAAAGCACAGCACCCATTTCGGCGCAGCCAAGCGGAAGCCCGAGATGACCCGATTGCGATGCCTGCACCGCATCCATGCACAAGCCGCGCGCTTCATTGGCCGCGCGGGAAAGAATCTCTACGTTCAAACTCATGACTGAGTTATAATTTGGATAAAGCGTCAAGACGACAAAAGATTTCGATACAACTTCACGCCGAAAATCGAACAGGGCATGAATCAGCCGGTGCTTCTCCATATCGTCGAGCGACTGGAAAACTTTCTCGGCAAATTGCCGGAAACAATCCAAAAGCCGATCTTGAGCGAGTTGACTCCCTTGAAGGAGTTGTTCTTGCAACAGCGATCGCCGCGCTTGGTATTAACTGGCTCGGTCAAAAAATCCGCGCCCGAACTCGTCAGGATTTTTTTTGGACTGACCGAAGACGAACCAGCGCCGGACGCGCCGATGTCGGTCTTTCGCTGGCAGGAGGTTGAGATTGGCAGTCGGGGCACGATTTCTATTCTCGATGCGCGCGGCGCTTTGGATTCAGCGGCCAGGCAAATTCAAGACGAACTGAACAGACAGCCAGCGGACATGATCTTTTTTCTCGATGAGGCCGCCGCTAAAGCACGCGCGCGCAAGGCTGAAATCGAGAATCTTATCGCCTGCCTGGATTGGAGCGGCGCGACCCAGGCGAAGGCAAAGGTTGTTGGGATTGCGTTTTCGTCTGGCAAGGCGAGAGCGGCTCACGATCGCGAAAAAGAAGAGGCAAGCCATTCGCAAGAACTCGCTTCTTCTCTTCGGAGGGCGTTGAAACCCGAAGACAAGTTATTGCAGATCGTTTCCTTTGGCGCTGAGAGGGATTTGCCCGATAAAGTGCGGGAGTTGATGTCCATCCTGGGACAGGAATCGCCGAATGCAGCGCGCATTGAAATGATCCGGATCTCGCGCGATCGCGAAACGCAAAGGGAAGTTGCACAAATTCTCGTGAAATCGACCACCGCCATCTGTGCGGCGATTGGCGCGCAGCCGATCCCATTGGCCGATCTGCCTATTCTCACCACGCTCCAACTGACAATGGTTTCCGGAATTATGTACTTGAGCGGGCGCGAACGAAGTTTGCGGGCGGCTACAGAATTTATCGGGGCCATTGGCGCGAACGTCGGTGCCGGGATGTTGCTTCGCGAAAGCGCCCGCGCAGTGCTCAAATTTTTCCCAGGCTGGGGTAACGTGGTCTGCGGAATGGTGGCGGGCGCGGGTACCTATGCGATTGGCCGCGCCGCGTCCGCCTTTTTTCTCGAAGGCGTTTCCTTGAAACAGGCCCGCCAAACTTATCTTGCCAGCCGCAAAAAGCGGACTCTTCCCGTTCGCCCGGTTACCAAGGCACTCGAGTCCGATCGAACAAACTGAAAATAAAAACCGGGCGGCCTTTGATTGGGATTGGCCATCGAATAACTTGTGAATAAGATCGGCTGTCCGGGGTATTTTGTTCACAGCGTTTTTGTGAACAAATTCGCGTTTTTCGCGGAATCCAAGAAGCGATTGTCGATCTTATATGAAGCTCTCAGAGATCAGTGCAACGCTTCGAGAGATCGGTGTTTCGCCGGTCAAGATGCTGGGGCAGAATTTTCTGCACGATCAGAATTTTGCTCGTTGGATTGTTGAGCAAGCGGAATTAACTCCGCGCGATTATGTCGTAGAGATCGGTCCCGGACTGGGCGCACTGACAGAGCTGGCCTTGGCGAAAGGTGCACGCGTTCTTGCGCTCGAAAAAGATACGCGTCTCGCAAATTTTTTGTGCGCCCGCCTTCATCATCCGCGTCTGGAAGTACGCAATGCCGATGCACTGGATTTTGATGCGCGCACTTTGTTTTCGCAGCGGCGAGTGAAATTGCTGGGCAATTTGCCGTACAATATTTCCAGTCCATTACTCCTCAAGTTTCTGGATTATCCAAGTCCTATATCGCTAGCGTTGTTTGCTTTACAAAAGGAAGTGGCGTGCCGTCTTTCTGCCTTACCATCTTCACGCGACTACGGAGCGCTCACGTTGCGAGTGCAATTGTACCATCGCGTGGAATATCTGCGCACGATTCCGGCAACGGTTTTTATTCCCCGACCTGATGTCGATTCTGCATTGGTACGAATGTCACCGCGCGATCCTCTGGAACTGCCTGAGCGCGACGACGCGCTGTTCATGAAGCTCGTGAGACGCGGCTTTTCGCAACGCAGAAAGCAATTACAAAAACTGCTGCGCGCGCATGTCCCGGATTGGGAGCAGGCTGCCGCTAAGCTGGGCTTCGATCCGAAAGCTCGTGCGGAAGAGTTGTCGCTGAACCAGTGGATCGGCCTCGCGAATGAGATCGCGCCTCTAACTCTTCCCGAGAGCCGCACAGGTCAGGAGGAACGCTTTCCCGTAGTCGATGAGATGGATCGCATCCTGCGATACGCTTACCGCTCCCAAGTGCATGGGGATAACTTGCGTCATCGCGCGGTTCATATTCTGATTTTCAACGACGCCGGCGAACTTTATCTGCAGAAACGTGCTCGCAGGAAAGATCGACATCCTCTGCTCTGGGACTCGAGCGCCGCCGGTCACGTCGGCGCCGGGGAGGGATATGATGAAGCGGCCCAACGAGAATTGCAGGAAGAGCTCAGGATCAACGTTCCGCTCGAAAAAGTCCTTAAGGTCCCAGCATCCGTACGGACCGGGCAGGAATTTATCTGGCTCTATCGTGGCCAGCTTCAAGGCGATCCTCGGCCCAACCGAAGCGAGATCGAGGCCGGGGCTTTTTTCACTCTCGCTGTCGTAAACGGCTGGATCGCGGCGCGACCGGGGGATTTTGCACCTGGGTTTATGGAATGCTGGAGTGCGTACCGCGAAAGAGACAGGTTTAGAGCCCGAGACGCTCTTTAAGATTTTCTTGGTCGATGCCGATGCGTCCGCTGCTTAGCCGCTTTTCTTCCCTTCGTTGACTTGAAACCTCCAGTTCTCGGAGCGACCAGATCGCGCGCGGCCGTGCGTCTGAAGCTCCGCGCGGCTCGTCTCGCTGCATCCTTTCCGCCGTAAAGCGTGTCACTGAACATTTTCGTCAGCACCGCAGTTCCGCGAAGAAAATGAACTTGAAAACCGTGTGTCTGTTTTTTTGCGCGAGGTTTTGTGTCGATGCGGCGGATGTTTGCTTCAGAATCAGGATTAGGGCGCCTTCGCATAAGAAAGTCCTAAGAGGAAGCTAGCCAGACACCGGCCGGAATCAACGAAGAGCTAGCGCTGAAACGCAAGCTCGTTAGGTGAAGGAAGGTTCCAGGTTTGCCATTTTTTTTCATATTCCGCGGCGGGCAAAAGGGCGTAACAGGGATAACGCGACGCTCGCAGCCACGTAATAATTCTCACAAGGTCGGGCTCCGCCATGGTCGTGCACCCGGTAGTCGGCCGATTCACTCCGCGGCGAATGTGAAAAAAAATCGCGCTGCCATCACCGGGAACTGGGGGATCAGAGTTGTGCCGGATCTCGATGAGCCAGTGATAGGCAAAATCGCCCGAGCGCATTTTTTCATGTGTGTAATTGTCCGGCGGATTCTTCGGATCGATCACAATGTGGCGATTGTAATTAGGCGATCGTGGGTCGTCGCTCCACACGTCTGCTTCTGTCACCTGGTGATACGGATAATCTCCGCCCGGCGGCAAATTCGATTCGTAACCAAAAACTTCGCCGATCTTGAAAATGCCGGCCGGCGCGCGACCGTCGCGCTCCTTTTTGCGCGGGCCGCGCTCATTTTGTCCGGCGAGACCCGTTCCCCACGCCAACCCATTTTTACCAAACAAAACCGGGACGGGAGCGGCGACTGCGCTCCAATTGCCGCCGCGCGGCCGCTCAAACAGTTGAAGCTTTCCACGCGGCGAATTCCAATCGGGTGCACTGGCAAGAATGAGTTGCGTGCAATCGGCAGGGACGCCGTCGGCACGTACGTTGCTCATAAGGAAGATGAGCGCGCCAGCCAAAGCCCCGGGCAAGATCGACATAAACATTTCCAAACTTAGACGCGCACTCTATTGATTCTGTCCAATTCGTTTCCTGTGAAGAAGAGTTTCGCCGTCTTACTCATCGCCGCTGCTGTCTTTATCAGCTACGCTCCGGCGCTGCGAGACGGTTTTGTCTGGGACGATACCGCCCTAATTCTGCGCGATCCACTGATTCGAAGCTGGCGCCTCATTCCGGAAGGGTTCAACCATTTTCTATTTATCGACGCGACGGCCTCATCTTTTTACCGCCCGATCCAACGGCTCACCTACACGCTCGAGTACGCTGCCTTTGCACTTCAGCCCATGCCTTATCATTTCACCAGCATCATTTGTCATGCTGCGGCCGCGATCGCATTTCTTTTTCTGGCCGAAGAACTTCTTTTTTTATTTGGAACCGATCCTAACAAACGCAGACTGATCGCTTTTGCGGCAACGCTAGTTTGGGCGATCCATCCCATCCAAAGCGCTGCCGTCGTTTATATTTCCGGACGCGCTGATCCGTTAGCTGCGGGTTTCGGTTTCCTTGGATTTTATTTGATCTTACGAGGTCTGCGCGCGGCCGGGAAAAGTGGTTTGCTTTTTTTGGTTGGGGCAACGGTTGCGTTTCTTATCAGCATCTTAAGCAAGGAAACAGGTTTGATTATTTGCCTGCTTGCATTAACCGCGGCATTGCTGAGCAAAAATTGGAGCGCGACATTGAAAACTGCTGGCGTTGTCGCTTTCGCCGGCGTTGTTTACTTGAGCTTGCGATTTCCCGCGGAACATTTCACCCCGCCGGTCTCACACGCGTCCCCGCCGCCGCTGGTGAGGCCGATCCTGGTGGCGCGTGCTTTCGCAGAATATGCGGGTCTGATCGCATTTCCTCTCAATCTCCACATGGATCGGAACATTGAAACTCAGCCGAGCGGCTTTAGCGATGCGAGCTTGACTGCGGCCGCCTGGCGCGAACTGCAAACCCTTCTCGGGATCTTACTCATCGTCGCGGCGGCCTACTGGATTATTCGCGCGCGCAAACGAAATCCAGCCGTATTTTCCTGTCTGGTGATCGCGGTCATCAGTTATTTGCCGTTTAGCGGAATCCTCGTTTGGAATGCCTCAGTGGCGGAACATTGGCTCTATCTGCCAACGCCCTTTCTCTTTTTAGCGGCGGCAATTGAAGCCGCAGAGTTGGTTCAAGCCAAAAATGAACGGCAAAGATCGACGATCCGTCTAGCGGCTATCTCCATCTTAATCGTGTGGCTGGCATTTCTTGGAGTTCGGACATTCATCCGGATGTTTGATTGGAAAGATCAACGGATATTTGTGGAACGGACAATTGCAAGTGGTGGAGATTCCGCACGAATGTTCATCAATCTCGGTAACCTCGAACTCGATGAAGGAAAATTGAAAGAGGCCAAGTCATATTTCGAAACGGCGTTGCGCAAAGAGCCGGGGCAACCGCTCGCAATCTTGAACCTGGCCGCGGTCGCGTTGAAACAAAACGATTTCAAGGCTGCTCACGAACAACTCCAGCGCGCAGTAAAGTTACCGCTGGTCGAAGCACAAGCGCACGAATTTCTCGCTGTATTAGAAAACAGGGAAAAGGGCCAGGCGAATTTATTGCGTCTGCGGCTCGCGGCGCGGACCGGCCCACCCAATTGGTCGATCGAAAGACGCTATGTAACAGTGCTGGATGAGACCGGCGCGACCGCGCAGGCAATCGCTGAATTGCAGGCTTGCCTACGAAGAGAATGGTATCGCGCGGAAAGTTGGAAGCTGCTCAGCCGGCTGTTGGAGAAATCCGGCCGCCGTGAGGAAGCGCTGCAAGCGCTGAACCAGGCTCGCGCTTACGATGTGCACCTCGATATACACGGCGAGACTCTCTAATTCCAAATCTGAACTTTCATTGCGGTGTCGCCGCCGTTAGCAGTAAAAAAATTGTCACGTCCAACGGACAATCCGGCAGCGAAGGAATCCTGGTGGTTCTGAATAACGCAGAACCTTTTTCCGTCCGTTGAATAACATATGAAAACGTCCCTTCCATACGGAGCGGCGCTGGCCATTCTGGGTTTGGCCGCGGCTCCACTTCATTCCAAAGCCCAGACAACCAGCACGACCACGACTAGCAGCACCGGCTACGTGCAAACGAGCAAAATCATCGGCACAAAGGTCCAGGGCGCGCAGGGCGAAGAAGTCGGTGAAATCAAAGATGTCGTCCTTGATCGCAATACCGGTTGCATGGCCTACACCGTCCTCTCCGCCGGAGGCACCGGCACACGGGGTGCCGGCCAGGCAAAAACTGTTGCCGTCCCGTGGGCAGTCTATTCCACCACATCCGATCCTCGCGTTTTGACGGTGCGAGTTGATCGAGAGCGGATCTATAACGCGCCCGCGTTCGACTACGCGCGCATCGACGAATATTCAAGCAGCGGTTGGATCAACAATGTTTACTCCTACTACGGCGTGTCGGGACAAGCCGGAGTGGCCGTGGGAACTTCGGTAACCGGAGGTAGTACGGCGACAACAGGCGCCACGACCGCGACGGCTACTCCGATTCCCACCGCTTCAGCTTTAACGGCGCCCACTGCTGGAACCGCTTCGCCTGCAGCGAGCGCGTCACCGAGCGCGACCGCCTACGCGAGTCCCGCAGGGACAGCGAGCGCAACCCCTTCGCCAAGAGCAACCCGAGGCAGATCTCCGACGCGTGGTGAATCGGCGACACGCGGTGAATCTCCGAGCCGCGGCGAATCCGCGACGCCTGGAGAATCGCCAAGCGGCAGAACCAAGACCAGCGCGACACCTTCCTCGCGGCATCATACCGAGACAACTTCGCCGAGCGGGACCGAGGAATCCGCTTCGGAAGCGACCGGCAGTCCGGCGGGAGAGCGCAAGAAAAGCTCGCGTCGTCATGCTACCGAAGGAACAACAGAACCAAGCGCGAGTCCCAAGGGACCGGAGGAACAAGAGTAATCAGCTGCGTTGCGCGATAACGCGCGGCGTAAGCGTTCAAAGGACCGCAGGAACGTGCAAATGTTCCTGCGGTTTCTTGTTAGATCGACAGTTGCTCGTGTGGTGTAGTTCGTTCCACCATCTCGGTATCGGCTGGCAAAAATTTCATGCCCCAAAACCAAAGAGCTCCCGCGAGCAGGATTGTTACTGAGACCGTCAGAAAACCGGCATTCATACTCCAGCGATCGCGGATCGCGCCGATGAGCGGCGGCGAAGTCGCGTCTACCGCGATAAAGATGCAGATCCACGCTCCGGGAAAACGGACATAGAGCATCGCTATGGTAGCGGGAAACGCCAGCACAACGCCGACGCCAGAAACGAGAAAATACGCGCTTGCGAATTTCTTGCGAAGCCAATCACCCATCCAGCCGCCGAGGAGTGTCGCGAACAATCCCGCCACCGCCGTAATCGCGCCAAAAGTGACGTTGATGTTGCCGAGCAAATTTGGGCTGGCAACGAATTCGCTCCCGCGATCTGAATAAATATAATCGGGCACCCACGCTGCAATGCCACCGATCGCAAAGGTCAGGGCCGCCATTGCGGCCGTGTTGATGACGTACGACGGTGTCCGCAGCAACAAGAGGTAATCGGCCAGTTTCGGCCGCGGTTTCGCGATTGATGGCGCCGTTGACATTGCCCGCGGATCACGCATAAAAAAACAAAGCATGGCAAGCAACAATCCCGGTGGTACCACCAAATAAAAGGCCCACCGCCACCCGAGCAAATCGGAGATCTTTCCGCCAAACGCGTAACCGAGCGCGCTTCCGACCGGCATAGCGAGATAAAAATAGGCAAGTATCCGGCCGCGTCGCTCCAACGGGTAGAGATCGGAAAGAATGGTCGGTGCCGCCGGACCGTAGCCGGCTTCGCCGACGCCAACAAACACACGCGTGCAAAGCAAAACGACAAACGAAATCGCTAAACCAGACCATCCGCTCGCCAGGCTCCAGAGTGCCACGCTGATTCCGACCAACAGCCATCGAGAAAAGCGGTCGGCCAGCCAACCGAAGAGCGGCGCCGCGCACATATAGGTGAGCAAGAACGCCGTAGTCAACAATCCGGCTTTGCCGTTCTGGTTGGGGTCGCCCGCGAGAAAATCGTGTTTTATTTGCGGCAAAACCGCGGCCAGAATGTATCGGTCGATGTAATTAAAAAGATTGATGGCCAAAAGCAGCCAGAGAGCGGTATGTGCCATCCCGCGGGCTTTTCCAAAACTCTTTTCCATCGCCAATTGCCGATTGCAGTTCGGGAGCACCTGATTGTAAATCATAAACGATGATGTCGGCCGGCGAACGCATGCTTCACTTCTTTGGCCGGCCGCTCGTACGCTGCTTCTATCGTGTTCGATCAATAGGCATTGAATCTTTGCC
>WNFR01008859.1_pt1 | contig 10176 bp, 11 predicted proteins | sample 5400221 | NCBI WGS metagenome assembly WNFR01 (sample SAMN13153357, study PRJNA577476) | soil metagenome | isolation source: 40 cm soil under Madrone tree | place: USA:California | collected 2016-06-14 | reverse complement strand
TCCGGAGCGACCGTCACGAAACGGCAGCATGAATAGCTTTTAACATGCGCAGATGCTTCGGCAAATCCTTTAGCGGAACCTGGTTGGCGGCGTCGGAAAGCGCGCGAGGAGGATTTTCGTGCACTTCCATGAAGATGCCGTCGCAGCCGGCCGCCATGGCCGCGCGGGCCAGCACCGGTGCGAGCACGCTGTCGCCGGAAGTCACGTCGCCCGCGCCGCCCGGGCGTTGCACCGAATGAGTCGCGTCGAAAATGACGCGATAGCCGGCCTCGCGGATCCAATAAAGCGAGCGCATGTCGGCGACGAGATTGTTGTAGCCAAAGGTTGTACCGCGCTCGGTGAAGCAAAAATTTTTGTTACCAAACGCAATCAACTTCTCCGCGATGTTCTTTACGTCCCACGGCGCGAGAAATTGACCTTTCTTCACGTTGATGGCGCGTCCGGTGCCGGCCGCCGCGCGCAGCAAATCGGTTTGGCGACAAAGGAACGCCGGGATTTGCAAAAGATCGACCATTCCCCCGGCCAGCTTGGCCTCGTCGGGCGAATGCACGTCGGTCGTGACTGGAATTTTCAACTGCTTGCCAATGGCGGCGAGAATTTCGCAACCCTCGCGCGGCCCAATTCCGCGAAACGAACGCACCGAGGTCCGGTTCGCTTTGTCATAAGACGCTTTGAAAATTAGATCGACATCTTCCGCCGCGCAGATTTTCGCGATCGCCTTCGCCATTCGCCAGACGAACTTCTCCGACTCGATCACGCACGGCCCGAGAATGAACACGGGCCGTTTTCCACCGATGGTGACTTTGCCAACTTTGAGCATCTTCGGTTTCAAGTGACCGGAGTTTGGCCTTTGCGCGCAAGATCGACAATGGCAAATGGCGCATACAACGTGCAGAAGAAAAGAAAAGCCAGGCCGTGGAATTGCAGCAGATACAGCGGCCGCCAGTCGGAAAGAAAACTCAGAAGCGAGAACGCCTCGGGTTTGTGGAGCAGGAACCCGTAATTCTCTCCCGTAAGCAGATCGAGCGCGAAGGTGACGACAAAATAAAGTTCCGTCCAGGCGAACGTGCGCAAGATTCCGATCGGTCGTGGCCGGAATCCGTAGATCAACATGAGAAAAACAATGCCAATGATGATGCCGGAATGGGCGACGAAGAAGCTGATGAAGCGCAGGTCTGGAAATCCAAACGCGAGATTCGGTGTGATGATGGCCTGAAGCGTGCCGCCGATTCCCCAAAAATAGGCGACCTCAAGCCAGCGGCGGTTGCCGGTCCAAAGCGCGACGATGATGACCACCATCGCCCAGTCGCACAACTGCATCGGCAATGTGCGCTGCCAACTGGTGACACCAAAACGTCGCGCGACGATGAGATACGCGACATAATTTATCAGGAGCAACGCTGAAATCGAGAAAGCGATCGAGCGCTCCATGAACCGCGACTTCGTTCGATGCACGATAAGTGCGAGCAAAAACGGCAGTACGATTGTCAAAAAAATGACGGTCCAATGTCCGATGCTGTAGGCATGAAACGGGTGCTCGTTTTCCATTTGCGCGATCAAATCGACAATCGCCAAGATAGACAATGCCTAACGAATTACCCAAAGATTGCACGGAATGAAATCCGTGAGCCAGGCGAAGTTGCCCGGAAGCACCTGCTCGCCATTGGCTTCGGGCTGATCCGGAACGACGAGCAAATCCGCTTCCACCGATTTCACAAAATCCGCGGCGGCAAAACCGGTGTTCCCGCGAATGCAGCGCGCTTCCATTGGCACATCGGTTTCGCCAGCCGACAATACGAATTTCTCCAACTCAGCTTCGTCTTCATCTTGCGTTTGGACTCTGTTGCCTCCGTCCGCCTTGGCGCGCGCTTCATCGAACGTCGTGATCACTCGAATCACGTACAGACGTTCAGTTTTCTCAGCCAACGCAAGTTGCAGCGTTATTTTTAAAGCCTCGAGCGCGTGGTCGGAGTAGTCAGTAACGAAAACAATTTTATGCAGCGGTTTCGGTTCCTTTTCCGGATGAGTGAAGAGCATGACCGAACAAGCAGCGTCGCGCACAAGACGGCGCGCGACGTTGCCTAGAAATGGATGGAGGACAACCTCCTTCTCGAGCGCGCCGGCTACGACCATGTCGATGTTGTTATCGTTTAGCGCCTGCAGAATTCCGTCCGCGGGACTGCCTTGCTGGTAATAAACGGCCGAATCTCTCGGCAATTGCAGGGCACCCAGTACGTCGCTAAATTTTTTCGCGGTTTCGGGGCTGCGTTCGCCCACGTAAATCAAGCTCAGCACGGAGCCGAAGCGGTCCCGTATCCGCTTTGCTTCAGAAAGCACTTGCTCGAAGCGCGGCGAAAATGTGCTCGCTACGGCGATTGACTTGTATGGCGACGGATTAATCATCAAAGTTTGGGGGAGCCAATCTCCAACTTCACAGAAAATCGGCAACCGCAGAAAATTTGATGTTTCATCGTTGCTGTTGGATTTTTCCGCTCTGGTTATGAGACGCGCAATTTATCCAGGCAGCTTTGACCCGGTCACGAACGGGCACCTCGACGTGGTCGAACGTGCACGGAAGCTTTTCGATGAAGTCGTGGTGGCGGTCGCGCACAACGATGAGAAGCAACCGCTCTTTCCCCTGCAGGAACGGCTCGATCTGCTGCGCGAGACCGTGGGCAAGATCGACAATGTCCGGATTGCGCAATTCGAAGGTTTGCTGGTTGAGTTTGCGCTCGAGCAAAAAGCCAATGCCGTCATCCGCGGCCTGCGCGCCGTCTCGGATTTCGAGTTCGAATTTCAAATGGCGCTAATGAACCGGAAACTGGAGGGGAGCGTGGAAACGATTTTTCTCATGCCGAAAGAGGAATACACCTATCTGAGCTCGCGATTGGTGAAGGAGATCGCGCGCCTGGGCGGCGATGTCTCGAACTTTGTGCCGCCGCTCGTCGCCAAAGCGCTAGCGCAGAAATTCTCGCGATAAACTCCGAAAGCTTTCGCGAGTGAAAATTCATTTGAAACAAATTCCGGGTGAGGGGTTGCATCTTGAGGGCGAAGAAAACTGCCCCATTCCGGAATTGAACGCGGAAGGAATTCGTTGTGTCGCGCCGTTGTACTATAACATCGACGTCGGCCTTTCGGACGGCTCGATTTGGGCGAATGGCTCGCTGAAGCAACCGGTCGAGCTGAGTTGCGTTTGCTGTCTGGAGAAATTCATTTACGAGATCAACGTGCCGGCGTTTGCACTGCACACAGAATTGCACGGCCCGGAAACTGTCGATCTTACGCCATTCATGCGGGAGGACGTTTTGTTGAACCTGCCGGCGCATCCGCGTTGCGATCGCGAGGGCGGCCGTGTTTGTAAGGCGGCGAGCACGACGCTCAATATCGCGAGTGAAAGCGAGGCGAAGCGCGAACACGACTGGGAAGCGCTCGATAAGCTGAAGTTGCGCAAGTGAGGTGTAGCTGCCGGTCCGAGCCGGACTGGCACTGTCTCGCGCCGCCGCCGAAGCGCTATGGCGCGCAGAAGGCTGGCGGCAGACCATAAAGCTCCTGCCGCTGAGGACAGCGACAGCCACAACGCCAGTTGTTTTTTCCTGATTTCCTGCTTTCCTGATTGCCTTCTTTCTTTATGGGAGTCCCAAAACGCAAAACTTCGAAGATGCGCCTGCGCACACGCAAAGCGGCCAACCGCTGGCGCGCTTTGCAGCTAAGCAAATGTCCGCAGTGCGGCAGTTCGCTTCCGTCGCACACTGCATGTCCGTCGTGTGGTTATTACAAGGGCCGGCAAATATTGACGGTCGAAGGGAAGTAGCGCAGGGCGTGTCTTTCCATGGTGATGGAACGCGCTTAGATTTTCGTTTTGCAATCGGCGCCTAAAGCTCGCAAAATTTCTATCCGATGAATATCGCCTTGGATGCAATGGGCGGAGATTTCGGCCCGTCTATTTTAGTGGCCGGCGCAGTGATGGCGCTGCGTGAGTACGGCTATATTAAGAAGCTTTATCTGGTTGGCGACGAGCCGCAGATCAAAAGGGAACTGCAAAAGCACAAATGCAGCGATTCGCGGGTCAGCATCGTGCACGCGACGCAAGTGGTAGACATGAGCGACCGGGCCTGGTCGGCTGTGCGCCGCAAAAAAGATTCATCGGTGAGCCGCGCGGTCGATCTGGTGAAACATGGCGACGCGAACGCGATTGTGAGCGCGGGCCACACCGGCGCAGCGGTCGCGGCCAGTATGATCAAGTTACGGACGCTGGAAGGGATCGATCGCCCCGGCATCGCGGCCGTGCTGCCGACGCAATCTAACGTCTTTGTTCTCGTCGACGCCGGAGCCAATATCGATGCGCGCCCCGAACATCTTTTGCAATATGCCATCATGGGTTCGGTTTATTCGCGCCACGTTCTTGGTTACAAAAATCCAAGGGTCGGTCTGATTTCGCTGGGCGAGGAGGACGTGAAAGGAACTGAAAAGACAAAGGAAGTGTTCAAGATGTTGAAGAAAACTTCACTCAACTTTCGCGGCAATATTGAAGGTCGCCATCTCTTCGAAGACCCGGTTGAAGTCGTGGTTTGCGACGGATTCGTCGGCAACGTGATTTTGAAAACATCCGAATCGATCGCAGTTGCAATTTTCAAGTGGCTCAAGGCCGAATTGATGCGCAGTAAACGGCGCAAGGCCGGCGCCTTTCTCGCGCGCGGTGCATTTCACGCCATCAAGGATAAAACAAACTACGAATACTATGGCGGCAGCCCGCTTCTCGGCGTCGACGGCATTTGCATCATCGCGCACGGGGCCAGTTCTCCGCTCGCGATCAAAAACGCGTTGCGCGTCGCGGCTGAAGCGATTGAACAACAAGTGAACCCGCATATCGTCGAGGAAGTTCGCCGTTATCATGAAACGACAGCCTCGCTCGAACCCGCAACCGCGCTCAAGTAAACCGCTGCGCACCGTCTCGATCGTCGGCACGGGCAGTTACGTGCCGGAGAAAATTCTAACCAACCAAGATCTTTCGCGCATGGTCGACACCAGCGACGAATGGATCACTACCCGGACCGGCATCAAAGAACGGAGGATCGCGGCGAAAGACGAATTGACCAGCGACATGGCGGCAAAGGCTGCGCTCAAGGCGATGGAGCAGGCGAAGGTTTCGGCGAGCGAGATCGATCTCATTCTCGTGGCTACCGCCACACCGGACATGCTTTTTCCCGCAACCGCTTGTTTCGTGCAGAAAAAAATCGGGGCCAAGAATGCCGCTTGTCTCGACGTCTCCGCTGCCTGCGCCGGTTTTATTTTCGGGCTCGAAATCGGCCAGCAGTTTATCACGTCGCACACTCATGACACCGTGCTCGTGATCGGCGCGGAGAAGTTGACCTCGATCACCAATTGGACCGATCGCAATACCTGCGTGCTTTTTGGCGACGGCGCCGGTGCGGCCATCCTGCAACATCGCGGCAGCGCTCATGGCGTGATCAGCACTCACATCGGCAGCGACGGACAATTCACCGACATTCTTTTCATGCCCGGCGGCGGATCGCGTTGTCCGATCACCCGGGACAACGTCGATAAAAACCTGGCGACGATTCACATGACCGGCAAAGAAGTTTACAAACAAGCGGTGACCGCGATGTTGGGCGCCGCTAAAAAAGTGCTCAAACAAGCGGGCTTGTCGATCCATGACATCGCTTGCGTCATTCCGCATCAAGCAAACTTGCGCATCATCGAGGGAATCGCCGATCGTCTCGACATTCCGCTCGAGAAATTTTACGTGAACCTTGATCGCTACGGCAACACGTCCGCGGCGGCTGTGGCCATCGCCCTCGATGAAGCGAACCGCAGCGGCCGCATCAAACACGGCGATTATGTCTTGATGGTCGTCTTCGGCGGCGGCCTGACTTGGGCGAGCACCATCATCGAATGGTAATCTTTGTCATGTCGAGCGAAGTCGAGACATCTCTTACTGTTGTCCCATCACTGAAATATTGAGAGATTCCTCGACTCCGCTCGGAATGACAAAATGCTAATCGAAACACACGCGCATCTCGATTACCCCGATTTTGCGAACGATTTTGATGATGTGCTGCGACGCGCAACCGAGGCCGGCGTTACGCGCATTATTACGATTGGGACCTCCGTCGAGAGTAGCCGGCGCGCGGTCGATCTTGCCGAAAAATATCCGAATATCTTCGCTGTCATTGGCGTTCATCCGACGTATGCCGAGGAAGCAGGCGAAGATGTGATCACACCGTTGCGCGAGCTCGCGAAAAATCCGCGCGTGGTCGCGATCGGCGAGACCGGCCTCGATTATCATCATTTGCCCAGCATCGAATTAGAGAGCCGCAAACGGGTTTTTCCGCATCAACATTTAACCCAGGCTGTCGCTAAGGCGCTTCAATATCAGACCGAAGAGCAAATCGAAGCCCAAATTCACGATGGAGCTTACAAATCGAAACAGGCGAGTTTGTTCCAACAGCAGCTTGATCTTGCAGTCGAGCTGCGACTGAACGTGGTGATTCACCAACGCGACGCTTGGGACGACACTCTCGAAATCTTGCGCGATTACGGGCGCCAGGTGAGCGGCGTTTTCCATTGTTTCGGCGGCACGCTCGAGCAGGCGAATGAAGTTTTCGGCCTTGGGCACCTGATTTCGTTTACCGGAATCGTCACTTTCAAAAACGGCGCAGCCGTGCGAGAAGTCGCGGCACAAATCCCGCTGGGCCAGTTCATGGTGGAAACCGATTGTCCGTATCTCGCACCCGTTCCGTTTCGCGGAAAGCGCTGCGAGCCCGCGCACACGCGGTTGGTCGCTGAATCGATTGCCAGCGCGCGGGGAATTACTCTCGAAGAAATTGCTCGCGCTACGACCGCAACCGCGGAAGAGTTCTTCCGATTCGACCGCGCGCAAAGATCGACATGAACAAGATCGACCCGTTTCACGCCCAAAGGGCAGCCGATTGGCTCAATCGGCTGGGTCGCCCAGCTCCTTCGTTTGGTCTTTATCGTGCAAAGCTAGCGCAGCTATTGAAGGAGCTGCCCGCCGTTGGCGGGTTCGGCGACATTTTTATTCGAGCAATCTTTTTGCCGACGGTCGTGGTTCTTATCGCCTCGTGCGCCGCGCCTCCCGACACACAACATCAGGTTGTCATCAGTGTGCGCGAACAGAGGTTGGCGCTGCTGGAAAAAGGCAAACTGGTCGCCACGTATCCGGTTTCGACATCAAAATTTTGCCTCGGCGATCGGCGAGGAAGTTATGGCACGCCACTCGGTGAGTTGGAGATTGCCGACAAGATTGGGGACGGCGCGGCTGCTGGCACAGTCTTCAAAAATCGCCGCCGCACCGGTGAAATTATTCCCGTAGACGCGCCTGGTCGCGATCCGATTGTGACGCGAATCATCTGGCTGCGCGGCCGCGAAGCGCAAAATGCGAATGCATTCGCCCGCGACATTTACATCCATGGCACGCCCGAAGAACGCAACATAGGCCGGCGAGCGAGTTACGGCTGCATCCGTATGCGCTCGACCGACATCATTAATCTCTACAGCATCGTCGGTCGCGGTGCGCAGGTCTCAATTGTCGATCTTCCGCTTGTCGCGCTGGTTCCCGATCTCAGTTCCGCTACGCAAATGGCGGCGACGAATCACTCCACGAGCGTGATTCGTTAGGCATCACGGCAATTTGCCGAGATGCTCCTGCGGAGTTTTACGGGACAACAGTGCCATGTCCGCATCGACCATGATGCGAACCAGCTCTTTAAACTTCACTTTCGGTTCCCAGCTGAGAATCTTTTTTGCTTTGGAAGCGTCGCCAACGAGCAAATCTACTTCTGCCGGACGCTCGTAGCGCGGGTCGTGCTTGATGTATTTCTTCCAATCAAGATCGACATGTGAAAACGCGGCTTCAACGAGTTCGCGCACGGTATGTGTTTCACCGGTCGCGAGCACGAAATCGTCGCCCTCGTCCTGTTGGAGAATCCGCCACATACCCTCGACATATTCGGGCGCGTAACCCCAGTCTCGTTTTGCATCGAGGTTCCCCAGAAACAATTCGTGTTGGAGGCCGTGCTTAATCGCAGCGACCGCGCGTGAAACCTTGCGTGTGACAAAAGTTTCGCCGCGACGCGGGCTTTCGTGATTGAACAAGATGCCATTACTGGCCTGCAGACCGTAGCTCTCGCGATAATTCACCGTCGCCCAGTACGCGAAAACTTTTGCTACTCCGTACGGACTGCGCGGCCAGAAAGGCGTCTTCTCGTCTTGCGGGACCGATTGGGCTTTGCCGAACATTTCGCTGCTCGACGCCTGATAAAAACGCGAGCGCAATCCGACTTCGCGGATCGCTTCCAGAATCCGAATCGTGCCGACACCGGTGACATCGGAGGTGTATTCCGGAATATCAAAGCTGACGCGGACGTGGCTTTGCGCGGCCAGGTGATAAATCTCGTCTGGCTTTAAAGCATAGAGGAGTTTGACGAGATTCACTGAGTCGCTCAGATCGCCGTAGTGCAAAAACATGCGGACGCCGTTGATGTGCGGATCGGCGTAGAGATGATCGATGCGCGAAGTGTTGAACGTACTCGCTCGGCGAATTATGCCATGCACTTCGTAGCCTTTTTCCAGCAAGAGATCGGCGAGATAACTTCCGTCCTGGCCAGTGATCCCAGTAATGAGCGCCTTCTTCATTCGAGCTTCTTGTTCTAAAGCAAACGGTGTGCGAGCAAAATGATTTAGCTCTCCGGCGGAGAGACCATCAAGCGCGCGAGCACAGCGCGCTGGGCCGCGATCAAATCGGCGATCCCTTTGCGAGCGAGCGTGATCATTTCATTAAGCTGTGCATGAGCGAAGGTCGATTCCTCGCCGGAGCCTTGGACTTCTACGAATTCGCCGTCCTCTGTCGCAACGAGATTGAAATCGACGGTCACAGCTTTGTCCTCTTCATAATTAAGATCGACAATGGCATTTCCGTCGAGCATTCCGGCGCTAACCGCAGCGACTAACTTCTTTATCGGCGGTACGTCGGCTTTCTTTTCTTTGGCAAGTTTTCGACAGGCCAGCGCTACGGCCAGGCTTGCACCCGTGATCGCAGCGGTCCGGGTTCCGCCATCGGCTTGCAGCACGTCGCAATCGATCCACATCGTGCGCGGACCGAGCTTTTCAAGATCGACAACGGCGCGCAAGGATCGTCCGATCAGTCGTTGAATTTCCGTGCTGCGGCCATCGGGCCGGCCTTTCGAAATGTCGCGCGGCTTCCGTGTTGTGGTCGAATAAGGCAACATTGAATATTCGGCCGTTAGCCAGCCGCCGGTCACATTTTGTTCTTTCATCCAGCGCGGCACGGCTTCTTCAACTGTGACGCCGCAGATTACGCGCGTATTGCCCATCGCGACGATGACCGATCCAGTCGCGTGCGGCGCGATGTTTAATTCGAAACTGATCGGGCGAACCTGATCAGATGCGCGTCCATCACTGCGTTGCATGCCAGAATTGTAGGGCAGGCGCTCCGCCTGCCAACTAAAACATCTGGTGGGAGTATTTAAACGCCTCGAATACAGCAAGATGCAGGCGACGGAAAATTATACAGAAATTTGGCGAAGAGGGTTGACGGTGCCTCCATCTACGGTAATTTGTTAATCCCGCTGGAAGCGGGACTCCTCTAATCCGGGAGTTCGTTCTACGTACATTTGGGACTGCAAATTGAGCTCAATTTTGTCCCGGCATGATCATCGGAACCCGCCTTCGCCAAAGCTACAGCGCGGCGGGCCGTGATTATCGTCGGCGCGAGATTGAGTTTTTTTGTCGTTTGAATGTACGCCAGAGCTGGTTCTTTGACATCTACATACAGGGTAGTAAGAAAGTACAACTTTAAGAGCTGAGTCTGAAATCAAAGCGGCTGGAGGTTAAGATCTTCAGCCGGAGAGTTTCAGTTATCAAAGAATCTCTGGGCCCGCTACTTCAAGAATTCGAAATGCGCTTTGTGCGAGGATCGTCCTGACAAATGTCGACGGTCGAGCGCCGCGGAATCGAGTTTTAGAAGTAGCGGGTCTGGAACAGATTGATCAAGCTACAAAGAGCGCATCATGGATGCCTTGGTGCCAATAGGCGATGAAGGACGTGGTAAGCTGCGATAAGCTACGGAGAGCGGCAAACACGCTTTGACCCGTAGATTTCCGAATGGGATAACCT
>WNFR01022067.1_pt1 | contig 10177 bp, 7 predicted proteins | sample 5400221 | NCBI WGS metagenome assembly WNFR01 (sample SAMN13153357, study PRJNA577476) | soil metagenome | isolation source: 40 cm soil under Madrone tree | place: USA:California | collected 2016-06-14 | reverse complement strand
TTCCGCCGCCGCGATCGCCGCGCCCTTGCGGTCCGCCAGCCGCGTCGCGCCTGCTGCCACGAGCTCGGCGATCGCGGCCGGCGCGTAGCCGAGCTCGCGCAGGATTTCTTCCGAATGCTCGCCCAGCACGGGGGACGGGCGATGCAGGTCGGGGCCGTCGCGGTCGAGCAGCACCGGGTTGCGCACCGCTTTCATTTTGCCCAGGCGCGGGTGATCGACGTCGTTCACGACACGGCGCGCGACGATGTGCGGATCGTCGAACACTTCCTTGAAATTGTTGACGCGCGCGCACGGAATGCCGGCGACCAGCAGGGCCGCCTCCAGCTCCTCGGCGGCGCGCCGGCGCACCGCGGGCTCGACCACCGCGAGCAGCGGCGCTTCATGCTGCTTGCGGCTCGCATAACTCGCAAAGCGCGGATCGCTCACATGCTCCGCCAGGCCGAGCACCTGCATCAGCTTTTCAAAGAGCTGGTCGTTCGGGGTGCCGATCGCGAGATAGCGCGCGTCGCGCGTCTCGAACAACTGATAAGGCGCATTGAGGCGGTGCTTGTTGCCGAGCGCTTTTGGGACATTGCCGGTCGCCAGATAATCGGCCGCCTCCCAGGCGGCGGCCGCGATCGAGGCCTCGACCAGCGATACGTCGGCGATGCGGCCTTCGCCCTGGCGCTCCGCGCCGACCAGGCTCGCGAGCGTCGCATAGGTGGCGAACAGCGCCCCGAACACGTCGGCGGTCTGGATGCCGGGACGGGTTGGCATCTTGTCGGGCTCGCCAGTGACCGAGAGCGCGCCCGAGAAGGCCTCGATGATCAGGTTGACGCCGGCGCGGCGGCGGTAAGGCCCGGTCTGGCCGAAGCCCGATACCGAGGTGTAGACGATCTTCGGGTTGATCGCCTTCACGTCGGCCGAGCCCAGCCCCATCTTTTCGAGCGCGCCCGGCCGGTAGGCTTCCAGGAAGACGTCGGATTTGGCGGCGAGCTTGAGCAGGATATCGCGCGCCGCCGGCTGTTTGAGATCGAGCACCAGGCTGCGCTTGTTGCGGTTGAGCGCGACGAAGCTCACGCTCTCGCCCTTGTGTTGCGGCGGCATGGCGCGCCCCATGTCGCCCTTGGGCGGCTCGATCTTGACCACGTCGGCGCCCATGTCGGCCAGGAGCGTGCCGCACAATGGACCGGCGATGAAATTGGCGAGCTCGATGACCCGGATCCCGGCGAGCGGCTGCGGCATGTGCTGACTTTCCCGGTGATGCGTCGCGGTTATTTTATCTTGAGACCAGCCTTATCGACGATCTCCTTATACATCGGAACCTCGCGGGCGATGCGCTGGCGGAAGACGGCGGGCGATTCCGACACCACCGGCATGCCGGCCTTGGCGAATTTCTCCTTGACGTCGGGCCGCGCCAGGATCGCGGCGAGCTCCTTTGCGATCCGGCCGATGATCGGTTGCGGCGTGCCGGCCGGCGCATAGAGTCCATAGAAAGTGTCCGACACGGCGTCCATGATGCCGAGCTCCTCGAGCGTGGGCACGTCCGGCAGCTCGGGCCAGCGCTTGAGCGCCGTGACGGCGAGCGGGCGCACCTTGCCGCCCTCGATCAGCGAGCTGACCGACCCGATATTGGCGCTGTACATGTCGACCTGGCCGCCGAGCACGGCCGTGGTGGCGGGTCCGGCGCCCGCAAACGGGATATGCTCCATCGTGATGCCGGTGCGCAGCTTGATGACCTCGCCGGCCAGATAGGGCGTCGTTCCGGCGCCCGGGCTCGTCCAGTTGAGCTTGCCGGGGTTGGCCTTCGCCCGGGCGATCAGCTCGGGCAGGGTCTTGATGTCGGATTGGGCCGGCACCGTGATGACGTTGGGCGATGCGCCGAGCGCCATGATGGGCTCGAAATCCTTGAACGGATCGTAGGCCGCCTGGGCATAGAGGCTCGGGTTGACAACGAAGGCGCTGGAGCAGACCAGCAGCGTGTAGCCGTCCGGCGGCGCGCGCATCGCCGCCGTGATGCCGATATTGCCGCCCGCGCCGCCGCGGTTTTCGATGATGGCGGTTCCGCCCAGCGCCTCGCCGAGCGGCGTGCCGATCAGGCGCGCCGCGATGTCGGCGCCGCCGCCGGCCGGGAAACACACGATGATGGTGATCGGGCGGTCGGGATAGTCGGCGCGGACGAAGGGCGTTGCGCTCAGCGTCGCAACGGCCGCCAGCAGCAGCCGTCGCATGAGAAGTCGGACTCGCGCGCGCCACGCCATGGTTTCCTCCTGAGATTCCAGTCTGCTTTTTTTCGGATTATGGCAGCCATTTGGGCGGCCGTCATGCGCCCACTACCTGTGAGCGCCGCATGGGCCGATGCGCAAGGGACGCTTTGCGGCGCCAGGGCGGCATGCTTCAATCGACAAAAAGCCGTGTCCGGCCGACGGCGCCTGACGACAACGAACACAAGGGGAAACGCGATGGGCACAGGTTTTGGGTTTCCGCACCGGACGCGTCCCATTGCGGCATTGTGCGTCGCGGTTGCCGTATTGGCCGCCGGCCCGGCGCGGGCCGAATGGCCGGATCGCCCCATCACGGTCATCGTCCATTTCGCGCCCGGCGGGGCGAACGATCTGCTCGGCCGGCTGATCGCGGCCGAGCTCGCGCCCGCGCTCGGGCAGGGCGTGGTGGTCGAGAACCGGCCGGGCGCGAACGGCAATATCGGCCTCACGGCGGCCGCGCGCGCCGCGCCCGACGGCTATACGCTGGTGGTGGCGTCCGGCGTGGTGCTGGTCAATCCGAGCGTCGGCAAGGTCGCCTATGATCCGATCAAGGATTTCGCGCCCGTCGCCTATCTGGGCTATTCGCCCAACATGCTGCTGACGCGGCCGGACTCCGGCATCAGGACCGTGCAGGATCTGATCGCCAGGGCCAAGGCCAATCCCGGCAAGATCAACTTTTCCAGTCCGGGCGTCGGCAGCGTGTCGCAGCTCGCCGTCGAGCTGTTGAAGCTGCGCGCCAATATCGACCTGGTGCACGTGCCTTATTCGGGCGCCGCGCCCGCCGCGCAGGCGGCCGCCGCCGGCACGGTCGAGATCGCGTCGGTCGCTGTCGCCGGCATGATGGGCCCGGTCCAAGGCGGGGCGCTGCGGGCGATCGCGCAGACCGGCGGCGAGGAATGGTCGGAGCTGCCGGGCGTTCCCACCATGGCGCAGTCGGGCGTTCCCGACGCGGTGGTCGAGACCACGCAGATGCTGCTGGCGCCGGCCGGCACGCCGCAGCCGATCATCGACCGGCTCGCCAAGGAGGTGCTGGCGATCATGAACAAACCGGATGTGCGCGACCGGATGCTCAAGGCGAGCTTCGCGGTGCGTCCGGAAGGGCCGCAAGAACTCGCGGCGCGCATCGCGCGGGAAGTGCCGATGTGGAAGGACCTCGTCGACAAGGCCGGGATCAGGATCAACTAGCGTTTTTCTTCCCACGGAGACCAGCATGCCGCATCTCGCCACCGACGACGGGATCAATCTCTATTACGAGGAGGTCGGGTCCGGCATTCCGATCGTATTCGTCCACGAATTCGCCGGCGATTGCCGCTCCTATGAGCCGCAACTGCGCTATTTCGGGCGGCGCTACCGCTGCATCGCCTACAATGCGCGCGGCTATCCGCCCTCCGACGTGCCGCAGACGGTCGAGCGCTACTCGCAGGACCGCGCCCGCGACGACATCCGCTGCGTGCTCGACGCGCTGAAGATCGACAAGGCGCATATCGTCGGCCTGTCGATGGGCGGCTTCGCCGCCCTCCATTTCGGCTTCACTTATCCTGAGCGCGCGCGCTCGCTGGTGGTGGCGGGCTGCGGCTACGGCGCGGAGCCCGCCAAGCGCCAGCAGTTCCTGGAGGAGACCGCCGCGACCGCCAAGCGGATCGAGGATCTCGGCATGGCCAAGGCGGCCGAGGGCTATGCGCTCGGCCCCTCGCGCGTGCAGATGCAGAACAAGGATCCGCGCGGCTGGCACGAGTTCGCCGAGATGCTCAAGGGGCACTCGACGCAAGGCTCGGCGCTCACCCAGCGCGGCGTGCAGAACCGCCGGCCGTCGCTCTACGACCTCACCGACAAGATGAAGACCATCACGGCCCCGACCCTGATCATGACCGGGGACGAGGATTTTGCCTGCCTCGAGCCGGGGCTGTTGATGAAGCGCACCATCCCGACCGCCGGCCTGGTGGTGATGCCGAATAGCGGCCACGCCATCAACCTGGAGGAGCCCGCCGCCTTCAACCGCCATCTCGAGGAATTCTTCCACGCGGTCGACGTCGGCGCGTGGCGCAACCGCGACCCACGCGCCATGGCGCCGCAAATCTTGGGGAGGTGACATGGCCAGGCGTTGCCTGGCCATGTCATTGCGAGGCGTGCGAAGCACGCCGAAGCAATCTCGCGCCAAGTACACCGAGCAAGTCCATCGAGATTGCTTCGCTTCGCTCGCAATGACGGCCCAGCCACCTCACGCCCCGCGCACCCGATCGATCACCGCCTCCGCATCCTCCGGTGCATCGCCGTGCCAGGCGATATGCTGGTCGGGCCGCACCAGCACCAGCTTGCTGCGATAGAGATCGCCCTCCGGCCGCGCGAGCCGCAGGGTCTTCAGCGGCACGCCGCGCGCCCGCGCCGCCGTCTCGATCGCCGCCGCGCCTTCGGCTGCGCCGAAATCGATCAGCGTGAATCCCGGCCCGAACTCGTCGAACAACGCGTGTCCGGGGCGAAGCCAATAGTGCGGGGCGCGCGCGCCCGGGCGGTCGAGCGGCGTGTAGCTGTCCCAGCGGTCGGGCGGGGCAGGCGTGCCGTCGGGCCAGACGATGGGCGAGCCTTCGTAGCGCTCGCCGAGCTGCAGCCCGACCGTGAGATACTGCGGCCGGTCCTCCGCCATGATGCGGACGCCGAATTTTTCCCGTGCCGCCTGCGCGTCGGCACCCTCGGCCTCGAAATCAGGCGGCACCACCCAGCCGTCCATCACCTTGGTGCATTGGACTCCGAGCTGCGAGTTGCGCAGCCCAAACGGCCGTCGCTCGGTTTCGTAGCTGTCCACCAGGCGCGGTCCGGCCCAGCCCTGATGGTCGGCCGCGATCTTCCAGCACAGATTCATCACGTCGCCGATGCCGGTGTTCATCCCGAGCCCGCCCAGCGGCGTGAACAGATGTGCCGCGTCGCCCGCGAGGAACACCGGCCCTGCCTGGTAATGCTCCGCCACCAGCGCGAGCCCGCCGGTCCAGGGACCGCCCGAGATGATGTCGAACGGCACCTCGGCGCCCAGCAACGTCCGGATCGTCGACTTGGCGTCGACTGCGCGCCAATCAATGCCCTTCGGCACCTGGTAATGGACGACCCAGGTCTCGCGCCCGTCCTGCGCATACATCATCGCCCGCATCTGCGGGTTGATGATCCAGGTCATGTGGGTGGGCGGCCGGCCGCTCGCCGCCATCAGGGTCGGGGCGCGGATATAGCTCGACAGCATGGTGCCGCCCATGAAGGCGCGGTGCGTGGTGCCGTCGTCGCCCACCATGCCGAAGCCGAGCGCCTTGCGCACCGCGCTGCCGGCGCCGTCGATGCCGAGCAGGTAGCGCGCGCGGATGCTTTGCCGCTCGCCGGTGGTGACGTGCTCGGCCTCGGCCGTGACGCCGTCGGGGCGCGGCACGAAGGATTGCAGGCGCCAGCCGAAATTGATGTCTGCGCCGGGCGCGCGCTCGGCGCAGCGCCTGAGCGCGCGCTCGAGCACGATCTGAGAGACGGTGTTGGGAAGCTCGGGCGTCGGCCAGTCCGAATAGGGGCGGGGCTGGCGGCCGAATTCATGGCCGCAGAAGCGCGTCACATAGGCGCTCGCCCGCGCGAGGCCCGGCGGCAGCCCTTCGGAGCGCAATTCAGCGGCGATCCCGAGGCGGCGGAAATGCTCCATCGAGCGCGCATTGGTGTTGTTGCATTTCGGATGCTGGGCGGTGTCAAGATTTTCCGTCACCAGCACGGTCGGCACGCCGCGCCAGTCGAGCTCGATCGCCGCCGACAACCCGACCGGCCCGCATCGTCCGCTTTCGCGGACGATGACGATGGAAAGAGACGATGACGACGCAGAGAGTAGCAGCGCCCGCCGCTCAGAAAACCGTGCCGTCCGCCTGCACGGCGATCGGCGGCGGGCCGTCGGGCGGGCGCAGTTGCGCCGCGATGGCGCGGCCGGCGCTCCAGGTGCCACCTTGCAGCAATTGCGCCATGGAGAGCGACGTGACGCCGAGCTGCCGGCGCGTGGCCTCGCGCAGCCGGTCCATCACGGCGACCGTGAGGGCGCGCCATTCGACGATGAATTCCGACGCGACCTCGTGTCGGCGCGCGGGATCGAGCGGCGCACGCGGCGAGATCACGCCGGTATCGACCAGCAGCCCGCCGTTGCGATATTCGGGCAAACCCGTGAGGCCGTCGATCTCGACGACCGATACGCCCGCCTGCTCGATCGGCTCGATCAGCGAATAGGTGAGCCACTGCGACAGCTTGTGGAAGGGCACCAGCCCGTCCGTGCGGTCCTGCGTGCGGATGGCGCGATGACGTCCCACGTCGCCGAGCGCGACGCCGTCCACCACCAGGCCGGACGGCCAGATCGTCGACACCCCGTCGAGCACCAGGGCGAGGATGTCGGCAGCCGCAATGGTGCCGGCCGGCGACGTTGCCAGGATCGCATCGACCAGATGCCCCGGCCGGCGCGCAGCGCCGAACAGGTCGGGCCGCTGCGCCAGCGCCTCGCCGAAGCGCCGCAGCAGGGTCAGGCGATGCGGCAGCCCGACCAGCGGATTATGGTCGGAGGCCTGCAAGCCGGCGGCGAGCGCTGCGAGATCGAGCCGGATCAGCGCCGCGCTGTCGACCCGCAGGGGAAGCGCCGGAGCGGACGAGAACAGCCCGGCGCGGAACATGTCGAAGCTCGCGACCGCGAGGCCTTCCGAGCGGATGAAGGCCAAGCCCGTCTCCTTGTCGCGGTAGTGCCAGGCCGCGCCGGCGCCGGCGTCGAGCAGCACGCTCACGAAGGTGAGATCGACGGCGGCGCGCGCCTTCTCGATGGCGTCCGCGTCCGCGAGCGGCAGGGCGCTCCAGCGGTCGAGCTCGCCGGCCGAGAAATGCCGCCAGCGGCTGTGATGGGGAATGGCGAGGTCCGGATATGATGAGCGCGTCGTCTCGGCGACCAGCGCCGCCGCCGCGTCGAGCTTGCCTTCATCGAGCGTAAAATGCGGCGAGTGCCCCTCGGCGACCCATCGGTGCACGGTCGCGCAGCGCGACCGCACGGCCTGCGCGGTCCTCAAGGCGAGCAGCTCAGGCGGCGCGACCGGCGCGCGATCCGTCCCGGCCGCCACAGCGTTCATTCGACCAGCGTCCGGCCGATCGACGGCGCGTCCGTCCGGAAGGCCTCGCCGCCCAGATAGCCGGCCGCCACCTTCGCCTCGATCTCGACACGCGCGTCGGCGGGAACCAGCTCCTCCGGCAGCGCAACGGTCTCCCCGATGGTGATGCCCTGGTCGCGCACCGCGTTGATCTTCATGTCGCTCATGGAGGCGAAGCGGTCGATATGGGTGATGCCGAGCCAGTGCAGCGTGTCTGGCATCAGCTCCTGGAAGCGCATGTCGCGCACGCCGGCCACGCCTTCGGTGCTGGCGAAATAGGACGCCGCCCTGTCGCCCCCCACGTGGCGCTTGCGCGCGTTGTAGACCAGGAACTTGGTCACCTCGCCGAGCGCGCGGCCTTCCTTGCGGTTGTAGACGATGAGCCCGGTGCCGCCGGCCTGCGCCATCTCGATGCAGAGCTCGACGCCATGCGCCAGATAGGGCCGGCAGGTGCAGATGTCGGAGCCGAACACGTCGGACCCGTTGCATTCGTCATGCACCCGGCAGGCGAGCGGCGTCTTGCGGTCGCCGAGCCGGTCGGGGTCGCCGAAACAATAGATGGTCGAGCCGCCGATCGGCGGCAGGAACACCTTGAGGTCGGGGCGCGACACCAGCTCCGGATACATGCCGCCGGTGTGCTCGTGCAGGCTTTCGCGCAGATGGGATTCGGTGATGCCGAAGCGGCGGGCGACGCCGGGCAGGTACCACACCGGATCGATCGCCGCCTTCATGACCCGCACTTGGCCGCTCGCCGACACGATGTCGCCATCGGGGCGGATACGGCCGGCCGCGATGGCGGCGCGGATCTCGGGCATGTCGATATGGGCGCGGGTGACCGCGATGGTCGGGCGGATGTCGAGGCCGCGCGCGAGCTGCTCGTGGTAGGCCTCGCTGACCAAGTGGCCCCAGGGGTCGAGCGAGACGATCTTGGTGTCGCCCAGCCACTGCGGATGCGGGCCGATGAGGTCGGCCGGCGCCGTGTCGGTGAGGTCGGGCCGGTGGTTGGAGGGCAGGGTGCTCGCCGCGATCGCGAGCGCGCGATAGACCGCGTAGCCGCCCGCATGGGTCCCGATGGCGTTGCGCACGGGATCGCTGGTGGCGATGACCGGCCCGCGCTCGGCCGCGGTGGGCGCGCCCCAGCGCAGCGGCGAGGGGGTTTTCGATGCTTCCGAGGAAGCGCGGTTGGCGGTCTCGAACAGCGTGCTCAGGTCGTTCATGGTCGTCACGTCGCTGCGCGCGAAGCGTCGCGCGCGTCGTTCCGTGGCCCAGGCTCTGACTCACTTTGGGCCGCGAAAAAACACACAGAATAATCGCAGGACTTGCTTCTGGCAAGGGGATCCCGGACTTTATTTTAAGGGTTCCCGCAAGCCCGATTCGGTCCGGTATCGCGCCCAGGGTAAAGAGCAGAGGTTATGAAGTGATGACGGGGGCTGCCGAGACCATGACCCAGCGCAAGATCAGCCGCGTGGCCGTGTTCTGCGGCTCGAATGTCGGGCGGGGCGACGCCTATGTGAAGGCCGCAGCGGCGCTCGGGCGCGAGCTCGCCGGCCGCCGCATCGGCCTCGTGTTCGGCGGCACCATGAAGGGCCTGATGGGGGTGCTGGCGGATGCCACCCTCGATGCCGGCGGCAGCGCCCACGGGGTGATCACGCGCCGGCGGGATCGGCACCGTCGAGGAGATGATGGAGGCCTGGACTCTCAACCAGCTCGGCGACGTCGACAAGCCGGTCGGGCTCGTGGACGTCGAGGGCTTCTATCAGCCCTTCCTGGCTTTCATCGACCGCATGGTGGAGCGCGGCTTCCTGCCCGCCGCGCACCGCACCAGCATCGCGGTCAGCCCCGATCCCGCCGCCTTGCTCGACGCGCTCGCCGCGCAACCGCCGATCACCGTGCCGAAATGGCTGAGCTGACGGTTGCCGCCATCCGGTCGCGCCGTTGGCAGTCCGGATGACGCTGGCGGCGCAATTCTGATTGTCGTGGTCGAGCTCCGCCGCCGCGGCGCGCGATGATGCGCGTCTGTCATCAAGCTGCAATATTCGTGAAACTCAACTCCCGCCGAGAGCAACAGGCGCTGCGGAGGAGGCGATGAATCGCCCCCGGAATGATTCTGGTTGGAAGCTGATCCCGATCGTCGCGGCGTCCGGCTTCGCCGGCCTCGGATACGAGATCGTGTGGACCCGCGAATTGAGCCTCGCGCTGGGAAGCGACATGATGGCGGTGCTCGGTGCGGTCGCCGGGTTCTTCGGGGGGCTCGCGCTCGGCGCCTTTGCGCTCGACCGGCCGATCCGGCGCGCCCGATCCCCGCGCAGCGCCTACGCGGCGCTGGAGGCCGTGATCGGGCTGTGGGGCTTGATCAGCGTCTGGCTCCTGCCCGCCGCGGGCCGGGCCTTGTCGCCTTTCCTCGGCACCGAGCCGGCACCGGCCCTGCTGTGGGCCGCGAGCTTTGCGTTGCCGGCGCTGGCTCTGCTCCCCGCAACGGCGGCGATGGGCGGAACGCTGATCGCGCTCGAGCGGATGATGAGCGAGGCACGCGCAGATGCGCGCGTCAGCGCCGGCGTCTATGGCGCCAATACCGCAGGCGCCGTCGCCGGAACATTGATTTCCACATTCTTCCTGCTTCCCGCGCTGGGGCTGTCCGGGACGCTCCTTTGTCTGGCCGGGCTCAACGCCCTGTGCGCCCTGGGGGCGCTCGCGCTCGGGCCGGCTTCCGGTCGCGCGCCGCCGCAGGCCGACGCCGGGCCACGTCCCGTGGCAGGGCTGCGCTTGACCGTCACATTGTTCGCCACCGGCCTGCTGGGGATCGCGTTC
>WNFR01008858.1_pt1 | contig 10177 bp, 10 predicted proteins | sample 5400221 | NCBI WGS metagenome assembly WNFR01 (sample SAMN13153357, study PRJNA577476) | soil metagenome | isolation source: 40 cm soil under Madrone tree | place: USA:California | collected 2016-06-14 | reverse complement strand
GCGGCGTTGCACGGCTTGCCCGTGGTAACCACCACGGGCCGCGCCGCGCGCCTTGCATCCGCTCCCGTGCACAGATCCAATGGCGCGGGCCAAGCCCAACTGCACCGCACGGATATACGGCCTTGCCAACGCGGCTCACGTAGAATACTCAGACAGGCTCCTGGCCATGCTCCGTCCGCTCAAAACCCTCCATGAATGCTTCGCGCTCTTCACCTCGCTGACTCTGCTCGGCATCATCTGCCTGACCTGGTCGGTATTCGCGATGCCGTTGTGTTTCATCCTGCCGCGCAAACTCGGCGCAGGCCTGGGACGGCGCGGGATCATGGCCGCATTCCGTCTCTATGCGTGGTCGCTGTCGGCGATGGGCGCGTATCGCCTGGATATGACCGCGGTCGATTCGCTGCGCGGCGGGCCGCCCGTGATCTTGGCGCCCAATCACCCCTGCCTCATCGACGCCCTGCTGATCCTCGGCCGCCATCCGAACGTCGTGTGCGTGATGAAAGCGGAACTGATGAACAACGTGTTTCTCGGACCGGGCGCCCGCCTTGCGCGCTACGTGAGAAACGAATCGCCGCGGCAGATGGTGAAGGAATCGGTGAAGCATCTGCATGAAGGCGCCGTGCTGCTGCTTTTTCCGGAAGGCACGCGCACCACCCGCACGCCCATCAATCCGCTCGCCGGCAGCGTCGCCCTCATCGCGAGACTTGCCAACGTGCCGGTTCAAACCCTCGTGATCGAGACCGACTCGCCCTATTTGAGCAAGGGATGGCCCCTGTTCAAACGGCCCAGCCTGCCCATCATCTATCGAGTGCGACTGGGGAAACGCTTTGCGCCTCCGCAGGATGCCGCCGCGTTCACCGCGGAGCTCGATGCCTACTACCGCCGTGAGCTGATCGGCGCGTTGCAATCACGCTGGCTGCAAAGTCAGACGCATGTGTAGGCCCTCGGCGACCCATCTGGTTCTCATACCCAGCTACAACCCGGGGCCCAAGGTCTTCGAGACGGTGCGCGCGGCGCTCGACCAGTGGTCGCCGGTCTGGGTCGTGGTCGACGGCAGCACGGACGGGTCTACGCCGCAGCTGCTCGAGATGGCGTCCACGCATCCCGGCCTGCGCGTGCTGGTCTGCCCCAAGAATCGGGGCAAGGGCGCGGCGGTCCTGCACGGCATTCGCGAGGCGATGCGCCTAGGCTTTACGCACGCGCTGACAATGGATTCGGACGGGCAGCATCCTCCCGAAAGAATTCCTGCGTTCATGCAAACCTCGCAGCTGGCCGCGGGCGCGATGGTGCTCGGCAGGCCGGTATTCGACTCGAGCGCGCCGAACCTGCGCGTCCAGGGCCGCAAAATCTCGAACTGGTGGGCCGACGTCGAAACCCTGTGGAGCGGGATCGGCGACTCCCTTTTTGGGTTTCGCGTCTATCCGATGGCGGAACTCGAGCGGGTCATGCGGCGCCAGCTCTGGATGCGCCGCTTCGATTTCGATGTCGAAGCGGCGGTTCGCCTGTGTTGGCGCGGCGTCCGGCCGATCAACCTGGCCGCTCCGGTCCGCTACTTCCGTCCGGAAGAGGGCGGCGTCTCGCACTTCAATTACTGGCGCGACAATGCGTTGCTGACGTGGATGCATTCCCGGTTATTCCTGGGATTCTTGATACGGCTGCCCCTTTTGCTGGTCAGGCGGCTGCGGCGGGGCTGAGGCGGCGGGGGCGCTTCGTGGGTTGCCGGTCCGGCCGACACCTATATAATGACCGCAAAGCGGCATGTGGATGCCCGACCTACTCCGGAAACCCAATCAAAGCTGAGGCCTATGTCTGACAAAGCGTCGCTCATTCAACAGCCGGCGCCCACGGCCGACGGCGCTCTGCAGCGGGAAATTGCCGGTTTGTTCGTGCAGGCTTTGAATTTGGAGGTCCAGCCCTCGGACATCGATCCCGAGGCACCGCTGTACGGCGAGGGCCTGGGCCTGGACTCCATAGACATCTTGGAAGTCGCGCTGGTGGTGTCCAAGCAATACGGCGTGCAGCTTCGCGCCGACGCCCAGGAAAATCAACAAATCTTCAGGTCGCTCCGGCACTTAGCCGAGTACATTGCGGCACAGAGAACCAAGTGAACGGGCGCCGGGTGCAGTACGCTGCGGCCTGCGTCGCCGTCGCGCTCTACGCCGGATTGTCCCATTACAGCAACTCCGCGGCCGGAGGACGCGAATTGGGCACCGCCCTGGCGCTGGCGCCAATCACCTTGGTCGCGGCCATCCTTGCGTGGCGCACCACGCCGCCGGCGGTGGCGGCACTGCTCTGCGCCGGCCTGGCCGGTGCGATCGTGGGACTGTGGCCCGTGTTGCGGCAGAACTATCCGCTGATTAATCTGGTGCAGGACAGCAGCGTCTACTGCCTCCTCGGGATCACCTTCGGGAGATCGCTCCTGCCCGGCCGGGTGGCATTGTGCACCCAGCTGGCCAATAGGGAGCACGGTCCCCTATCCGCGGATGAGGTGCGCTACACGGGCCGGGTGACCGCCGCGTGGAGCGCATTCTTTTTCCTGATCACCGTGGTCTCGATCCTGCTGTACGTGTGGGCGCCCCTGCGAATTTGGTCCGTCTTCATCAATTTTTGCGTTCTGCCGCTGGTGGGCGTCATGTTCATCGCCGAATACCAGTTACGGCGGCGCATCCTGCCCGGGAAGCGCACCGGTCTGCTGGCGACGCTGCGAGTCTATCTCGCGGCCAGCCGTCAGGAGCCTGTCTGAGTCGTGCGCAGCGACACGAGTCCGCTGCTGGCGCATGAATCACCCTTCGCGGTCGCTGCTCACCGCCGGGGTGAGGCCATCCCGGCGTGGCGGTTCCTCGCCGACGCGGCGCAGTTGGCCGACCGCCTCCCTCCGGGCAAACATGTACTGAACGTCTGCTCCGACCGATATCTGTTCACCGTGGGCTTCGCCGCCTGCCTCTTGACCCAACGGGTGAGTCTGCTGCCCTCGACCCACACGCCGGAGGTGGTTCGGCAGCTCGCGCAATTCGCTCCGGACGTGTTTTGCCTGACGGACGAGCCGGCCTGTACGATCGATCTGCCGCGGTTTCATTTCCCTGAACCCGCCGGACTTGCGCGGCTGGGCGGCGCGGAGCGGCCATGGCAGGTTCCTCGGATCGCGAACCGGCAGCTCGCGGCAATGGTCTTCACTTCAGGCTCCACGGGAACGCCGCTGCCCTACAACAAAACCTGGGGAAAGCTGTCGCGCTGCGTCCGCGACGGAGCCTCGCTGCTCGGACTGTCGGATGGCCAGGTACACACGCTGATCGGCACCGTTCCTGCGCAGCACATGTATGGGTTCGAATCGACCGTACTGCTCGCCCTGGCCACCGGCAACGCGTTCTGCGCCGAGCGGCCCTTCTACCCGGCGGACATCTGCGCAGCCATCGATGCGGCGCCCCGGCCGCGGGCCTTGATCTCGACGCCGGTCCACCTGCGCGCCCTGTTGAACTCCGGCATCGAGTTGCCTCCGATTGAATTGATCGTATCGGCCACCGCGCCGCTGGCAGAGGAGCTCGCGCGGGACGTGGAGATGAAATTCCAAACCCGGCTGCTCGAGATCTACGGTTCCACCGAAACCGGCCAGATCGCCACCCGGCGCACGGCCGCAGCGCCGACATGGCGTCTCTGGCCGGACGTGCGCCTCGTTTCCCGCGAGGGTCAGACGTTCGCGCACGGCGGCCACGTCGAGCAATCGACCCCCCTGTGCGACGTCATCGAACTGACCGGCGACCACGAATTTCTGTTGCACGGCCGTACCGCCGACCTGGTCAACATCGCCGGCAAGCGCAGTTCCTTCGGGTACCTGAACGCCCAACTGAACGCCATCGCGGGCGTGGTCGACGGTGTGTTTTTCATGCCCGACGGGCAGGCGGCCGGCGGTACCGGTGTAAGCCGGCTGACGGCCGCGGTGGTCGCGCCCTCCTTGAGCATTGCGCAGCTGACCGAACAGCTGCGGCAGCGGATCGATCCCGTCTTTCTGCCGCGCCCGCTGTTGCTGGTCGATCGATTGCCGCGCAATGCCACCGGCAAACTGCCGCATCACGCCCTGCAGGCGCTGGCGGCGCAGCACCTGAAGACCGGCTGTGCAGCGATCGCGGGCAACCCCAAGGCTGCCGCGGTTTGCACTGCACTCCCGATTGCAGAAGACCATGCGGCGTTCGCCGGCCATTTCCCCGGATTCCCGATCCTGCCGGGCGCTGCGCTGCTGGATGTGGCCCTCCACGAAATCGGGCGCGCCCGCTCCGTCGATCTGACGCAGTGGAGCGTGGCATCTACGAAATTCCTGGCAACGGTGCGGCCGGGGGACGCTCTGACGCTCGAACATTCGGCCTCCGGCGATGCCACGATCCGCTTCGTCATCCGCTCCGCGACCCGCGCGGTCGCCTCCGGCATGCTGACGGCCATCTGCGCGCCGGGAGACGGCGGCCGTGACGGTTGATCGGGTGGACTTCGCCGCGGCGGCGCCGAAGCCCGGGGCGGCGCCGAAGTCCGCCGAATGGATCGGCTACCGCGAACGCGGCAGCCTCGCCCTGCTGCGGTTCATGGCCCTCCTGTCGATGCGTCTGGGAAGAAAGCTGAGCCGCATTCCGCTCTCTGGCATAGCGACGTATTTTTTCCTGTTCGCGCCGCGCGCGCGACGCCACTCCCGCCGCTATCTGAGGCGTGCCTTGGGGCGGGAACCGCGTGCCCGCGATCGATTCAGACACATCCTGTATTTCGCCACCACCATTCACGACCGCGTCTTTCTCCTCAACGAAAAGTACGAGGCATTCCGGATCACCATCGAGGGTGAAGCCCTGATGCGCGAGCAGGCCGAGCGTGGCACGGGCGCCTTCCTGATGGGCGCGCACCTGGGCAGTTTCGAAGTCATCGGCAGCATCGGACGCCGCAGGCCCGGGCTTCAGGTGTCGATGGCCATGTACGAGGACAATGCCCGCAAGATCAACTCCATCCTCGCCGCCATCAATCCCGCGCTGACGCCGGATGTCATCTCGCTGGGCCACCTCGACGCCATGCTGAAGGTGGCCGAACGGCTCGATCGCGGCGCCTTTGTCGGCCTCTTGAGCGACCGCACCTTGGGTGAGGAGCAGGTGCACGCGGTCTCCATCCTGGGCGAGCGCGCCTACCTGCCCACCGGGCCGATGCGCGCTGCCGCCATTTTGCGCCGCTCGGTCATCTTCATGGCGGGTCTGTATCGCGGCGCCAATCACTATCACGTGGTATTCGAACCGATTGCGGACTTCTCCACGAGTTCACTCATGACCCGCGATGAAGCCGTGCGCGCCGCGGTCGAACGTTATGCCGCGTTGTTGGACAAATATTGCCGAAGCGATCCTTACGACTGGTTCAATTTCTTCGATTTTTGGCAAGAGCCCAAGCACTCGCGCCCGCGCGCGACCGCGGCATGAAACGGCCGGTGCTCGGCGTTTGCGTCTCGCTGTTGGCGTGCGCTGCGGCGTCCGGCGTTGCGGCAGCCGGCGCCGCGGCGCCTGGCGCAGCGGCCGGCGGGACCGACGCGCTGGACGAAGTCATGCACTCCCTGGCGCTGCGGCGCCACGGTCAGGTCAGTTTCGTCGAGCAGAAGTTCCTGTCCATGCTGAAGCGGCCGGTGGAATCCTACGGCGAATTGACTTACGACGCCCCCAACCGGCTGGAAAAGCGCACGATCGAACCGCGTCCGGAAACCCTGTCGGTGGATGGAGAGGTGGTGACGGTGCAGCGCGGCCGGCGCAGCCATGTGCTGGACTTGAAGGCATACCCGCAGCTCCTGCCGTTCATCGAAAGCATTCGCGCGACACTGGCGGGGGATCGAGCGGCCCTCGAGAAGCTCTTCCGGGTGGAGTTCACCGGGAGCGAGTTGCGCTGGACGCTCGATCTTACGCCGCGGGACGCGCAACTCGCGAAGACCGTGGCGCGGATTCGGATCGACGGCTCGAGGGATGAACTGTCCAGGGTGGAGATTCTGCAGCCCGACGGCGACCGTTCACTGATGACCCTGCGCGCGCATTCCGGCCGATGAACACCCGCAGATCCTGGATCATCTCTTCGTGGCTGGTCGGCATCGCGGCGGCGCTTTGGGTGGTTGCCCACACTCATTACATCAACGATCTTTCCGCGTTCATGCCGGCAAAGCCGACTCATCTGCAAAAGCTCATGGTGGATCAGCTGCGCGACGGACCCGCATCGCGCCTGTTGCTGATCGCGCTGGAGGGCGGCGACCCGGAGACGCGTGCGCGCGTGTCGCTCGCCATGGCGCGCCGTTTGCGCAACGATGCCGCTTTTTCCAATGTGGAGAACGGCGAGGCGCTCACCGCGTCACGCGACCGCGATTTCCTGTTCGCGCATCGCTACCTCTTGAGCAATGCCGTCGATGCAAGGCGCTTCACCGCGGCCGGCCTGAAAGACGCCATCGAGGAAACCATCGAAAGCCTGGCATCGCCGGCCGGGCTCCTGCTGAAGTCCCTGGTGCCGCACGACCCCACCGGCGAGATGCTTCGGATCATCGACCAGCTATCCCGCACCAGAAGTCCCCGTACGCAGCACGGGGTCTGGGTTTCGGCGGATGGCGCGCGCACCCTGCTGGTGGCGCAAACCGCGGCGTCGGGTTCCGACACCGATGCCCAGGAGCGCGATTTGGAGGCAATCCGCGGCGCCTTCAGCGCGAGCGTGGCCGAAGCGCAGCCGGCGGCCGCGGAGCCGGCGGCCGTGAAGTCCTCGGCCGTGCAATTGAAGCTGAGCGGTCCCGGCGTCTTCGCGGTTGCGGCGCGCGCCAAGATCAAACGAGCCGCGATGCGGTTGTCCATCCTCAGCGGCATTCTCGTGGTCGCCGTTCTGCTGGCGGTTTATCGGTCGCCGTTCGCCCTGGGCCTGGGATTGCTGCCGGTGGCCACGGGCGCGCTGGCGGGCGTCGCCGCGGTCGCGCTCGGATTCGGCGCCGTCCATGGCATCACCCTCGGATTCGGAATCACGTTGATCGGCGAGTCCGTGGACTATTCGATCTATTTTTTCATTCAATCGTTGCACCGTGGCGCGGCCGGTCCGCCGGGGGATGAGTGGCGGCGGCGGCTCTGGCCGACGGTCCGTCTCGGCATGCTCACATCGGTGTGCGGCTTTGCTTCGTTGCTGCCCTCGGGGTTTCCGGGGCTTGCACAGCTCGGCTTGTATTCGATCACCGGCTTGATTGCCGCCGCCATGGTGACGCGTTTCGTGCTGCCCGAACTGCTGCCGCGCGGATTCCGCATCGGCGACGTATCGGCCTTGGGATTGCGGATCGGCCGGGTGCGCGAATCCGTCTGCCGCCGCGGCGGCTCGGGTCTCAAGTACGCGGCCTGCGCGGCCGCGATCATCGCGATGCTCGTGCTGTACCGTCATCACGACACCCTGTGGAATCGCGAGCTGTCGCGCCTGAGCCCGGTGTCCCCGCAAGACCTGCGCTACGACGCGACCTTGCGGGCCGATCTCGGTTCCGCCAACGTACTCGACGTCGTGATCGTCGAGGGCGGCGGTTTGGAAGAAGTGTTGCGCGGTGCGGAGCGTGCGCAGACCGCGCTCGAGACTCTCGCCGATGCCGGGATCATCGGCGAGGTCGACAGCCCGGCCAATTACCTGCCCAGCCTCGCCACGCAAGAGGCTCGCCGCAGCGCACTGCCGGACGCGCGGACGCTGCGCGATAACCTCAAGGCCGCCGTGGCGGACTTGGGGTTGGACCTCGGGCAGTTGACGCCCTTTGTCGAAGACGTCGCCGCCGCACGCCAGGCCGCGCTCATGACGCCGGATGACCTGCGCGGCACCTCGCTTGCCGCAGGGTTCAATGCCTTGATCCTGCACCAGTCCGATCACTGGAGCGCGCTGCTGCCGCTGCATGGCGCGGACGGCGCAGCGCCGGATGTCGACGTCGCGCGCGTCGCTGCCGAACTTGCCGCAGCCAAGCTGCCCAATACCCAGATTCTCGATTTGAAGCTCGAGACCGACGCTCTGTATGCCGGCTACCTGCAGGAGGCGATCCGCCTGTCCGCGTGCGGCTTCGTCCTCATCGCGTTGCTGCTGCTGGCCACGCTGCGCTCGGTGCCGCGGGTGGCGCGCCTGCTTGCACCCTTGGGTCTGGCGGTGCTTGCCGTCGCCGCCGGGCTGGCCCTGGCCGGACAGCAACTGACGATACTGCACCTGGTGGGAATGCTGCTCATCGTCGCCGTCGGCTCGAACTACGCATTGTTCTTCGACGGCGCAGCGGCGGCGCAGGGCGCCGAGAACTCGGCGCTGACCCTGGCCTCGTTGGCCATAGCCAATGTCAGCACGGTGATCGGTTTTGGGCTGTTGTCGTTCTCGCAGGTGCCGGTGCTGGTGGCTCTCGGAACGACGGTGGCGCCCGGTGCATTCCTGGCTCTGCTGTTCTCCGCACTGCTGACTTGGCGCGCGCCGCCGGCCACCGCCGATGCGTAGCCTGGTGCGGAACGCGGAATCCGGCGCCAGGGCGCCGACCTGCATCGTTTGCCTGCCCGGCGCCTATCACGCCGCGGCGGACCTGTCAGCGGCCGGTTTCGATTCGCGGGTGCGCGAGCGTGCGCTGCCGATCGATGTCGCGTTCGTCGATGTCGAGCTGGGTTACCTCGGCGACCGGCGCCCGCTCGAGCGGTTGAAGCACGAAATCGTGCTGCCGGCGCGCGCCATGGGATATCGATCGATCTGGATGGCGGGCATTTCACTCGGCGGGTTCATCGCTTTGGACTACGCGGTGTCCAATCCCGGCGATTTGGACGGACTGTGCCTGCTCGCGCCCTATCTCGGAAACCGAATGCTCACCCGCGAGATCGCCGCAGCCCCCGGGCTCGCGGCATGGGCGGCCGGCCCTGCTCAGGAATCGGACGAAGAACGCCGGGTGTGGCGCTTCATTCAAGCACAGCATCCGCTCGCCCGGCGAGCAGACGGGCCCCGGTACTCCCCGCCTTTACATTTAGGGTATGGTCGCGAGGACCGTTTTTCAGACGCGCACCGCCTGATGGCGCAGGCGCTGCCCGTGGGTGCGGTCGATGTCGTGCCCGGCGGCCATGACTTAAAAACGTGGACAGTGCTCTGGGAGAACTTTTTGGACTCGAGGTTTGCGTGAATCGAAACGGCAAAGGCTATCGGCGGCTGCTGCCCTCGCCCGTCCTATCCGCTTCCGCCGCGATCCATCTGGGCGCGGCCGCCGCCGTGTTGACTTACCCGAGGAATTGGCCATGGGCCATCGGCGCCGTCGCCGCGAACCACGCGGTCCTGGCCGCCGCCGGTCTGTTGCCGAGAAGCCGGCTGCTGGGTCCGAATTGGATCCGCCTTCCGGCTGCCAGCGCTGCGCGCGGCGAAGTGGCGCTCACCATCGATGACGGCCCCGATCCCGCCGTGACCCCGCAGGTCCTCGATCTGCTGGCGCAGCACGGTGCGCAGGCCACGTTTTTCTGCGTCGGGGAGCGCGTCGAGCGCTACGCCGACATTGCCCGGGAGATCGTGCGGCGCGGCCACGCCGTCGAAAATCACAGCCAGCGGCACCGCCATAATTTCTCGCTGCTGGGTCCGCGGGGCATGCGAGATGAGATCGCCCGGGCGCAGGACGGCATTTCGCGGATCACCGGCAGCGTTCCGCGTTTCTTCCGCGCGCCTGCCGGCCTTCGCAATCCCTTTCTGGATCCCGTGCTCGAAAGCTTGAATCTGCGACTCGCCAGTTGGACCCGGCGCGGCTTCGACACGGTCAACGGCAATGCGGATGTCGTCTATCGGCGCCTGGCGCACGCCCTCGGCGGCGGGGACATCCTCCTTCTGCATGATGGCAATGCCGCGCTCGGCGCCACGGGTAGACCGGTGATTCTCGACGTGCTGCCGCGCCTGCTCGACCGGCTGCGCGCCGTTCGCCTGTCTCCCGTCACACTGCGCGCCGCCCAGCAATGAAGCCCTTGCTCCTCGAGAGCTTCACGGCGACCAGCTGCATCGGGCAGGGTGCCCTGCCGACGCTGGAGTCGCTGCGTGCACGGCGCAGCGGCCTCAAGAGGTGCAATTTCGAGACGGTTGACATCGATACGCACATCGGCGAAGTACCCGGTGTCGATGCCGTTCGGCTGCCGGCGGAGCTGTCTCATTTCGATTGCCGCAACAATCGCCTGGCGGAACTGGCCCTGCGGCA